>ERZ1034723.719-NODE-719-length-16695-cov-6.184075_pt1 | contig 16695 bp, 10 predicted proteins | sample MGYA00520637_ERZ1034723 | MGnify/ENA primary metagenome ERZ1034723 (study PRJEB33766, sample SAMN09781719) | gut metagenome | biome: gut microbiome | host: Homo sapiens | place: Madagascar | study: EMG produced TPA metagenomics assembly of the PRJNA485056 data set... | reverse complement strand
GCCTTGTGAGAGACGGTTCCCTTGCGGGCTGTTACCACCACAAACATGTGGTCGGGAGCTATCTGCGAGGCTATCTGGGGCATCTCGTTCCAATGGGTCATGAGCGTATAGTCGGAACGGACCTCGGGATAGCGGTTCTTGATAAACTCGTTGATGAGCGAAAGAGCCTCCATACGGCCATGGAACTGTATGCGGCAGTCGAGGTTGCGTGCCATGCGCGACAGACGTTCTACCCAGCGGTAGAAGCCTGGCTCAAACTCAGCTCTCGAAGGAACAGCCACCTGTATGCGGCGTATGGTGTTGAGCGGCTGGCGGATACGTGCCATGATGATCTGGCGGCTGAGTCCATTGAAGAGACTCTGATGGAACTCGCCCCAGAACTTAGGTGAGCGCTCCGGATGCATGTGCATGCCGATGATGATCTCGGAACACTGAAACTCGTTGAAGGCGTGCTTGATGCCATTGGCGATGTTGGCAGCTATTCTGACCTGGGTCTGCGTGAGCACATCGGTGGCAGCTGCTATCTGACTGCAATGTTCGAGCAGTCGCTTGCCTTGCTCCTGGTTGTAGCGCATGTCTTTGTCCTCATACACCACATTGAGACAAACCAAACCGCGGTTCAGCTTCTGGTTTCTCACCAAGAAGGCGAGGCTCATCAGGTTGTCGGCATATTCGGGATAGCGCACGGGGATGAGTATCTTCTCATCGTTGGCGCTCTTCTCGTCCTCAGCCTCCGGCAGCTCCTTGTCTCTTAGTACTATCATGCGCGAAGACCAGTCGGTAAGCAGCGAGGAGATGATACAGGTGCACAGTATCATGATCACCACACCGTTGAGCATGTCGTCGTCGACAAGATAGGTGTTTTTGCCTACAAGAATGTTCATTCCCACCATCACCATGGCGATACTGCCGGCAGCATGGGCTGAGGTAAGACCGAACATCATGTGACCCGAAGACAGGGGCAGGCGGAAGCCAAAGCAGGCTGCATAGGCGGCAATGGCCTTGCCCAGGGTGCCAAAGAACACGATGCACAGCACCACCCAGAGAATATGACCGCCCTGGAAGAGCAGTCCCACATTGATCAGCATGCCCACTCCTATCAGGAAGTAGGGAATGAAGAGGGCGTTGCCGATAAACTCGAGCCGGTTCATCAGTGGCGATACATGAGGTATATACCTATTTAATATAAGGCCCGCAAAGAAGGCACCAAAGACTCCCTCGATGCCTACCGTCTGCGAGAGGGCGGCACTCATGAAGAGCATGGCCATGACAAAGATAAACTGCATCACGGCATCGCTGTATCGGCGAAGAAACCATCGGGTGAGACGGGGTATGAGGAATATCATCACGCCACAATAGGCTGCAAACTTGGCTGCAAAGAGTACCCAGAAGAGTACGCCGTCGTGCTCGGTGAACGAAGCCACCAGACCCGCCAGCATCACTAAGGCGATGAGCAGGGAGATCATGCTCGACCCCACACTCAGCGTGACGCTCGGCTTCTGTTGCAGTCCGTAACGCGACACGATGGGGTAGGCGATGAGCGTATTCGAGGCCATGATACAGCTCAGCAGGAATGAGGCTTTGGTGGAATAGTCCAAGAGTGTGACGCTCATCCAATAGGTGAGTCCGAAAGGAATAAAGCACGTCAGCAGACCATAAGTGAGCAGTCTCGACTTCGTCTTCTTCATACCCTCCATGTCCATCTCGAGGGCAGCCAGAAACATGATGTAGTACAGACCAACCTTGCCAAACAACTCAAAGGAAGAGTCGCGCTCCAGGATGTTGAGCCCGTATTTGCCTATAAGCACTCCTGCCAATACCATACCGATGATGTGTGGAATGCGGAGCTTACCCATGATGATAGGCGCAAAGAGGATGATGATCATCACGACGAAGAAGATCAGCGTAGGGTCGGTTATCGGGAAATATTGTGCAATGTTCAGCATAGGCATTCTGTTTTTCGGGAGAGTTCTCGAGCATCAGCTGCATCACTCTTCCTATAATATGGGTGCAAAAATAATAATAAATCTTGAAAAAGCAAAGTCTTTTGCCTCCTTATCAATTATATGTGCAAAGATTTTTGTAAATTTGCACCCGGAAAGTAAACTTAAGATAGAAAGATAAGCCCTCTGTCTGCTGATGTTTCATCGTAAATATGAGTAGCGGCGATGGATGAATGATATTTTATGCAAAATAATGCAGAAATGTTAGCAAAAGTAATAAAAATGCAACAAAAAGCAATAATTTATGGGAATTTTTGCTTGATATTGTAGAAAAAGTCTTACCTTTGCAGCGGATTTGAGAGGATAAGCGTTAGAAGACAACCAAAGATGAGAAATCATCATGCTGGAAAGGAGCATTCTTTTCTTTTCCAAAAGATTCACTTTAAACAACTTTTAAAAAGATTCGATTATGAAAGTAGCAATTGTTGGTGCAAGCGGTGCAGTAGGTCAGGAATTCCTGCGTATCCTTGCTGAGAGAAATTTCCCAATGGATGATTTGGTGTTGTTTGGTTCTGAGCGTTCGGCTGGACGAAAATACAACTATAAGGGAAAGGACTATGAGGTGAAACTCTTGCAGCATAACGATGATTTTAAAGATGTCGATATCGCATTCACATCTGCTGGCGGTGGAACTTCTGAGGAGTTTGCCGATACTATCACCAAGTATGGTGCTGTGATGATTGACAACTCAAGCGCTTTCCGTATGTGCGACGATGTGCCACTGGTAGTACCAGAGGTAAACGCCGAGGATGCGCTCAATCGTCCACGCAACATCATCGCCAATCCTAACTGCACCACCATCATGATGGTAGTGGTATTGAAGCCTATCGACGACCTGAGCCATATCAAGAAGATTCATATTTCTTCTTACCAGAGTGCTTCGGGTGCTGGTGCTGCAGCTATGGCTGAGCTTGAGCAGCAGTATAAGGACATCATCGAGACTGGCAAGACAGACCATATCAACAAGTTCCCACATCAGTTGGCATACAATGTCATTCCTCAGATAGACAAGATGACTCCTAACGACTATACCAAGGAGGAGATGAAGATGTACAACGAGACTCGTAAAATCATGCACTCTGATGTTCGCACCAGTGCCACTTGTGTACGTGTTTCCTCACTTCGTTCTCACTCAGAGAGCGTATGGTTCGAGACCGAGAAGCCATTGGCAGTAGAGGACATCCGTAAGGCTTTGGAGGCTGCTCCTGGCGTAATCGTAAAGGACGATGCACAGAACTACGTATATCCAATGCCTTTGGAGAGTGCGGGTAAGGACGATGTCTATGTAGGCCGTATCCGTAAGGATCTCGCCGATGACAACAGCAATACATTGTGGCTCACAGGCGACCAGATTCGCAAGGGTGCAGCGCTCAATGCCGTTCAGATCGCTGAGTATTTGATCAAAGTAGGTAATGTGAAATAAGATACATGCTTGAAAGATTCAAACTCTTGCTTCGGGATATGAACCGGGGCATTTATGAGAAAGAAACAGAAATATCGCTCTCGCTCCTTGCCGCTCTGGCAGGCGAGAGCGTTATTCTTTTAGGTCCACCGGGTGTGGCCAAGAGTATGGTGGCACGACAGCTGAAGTGTGCCTTCCGTGGAGCACGCAATTTCGAGTATCTCATGTCGCGCTTCTCTACGCCCGATGAGATCTTCGGTCCTGTGAGCATACAGAAACTGAAGACCTCCGATACCTATGAGCGTGCTGTGGAAGGTTATCTTCCTACAGCCGATGTCGTGTTCCTCGACGAGATATGGAAGGCGGGTCCTGCCATACAGAACACCCTGCTCACGGTCATCAACGAGAAACTGTTCCGCAACGGCATACGCGAAATCGAGTTGCCACTGAAGCTCCTCGTGGCTGCCAGCAACGAGTTGCCTGCCAAGGGTGAGGGACTGGAGGCGCTGTGGGACCGATTCGTCATCCGCATAGAAAGCCGTCCCATCCGACAGGAGAAGAACTTCCGAGAGATGCTGTTGGAGGTGAAGAGTGAAGCGGGAGGACAGTGTTCGGCGGCCGAAGGGAAAGCCAATTCAAATGCGATTACTGCCGAGGAGTATGCGGAATGGTCGAAGGCCATCGATCGTATAGGAGTGAAGGAGGAGGTACTCGATGTCATTTCTGCTATCCGCAAATCCCTGAGAGCCGTGAATGTGGATGAGGCTGCTGAGCGCCGTCATGTGTATGTGAGCGACCGTCGCTGGAAGAACATTATGCGCCTGCTTCGTACCTCTGCCTTTATGCAAGATCGGGCGGAAGTGGCGGTATGCGATCTTCTTCCCATCTACCATTGCCTGTGGCAGGAGCCGGAGGAGAGGGATGCCATCCGTGCGCTCGTCATCAAAGCGCTCTTTGCTCCTCATGCCGACAAGTTGGTAGAGATGAAGAATGCCCTTGCCGAGGACATCAAATATCATCGCATCCGCCGCAGTCCTGATGAGGGCAGGGATTACGAGGGCGAGATAGAGAGTCTCTCTGATGCCCTGACATCCCTGGAACGCCAGTTAGGCGACAACCTCTTCGTTTCTTCCGACGACAAGACCGAACTCTCTTCTTATCTTCGCGATTTCTACAGAGAGCTGGCCTTTACCCGTCAGGACACGATGAAACTGTATGCGGAGTAGCGCATCCACGTGATACTTATTTCTCCACCAGAACGTCCTTTTCTTCATAACTGTCGAAGCCGATGCTCATGTCAGCACCGTGCTCCCGGAAGATGGAGATAAGGTGTTGCTGCATGTCGGGGTCAATGGCTATCTCGCCATTCTTCGCCTTATAAAACCTGCGCCGGGCATAAGGCGTACGGGAATAGAAATAATGGGTTCTTCCCGCCGGGATGGTACTGTAGATGCGCTGGAATCCCCTTGCCCATACTTGCTTTTCTGACACAAGATGATAGGGGCACTTCTCGCCCTCACACTGCAGGTGCTTCACATTGAGCACCTCAAAGGTATCGGCACAGGTAAGTGCCTTGACATATTGCGCATAACGGGCGCAAGTGTTGCTGCGTGTGCAGGATGCCATGGGGCAAACTACACTCAATGAAATTTTCTTCATAGTTTCTTTTATTTTTAAGTTTCTGAAGTTTTGCAAGTTCAGAAGTTATAGAAGTTATCACTCCCTTCGGTCGTTAGAAGTTATAGCCAACAGCCTTTTTGGTTGAAGATCTATCTGTAAAGACATACGTCTTAACTCCTTAACTTCCTTAACTCCTTTAACTTCCTGATTTGCGAAAGTTGAGTAATTCATAGAATGGTAAGGCTTATACAGGGATGCTGGAACTCGGAAATAGGATGCTGGAACTCGGAGATAGCTTTTTATCTTACCAGAGCACATTTGTGCCCTTAGTCAGGGCACAAAAGTGTTTTAGGCAGACAAAATATTAAGTCTAAGTTCCAGTGATCAGGAAAGCAGTCATACCAACTTCTCAGATAGCAGGAATACCAGAAGTTTCAGTCGCTATGTCAGAAAATGGAGCAAGCCATCGTCGGATGGAGCTACCTCTGATCTCTTGATTTTTATGGATGAAATCGCTCAACGTATTAGTCGCCCATTAACGAAAACGAGTAGCCTTGTAGCTGTTTACACGATAGCCTACGGCAATAATCATATCCAGATTATAGACATTAGCCTCATACCTTTTTCCTTCGGTAGCAGTTATCCAAGTTTTTTGGATAACTGAATACTTATTGAGATCTCCGCTTTTCAATATTTCGTTGATATGATAGCTCACGGTTCTCACATCCACCTGGAATATTTCCGCAATTCTCTTCTGGGTTGTCCAAACTGTATCACCATCAAAGACCAGTTCCACTCTTAGCTTTCCTTCTGGCTCGGAGAAAAATACCAAGTATGTATTCGTATATGTATCAATGCCTTGCGATACTAATTGCTTGCCAGAGAAATATTCCAAGGCAGGCAACGCCATCTCCTTCTTTGAGCTGAGCGACATGGGGCTGAGAAGACAGGCATGGTGTGAGAGGCGATAGGACTCCACTTTTCTGCACTTCACATACTTGCAGTATAAGTTTCCAAAGGTAAATTGAAACCTCCGAATATTCATGCAGATACTCGATATTTTCCTAAATGAACAAACTCCAAATTTCCCTCTTAACATCATCATAGAAATCAAACTCATTATAGCCAATCCATGATAACGAAACATTTTTGTTCGATATTTCAAAGTCATTCCTCACTGAGGAATATTTTAGCTCCAATATAGGATAAGCTAAATTTGCAGTCTCTTTCACATCATGAAGAGTTCGGGGAGGCTTCTTCGTTCTTGGGAATATTACATAAATTGATTCGACATATGCTAAACTTTAGAGCAGCAACTTTTGTTATTATAAAAATTCTCAATCTCCTTCACGATGACCTTAGCCAAATCTATATAGTCCATATTCTCCGTATTCGGACTAATATCCACAATGTATGTATAGCTATCATCCGCATCATCGTTAGAAATTACAATGATAGACTTGTTGGATGACAACTTTTCGAAGACCTCTTGATTGTCACAATGAACTTGCCAACCATTTTGTGTTATAGTAAGAGTTGCAGGACATTTGTTCATAACAAATGGATGTGAAGCATGTGGGTCAAGTGAGTACTTGACATTATTGTCCCATAATTCCGACATCAATATATGGTTTAGCATTTTCCACTCAATATTATAAATGCTATGATACGAACTATTCAGAATGATTATCTCAAGAGGTTTATTCTCCTTATCGTCCCAAGCATAACACCCATATCTTGTATCCGTTCTATTGGCACTGTTGTATTTGGCAAGATAATATTGCCAAGTATTGACTCTAAATTCCTTACATTTCTCTATTGGAACTTTCAAATCCTCTACTGAATGCAATTTATTAGCAACAATATCCAAAATAGCTTCTTGATTTCTGCGACGCTCATTCTTGATGAAGAAATGAGAAAAATCATTCCAACAATGGATGAAGAAACATCTATAAATCATTTCGTCTACAATCATTGATGGTTCATATTGCATATAATCTTTTTCGGAATCTATCAAGTTTATTCGTATTTTATCAAGATTATCTATAGCTCTATTATTGAATATTGCTTCAAAATGTTCCAGTTGTCCCAATAATTCGTTTTCTGTAGAGTTTCCATGAAAATAATGCTCTATGAAAAGCATTAACGAACCTTGAAGTATCTGATGATTCTCATACTTTAGCAATGCTTTATAAATCTCAGGGCTAAATGTTTTCGCTTTATATCGTTCCTCGGTACAAGTAGTAGAAACAAAAGTATGGTCTCCATCACAGAGATCACCATCATTTGCAACAACCTCTTCTACATCGCTTATAAAACCAGAAAGCATATCGTAACGAGCACTATTGGCACGTACATTGGCTGTTATGAGGTTTCTTACCACACGCAAGCATTTTGCTGAAACAGCTTCATCTTTCTGATACTTGAACAAACAATAAATTGCATAGAAATAGACCATTTCAGGAACAGACAAATCCCTATCCATAGCCAAATAGAAGACTGGCTTTCTGTTTTGTGTCTGTTGCCAAAACAATCTTATCAAATCATTTTCACCGACAACATTGTCGCTGAAATAGAAATATCTATCCCAGTAAGCTTGAATGCCTTCCTTAACTTGCATGTCAAACAACATGTCAAAAATAGCCATAACATCTCTTACAGCCTGTTCGTTTGTAATGATTTCTACTATTGACGGAGTACGCTTTTTTTGTGACTCAATGCCTCTTCTGAACATTTCTATACGAAAGACATTGTTGAACAAGCACATAAAACCATCATCTGCTTTCTTGACAATATCCTCTTCTTCACAAGATTGGGCATATGCCCAAAGCACATCCATCCAATTATTGTCTATTTTCTGCGAAAACTCATCCTTCAAATTTGGAGAAATCTTATTAATCGCCTTTTCTAAATCAGACTTAAATATCTCAAATTCGGTCAGTTTCTTACCTCTTGAATTCATCTTGATATAGAGGTCATCGGTCAAGCCAAACTTCTCCAAAGACAACGCATAAAACTGAATATCATCATATTCTGTTAGTTGAGTCCACAAATTTTCTATTTTATACGCATTGTGTTTCTCCTCTATTTTCTCCAGCACGTTAAGCATAGAAATAATCGTAGGGTCAGAGTCGTAACTTGGTAAATATTTTGGATTATCCTTGATTAGTTCCTTGATTCGCTTACCATCTTGATAGTTCTCTAACAAACTGTGTCGAATATCATCCACTAAAGAATCACAAAAATCAGTGGCAGATTGCCGAGTTTCATAACGAAACTTTTTAAGACATTCCACCATACAATCTGACACATCAGTTTGAACAACAGATGCATAATAGTGGAGCAAGTAAAGTGTGGTAAGGCGTTGCTGACCATCCAAAGGTATCAAGCCTGAAACCTTATCATTCTTCTTGACAAAGGATCCTCCATATATGAAATCAAAGATTACAGATTTGTGAGTTCTGACAGCCTCAAACATCGTTACCAACATTCCATTCAAGACTGCCTCAACCTTCCTCTCTTTTCTTCCATACGCATAATCACGTTGAACCTTAGGAATCATTATTACCGATTCTTCTTGAATGAGTCGATAAAACGTTGTGAGTTTACCTAAATTATTCATACTCATTATTTCTTTGTTAATTTTTTAGAATCGATTCGGCATCAATATAGCTTTTCAAAACCTTCTTGATGTCTTCAAGATAATTTACTCTATCTTTTTCACTCCAATAGAAATTCTGTTGTACCGTGAAATTAGGGTTCTTGCTATTATAATATTTAAGAAAGACCTTGCGTGTACACAAAGGTATGTATTCGCCTTGTGCATCGGCATTCATTATCATCTGCCTTTTTACCTCAAACACTGAGTTTCCTATAGAAGTATTGACAGCTCCACTTAACAAAGCCATATTTGAAATTCCATGCATCACAGTTGGAGTTCCTTCCTGCGAGCTCAAATCATTGAAATACTTTAATACGCGGTCGAAAACTAAAGTCAAATCACTAAAGGTATATTTTTCTCTATTATTTTTCAGCTTTTGATATTCAGAGTTCAGATGCTTCAACAAATTTGCCAATGATTGGTCGTCAGGCAGGCGCACATGAAGACATTCCAATGTTTTTTTATTTTCGGCAAACCACTCTTCCCATTTGTTTTTCTGGCTCTGGTCTATAAGTTCCGAATTTTGCGCATGGATGTGTTCCAATGTCCAATCATGATTTTTATATTCATCAAAAGGGAAGAATTCCAATCCCTGTTGAAAGGTAGATTCCACATTATACAAAAACAGCACCCTCTTCAGCATGGTGGCATCCTCCTGATAGTTATATTCCAATATTTTTCTATCAGATTTTCTACTATCATGTATAGCTAACAGTATCTTTCTATCTATTATTTTTTTGAATTCAGTCTTGCTTTTGTGAGCCGATTCATCGAGCAGCTCAATCAGAACATCCGTGCCAAGAACTGTTGTTAAGAAACCAATCTTATGATAGTAATAGCTGTCCTTAAACCATGCCATCAAGAGTGAATAATAGGTTTCCACTTTTATCCACAAATCCCACAAATCTTCCACACGACTGTCTTTCAACATATCCTCAAACTCCAAGTACGTGTAAAGACGATCCTTTTGATTTGGTGACTTTTTTGAAACCATATCAAACAAATATTCTATTCTACAGCTATAGTTTTCTGAAGATTTATCTTGTTTTATGAAAGCCCAAAACTTCTCATTACGAAGTTGACTCTCTATAATATCCCATTGTTCTATGATGTGACTTTGTTTTCTGTCTTGTTCTCTTTTTGCAACTATATCACGGACATCCTCGTTAAATTGGCTAAGTAATTGCTTATCACAGTTATATTTAGCGGAATCGGAAAGGAATAATCCTCGTATAAGCTCTGCATTATTCAAATAAATGCTTTTGTCGTTCAGACGTTTGAACATATCATAAGCATCACTATCATCTCTAATCTCATACCAAATCACCTGTACAGACTTATTCTTGTCTTTTGTATTGGAAAATTTTTCGTAAAATGTACCTTTAAAACTGGATATGGAAGGATTGTAGGTATTGGTTTCTGACTGGAACCAACTAATGATTTCATTTGCAGCTCTCAGTATATGCCATGAATCAATATCCAGTCCAGCTTCTTTCTCAACGTGAATGGAATAACGTTTGTTTTCATCACGTACCTTGACTAAATGCCCAAATAGTTCACCCAGATTTGGACGTGTCTTGTAGTATATGGTAAACCTGAGTTCTTTATCTTCATCCAACAAACTTTCCAAAGTCAAGATAATAAGAATAGTTGTTAGACGTTGCTGACCATCTATCACCTCATACCATCTATTGCTGTCTTCCGTCGAAAAAAGTCCCATACTCTCAACATCGCTGGCAGGCATTTCCTTTACCACTATAGGTTGTAAGCAATAAAAGCTGCCTGATACTTTTCCGTCATAGAAGAAGCCATACAAATCTTCCAACAGTTGTCGAATCTGTACACTTCCCCATCGGTACCCACGTTGATAGTCGGGGATATAGAAATTTTTATTGCACAAATCGGGTATTGCGCATAAGTCTAAATAATTTATAGATTCTAATTGTTCCATATACGTATATTGTCAGTTGTCATTATTTACGATGCCATTGTACTTACTATCCAAAGCCATTTGGTTGTTTGACTTGAAATACAATGTACCATCCTTGGCATAATACTTAGGATTATTTTTGCTTATTGTGATATATGGTGGATGGGTAGAATCATCAACCACTTCCTCATAATAGAAATCTGGTGCAATTTCTTTCAAGGTAGAAGGAAGTTCAATCTCTTCAAGAAATTCAAAAGCATCAAAACCAATACTTTCAATTCCTTCTGGAATTATCACTTTATCAAAAAACGCTCCCCGAAACACCTCATTTCCTATTCGACGAACTGAGGACGGTATGACGAGTTCTTCTATCTGATTAAACAGGAAACATTCATCAGAAATCTCTTGAAGTTGGTTGGGCAACTTCAGTCTTTCAATATTACAACCATAAAAAGCTCCTACGCCTAACGAAGCAACACTATCAGGAATGACAATCTCTTTTTGATTCTCAACCCATGCAAAAGCATATTTGCCAATACTTTTCAGACCATCACCCAAAAATATTTGTGATATGTCCTCACATCCACAAAAAGCAAAATTTCCAATTCGTTCTACGAATGAAGGTATCACCAATATTGTTGGTGTCTTTTCTTTATGTATTATGGTCTTTAAATCTTCCGTATAAATCTCTCCATCTATAATACGATACGTTGTAGAGTCATTGGCATTCAATACCATTTTAGTAAGTGGGGGTATTTTTATTCCATCCTCAGAAACAAGGAGAGAAATTGACTCTTCTAAACTTCTTTTATTCCCATTATCATAGACATTATCCCCTATATACAGTTTGTCTATCGTAATGAGGACGAACCGGGTATAATCAAAAGCATAAGACACTTGGCAAAACTGCTCGTAAGTAGGTTTGCCTGTAAGTGTAACATGGGAGACATCCCAATGTTGTTGACTCCAAACAGAGAAGTCTTTCTTACCTATGTCATATTCTTGTTTTATCATTACCTCAGAAAATGAGTTTAGAATTTCACACCAACGACACCAAAGGTCTCCCAAAGAAAGCAGACAACATGGAGAGTGTCTTGACCGTAAAGTTATCTTATCTTACTTCCCACCCATCAATAGTCCCCGTCTTCGACGAGAAATTGCAGCCTATCAGATGGATATGCTTAGGACTTGCTTCGTATTCCCTCGCATATCCCTTGTCTTTGATTTGTTGGATGGCGGCATCGGCGGAGCCATCAAGTTTGAACTCGAAGATATAGACATCGTTTGAGGTCTCTACGATACAATCCACTCTGCCTTCGCTTTGCTCTTTCTCGATGAAGATGGTATAGGAACTGATCATTCGGAGAATGAGATAGAACGTGTACTGGAAGTATCGCTCCTTCTCTCGCTCATCATCCTTGCGACGCTGCGAATAGGGAATGCTTGCCAAGAAAGAGGTGAAGAGTTTCTTGAGCTGTTCCACATCACCTTCTTCCATGGTATCTATCACTTGAAGAACCCATGAACTTGGAGATTCTTTTGGCTTGAGGTAGCTGGATGTGAGCAATGTGATGAAGCCACGGCGTACTTCATCATTTGGAAAATCCAACAGATAGGAGTTGGTTAATCGCTTATACTTCTTGACGGTGAGATAACCACTCTGATATATCATAGGCAATGGACGTTCCACATCAGCCTTGTAGTCATCGAAGTCTTGGGTGGTATAGTACTTGCCCACCAATTCGTTGATGTGTTCGTTGTCGTGAGCCAGGAGGCGCACAAGATAGGTTGGTGAACCTGTCTTGAACCAATAGTCGTCTATCCACATTTCGTTGAAGGCACGTAGTATGCTGAATGGATTATATACGCCAATCAATCGGCGACTGAAATGGTAACCATCGAACTGGCGCTTCAACTTGGCTTTCATTTCATCTTCAGTAAACTCATATTCCCTTGCCATCTCCTTGATTTGCTCCTTGAAGACGGTGTGGAGTTCCTCCTCGGTGATGCCGAGCAAGGTGTCGTATCGGGCGGAGAGGCTGATGTCGTCGGGCTGGTTGAAACCGCTGAACACACTGACTTGTGAAAACTTGGTAACTCCCGTGAGTAATACGAACTGGAGATGCTCATCGGCTTCCTTGAAGACGGAATAGAATCCCTTCAAGGTATTACGATTATAATCCTCTAAGGTTATCTTGTTCTCATTGGTAGTGACATACATTTCCAAGTCCATCACGTCAAGCAATGGCTTGTCGTATTCATCAATCAATACGACGGCACGCAAGCCTGTCTTTTCGTGGGCTGCCTTCAGAATTTCACGGAAGCGACTTCCAAGAGTTGTGGCAAAGGGAGACTTGCCATATATAGCTTCTTGTGTTTCGACAAATTCTGTCAATACACTTTCCAATTCATTTTCCTTCGTAAAATCCTTGCCATTGAAATCTATATGAAATACAGGATATTCCTTCCATTCTGTCTCTAATTTCTCCAAGGCAAGCCCTTTGAACAGTTCTTTCCTGCCTTGGAAGTAGCATTCGAGGGTTGACACAAGCAATGACTTGCCAAATCGCCTTGGGCGACTCAGAAAGTAAATGTTTCCATTATGTACCAAGTCATAAATCAACTCGGTTTTATCAATGTAAAGATAGCCCTCATTGATGATTTTATCGAAACTTTGAATGCCTATAGGATATTTCATATTGCCTTCTTATTGAATACTACTGCAAAATTACAAAAAAAAATCATATTCGCAATTCTTTGCTTGGTTATTTCAGGGGAAATGCGTATTTTTGCAAGTGGACTTTATGGCAAATCCTTGTTTCTATTAAAGTGAAAAGATATGAATGAACAGAAGAAATTGACTCCCGAGTTGGAGAAGCGTGTGCAGCAGGCGGTGGAGAATTTCATGCAGGGGTATGGCTGTTGCCAGTCGGTAGTGGCAGCCTTTGCCGACCTGTATGGTCTTGACGAAAAGATGGCGAAACGCATCGGTGCTGGCTTCGGAGGTGGAGTAGGAAGGATGCGGATGATGTGCGGTGCCGTGTCGGGAATAGTTGTCCTTGTAGGACTTGATTGCGGACAGACCGAAGGCGATGACCGCGAAGGAAAGTCGGCATGCTATAAGGTGGTACAGCAACTGCTCGCCCAGTCGAAAGAGCAGAATGGCAGCATCATCTGTGCCGAGATCTTAGGACTGAAAGGCCATGAGAAAGCCCAGTCGAGCTATGTCGCCTCTGCCCGTACAGCCGAATACTATAAGTCGCGCCCATGCGCTGCCAAAGTGGAGAGTGCAGCCAGAATCTTTGCCGAATACTTGATGGCGAAAGAGTAAAAAATGAACTACCAAACGAATAAGGATTTTGCCGAGGCCCAGTATTACTTGAAGATGCTGGACGACTTCTGTAAGACAGGTCGGGTGATCATGCCTGAACTGCCGGCACAGGTCATGCCCTGGAATACGAAGGAAGACCCGCTGAAAGACTATCTCGTTCATCTCTTCAACCTGAAGATAACCATCGCAACAGGTGAGGAGGTGCAGAAGTTCATGCGCCAGGTGGTGAACAGCAAGATCAAGGCAAAGGTGTTCTACGACTGCGTGGGCAAGTTTGTGGTGGAGTGTGTGCATCACATCCGTTTTCAGCGCCAGCGTGCCTGGACTGCCTTTCATCGTGCCGAAGATGTGCTGTCCTGGACCAGCTTCAGGCGTATGGACAGGCAGGTGTGGCATCCCTTGCTCAATCAGTTGGAGCAGGATTATGGTGCCGACGGTTTCGACAAGCCTTTCTTCGTGCGGCTGTTTCAAGGCGAGGGTGCTTCGAAGAGCGAGAACTGGGAACGCCTGGTGAGAGACTGGAAAGACTGTATCGAAAGGCAGACTCTTGGCAAACTGAAGAACTTCATCGCCATCAGACAGAACAATTTCGAGAGCGGACTCATCAAGATGATGGATCAGGTGACCCGAAACATCAAGGCCAAGGGAATACCCGAGAGCAGAGCCGTACAGGCTTGGGAACTGATGTCGGGCGGATGGACCGAGACCGAGTTTGAACGCAGGCTGAACCAGATGAAGATACAAGACCGCTATCCCGAAATCAAGGAGATAGTGGCAAAGATGGGTCGTGTGGCAGACGCCAATGGCAAGGACCGACTCACTATAGCCTCGGGCGTAGACATGAAGATGGAGCACTCAGCAGGTAGCGACATTGAGGGCATCACCGTGGGCGACGACCTCAACTCCTTGCTGCCTCTCGAACTTGCACAGTATAGCGATGAGGACATGGAAGGACTCTTTATCTATAAGTATCGTACGCGCAGGCTGCAGACCTTCCGCTATAAGAGCGAGATGGCAAAGCCTTCACGCAAGTTGGGCTTCACCCATGCCTCGCGCAAGGGTCCCATGATTGTGTGTCTCGACACTTCGGCAAGTATGTATGGCACCCCTGAGCGAGTAGCCTCCACACTAATCTCCCTGCTCGAAGAGACTGCCGAGGACCTGGAACGTGACTGTTATCTCATAGACTTTTCGGTCAATATCCATGCCGTCGACCTGATGGAGAAACGCCGGCTCAACCGCATGCGCAAGTTGGGTTTGCAGATACCTCAGTCTTCGGATGAGTCTGATGCAGAGAAGCCGCAGCGCCAGTCTGGCGCTTCTCATCTTCCCTTCATCGGTGGTGGCACGAATGCACGCAAGATGATGGACGAGATGTTCTCTCTGCTCGATAACGACGGCTTGCGTTATGTCAATGCCGACGTACTGTGGATCACTGACTTTATGATTCCGGAGCCTCCTCGTTTGCTGATTGATAAGTTCAAGGAATACCGCGACACGGGCACCCGCTTCTATGGCATCTGTATCGTACACGAGCAAGACAAGGCCGAGAATAATTCCTGGGAGCCTTATTTCCATCACATCTATACCATCACCTATCGACCCGTGAGGAGGTATTAGACGATTCTGTATTTGTAATTGAACTTTCGCAAGTTCAGAAGTGATAGAAGTTATTACTCCCTTCGGTCGTTAGAGATTATAGCCAACAGCACAAAGGGAATGGGGAAGGGGCAAATCCACAAAAGCATTTGTCCCTTAACTTCTCTAACTTCTTTAACTTCCCCATTTGCGAAAGTTGAGTAAGATGTTTCTTTTATTTCTTTTTTAGCATCATCATACGCGACTTTTCCTTTGCCAGAGCCTGCATGTCCACGGCAACATCGTCTTCGTCAACGATTTCCACGCCTGTCATCGTCTCTATCACATCTTCCATGGAAACCACGCCACGAAGGCAGCCGTATTCATCAATGATGATGGAGATGTGCTCTCGTTTTTCCAGCATCTTTTCCCATATCTGATACAAGGATTCGTCCTCCTTGAAAGAGAGAATCGGGCGTACCAGTTCGGATAATTTGGTTTGGAACTTGTCGTCCGAAACCTCCTTGAGCACCATGTCTTTCAGAACATATCCTACGATATAGTCCTTATTGTTGTCATAAACGGGGATGCGGGAAAATTTCCACTCTTTCTGCTCGTAAAACTCCTTGATGGTCTGATTGATGTTAGCCGATTCCACTACGATGGATGGTGTCATAACCTCTTTGGCTTTTACTCCAGCCAGACGGATGCAGCTTTTGATAATCTTGCTTTCTGATTCACGGAAGATACCTTCTGTGGTACCTACATCCACCATGGCAGAAACTTCTTCGCGACTCATGGAAGCCTGATGGCTCTTCGGTGTAAATACCTTTGTGATAAGTTCAGAGAGCAGTACCAGAGGATAGGTGATGAAAATGAGCACCCTGATGATCTTGGTAGATGTCATCGCCAGAGAGCGCCAATAGGAGGCACCAATCGTTTTCGGGATGATTTCTGAAAGCACCAGAATCAACAGAGTAAGAATGGCAGAAATGATTCCGAAGTATTCTTCACCAAAGAGTTTCATAGATTCAGCACCTACACCGGCAGAACCGATGGTGTGGGCGATGGTGTTGAGCGAAAGAATGGCACCTACCGGGCGATCTACGTTGTTCTTATACTGTTTCATCAACGAGGCAGTCTTGTTGCCTTGATTCTCCTTCATCGAGA
>ERZ1034723.718-NODE-718-length-16721-cov-13.093304_pt1 | contig 16721 bp, 15 predicted proteins | sample MGYA00520637_ERZ1034723 | MGnify/ENA primary metagenome ERZ1034723 (study PRJEB33766, sample SAMN09781719) | gut metagenome | biome: gut microbiome | host: Homo sapiens | place: Madagascar | study: EMG produced TPA metagenomics assembly of the PRJNA485056 data... | reverse complement strand
GCAAAGGGCGCTCCACATTTATTGGCAGTTCTCCGCAATGAGCCACGCTATTCATAAGATTGTCAGCAAAAGGCGCTGCCAATCTTATTTCATATCGCGGCGTTCGCCGCATCACGGCATAAGTAAAGACAGCGATTTGTGCGCAAGCGCCCATCGCTGTCTTTAACTATGCCTATGCGCGGCTCAATGCTCGCGTAAACTTTCAATTTACATCCACATCGAATTACTAATTGACGTAACTACATATCCATATTATGATGAGAATAAATAAGACATTTTCGTAAGAATTTGGAGGTAATAGTATGCGTGAATATGATGATGCGGTACTGGAATGCTTCCTGGACAAACAGCTCCAGCTTTTTCCGGAAGCCGTGGCAGAGACTCTGGATGAAGCAGAAGATTTTCTGGAAGAATGCATGGCAGTCGTGGTAGATTCCGTGGATGATGTCATCGAGTATTTCGATGAAGCCGGCATGGACGTGGACGGCGCTGTGGATGATGAGATTCTGGAAGCCGATGAAGTCTTCGATATCGGAGACGGCAGATACCTGATCGTAGAAGCGTAAACAATGACAGGCGAAAGATCCCCGGGAACAGATAACGGTTCCCGGGGGTCTTTTTGTTATGATGCAACTTTGATGTAATGTTGTGCTATTCTGTGAAAAAACGGAAGGGACAACAATCCTATGAAAAAAAGATATCTGTGCATGGCGGCAATTATTTTTCTGATGAATACATTGACCGGATGCGCTTTGAAAAATGAAAATATGGAAGCCATTTACAAAGAATTTCTTGATAATGGAGACGTGGGAAGCCTGCAATGGTCATGGGTATTGGAACCGGGACAATACGAAGATATTCGTTTTGTGAATGACAACATGGTTGCTGTACAGAATGGGAGCGACAAATGGGGAGTGTGGGATCTGGAGAAGGAGATATTGGTCACATCCTGCAAGTACAACAATATTCTTAACGATGCTGCCAGATATTATTCGGAAGGGTATGCCGCAGTTCAAAAAGACGGAAAATGGGGTTTTGTTGACGAAGCAGGGCAATGTGTGATCCCGTGCCAATACGATGAAGTGGGGGATTTCAGCGAGGGACTCGCCGCGGTGAAGGATGCGGATCACAATGGAAAAGGAGAGCAGTGGGCATACATTGATACAAAAGGAGAAATCCAGATTGATTTTTACCCCTATGAAGCGACGGAAGGCAGAAGAGTACTGGCAGGGGAATTCCATGACGGCATGGCTTTTGTATCCAAGGGATTGTACTGTATTATGGATACGAAGGGAGAGATGATCTTCTCCGGGGACTCACGCTTTTTTATTAGTGTGACGGAATATGATAAGGAATACGACACAATCCCCGGGTATGTATATATCGACGACCGGATGACAGTCAGAAAATACGGATTGATGGGACTTCACGGGGAAGAGCGGCTGGAACCGGTATTTGATTATGTTTACGGAATGAGAGGTCCCTATGTGATCGTGGAACAGAACATAGGCGGGGAACCCGGAATAGGTGTTATAAAATTACAGAAATAACGGAATGAACCGGAGCTCTCTAACATATATATGTTGGAGGGCTTCTATTTTTCTCTTCCCCATTCGCCGCGAATGCGTTATAATGAACTGATGGACTTTTACAGAAAGTACAGAAAGGTATGGTAGGAAAATGTTAGAAGGAAAAAAATGTCTGGTCATCGGCTCCGGCATCAGCGGGATCGGTGCAGCAGTATTATTGGAGAAAAACCATGCAGACGTGGTTCTGTATGACAGCAGTGATAAATTGACAGGGGAAGATCTGAAGGCAAAGCTCCCGGAGGGAAGCCGGGCGGCCTGCATCGCCGGAGAACTTCCTGAAAATGTGGAGCTGAGTATTCAGGCAGCAGTATTAAGCCCCGGAGTACCTACGGATATTCCGCTAGTGAACCGTATGAGAGACAGAGGCGTTCAGATTCTGGGAGAGATCGAACTGGGATTCCTTGCGGAGCAGGGCAGAGTGATCGCTATTACCGGCACCAATGGTAAGACGACGACCACCACACTCACCGGTGAGATCATGAAGGCACACTTCGGTAAGGATAAGACTTTCGTGGTGGGTAACATCGGTAATCCCTATACTCTGGAAGCAGATAAGACTTCGAAGGACAGTGTTACTGTGGGAGAGATCAGTTCTTTCCAGTTAGAGACCATACATACATTCCATCCGGTGGTATCGGCGATCCTGAATATCACACCGGATCACCTGAACAGACATCATACCATGGAAGCCTATGTGGCAGCTAAGGAAGCAGTGGCTTCCCAGCAGACGAAGGCAGATATCTGCGTACTGAATTATGACAATGATTACACCAGAGATTTCGCAGGAAGATGTCCTGCCACCCCGGTCCTGTTTTCCTCCCATCAGGAATTGAAAAACGGTTATTTCCTGCGGGGTGACAAGATCATCAAGAGCGTAAACGGTGAAGAACACGAGCTGATGGATATTCATAAGGATATGAATCTGGTAGGCCTGTGCAATGTGGAAAATGTTATGGCAGCCATTGCCATCGCAGAGGGTATGCAGGTACCCATGGAGACGATCCTTACGGTGATCCGCGGTTTCCACGCAGTGGAGCACAGAATTGAGTTCGTAGCCACCAAGGGCGGTGTGGATTATTACAACGATTCCAAGGGAACCAATCCCGATGCCGCTATTCAGGGCATCAAAGCCATGAGCAGGCCTACGGTTCTCATCGGCGGAGGTTATGACAAGCAGAGCGAATATGACGAGTGGATTGACAGCTTTGACGGCAAGGTAAAATGCCTCGTCCTCATCGGACAGACCAGAGAGAAGATTGCCGAGTGTGCCAGAAAGCATGGCTTCGATAAGATCCGTTTCGCGGATACTTATGAGGAATGCCTGAAGCTGTGTACCGCACTGGCAGAACCGGGAGATGCGGTTCTTCTGTCTCCGGCCTGTGCAAGCTGGGGCATGTTCCCGAACTATGAGGTCAGAGGACAGCTTTTCAAGGAATATGTCCGTGGACTGGCAGATTAAAAAGTAATAAAAAGCAATAATGTTATAGAAAATAGAAATAAGGAGTAAAAGCAGGCATGGCAGAAGCTCGCAGAAGGCGTAAAAAGAAACAACAATCGGAATACTTTTTTGACTACAGCCTGCTTTTTATTGTGCTGTTTTTACTGGGCTTTGGTCTGATCATGATCTATTCCGCCAGCTCCTATGAGGCTTATGATACCTATGGAGATGCAGCCTTTTATATGAAGAAACAGCTGGTTGCCAATATCATCGGTCTGGTGGGAATGATCATCATTGCTAATATCCCTTATCATTTCTGGGAACGGTTCGCTATGCTGGGATATGTGGTGTCGATGATCCTGATCTTCCTGGTGAAGACTCCACTCGGCATCAGCTCCCATGGTGCTACAAGATGGATCGGTATTCCCCATACGGGCTTCAATCTGCAGCCGGCTGAGGTAGCCAAATTGTGTATGATCCTGTTCCTGGCAAGTCTGGTGTGCAAGATGGGAAAAAGCGTGCGTACCATGAAAGGCTTTTTCATTATGATGGGCGCACCACTGCCAATCGCAGCATGTGTATATCTCATTACGGATAACTTAAGTTCTGCCATCATTATTATGGGTATTGCCGTCCTGATGGTATTCGTGGCAAGTCCCGATTACAAAAAATTCGTCATCATGGGTTTAAGCGTGGTGGCAACAGCGGCATTGCTGGTATTTGTGGTAGTACAGATGGGAGATAAGATCGGTGGCAAGTTCCGTCTGGCGAGAATCCAGGCGTGGCTGAACCCGGAAAGTCAGGCACAGGATAAAGGCTTCCAGACATTACAGGCACTGTATGCCATCGGAAGCGGTGGCATCTGGGGCAAGGGACTGGGACAGAGCATGCAGAAGTTAAGCTTCCTGCCTGAGGCACAGAACGACATGATCTTCTCCATTATCTGCGAGGAACTGGGATTGTTCGGAGCGGTTGCCATTATTCTGATGTTCATTATGCTGTTGTGGCGGATGATGGTCATTGCCAACAATGCACCGGACCTGTTCGGTGCCATGCTGGTAGTGGGGGTTATGGGACACATCGCGATCCAGGCGATCCTGAACATTGCGGTTGTGACCAACTCCATTCCGAATACCGGAATCTCTCTGCCGTTTATCAGTTACGGTGGTTCTTCGGCGCTGTTCCTTTTGGCGGAGATCGGGCTGGTCTTAAGTGTGGCCCGGAGGATCCAGTTAAAGGAACTATAGAAGACATGGTACGAAACTGTATCCCGGGGCATAAGATAAGAATATCTTATGTAATAGGGATGGTGCTGTAATGAAAGGAATCCGGATACAGGGAGGCATACCGCTCTGGGGGAAAGTGCACATACAGGGATCGAAAAATGCAACACTCCCGATCTTGGCGGCAACGCTTCTTACCAATGAAGTATCCTATATCCAGAACTGCCCGCGCATCGCAGATGTTCACCGATTTGTATATCTGCTGCGGGAACTGGGATGCATGGTACACTGGCAGGAGGACGGAATCCGGATACAACCGGCAGTAATGGGAAAAGGTGCCTGCGTGAGGACGGAAGTGAGACGCATGCGTGGAGAAGCTGTTACGGGTATGCGTTCCTCTCTGTGCCTGTTGGGCGCAATGCTGGGCAAATGTGGACATGTGACGATGGAACATCCGGGAGGGTGCGTCATCGGAGAACGACCCATTGATCTGCATATACGAGCGCTGGAGCAGATGGGTGCGCAATTCAGTGAGGAAGAAGGAATGCTCTCAGCCTGGGCGGAGAATTTACACGGAGCCGGGATCACATTGGACTTTCCCAGTGTGGGTGCTACGGAAAATATATTGCTGGCAGCAGTCAACGCTGAGGGAGAGACCAGGATTACAGGAGCTGCCAGAGAGCCTGAGGTAAGTACACTGTGTGAATTTCTGACTGCCTGCGGTGCGGTCATCGAGGGAATCGGCACCGGGGAATTGCTGGTCCGGGGAGGACGCAGACTTCATGGTGTGAAATTTGCGGTTCCGGCGGACCGGATCGTAGCCGGAACCTATCTGTTTGCCTGTATCGGCTGCGGCGGAAGTGTTCTGCTGTCCGGAGCACCATGGGAACAGATGGAGGCAGTGACTGTGACAGCGGAGAAAATGGGAGCGCAATGTACCGTTTCCACAGAAGGGATGTATGTGCAGGCACCGGAGCGACCGGAAGCAGTGCCGCTGATCCGGACGGGACCGTATCCCGGATTCCCCACGGATCTGCAATCGGCGGCAATGGCTGTGCTGACCCGGGCAGACGGTGTGAGCTGCATGGAGGAGAATATCTTCGAGAATCGTTTCCGGATCGTGGAACCCCTGCGGAAAATGGGGGCACAGATAAACGTGAAGGACGAAAGACATGCCGTGATCACCGGAGTGGAGAGCTTGCGGGGGAATAAAACGGAAGCCACGGAACTGCGGGGTGGAGCGGCACTGATCCTGGCGGGGCTTGCAGCCGAAGGGGAAAGCCTTGTGACAGGACAGCATTTTATAGAACGCGGATATGAAAATATCTGTAGAGATTTCAGAGAATTAGGAGCACGTATTACCAGTGTATAGAGACCGAAGTACCGTTATCAGAAAAATAGTGATCATAAGCGCTTTGCTGCTAATACTGGGCGGAGGCATTTTCGCATTGCACTCCGTATATACAGTCCGTACTGTATATGTGGAGGGCAATGTGCATTATACAGAGGATGAGATCAAAAAGATCGTGATGTCGGGACCGCTGGGGAATAATTCCCTGTATCTGTCGCTGAAGTACCGTGACAGAGGAATTCAGGATGTTCCCTTTGTGGATGTCATGAACGTATCGATTCTGGCTCCGGATACCATTAAAATCACAGTGTATGAAAAGGCACTGGCAGGATACGTGAAATATCTGGATACTTATATGTATTTTGACAAGGATGGATACGTGGTGGAGAGTTCCGGAATCCGGACCCAGGGAGTACCGCAGATCACAGGACTGACTTTTAATCATATCGTCCTGGGAGAACAGCTTCCGGTGGAGAATCCGGAAGTGTTTGCCGGGATCATGGACATGACAAAGCTTCTGAATAAATATCAGCTGACTGCGGACAAGATTTATTTTCATTCTTCCGGAGAGATCACCATCTACTTCGGACAGATCAAAGTAGCCATGGGCAGTGATCACAGCCATTTAGAGGACAAGCTGCAGCTGTTGCCGGGATTTTTGGAGCAACTGGAAGGAAAAAGCGGAACACTGCAGATGGAAAATTATGAGGAAGGAAAAGGGAAATTTACGTTCAAGCCGGATGCGTGAAACATTTGTGAAACATTTTGAAAAAATAGGTTGCTAAATTTGTAAAATGATTATATGATAGTCTATGTGAAGTTGAAAAAGGTTAAAAGGAGGAACTAACCTTGCTGGAGATTAAGACGAATGACGCGGATACAGCTGCCAAGATCATCGTAGTCGGTGTAGGCGGCGCGGGAAATAACGCTGTAAATAGAATGGTGGATGAGAAAATTACCGGAGTGGATTTTATCGGGGTGAATACCGATAAGCAGGCATTGCAGCTCTGCAAAGCTCCGAAGTTATTACAGATCGGTGAGAAGCTGACCAAGGGACTCGGTGCGGGAGCCAAGCCCGAGATCGGTGAGAAGGCAGCTGAGGAGAGTACGGAGGAGATTTCCGCAGCTCTGAAGGGTGCAGATATGGTATTCGTAACCTGTGGTATGGGTGGAGGTACCGGAACCGGAGCAGCTCCGGTGGTGGCCAAGCTGGCAAAGGAAATGGGTATTTTAACCGTCGGTGTTGTGACGAAGCCTTTCCGTTTTGAGGCAAAGGCACGTATGGTAAATGCTTTAAACGGTATCGAGCGTATCAAAGAGAACGTGGATACCCTGATTGTGATACCCAATGATAAGCTGCTGGAGATCGTGGACAGACGTACCACAATGCCGGAAGCTTTGAAGAAGGCAGATGAAGTTCTGCAGCAGGCAGTACAGGGAATCACGGATCTGATCAATGTTCCCGCTGTCATCAATCTGGACTTTGCAGATGTACAGACCGTTATGAAGGACAAGGGTATTGCTCACATCGGTATCGGTGAGGGCAAGGGCGATGATAAGGCAATGGAAGCTGTGAAGATGGCAGTGGAGAGTCCCCTTCTGGAGACTACCATTTCCGGTGCAACCCATGTCATTATCAATATCTCCGGAGATATCACTCTGGCAGATGCATCAGATGCGGCAAGCTATGTACAGGAACTGGCAGGAGATGATGTCAATATCATCTTCGGCGCTATGTACGATGAGTCCAAGTCCGATAGCTGTACGATCACCGTGATCGCTACCGGTCTGGAAGATAAGGCCAACAGTGTGGTACAGAATCGTCTGGGCGGCGGTGTTGCTTTCAGACAGCCTGCTTCCCATATGACTCCCAGTTCTCTGAAGGGAATGAATATACAGCCTACCGCCCCTACGACATCCCAGGGACAGGGAGGACAGGCTCCGAGACCCATACAGCCGGTGCCCGGTATTCATAAGCCTACAGATATCAGAAGCTCTGTAGAAGAGAAATCTCTGAAGATTCCTGATTTTCTGCAGAAAAAGTAATACTTATCATTTTTTATAATAATGGAATATAATAAGAGCCACGACACAGAATACTGTGTTGTGGCTTGTTTTGCGTGGAGATTTTAGGAAAGTGTATTAGTCTGCCGTTCTCTTTTTCCTGTGTAAGGAGACAATCCTCTCACCCAGTACGAAAAAGGCGCCAATGGCACAGGGTAACAGCATGGTGGTGAACCGGTAGAGAAGCACGGCAGACAGGGCTTTGGCCTCCGGCAGGAGACGCCGGAACAGCAATGTGAAGACGGCTTCTACGGATCCAATCCCCGCCGGAGTGGGGATGACCCCCGCAAGCGACTGGCTGAGGGAGGTCAGAGCAAAACATTGCAGGAAAGAAAAGGGCAGATCGCCGGATTCTCCTCTAAGAGAATTGCAGAACACGATCCATGGAATGATATACCAGGTAGTGAATTTTAATACATTACACAGGAACAATCGAAGTAGCAGTAATGGATCTCGTAACAGAGACCGGCTTTCCGCCTGTAGCTGAGCAAGCTTATGACCGGCACCGGTGAGTTTTTCCTCCCAGGAGGGATGCTTTGCACGGAGGTGGTTGGCCAGCAGATTACAGGCAGTCTGCATCCAGGGAACGGTAGCCACTGCTAACAGAACTCCTGCAATCACACAGACACCTGCAAATCCCAGCAGAATATAGCTCTGATAGTATGCAAACGAGGTGTGAATAAATCTGTAGGTCACCAAAAACAATAACAGACTATAGACTGCCATGGAAACCTTGTGTGCGATATATTGGAAAAAGTACATGCCGGTGGCATTAGGAACCGGGATTCCGGCTTTATTCAGATAATAGATCCCGGCTATGCCGGAGCCACTGCCCAGAGTAGCTGTCTTATAGAAAGAGCAGTAGAAAGCATTACAGAATCCCTGCAAGCGGGTGTACTCCGGATGTGTCTTATGCACGATCAGCCAGGTGATGTGCCCTTCACAGATATGGTAGAGGATCACGGTCAGGAACAGGGTCAGGATGACCTTCGGGGAGACTTTGGAAAGCTCTGTGATCATATCTTCCATGGAATCCTTGAAGCTATAATACAGAATGCCCAGCAACAGGCAGACAAACAGTAATTTCAAAAGATATTTCAATATAGAGCTCAACACTTTACCGGAATCATGACGCATCATCGCTCCCTCCTTTATCATAGTCTCATTGTCTCTCTTTTTAGGGAGAAGGAAAAGAAACAAATCTGAGAAAACGTAGCCTTTTTCACGCTGAAGTTTATTCTTTTTTTAGAATAAGGTAACAGATTAAATATTGATTGTCCGGCACAAAATAGCTATGATTGATTTATTCCAACAGTTTTAGACCATCTTACAAGAATGAGGAAGGAATCCTATATGCAGGAAGTAAAACAACCTAATAAAAAACCGTTTATATTTTACTATCTGATCGCGTTGGTGGCGATCATGCTGATCAACAGCCTTCTGGTACCGCAGATCGTACAGCGTGCAGTGAAGGAAGTGGATTACAACACTTTTATGCAGATGACTTATGATAAACAGATCGACGAGGTACAGGTCCAGGATAATCAGATCGTGTTTACCGCAAAAGATGACAAGACCATCTACAAAACCGGTCTGATGGATGATCCGGACAGAACGCAGAGACTGTATGACAGTGGGGCAAAATTCTCCAGTGAGATCGTGGAGGAAGCATCGCCGGTTTTAAGCTTTCTGATCAGCTGGCTGCTGCCTTTGATCATCATTATTGGCTTCGGACAATTGATGTACCGTCAGATGGCGAAAAAGGCCGGCGGCGACTCCATGATGTTCGGCATGGGAGGCATGGGCAAGAGCAATGCGAAGGTCTATGTGAAGTCTTCCAACGGTATCAAGTTCACCGATGTGGCAGGAGAGGACGAGGCGAAGGAAAATCTGACAGAGATCGTGGAATACCTGCATGACCCCGACAAATACAAAGAGATCGGTGCTTCCATGCCGAAGGGTATCCTCTTAGTAGGCCCTCCCGGAACCGGTAAGACGATGTTAGCCAAGGCAGTAGCCGGAGAAGCCAATGTCCCCTTTTTCTCCATGTCAGGTTCGGAATTCGTGGAAATGTTCGTAGGTATGGGTGCCTCCAAAGTAAGAGACCTGTTCAAACAGGCAAAGGAAAAGGCTCCCTGCATCGTATTTATCGATGAGATCGACGCCATCGGTAAAAAGCGTGACGGCCAGATCGGTGGTAACGATGAGAGAGAACAGACCCTGAACCAGCTGTTAACGGAGATGGATGGCTTTGAAGGCAACAACGGTGTCATCATTCTGGCGGCCACTAACCGTCCGGAGAGTCTGGATCCCGCACTGTTACGTCCCGGACGTTTTGACAGACGGGTGCCGGTAGAGCTTCCCGACCTGAAAGGAAGAGAAGAAATCCTGAAAGTGCATGCCCGCAAGATCAAAGTCGCAGATAACGTAGACTTCAATAAAATCGCCCGTATGGCATCCGGCGCTTCCGGTGCGGAGCTTGCCAATATCGTCAATGAGGCAGCTCTTCGTGCAGTCAGAGATGGACGTAAGTTCGCAACCCAGGCAGACTTAGAAGAGAGTATTGAAGTAGTCATTGCCGGTTATCAGAAAAAGAATGCCATCCTTACAGATAAGGAAAAGCGGATCGTGGCATACCATGAGATCGGACACGCACTGGTGGCAGCGAAGCAGACCAATTCCGCACCGGTGCAAAAGATCACCATTGTGCCCCGTACTTCCGGAGCACTGGGTTATACCATGCAGGTGGAAGAGGAAGGCAATCATTATCTGATGAGCAAGGAAGAGATGGAGAATAAGATCGCCACACTGACCGGCGGACGTGCCGCGGAAGAGATTGCCTTCGGGTCTGTGACCACCGGAGCTTCCAACGATATCGAACAGGCTACCAAGCTTGCCAGAGGCATGATCACCCGCTACGGTATGAGCAAAGATTTTGACATGGTAGCCATGGAGACCGTGACGAACCAGTATCTGGGTGGAGATTCCTCCCTGACCTGTTCCATGGAGACCCAGACAGCCATCGACAGAGAAGTCGTGGAGCTGGTGAAAAAACAGCATGAGAAGGCAGGACAGATCCTGATGGAAAATCGTGCTAAACTGGATGAACTGTCCCAGTATTTATATGAAAAAGAGACCATTACCGGAGAAGAATTTATGAAGATATTAAATTCCTAAAAGGGTTCCCGGAGAAGACGGAATCGGCGTTTGTGCCGGTTCCGTTTTGCGTTAAGAAAATCTTAATCATATGGTAAAGGCATCTTAACCCATGCCTGCTGTTATCTTAAGAAAGAAACCGCTATACTTTTCCTGTAAGAAAAAGTTGTGAAACGACACAGCAGAATGGGAGAGAAGGATGCAAAACAGAAACTATTTGAATAACAATAACATGCAAAAAGGAATTGCACTGGCGACCTGCATGGCAATCGTCATGGGACTGTTCACCGGGTGCGGGAAAAAGAACGATCAGCAGATTACAGCGTCACCTGAGGAAGTGCAGAAAGGGCGATATGTAGAGACGGAACTCTCACTTCCGGAGGAATGGAAGGACAAAAATATCAGCCAGATCTTCCGTTCGGGTGATGAATTACATTTTCTCGTGGCAGGAGGATCGGAAGGACAGACCACTCTGGAGGAATGGAAGCTGGGAGAAGGAGATACTCTGACGGAAGTGACGAAGGACTGGCTGAAGGCGCTTCCCGAGGGAAAGAATCTGGAGAGCAGTGACAGTTTTACACTGTTGCAGGATGCGGAGGGGAATCAGTACCTGTACGGCAACTGTTACCGGGATGAGGAGAGCTCTTCCGCACATCTGTGGAAGGAAGTGGACGGCAATGCGCTGGATATTACACCACAGAAGTGGCTGGAGCCTATGGATATGGATGGCTATCGGTTCTATGATACGCCGCAGTATGTGACACTGACAGAGGACGGATTGTTAGTGGGACTGTCTTATTTTTCCCTGGATGTTGTATTGGCACAGGACGGAAGCCTGGTGAGCAGCCAGGATAGTGACAGCCTGACAGACAGTGGCAGTCTGTCGGATAATAAGTGGGTCAGTGCTGTGGGAGATACGTTGTATCTGGCACAGGCGGATGAACAGGGGAACGTGAACGGTCTGTTGCAGATGCAGCTGGACGGAAGCAATGGGGCAAAATCTAAGGGAGAGATTCCCTTTTCCCAGGACAGTTATAGCTCTGCTTATTTCAGTGTGTTGGGAGACGGCACAGTCTATGCGGCGGATGCAGACGGATTCTTCCGCTGCGACGTGGGCGATACCAACTGGCAGAAGCTGCTTCAGGGAGTCGATACCGGTTTTTCTCTGTCGGATCAGTGGTGCAGGGATATTGTGGCACTGTCGGACGGCAGTGTATACGCGTGGTTTGGAAGTGAGAGCGGGGACAAAATAATGATTTACCGATATGATCCCGATGCAGTGATAGAGGTGACCGAAGAACTGACGCTGTATACCGTGGAGGAGAGCTTCTTTTTACAGCAGGCTGCGGTGCAGTATCATAAGCAGCATCCGGAGGTGCTGATCCATGTGGATGCGGCAATCTCCATGACGGATAAATACAGCGGAAATGCGGATTATCAGCAGATCTATCAGGATCTGAACACTTCCCTGACCTCCGGCAACGGACCGGATCTCATGGTGATGGATCATCTGAAACTGGACACGTATGCCTCTAAGGGCTTGCTGTTTAATCTGCAGGAGATATTGCAGCCCATGGAAGAGGACGGAACTCTGCTTTCCAACATTACAACAGCCTATGAAGAGGCGGATGGAACCCGGTATGCGGTGCCGCTGCAATTCGGATTATTGTTAGCTGTCGGCAGGGATGTGCAGCCGGAGGAAATGAGCAGCATGGACGCTATTGCAAAGACGGTATCCGGAAAGACGGAGAGTTATATGGGAGACCGTACCTGCGGCGAACTGGTGGAAGAGTTCTATCCGTTGATCGTGGATGATATTTTACAGAACCGTCAGGTGAATCGTGATATCTTACGTCCCTGGCTGGAAGATTTGAAGAAGATTGCGGATAACTGCGGTATCCTGCCTTCCAGAAAAGAAGGCAGTGCAGCGAATATCTGGGATCTGGGGTCTGATGTGAAGCTGGTACTTCAGGAGACCGACGGCTTTAATGAGGCAATGATGCCTTATGCCGTGGCGGAGCTTTTGAATGCCAATGTGGTCTCCGTGGAAAATGCATTTTATCCGAAGATGGTCATTGGAATCAACAGCCGGAGTGAGCATGTGGAGACGGCAAAAGAGTTCCTGCGTTTTGCTCTGTCCGAAGACTTACAGAGCGTGGATACCTATGAGGGATTCCCTGTCAATGCAAAAGCGTTGGAGGCGCAGGCTGCAGCAGACCGTAGCATGGCGGAAGCCTATACCACCTATGATATCGACGGCAGCACCGTAGAGTTCGCCATTAAATCCTACTCTGAGGAGACCGCGAACCATCTGATGGAGCTGTGCAAGGCAGCCACCCTGTGCCTTAAAGAAGACACTCAGATCGAGACTTCCCTGACCGAGAGCCTGCAGGCATACCTAAACGGGCAGGCGAGTGTGGAGGAAGCCATGGATGCTGTGGAAGGAAGCCTGAAGATGTATCTGGCGGAGTAGTGCTCCGCCCTTAAAAAAGAGATGTGCCCTAACCGGCACACCTCTTTTCCAGCATAATACCGCCTGACTGGCAACAGTGTCTGTGCAAGCGGTACTTTCCTTGCAATTTTTCTATATTTGCTAGATTATTACCGCCGAAATTATTGCATTGGATTTTGAGGCGGTAATAGGACCAGGAAAAAAGTATATATCAGAAATCATCCTCGTCAGCATTGTCATTCCAACCGGAAGTTATGTGAAGTTCACCGGTTTCCAGATTCATAGACATATTGTCACCCATACGCATATGAAGATTCCCCTCTGAATCAACCCCCATGTTGTCGGAAGTAGGATAGATAAAATTGCCGTCGTCATAATTAAAAATAGAGTTACGCATCTTGTGGATTCTCCTTTTTATTAAAATATTGGTTAAATGTGTCATAGGTTTCATTCAATTCATCAATAAGAAATTGTATTTCTGAATCGGATGACTTTGTCGTAATATGAACTACATTGGTAATGAATCCGTGGTATGGTTTTAAATATACAGGAGTTGTATAAGCCACGAACCCTGTTTGAGGATAAAAATAATAATTTTTCCATGCCTCATGTATATAAAGGGAATTACTATAGAAAGAACCGTTAGCACTTTCGTAAAAGGCCGTGAGGCTTTTTATACTGTTATTCGTTAACTGTAATAATTTTTTTAATATGGATTTATTGTATGTAATTACTTTTTCCAAAATATAAGAAACGTTCCTGTTTTTTTGTCGAATCATGATATCAAGAACAGCTCCTGAATACGGAAAAATAAAGGAACTACTTTCTTGCCGTGGAGGAGAAGAGGTAATTTCAAAATTTTCAAAAAAGTAATTAAGAGTTTCTTTGGAACTGGAAGCAATACATTGTATCATATTATCTATGTTTTGAGAACTTGGAAGTTCATCGCTGCGCGGATGAAAAGCATACATACAACCTAATGTATAAAGCATCGGAAGTTCTCTGGCATGCAACTGATCCAGCACATCAAAATCGTTGTTTTTTATAGCGAGAGTAATCATTTTAAAACGGAGATTGTCAGATTCTTTTAATGTACTGTCAAGAATATCAGTAAATCCGATTTTCCTTCTTTCTATGCTGGTTCCGGCACCAAAACCAATGTAATATTCGTTCGGATCGTTTCCAACAAACCAAATGTAGTGGTTATCCATGAGATATTTCAAAAAAGAATAATTACCAACCTCTAAGGCATAATCAATGATGGTTTTATTGAATTCGTCAGGATTTAAGACGGGTTTGTCCTCTCGTTGGAGGTATGCTTTCCATTCAGAGGGATCCCTGGAACAGGCAATGGAGTAATTGGTAGTTCTGTTGGAAATAGGTGCCAGAACAGCTCCGGCACTTAGAATATCCTCAATAGATACCTGAAGAAGTTCCGAAAAAATAGGAAGATCTTCGATTTGTATGCCCTTATTGCCTTTTTTGATCTGACAGATACGGTTTTGGATTTTTTGAATTTCTTCAGGAGAGGGATCAAAATTATAGCGTTGTTTGAAGTAAGCTATCCCGAATTGACGGTCACTATTATAGTTACTTTGTTTTATCAAATCAGCAAGATGGTTGCCGATTTTTTCATTCGTCGCAGTACGAAACATATGAATTACCTCCTTTGTGCTCATCATAAATGAAAGCGGTGAAAAAAGATATAACTATAAGGAATATGCAAAAAGAATATATTGTAACAAATATTTAAAGCATATAGTTATTGCAGCCAAAGAACTTCTATACTAAAGTGAATACTAAGCATAGAAGTTTTTTGCGTACAATTTCGCATATCGTGTGACTGGCGTTCTACAGTCGATTCCCACAGGAAAGTAACTTGTAAACATAGGATAAAGCCGCTATAATTTTAAGTATAAGAAAGGCGGTGGAGAATTTACTTATGGAGATTTATGTGGATGCGGATGCCTGTCCGGTGGTGGACATAGTGGAAAAAACAGCACGGAAGTATCAGATTCCGGTGACACTTCTGTGTGACACCAACCATGTGCTGACTTCCGGTTACAGCGAGGTAGTGGTTGTAGGAGCAGGGGCAGATGCAGTGGATTATAAGCTGATCAGTCTCTGTCGCAGGGGTGATATCGTGGTAACTCAGGACTATGGCGTGGCAGCCATGGCGCTGGGCAAGAGTGCCTACGCCATCCACCAGTCCGGTAAATGGTACACGGATGAGAACATCGACCAGATGCTCATGGAACGACATCTGAATAAAAAGGCAAGAAGAGCTTCTCATAAAAATCATTTAAAAGGTCCGAAGAAGCGGACAGAAGAGGATGACGAGAGATTTGCACAGTCCTTCGAGCAGCTGATAAAAGCGGCACTGAAGGAAACCGTAAAGACTTATATTCCATAGGAAAGCAGTTTGTATAAGTATAAAGGATCTGAAGAGACGGACAAGGGAGTATAAGAGAGGGTCGTGTAATGGGATTATTTTCTAAGAGAACCGAAAAGAAGACTTACGACAGAAGCAATCAAAAACCTGTCATCAAAGCCAGCATCTGCAACGGTGAACAGGTGGCGGGATTCAAGGATATCCACACGGGAAAATTTGAAGAAGTCATGCTGATCCGCCGGGCGGAAGACCTTGAGACATTTAAGATAATGTATGGGATTGAGGGAGAGATTACGAAGGAATACTGAGGGGACCTCGCTTCAAATAGATAGCTACGAATGGAGATCTGCTATGGGAAACGATACAAATGTTAATATTGGAAATTCCGGAGAATATTTTGTTGCCGGTGAATTAGAGAGAAGAGGATATACTGTTGCGGTTCCAATGTCGAATGTGAAAGATTTTGATTTGCTGGCGATTGAACGGGATACACATAGACAGATTGCAATACAGGTAAAGACCACAGGATATAAGCAGAAAAAGTGGACATTATCAAAGAAAAATGAAACATTACTTGGAGATAATATATTCTATATATTTGTATCTCTGAATGAATTAGAAGCACCGGAATATCATATTGTTCCGAGCAAAATTGTTGCAGATACGATTCGTAAAAATCATGAGAAATGGCTTAATACTCCCGGAAAGAAGGGACAGAAACATAATAATACAAATATAAGAGAATTCTATGATTTGGAAGATAGCTATTTGGATCAATGGGAACTGCTAAAGATGGAACGTATAGATGATAGCAAGGTTGAAAACGGAATTTATTCATCACTGACCAGGTACATATCTAAATTTAGTAATCCTCCCAAGAGTAAGGTGATGCCGGAAAATAATATTGGTGATGGTACAATGGAGCATCCGTATCAGCTTCCGTATAGAACATATTCGAGAGAAATTGAAGACTTTGTTAAAGATGTATATGCTTTTGAAAGGTAAGCGCCAAATAATCCGGCGGTACCTATAAATTTACCCCAACCTATTTTCGGT
>ERZ1034723.715-NODE-715-length-16764-cov-14.402837_pt1 | contig 16764 bp, 16 predicted proteins | sample MGYA00520637_ERZ1034723 | MGnify/ENA primary metagenome ERZ1034723 (study PRJEB33766, sample SAMN09781719) | gut metagenome | biome: gut microbiome | host: Homo sapiens | place: Madagascar | study: EMG produced TPA metagenomics assembly of the PRJNA485056 data... | reverse complement strand
GCCCAGGCCATCAAGAACCACACCACCCAGAAATACAAGGCGGTGTGCGGGGTGAACAGCCGTGTCCGCTTTGCGCTGACCGGCACCCCCGTGGAGAACCGCCTGGGTGAGCTGTGGAGCATCTTTTCCTTCCTGATGCCGGGCTACCTGCCACCCTACAAGAGCTTCTGCAGCCGGTTTGAAAAGCCCATCACGCAGGAAAATGACCCGGCGGCGGTGCGGCGGCTGAACCAGCTCACCGGGCCGTTCATCCTGCGCCGGATGAAGTCCGAGGTGCTGAAGGAGCTGCCCCCCAAGACAGAGAACGTCTACCGCATCGAGCTGGAGGAGGAGCAGCGCAAGCTCTACCTTGCCGCCGTGGTGGATGCCCGGGAGAAGCTGCGGGCCGCCAAGCCCGAGGACAAGATGGCGGTGTTCGCCGTCCTCATGCGGCTGCGGGAGATCTGCTGCGACCCCCGGCTCATTGCCGACAACTGGACAGGCGGCAGCGCCAAGCTGGATGCCTGCATCGAGCTGGTCACCAGTGCCGTGGAGAGTGGGCACCGCATCCTGCTGTTCAGCCAGTTCACCTCCATGCTTGAGCTGCTGGCCAAGCGGCTGGACGCGGAGGGCGTGAGCCACTTCACCCTGCAGGGCTCCACCCCCAAGCCGGTGCGTGCCGAGCTGGTGCGCCGCTTCAACGGCGGCGAGGCCAGCGTGTTCCTGATCTCCCTGCGGGCAGGCGGCACCGGCCTGAACCTGACCGCCGCCGATATCGTCATCCACTACGACCCGTGGTGGAACGTGGCAGCTCAGAATCAGGCCACCGACCGTGCCTACCGCATCGGCCAGCAGAACCCGGTGCAGGTGTACAAGCTCATCGCCCAGGACACCATTGAGGAAAAGATCGTGGAGCTGCAGCAGGCCAAGCAGGATCTGGCCGAGACCGTCACCGGCAGTGCGGATGGTGCCATCCTGCGCATGAAGCCGGAGGAGCTGTTGAATTTGTTGGAGGGAACCGAATGATGCAATACGCCATATTTGCCCGGCCTGTCGTGACCATTTACGACCTGCCCCAGACCACCAAACAGAGCGAGGCGGGCCTTGTTTCCACCATCGGGGACGAGGGTTTGTACGGTCAGGCCTGTCAGGTGCGCACCGCCCCCGGCGGCGTGACCGCCGAGGGAGTGCCCCTCTCCCCGGAGGTGGCCGAGGTGATCACCTTTTACGGCTACCACGGCTTTGTCCGGCGGGATGCGCTGAAATTTGTCAGCGAGGATGCGCTGCGGGCCTACCTGCCCCAGCCGCTGGTGCTGGTGGGCCGTGCCACCGATGTGCTCAGCCTGCCCAAGGTGCAGGGGGTGCGGATGCTGGAGCTGGAGCGGGGCTGCCTGCTCTGCCGCCAGCCCGAACCGCCCGAGGAAGCTGCGACCCACACCGGCTGGGCCAAGGTGGCCCTGCTGGATGGCCGCACCGGCTATGTCCGGGACGTGGCGCTGGAGCCGGTGCGGTTTGAGATGACCGCTGTGTTCTCCCAGCGGGAGGGGCTGGCCTTTGATGACGCGCTGGCCGAGGCCCGGAATATTACCGCCGGGGAGCTGGTGCCGCAGGCACTGCAGGCGTGGTACGATGGCAGCGAGGAAGCGTTCCGGGATGCCGTCTGTGCGCAGGCGAAAAAATATCTGGGCACCGAGTACCGCTGGGGCGGCAAATCGGGCCGGGGCATTGATTGTTCCGGCCTTGTCAGCAGCGCCTATATGCAGTGCGGCGTGCTCATCTACCGGGATGCCAGGATCGTGGAGGGCTGGCCCATGCACCAGATCCCCTTTGCAGACAAAAAGCGGGGCGATGCCCTCTATTTCCCCGGCCATATCGCCCTTTACCTTGGCGAGGGCCGCTACATCCACTCCACCGGCGCGTCCGCCAGCGGCGGCGTGGTCATCAACAGCCTTGACCCCGCCGACCCGCTGTACCGGGAAGATCTGGTCAAGAGTCTGTATGCGGTGGGGAGTGTGTTCTGATAAAGTAACTCACCCTCTCCGTCATCCCTGCGGGATGCCACCTCTCCCAAAGGGAGAGGCACTGGCAATTCCCCCGCAAGGTTTCGGGAAACCGCCAGAGGCTCCCCCTTTGGGGGAGCTGGCAAAGCCGTCAGGCTTTGACTGAGAGGGCGAGGATGTTATAGGAGGAAGAACGATCCATGAAAGTCTTTGATCTACATTGTGACACCCTGAGCGAGCTGCGGCGCGCGGAGATGCGGGGCGACGGGCAGACCTTTGCCCGCAACAACGGCCACATCGATCTGGAAAAGCTGGAGAAGGGTGACTACATGCTTCAGTGCTTTGCCGCCTTTGTGAATCTGGCCGACCCCACCCCGGGCGCGGACCCGCTGGTGACGGCGCTGGAAGAGATCGACGTGTTCAAGCGGATGATGGAGCGGTATTCCGACAGGATCGCCCCTGTCTACCGCCCCGAGGATATCCGCAAAAACGCCGAGGCGGGCAAGATCAGCGGAATGCTGACCATAGAGGAAGCAGGCTGCTGCAAGGGCAGTCTGGGCGTGCTGCGCCGGATGTACGAGCTGGGCGTGCGGATGATGACCCTGACCTGGAACCACGAAAACGAGCTGGCCAGCCCCAACGTGGTGCCCGGCAACGGCCCCATCTGGCCCTGTATGCCCAACACCGAGACCGGCCTGAAGGAGAAGGGCTTCGAGTTCCTGGCCGAGATGGAGCGCCTGCACATCATTGCCGATGTGAGCCACCTGTCCGATAAAGGCTTCTGGGACATTGCGGAGCACAGCACCCGCCCCTTTGCGGCCAGCCACTCCAACTGCCGCGCCCTGGCCCCCCACTGCCGCAACCTGACCGATGAGATGATCCGGGTCATGGCGGAAAAAGGCGGTCTGGTGGGCCTGAACTACTGCGCGGGCTTTCTGGATGACCAGCCCAGCCCCGACCTGTGCCGCAGCACCACGGCCCTGATGGCCAAACACGCCGCCCATTTCAAGCAGGTGGGCGGCATTGAGATCATCGGTCTGGGCAGTGACTTTGACGGCATCGGCGGCAAGCTGGAACTGAGCGACTGCTCCAAAATGCCCCTGCTGGCCGATGCCCTGCGGAAAGAGGGCTTCACCGAGGATGAGGTGGAAGCCATCTTCTTCCGCAACGCACAGCGTTTCTTTGAAAACAACCTGTAATCACCGTTCGTATCAAAAGATTCATTGAATTCATTGAAATCATTGCTCATCATTGCACTAGAATCAATGAGAACCAATGAAATCAATGTTTTCAATGATAATTATGTCTTAACGGTAAGGATTTAAGTATAACGGAAAGTATAGAAAAGTTGAGGGATTCCAGATGGATCAGAATATGACATTGGAAAAGCGCATTGCCGCCGAGCTCTATTCCTATCAGGGCAGGATGAGCGTTTTTGTGGATGACCTGCGCGGCAGCACGGTGGAGATCGGTGCCGACGAGGAATTTGAGACAGCCTCCACCATCAAGGCGTTCATTCTGGCGGTGCTGTATCTGCAGGCCAGCCGGGGCAGGGCTGACCTGGAAGAGGAGATCACCTACGAGGCCAGTCAGTTCGTGGATGGCTCCGGAATGCTCCGGGCCCTGGGCGTGGGGGCAAAGCTCAAGGTGAAGGACACCGCCACCATGATGATCATCTGCTCGGACAACATCGCCACCAATATGATCATCGATTACCTGGGGCTGGACACCATCAATGCCTGCATCCGGGAATTGGGCTTTGGGCACACCGTCCTGCACAACCCCCTCCACTTTGACCGCTACGACAAGCTGGGCACCACCACGCCCCGGGACTACGCCGCCCTGTTTGCGCAGGTGGCAAAGGGTACGCTGGTCAGCAAAGAAGCCAGCGCCGCCATGCTGGGCATCTTCCGCCAGCAGCACTACAACACCATGCTGACCCACGATTTCCCCCAGTTCTATCTGGACTGCGAGGAGACCGGCGAGCCGGAGCTGATCTGGGTGGCCAGCAAGAGCGGCAGCATGAACGCCTGCCGCAACGACGGCGGCATCATCCACACCCCCTACGGCGAGTATGTGATCGTTCTGATGAACAAGGAGTTCCATGACATCATCGAGTACAACGACCACCCCGCCATGGTCTATGGTGCCCGGGTGTCCCGGATGATCCTGGATCAGATCCTGGCCTGCGAGGGAAAGCTGTATCTGAAGTAAACGAAAGAGTGGGAAAGTAGAACGAATGGAAATTACATTATCATTGCCAATGCTGCTGTTTCTGATGCTGATGACCGGGTTTGCGGGCTTTGTGGACTCGGCGGCGGGGGGCGGCGGCCTGATCAGCCTGCCCGCCTACCTGTTTGCGGGCCTGCCGGTGCATTACACCTACGGCACCAATAAATTCAGCGCGGCCTGCGGCACCACCTTTGCCACGGCGCAGTTCTTCCAGAAGGGAGCCATGAACATCCGGGTCGGCCTGCTGGCGGCTGTGGGCAGCTTTGTGGGCAGCGCACTGGGCTCCCACATCGTGCTCCTGCTCAGCGATCAGGTGCTGCGCACCATGATGCTCATCATCCTGCCGGTGGCGGCGGTGCTCATCCTCTGGCGGCGGGACCTGCCCGACGAGAACCGGGACGACGGCACCCTGAACGCCAGAAAGGCGGTGCTGGCCCTTGCCATCGGACTGGGCATCGGCCTGTACGACGGCATCTTTGGCCCGGGCACCGGCACCTTTGCCATCATTGCCTTTACCACCCTGATGGGTTTTGACCTGCGCACGGCGGGCGGCAACGCCAAGGTGCTCAACCTTGCCAGCAACTATGCCAGCCTGGTAACGTATCTTTCCAGCGGGCTGGTGGTGTTCTCCATCGGCATCCCCTGTGCCATCAGCGGCATTGTGGGTAACCTGCTGGGCTCCCACTTCGCCCTCAAGAAGGGCGCAAAGTTCATCCGCCCCATGATGCTTGTGGTGCTGGTGCTCCTGCTGGGCAAGATCGTCTCGGACGCGGTGCTGTAATGGACGAATCTTCGGCAAAAAGAAATTGACGTTTGCGGGAAAATGGACTATAATAGGGCCAGAGACTCACAAGAAAACGAGCACTGAGGATGATGTTATGAAGATCCGCTACTCGAAGAACGCCATGAAGTTCCTGAATAAGCTGGACAAAAGGTCCGTGCTTCGCATCGTTGCAGGCATTGAGGGGCTGACCCTGAAACCGCCGGCAGGTGATATCAAGGTGATGCAGGGACTGAAGGATGGAACAATGCGGCTCCGGGTCGGGAACTGGCGCGTGCTTTACCGGTACGGAGAGGAAAACGCGCTGGAGATTCTATTGGTGCTGGATATCGGGAATCGTGGCGATATCTATAAATAAGGAGGTGGCAGGATGTCTGAAATTGCAATGAATGCAGCACACATGATCGATATGCTGCCGGACCCGGACAAGAACCTTGCCTACGAGCTGATCAAAAAGCTGGTACTGGCATGGGACCCGGATTTCACCAAGCTGACCACAGAGGAAGCAAAGCAGCTGGAGGAAGCGAAGGACAGCGGTTTTGTAGATGCCGAAGAGATCGACTGGTCGAAGATCGGACACGAATGACCAACAAAAAAGAGGAACTGCCGGGAAAGCAGTTCCTCTTTTTGATTGGATAAGATCAGAAGGTGAAGCCCTCATCGAGGAAGGCCAGGCCGAACGCGCCGGGGCCGGCGTGGGTGCCGATGACGCAGCCGATCTGGCGCACAAGGGCCTCGTTCCGGCCCAGATTCTCCTGCAGGTAGGTCTGGATGGGCTGCACCTCGCGGGGGGCGAGGGTGTAACCGGCCAGCGCGTCGGTGCAGGTGCTGATGCCGCCCAGCTCCTCGATCTTCTTGAACAGGGCAACGTAAGCGCCGGGCAGGCCCCGGGCCTTGCCCGCCATAACGACCTTGCCCTCCTTGATGGTGATGAGGGGCTTGATGCCCAGCATCCCACCGGCCACGGCCACGGCGGCGGGCAGGCGGCCGCCCTTGCGCAGATACTTCAGGTCGTCGATGACAGCCACCAGATGCAGGTGCTCCTTGGCGTGCTCAAGGGTGGCGGCGATCTGCCCGGCAGTCTTTCCGGCATCCCGCAGCTGAACAGCCAGCCGCACCAGCAGGCTCTCGCCCAGGCAGACGTTCTCGGAATCCACAAAGAGGACATTGTCCACATTGGTCATGTCTGCGGCCAGCCGGGCGCACTGGCAGGTGCCGGACAGCTCATGGGAGAGGAAGATGCCCACCACTTCGTCCCCGGCGGCAGCAGCCTCAAGGAAGAAGCGCTGGAACAGCTCGGGGCTGGGCTGGCTGGTGGTGGGCAGCTTGTGGCAGCGGGCCATCACGCCGTAATACACGGTGGGGGTCATGTCCACGCCGTCCCGGAGCACGGTGCCGTCCTCCAGGGTGACGTTCAGGGGGATGACGGTCACGCCCAGCTGCTCGGCTTCAGCGGGCAGGATGTCGGATGCGGAATCGGTAAGAATGCGGATCATAGTAATACCTCCAACGGGGCCAAGAACGGATAACCCGACCAAATCAATCAAAAAGTCGTATAGGAATATACCAGAGACGACGGAAAATGTCAATTGTTTGAATCAATATTTCTTCGTATTTTCGCAATTCCGCTCCGTTTTCTTGCACAAACGGGCCGGAACATGATACAATGGGCATCAGGCATTGCGGGGCGGTGCGCTGTGTACCCGAAGCAGCGGAACAGCGCACCCCCAAACGGAGAGGGGACGGAGAAGATGTCAGAACAGAACCGCCGCCTGCGGGCGGCAGGCATCGCGGCACTGGCCTGGGCCGGGCTGGCGGCGGTCTGGTGTGTGCTGGTCCCCGGCGGGGCGGCAGAGCTGCCGCAGGGCGTGCCCGGCACACTGCGCAGCCTGCTGGTGCTGCCGCTGGCCGAGGAGCTGGTGTTCCGGGGGGCGCTGCTGCGCCTGCTGCGGCCGCTGGGGGAGCACCCGGCAAACCTCTGCCAGGCTGTGCTCTTTGCGGCCCTGCACGGGACGCTGACCGAAAAGTGCTACGCGCTGGGCATGGGGCTCATTTTCGGGTGGGCCGCAGAGCAGACCGACAGTCCTGCACCCGGGGTGGTGCTGCATATCCTGAACAATGGGCTGGTGCTGGCCCGGGCGCTGGCAGAAAGGGGAATGGGATGACCGACTATGAGCTGATGGGCGCGGCGCTGGAGGAGGCCGCACGGGCCGCTGCGCTGGGCGAGGTGCCCGTGGGCGCGGTGGTGGCCCGGAACGGCGAGATCATCGCCGCCGCCCACAACACCCGCGAGACCGAGAAAAACGCCCTCCACCACGCCGAGCTGCTGGCCATTGACGCGGCCTGCAAAAAGCTGGGCGGCTGGCGGCTGTGGCAGTGTGAGCTGTTCGTTACGCTGGAGCCCTGCCCCATGTGCAGCGGCGGCATCATCAACAGCCGGATCAGGCGGGTGGTGTACGGCGCGGCGGATACCAAGGCCGGGTGCTGCGGCAGCGTGACCGACCTGTTCGCCCTGCCCTTCAACCACCATCCGGTGGTGGAACGCGGCCTGCGGGCGGAGGAGGCGCAGGCGCTGCTGCAGGCGTTTTTCCTCCGGCTGCGGGAGCAGCGGGCCGCAAAGCCCCGCTGGAAACCGCCCGTGACCCCCTGAGAACGTGAAAAAAAGTGGGAACTGCGTGAAAAGACGGCGGTTCCCACTTTCTTTTTTCGTCGAATTGTGTTATATTATTTAATGGTAACTTGTCGAAACCACTCGCACAGACCAGCGGGCTCGCCGCAGGACCGGCCTTGACCGGAAAGAGGAGCAGAGCGCAGCCCATGGGTGCGGTGGAGGGCGGGACCTTCCTGCCTGCGGGATTTTTTGCAGGCAGAGAACAAACGGCAGGAGGGCTGACTCTTGTACGATGATGAATTTGAATTGACCTTTGACCTGAGCGATGCGGACGAGGCATCCCGGGCCCCTGAGCCGGAACAGGAGCCGGTGCAGGAAGCTGCGCCGGAACCGGCCGCAGAAGCGGAAACGGAACCGCCGGTGGAGGCTGTGCCGGGACCGGCAGTCCCTGCGGCCAATGGGCGCTGCGTGCTGATCTCGGGCGGCGACCGGGGCATCGGAGCCGCGGCGGCCCGCGCCTTCTGGCAGGCGGGCTACCGGGTGGCGGTGCTCTACCACACCCACGCCGAGGCGGCGGCGGCGCTGGAAAAGGCGCTGCCGGGCCTGCTGGCGGTCCAGTGCGACGTGGCCTCCCGCGCCAGCTGTGAGGTGGCGTTCCACACCGTGGAGCAGGCCGTGGGCCATGTGGATGTGCTGGTGAGCAACGCGGGCATTGCCCAGCAGAAGCTGTTCACCGATATCACCCCGGAGGAGTGGCAGCACATGCTGGACGTGAACCTGAGCGGCGCGTTCCACCTGTGCCAGCTGGCCCTGCCGGGCATGATCCGCCGCAAGGCGGGCCGCATCCTGACCGTGAGCAGCATGTGGGGCCAGACCGGCGGCAGCTGCGAGGTGCATTACTCCGCTGCCAAGGCGGGCCTGATCGGCCTGACCAAGGCCCTTGCCAAAGAGGAGGGGCCCAGCGGCATCACCGTGAACTGCGTGGCTCCGGGTGTCATCGACACCGATATGATGGCTGCCTTTACGGCAGAGGATAAGGCTGCGCTGGCCGAGGAGACCCCCGTGGGCCGCCTGGGCAGTGCGGACGAGGTGGCGCAGCTGCTGGTGTTCCTGGCAGGCGAAAGCGCCGGTTACATCACCGGGCAGGTGTTCGGTGTGAACGGCGGCCTGGTGATTTGAACCATCCCGCAGCGGCAAAACTTATGATACGATATCACTTACGGCGCAGCCAGCGCCGCGGTGAAAAGGAGAGAGCGAAATGGGCATGACTTTGAAGGAGCTGTTGACGAAGGGCGAAGGCACCCTGACGGCGGGCGAGGCCAAGACACTGGCTTCCCAGTGCCGGATGGATGTGGAAACGCTTTACACGCTTCTGGAGGAGCGCGGCATCAAAATTCTGGATGACGAGGCCGACGGTGACACCAGCCTGGATGTGGAAGGCATCATGGCAGAGGTGGAAAGTGCCGAGGCAAACAGCGATGAGCTGGGCCTGGGCGATGAAAATGAGGACGACCCGGCAGAGGAGAACCCCGCAGACCTGAAGGCTGCCATGGATGAGCTGCTGGATGACCCTGTGAAGAACTACCTCAAGCAGATCGGCCAGATCCCGCTGCTGAGCGCGGAGCAGGAAGTGGACCTGAGCAAGCGCATCCACGCCGGTGCCGAGGCTGCCCACATCCTTCAGGCCGACCGCCAGAAGTACGGCGCGCCTGAGTACATCAAAAAGAACAGCGCCCGCTTCTCGTTCGAGGAGGACGAGAACAGCCGGAGCTATACCGAGGATCTGGACGAGGACGGCAACACCAAGTCCAGCGAGGACGACGAGGAAAAGGCTGCCGAAGAAGAAGCCATGGAGGCTGTTGAGAACGGCCCCCTGACGGAGGAGCGCCGCCAGGAGCTGCTCAAGATCCGCCGCGACGGCCTGAACGCCCGCCGCAGCCTGAGCGAGGCCAACCTGCGTCTGGTGGTCTCCATCGCCAAGAAGCATGTCGGCCACAACCTGGCGTTCCTGGACCTGATCCAGGAGGGCAACATCGGCCTGATCAAGGCCGCCGAGAAGTTTGACTGTGACCGTGGCTTCCGCTTCTCCACCTACGCCACCTGGTGGATCCGTCAGGCCATCACCCGCGCCATTGCGGATCAGGCCCGCACCATCCGCATCCCGGTGCACATGGTCGAGACCATCAACCGGATGCGTCAGGCCACCAACCAGCTGGTCTACCAGAACGGCCACGAGCCCACCCCCGAGGAGCTGGCAAAGGCCATGGATATGAGCGTGGAGCGCGTGCGCGAGATCCAGCGCATGGCGCAGGAGCCCGCCAGCCTGGAAAGCCCCGTGGGCGAGGAAGAAGATTCCTCCCTGGGCGATTTCGTGGCCGACGAGAACGCCGAGGCCCCCGGCAAGGCAGCAGACCGCGCCATGGTGGCCCAGCAGATCAATCAGGCCCTCAAGAGCCTGACCCCCCGTGAGGAAAAGGTCATCCGCCTGCGCTTTGGTCTGGACGATGGCCGCCCCCGCACGCTGGAGGAGGTGGGCCGCGACTTCGGTGTCACCCGTGAGCGTGTCCGCCAGATCGAGGCCAAGGCCATCCGCAAGCTGCACAGCCGCAAGTGCCTGGCCCTGCTGAACGGCCTGATCGAGTGATCCTGAACTTACCGCTATGAGAAAGAGCCCCCGCCGATCTATTCCGGCGGGGGCTCTTTTGGTGGTGCCAAACATATTCTGCCTGCCCGCCCCATATATTCTTTTCAGAACAAAACGGGTGGGAGGGAACGGCATGTTTGTGGTAACGCTGAACAAGACGAGCTTGAAAAAGGTGGGGGCCGGTGCGCTCTGCTGTGCGCTGGTGATCTTCAGCGCCTTTCTGGGGCGGTACATCAGCACCCGCACGGTGGCGGCAGCGGCCGGGGTGAACCGGATCGAGAGCGCACAGGACATCCAGACCTGGTTCACGGGCTATGGGCTGGATGTGGACGGCACGTCCATCACGGCGGATAAGGTCAAGATCCCCCGTAAGTGGGACGACAGCTTCTCGGCCTTCAACGGGGTGGTACAGCAAAGCGGAATGGATCTTACCCGCTACAAAGGGAAAACCGTGGAAAAGTGGACCGCCCTGATCCCGGCGGCCAGCAGCGGAGAGACCAGCCGCTACGGCGTGCTGCTGGTCTACCGCAAAAAGGCTGTGGGGGCCTACCTGCTGGAAAAGCCGTCGGGCACGGTGATGGGCCTGAAGGATGCCCAGACCGCAATGGCGCAGGCCGAGCAGCAGGATGCCCAGCAGGTGTCCGGTGAGGATTACAGCGGCGACTGGGGAGAACGCCATGATGAGGAGCTGGGCGCGGCCGGGCAGAGCCAGCAGACCAGCGGGGAGCCGGACTCCGTGGTGCCCGAGGAGGCGCAGTACACCGACCTGCCCCTGGATGCCGAGGGGTATCCTGTCGAATGAATCCGGTGGAAAAATGGGGGCAAAACTTCTGTTCAATAGCACCAAAATTTCCGGCCAAAAATCGGCAATATGAAATGATGAAAAAATAACGAAGCGGGTTTATAATAATAGTAGCATCCCGCAGCAAAATCGGCTGCGTCCGGAGTGGCAGAGCCGTCCGGATCTGAAACGGGATGAAGTAAGGAGAAAATGATCATGAAGGAATTCCAGTACACTGTTAAGGATGCATGCGGCATCCACGCACGTCCGGCCGGCCTGCTCGTGAAGGTGGCCAAGGGCTTTGCCAGCACCGCTACCCTGGAAAAGGACGGCAAGAGCTGCGACCTGCGCAAGCTGATGGCTCTGATGGGCATGGGTGTCAAGCAGGGTGACACCGTGACCGTGAAGGTGGAGGGCGACGATGAGGCCGCCGCTGCCGAGGCCATTCAGAAGTTCCTGACCGAGAACGTCTGATCTTTGAATCTGCGGACAAAAGCCCTTGCGGGAGACCCTGCGGGGGCTTTTTCGCACTAAATTCTCAACAAAGGAGAGAGAACGATGCAGGTAGGAACCGGTAAAAGCATCCTGAACGGCATTGCCATCGGCAAGCTGAAAATTTACAAGAAAAAAGATACCGTGATCTCCACCGCCCAGGTCGCGGACACGGCGGCAGAGGAAGCCCGCTTTGAAGAGGCCCGGGCCAAGGCCATTGACCAGCAGACTGCCCTGTATGAAAAGGCACTGGCCGAGGCAGGCGAGGACATTGCCGAGGTGTTCAACATCCATGCCATGATGCTGGATGACGATGACTTTGTGGATGCCATCAAGGAGATCATCAACGGCCAGCACATGTGTGCGGAGTATGCCGTCAAGAAAGCGGGCGACAACCAGGCCGCCGTGTTTGCCGCCATGGACGACCCCTATTTACAGGCCCGCAGCGCCGATGTCATCGACATTGCCCAGGCCATGCTGGACATCCTGCAGGGCGTGGACAATGCCACCCTGCAGGGCACGGAGCCCAGCATTCTGGTGGCAGAGGATCTGGCACCCTCGGAGACGGTGCGGATGGACAAGAGCCTGCTGCTGGGCTTCATCACCCGGGAGGGCAGCTCCAACAGCCACACCGCCATCCTGGCCCGCAGCATGAACATCCCCGCCCTGATCCAGTGCAAGGAGATCCAGGACGATTGGGACGGCAAGATGGCTGTGGTGGACGGCTACAACGCCTGCGTGTATGTGGACCCCACCCCCGATCTGCTGGAGAGCCTGAAAAAGCGCCAGCAGGAGGACCAGAAGAAGCTGGCCCTGCTGGCCGAGCTCAAGGGCAAGCCCAACACCACGCTGGACGGCAAGACCGTGCAGGTCTTTGCCAACATCGGCGGCATGAGCGATGTGGGCGCGGTCCAGCAGAACGACGCGGGCGGCGTGGGCCTGTTCCGCACCGAATTCGTCTACCTGAACTGCACGGATTACCCCACCGAGGAATACCAGTTCGAGGCCTACAAGCAGGTGCTGGAAAGCCTGGCTCCCAAAAAGGTGGTCGTGCGCACCTGTGATATCGGTGCGGACAAGACCGTGGACTACATGAAGCTCGACCACGAGGATAACCCCGCGCTGGGCTACCGCGCCATCCGCATCTGCCTGACCCGCAGGGATTTCTTCAAGACCCAGCTGCGAGCCCTGCTGCGCGCTTCTGCCTACGGCAACATGAGCATTATGTTCCCCATGATCACCAGTCTGCGGGAGCTGCAGGATGCCAAGGCCGTGCTGGAGGAGTGCAAGGCAGAGCTGACCGCCGAGGGCAAGAAGTTCAGCGACAAGATCGAGGTGGGCACCATGATCGAGACCCCCGCCGCAGTTCTGGTGGCGGACGATCTGGCCCAGGAGTGCGATTTCTTCTCCATCGGCACCAACGACCTGACCCAGTACACCTGCGCGCTGGACCGCCAGAACGCCAAGCTGGAGCCCTTCTTTGATCCCCACCACCCCGCTGTGCTGAAGGCCATCCGGATGACCATTGAGGCGGGCCACCGCCACGGCATCTGGGTGGGCATCTGCGGTGAGCTGGGCGCAGATACCGCCCTCACCGAGACCTTCCTGCGGATGGGCGTGGACGAGCTGTCCATGAACGCCAAGAGCATCCTGCCCGTGCGCAAGATCATCCGCGGCGTGGATCTGAGCAAGCCCTCTGCCAAGAATGTCTGAGTTCCCCTGACGGAACTGTAAAATGGGCTGCTGCGGCGCTCTCTGCCAACCAAAGTGTTGGCAAAGGGGCGCGCGGCAGCTCTTTTTTGATTACAACAAGAAGCAAATTCACAAAACTGCCGCCTGACAAGCCGCAGTTTCATGGGTGAACGCTTCACAACGGTAAAGCTGGGTGCTATACTATACCTAAGTCGTATTTTTTGAACGCACCTCTGGAGATGAAAGATAGATATGACACAATTTCTGATCCGCCGGTTCATCCGGCATCCCAATGATCCCCAGGACCCTGCTACCCGCACGGCCTACGGCAACCTTGCCAGCGGTGTGGGTATGGCCTGCAACCTGCTGCTCTGCCTGGGCAAGCTGCTGGCAGGCACCCTGTTCGGCTCCATCGCCATCATGGCGGATGCTTTGAACAACCTCTCGGACGCTTCGTCCAACGTGGTCAGCCTCATCGGCTTCCGGCTGGCCGCCAAGGCCCCGGATGCCGAGCATCCCTACGGCCACGCCCGCTATGAATATCTGGCCGGTCTGGTGGTCAGTGTGACCATCCTGGGCATCGGCTTTTCCCTGCTCAAGGAGTCGGTGGTCAAGGTGTTCCACCCCACCCCCGTGGCGTTCAGCTGGCTGAGCGTGGGCGTGCTGGCCGCATCCATCCTCGTCAAGCTCTGGATGAGCGGCTTCAACCGCACCATCGGCCGCACCATCGGTTCCGAGACCCTGATGGCCACCGCCGCCGACAGCCGAAACGACGTGCTGACCACCGGCGCGGTGCTGGTCTCCACCGTGGTCTGCAGCCTGACGGGCTGGGCGCGGCTGGACGGCATCATGGGCGTGGCCGTGGCAGCCTTCATCCTCTGGTCGGGCTGGGGGCTGGTCATGGACACCCTGAGCCCCCTGCTGGGCGAGAGCCCCAGCCCGGAGCTGGTGGAGCACATTGAGCAGACGGTCATGGGCTACCCCGGCGTGCTGGGGATGCACGACCTCATGGTGCACGATTACGGCCCGGGGCATCAGTTCGCCTCCCTCCACATCGAGTTCCCGGCAGAGACCGACCCGCTCAAGGCCCACGATGTCATCGACAACATCGAGAACGATTTTATCAAGCGGGACGGCCTGCAGGTGACCATCCACTATGACCCCATCGTCACCACCGATGCGGCGGTGGGCGTGCTGCGTACCCGCCTGATGGAAAAGGCCCGCCAGCTCGACCCCTGCCTTTCGATCCACGACCTGCGCATCGTGCCGGGTGATACCCATACGAATGTCCTGTTCGATCTGGAGTTCCCGGCGGGCTATACCGGGAACAAGGACGAGATGCTGGCCGCCATGTGCCAGTTCGTCCATGAGCAGGACCCGAAATACAGCTGTGTGGTGAAAGTAGAGCAGAGCTATGCGTCTGCTGCCCACGAAAAATAAATTTGTGTTTTAGAGGGGAAGGAACTTATGCTGAACGAGACTTACCGCGGGATGCTGGCCCACAAGAGCGTCATCCGCGAGACCTTTATGTACGGCAAGCAGCGCGCGGCCCAGATCGGCTATGAGAACGTGTTTGATTACTCGCTGGGCAACCCCAGCGTGCCCTGCCCGGAGCGGTTCACCGCCGCCATGCAGGAGCTGCTGGCACAGGAGGACCCGGTGGCCCTGCATGGCTACTGCCCCAGCCAGGGCGACCCGGAGTTCCGCACCGCCGTGGCGGCCCACCTGAACAGGACCTTCGGCCTGCCCTATGCGCAGAAGGATATCTTTCCCACCACGGGCGCGGCGGGTGCCATTGCCCACGCCCTGCGCGCCGTGACCCGGCCCGGGGACGAGGTGCTGACCTTTGCCCCCTACTTTCCGGAGTACGGCCCCTATGTGGAGGGCACCGGTGCCCATCTCAGGGTGGTGCCGCCCCAGGCCCCTGCTTTCCAGCCCAATCTGGAGGCCTTTGAGCAGATGCTGACCGAGAAGGTCACCTGCGTCCTCATCAACACCCCCAATAACCCCACCGGTGTGGTCTACTCCGCCGACACCCTGACCCGGCTGGCGGAGATCCTGACCGAGAAGAGTAGGGCCTACGGCCACAACATCTTCCTTGTCAGCGACGAGCCCTACCGGGATATCGCCTTTGATGGCAGGGCTGTGCCCTACCCGGCGGCGTTCTACCCCCACACCCTGACCTGCTTCTCCTTCTCCAAGAGCCTGAGCCTGCCCGGCGAGCGCCTGGGCTACGTGGCCGTGCGCCCCGGCTGCGAGGGCGAGGAGGTGCTGGTGGATATGATGGCCCAGATCTCCCGCTTTACCGGCCACAACTGCCCGCCCAGCATCATCCAGCGCGCCGTGAGCCGCTGCCTGGATGTGACCAGCGATCTGAGCGTCTACGAGACCAATATGGATCTGCTTTACAACAAGCTGAAAGCGCTGGGCTTTGAGGTCGAGCGGCCCGGCGGCACCTTCTATCTCTTCCCCAAGGCGCTGGAGGAGGATGCCAACGCCTTCTGCCGCAGGGCCCGGGAATTTGACCTGCTGCTGGTGCCCAGCGATACCTTTGGCGTAATGGGCTATGTCCGCCTTGCCTACTGCATCGACACCGAAAAGGTAAAGCGCAGCCTGCCCGCGCTGGAAAAGCTGGCGGCCGCGTATCAATAAAGCCGAACCTCCCGGCAGAGCATCTGGCAGTGCCGCCGGGGGTCACAGTATTTTTTGAAACAGAGGAAAGGGAAACTGTTATGGAAAAGATCAAGATGACCACGCCGCTGGTGGAGATGGATGGCGACGAGATGACCCGTGTGCTCTGGAAGATCATCAAGGAGGAGCTCATCCTGCCCTTTGTGGATCTGAAGACCGAGTACTACGATCTGGGCCTGCCCAACCGGGATGCCACCCAGGATCAGGTGACCATGGATGCCGCCCTTGCCAACAAGAGGTATGGCGTGGCAGTCAAGTGCGCTACCATCACCCCCAATGCCCAGCGCGTGGAGGAATACCACCTGCACCAGATGTGGAAGAGCCCCAACGGCACCATCCGCGCCGTGCTGGACGGCACCGTGTTCCGCGCGCCGATCATGATCGACAGCATCAAACCGGTGGTCAGGAACTGGACAAAGCCCATCACCATTGCCCGCCACGCCTACGGCGACGTGTACAAGTGCACCGAGTTCCGCATCCCCGGCCCCGGCAGGGCGGAGCTGATCTACACCGGCGACGACGGCTCTCGGCAGGCCGCCACGGTCTACAACTTTGAGTGTGCCGGTGTCCTGCAGGGCCAGTACAACAAGGACACCTCCATCTACAGCTTTGCCCGCAGCTGCTTCAACTACGCGCTGGAAAGCAAACAGGATCTCTGGTTCGGTGCCAAGGACACCATTTCCAAGAAGTATGACCACACCTTCAAGGACATCTTCCAGGAGGTGTACGATGCCGAGTACCGGGAAAAGTTCGAGGCCGCAGGCATCACCTATTTCTACAGCCTGATCGATGATATCGTGGCCCGTGTCATCCGCAGCGAGGGCGGCTTTGTCTGGGCCTGCAAGAACTACGACGGCGACG
>ERZ1034723.710-NODE-710-length-16820-cov-8.281420_pt1 | contig 16820 bp, 9 predicted proteins | sample MGYA00520637_ERZ1034723 | MGnify/ENA primary metagenome ERZ1034723 (study PRJEB33766, sample SAMN09781719) | gut metagenome | biome: gut microbiome | host: Homo sapiens | place: Madagascar | study: EMG produced TPA metagenomics assembly of the PRJNA485056 data set... | reverse complement strand
GTTAAAAAATACTGAATCCACCGCACGTTCACGTTAAAAAACTGAGGTTCACAACAAAAAACTGAGGTTCACTCCCATTGATTAGTTTTTACTTATTTTTGCAGTCGAAAGTAATAACCTATTTTATTAACTGCTTCCCTTTTTTATATTTATATTGTAATAAGATATATGAAAGTAAATATATTTAAAAGGTGTATAAGGAAAAGTGGAGCTTAAAACCTAAATTAATTATGAAAAAGAAGTTTTATCCTATGTTGCTCATAGCAGCCTTGAGCTTGTCGGCATGTACGGACGTAACTGAACCTACTGTCGATTATGGTGGAAACACATTTATCAATGACTACTCGGCACTGGTAGATGCAGTCAATAACTTGAACAAGACGCTGAAAGAGCGCTTTGATGCCCTCAACACATTGTTGAGAGACGGCATGGCAGACATTAAGTTGGCAGTAGATGCCAACACAGGTGCCATCACTGTATTGAGTGAGAATACAAAGAATGGTCTTAAAGACATCAACACATCTTTATTTAATGGTTTCGAAGCCTTAACCGCACAATTGACCACACTCACCGGACAGATTACTGCCCAGGGCGAGGCCATTGTATACGCCATGAACCAGAACGGCGAGATTCTGCGCCTGCAGATAGATGCCACAGGTAAGCTTATCTCAGCACAAATCTTGGCTTCTGGCAATGCACTCGTAGACGTTATCAACAACCAGGGCAACACCATGGCTGAGCGCATAGCAGCTTTGACAGCTGCCGTGAAGGGCGGATTTGCCGACATCAAGGTGGAGATCAACAACAACACTAGTGCTATCACAGCACAGGGCGAGAGCCTGAAAGCTGGTCTCAACACCATCAACACGACAATCTTCAATGGCTTCACAGCTATCAAGACCACAATAGATGAAAATGGCAACAAGATCGTGACCGCATTGAACGAAAATGCTGAAGTTCTACGCCTACAGATCGACACCACAGGCAAGCTCCTCAATGCTACCTTAATCGCTAAGGCTGATGCTATCATCAAGGCTATCAACGACCAGACTTCTACTATGAAAGAGCGCTTCAATGCTCTGACCACAGCTATAGAGACAGGTCTGAAGGACATCAAGGTGGAAATCAACAACAACACAGGTGCCATCAAGCTCCTCGATGACAATACCCAGGGCAGCTTGGGCAATATCAACACCAGCTTGCTCAAGATAGACGAAACTCTCTTGAACGGTTTCACAGCTATCAAGACCACTATAGACGATAATGGCGATAAGATTGTGACCGCCATGAACAAAAATGGAGAGATTCTGCGTCTGCAGATTGAAGACACAGGCAAGCTCCTCAATGCTACTATCATAGCTAAGGCTGACGCCATCATCACCGCTATCAACGACCAGACATCAAGTCTGGATGCACGTTTCAATGCTCTCACCTTAGCAGTACAGACTGGTCTCGCTGACATCAAGGTAGAGATTGACAAGAACACGGGTGCCATCAAGTTCCTTGAGGAGACAACAAAGACTGGTCTTGCTCAGATCAACACCACGCTTGTTAATGGTTTCACCAAGCTGAATACCAAGATTGACAATCATGGCAAAAAGATTGTAACTGCTATTGGTAATTTGAGCGATACGTTCGAAGCACAGAGCAAACTGCTCCGCCTCACCATCGACACCAGCGGTGATCTCATCGCAAGTCAGCTCAAGAGCAGTATTCTCGATCTCGTAACAGAATTGAAGAGCCAGACTATTACTTTGGGTAGCAAGATAGATGCCATCAACACCACCGTTGGTGCAGGACTCGCAAAGATTGAGGTTGTCAACGACAAGATTAACACCACGCTCGACCTCCGTCTCATAGCAGTGGAGAACAAACTTGGAAGCAACAACTCTGCACTTGGTGAGATCAAGACAGAACTCGGCAACCTGAAGACCGCCATCGACAATGTGAACACCAACATCACCGCGGGCTACACAGCAGTAAAGGGTAGCATCGATGACATGACAGGACAGCTCACCGTTAAGTTGAGTGACAACACAACAGCCATCGTCAACATGGAGAACGGCATGAAGAACCAGCTCATTGCTCTGAAGGAGATGATAGAGCAGCAGGGCGGCAAGATCGTTACAGCCATCGGTCAGAACGGTGACGTTATTGTGGCAGCAGTAAACCAACAGGGCGGCATTATCGGAACAGCCATCACCACACAGGGAGGCGAGATTAAGGGTTCTATCACAGGCTTGGAGAACGGCATAAAGAGTGCCATCACACAGCAGACAACCGACATGAACCTTGTCATCGCAGGAGTGGTTGATGCTATCACCGCACAGACCGCAGCTCTCAACACTGCTATCGCTAAAGGAGTTAGCAAGGTAGTAAAATCTAACACCAAGTTGCAGAATGCCCTTACTACAGCCATTAAAGAGCTGAAGGACAAGCAGGACGCCAACTCACAAGCCATGCTCAAGCAGTTGGAAAAGATGGCTGCCGACAACGGCATCTATCAGGATCCAGCCGACAAAACCTCTGTATACATGGAACCAGCGATGTGGGCAGCAGTATCAGCAGACCCAACTCTGAAGAAAATCATCTCAGACATGCTTGAGGTACAGAAGCCTACTATCCTGTGCTACGCCTACTATTCAGCTTATACAGGCACGGTACAGAACAACAACTTAATCAAGGTAAATACCGAGCAAGTTGTTTCAACAACAGAAGTTGTGGCAGGTACACTCCAGCCCATGCAACTCGCCAACGGCAAGAAGGTTATCAGAATAGCCAAAGTGCCAGAGCAGATGAATTATAATATTACTTCAACCGTTAAGAACATCTTACACATCCTTTACGTGGATGCCAAAGGAAAGAATAGCCTCCCCTATGGAGGAGTCAGCAACATATTGCTTAACTTGACTACCTATAAAGACGGAGTCATCATGTCGGTTTTGAAGTGCAACTTTTACTTGCAAAATGATGCTGATGCAACAGGAACTCCATCTTTCGAGTATCCCGAATAAGTAAGAATCTGCAGAAAGAGCATGAATATCTCATGCCAATATGCTACCGCATTACAAATTCAAAGCAGTTACAATTATGAGAATAAAACGTTTAACCTTGGCAGTCGCCGTCTTAGCGACGGCTGCCACACTCCAAGCACAAACCTACAATGATACGGTGCGTACTCACACTTGGTCGGTTTACATCCAGGGAGGAGGAACTCTGTATCATGGCATGAGGGGTATGGACGATATAGCTAAAAGAAAGCACATCATGCCCTTCGGAGGTGTCGGAGTGAAATACAATATCAAGCCCTGGGTAAGACTGGGTTTGAACTTAGAGTACGACATGCTGAGGTCGACAGACAAGGGCATGCTCTCTACCACAACGAACAGGGATTATGAGATAAAAGATCCTTCTACAGGAAAAACCTATCCTACGACCTTGGAGACCAAGATGGACAGATTCCAGAACCGCTATACCATGCAGTACGCCATGGCAGATCTGAATGTAGACTTCAACATCATGGAGTTCTGGCACAACCGCAAGGCCCAGCAGCTCAATCTTTGGTTAGGAGTCGGTGTCGGTTATCTGCGCGGTTGGAGCCGCAACTCCACCACCTTCTCTTACCGAGAGATGGCTGTTGCCAAGGGTGAAGGCTACTACAATGTCTACACCCACGACTACATGAAGAGTCATGCCTTCAACGAACATGTAGATGCGATGTATATCCCGGCAACCCTGTCGTTGGAATACGACCTCTCATCTCGCTGGACAGCAGGTGTATTCGGCAGATACAATTATCTGCCTCTCAACAAGGACTTGACTCCTAAGGGAATGTACAGTGCAGGAGTGGTTCTTCGCTTCAACTTCGTCAGCAAGGTGATGCCAAGCAACAAGGCCCGCTACTACAAGGCTCTGAGAGATCAGGCCGAAATGAAGGAAGCCTACGAAAAGCAATTGGCTGAAAAGCAGCGTGCATACGACGGATTGTCTGAGAGTCTGAAGGCTTGCCGCAAGGACAATGCCGAGCTGCAGTCATTGCTCGACGACTGCGAGAAGTCTAAGAAGGTGAAGTCTTACGAGGTATTCTTCACCGTAGACAAGACCAACATCACGACTCAGGAAAGACTTCGCTTGAAGAAGTTTATCAACACCCTGAAGGAACAGGGCGACTACAAGCTTACCATCATCGGTGAGGCTTCGTCGGACGGAGTTTCTTCAAAGAACTACAAACTCAGCGAGGGTCGTCTGAACAATGTTGTCAACTTCCTGAAGAAACAAGGCATCAAGGACTTCGACATCAAGTTGGAGAAGGCCATTGGCGACAGCAACGGCTGTTCAAAGGAGGAATGCCGCAGAGTTTTGATTATTATTGAGTAATAATACAGGGTAAATCTTTTCTTTTAAGCCGCCACAGATAGCTTTAAGCTTCTGGGGCGGCTTTCTTTATGGGGAAGGAAGTTTCTTCTTTAACTCCTGAAGCAACTCCCCTATTGATCCTTCAGCCAGTCGCGGTCTTTTTCGTCTTCCGCAGTAAAGTTCTTATCGTCGAAGAGGCTTGTCTGTCCTGTCAGCTCATCGATAATCTGTTGCTGGCTCTTGCCGGCATCAGGGTCGAGGTTCTCGTCGGATGATTTTGCCTTTGTCCGGGTCGACACTTTGCCGTCGGCAGCATCGCCCTCGGCTGTCGTCTCATCGCCCTCGGCTGCGTCGGCTGCATCGGCTGTATCTGCAGGCTCTGGGAAACGGGTCGGCTCTATTTCCTCTATAGAACCTATGTTCCAAGTAGAGAGTCGTTTTCCCTTAGCCTTGAAACTCTTCTGTGCGATAAACTGCTCGGCGTCGATTTCCTCGGCAGGACGCACAGCATCCACACCTCCATAAGTCACCTTGATACGAGGATAAACTGTATCGGTAAGGAGAATCAGCTTGCTGTTGACATTCTCGCCAAGGAAGTTCTGATGGCGCTTGGCAGCGTCCATGGTGAATCGCTTGATGTAAGGATAGCCTTCGTTGTCGGCATCATAGAGAACGGCAGTCCATATCTTATGCTCGTCCCACTTTTCCAGTCGCAGGATATTGTCCTCATAGTGGTTGTTGGGGTCGAAGTTGGTGATATAGAACTCGCCATTGTCGAGAACCACCAAGATATATTCATCGTCATTAAACTCGCCGAGGAAACGTCCGTTCTCGTCGTAATTGATACGGTTGACATCAGGATCGAACCACACCTTTCTTCCTCCCAAGGTACTGTGTCCATGACTCTTCAGTCCAATGCGACGGATGGTTCGCCTGGTGAGCAGATTGCCCTTGGCGGCACGTCCCTTGATGATAATATCCGAAAAGTCTTTCTCGATAAAGATGCTCTGTCGCTTCTTCGAGAGGTCTGGATCCAGTGTTATCTTGATGATTTCAGCCTCACCGTTGGGGTTGGCCGTGAAGTAGATGACACGGCTTCCGGGCGTTCCCTGCGTGATGTCGTACATCTTGTCGCGTGTCATCGACGTCACGTTGAATCGCTTGATGAAGTATTCGCCCTGCTTGCCATCACGATACACACAGTTGTAGATGGTTCGCTTGTCGTTCTTCTTGAACACCTGCACATGAAGGATGTTCTTTCCCACGAAGATCTTGTCGGCCACCTTGGTCACCTTGAACTTTCCGTCCTTATAGAAGATGATGATATCGTCGAGGTCGGAGCAGTTGCACACCAGCTCATCCTTCTTCAGTCCTGTACCCACGAATCCTTCCTGTCGGTTGATGTAAAGTTTCTGATTGGCCTCCACCACCTTGGTCACCTCGATGGTGTCGAAGTTTCTTATCTCGGTGCGTCTTGGATGCGCCTTGCCATACTTGGTCTTGAGATATTCAAACCAGTTGATGGTGACATCAGTCATGTGGGCGAGGTCGTTCTCTATCTCCGCCAGTTCGGCTTTGATTTTCAGCAAGAGGTCGTCGGCCTTGTCCTTATTATATTTCAGGATGCGCTGCATTTTGATTTCAAGGAGTTTCAGAATGTCCTCGCGCGTTATCTCTCTGTGGAAAACATACTCCACCTTGCCTTTTCCGTCGACTACGGCTGTGAAGAGCTTGTCCTTGAAAGGCTCCAGCTTCGAGGCGATAAAGGCCACAACCTCGTCCTGACTCTTGCTCTGCTCGAACTTGCGCTCCTTGTAGATGCGCTCCTCAATGAAGATACGCTCGAGCGAGGAGAAGAAGAGCTGCTCCTCCAGTTCACCCTTGCGCAGCATCAGCTCCTTGCGCAGCAGTCCCATGGTGCGGTCTACGCTGTGGCGCAGCACATCGCTCACGGTGAGGAAGCAAGGTTTATTGTCCTCGATGACACAGCAGTTGGGCGAGATGTTGATCTCGCAGTCGCTGAAGGCATAGAGTGCGTCCATGGTCTTGTCGGAAGAGGTTCCGGGAGCCAGATGGACGAGGATTTCCACGTTGGCAGAGGTAACGTCCTCTATCTTTCTGGCCTTTATCTTTCCCTTCTCCACCGCCTTGGTGATGGAGTCGATGAGACTTCCGGTGGTCTTGCTGAAAGGAATCTCGGTGATAACGAGGGTCTTGTTGTCGAGCTTATCTATCTTGGCACGCACCTTCAGCACGCCTCCACGCTGTCCGTCGTTATACTTGCCCACATCGATGGCTCCACCCGTAGGGAAGTCGGGATAGATGGTGAAAGGCTCGCCCTTGAGATAGTGTACGGCAGCATCGCAAAGCTCATTGAAGTTGTGTGGCAGCACCTTGCTGCTCAGACCTACGGCAATGCCCTCTGCTCCCTGTGCCAGCAGCAAGGGGAACTTGGCGGGGAGCGTAATAGGCTCCTTGTTGCGGCCGTCATAGGAGAGCTGCCAGTCGGTTGTTTTGGGATTAAACACCACGTCGAGCGCGAACTTGGACAGACGTGCCTCTATGTATCGTGAAGCCGCCGCACGGTCGCCGGTGAGGATGTTTCCCCAGTTTCCCTGTGTGTCGATGAGCAGGTCTTTCTGTCCCATCTGTACGAGTGCGTCGCCGATAGAGGCGTCACCATGCGGGTGAAACTGCATGGTGTGTCCCACGATATTCGCCACCTTGTTGTATCTTCCGTCGTCCATTCTCTTCATCGAGTGCAGTATGCGTCGCTGCACGGGCTTCAGTCCGTCCTCGATATGAGGCACGGCACGCTCGAGAATTACATACGAGGCATAGTCGAGGAACCAGTTCTGGTACATTCCGCTAAGATGGCGCACCGCCGAAGCGTCAAACCTGTTGACAGGCTTGTAGTCGGAATGCTGTTCAGCCGCATCCAAATCTTGTGGCTCACCACCCTTCTGAAGTTCGTCTTTGTCTTTAATTTCGTCGCTCATAGATAGCTTTTAATACTTATTTTATATATTTTAGGCAAAAATACAAAGAAAATTCGAGAAAAAGGCGTATCTTTGCCGAAAATTTGAAAAATATAAGATTTCATCATGGCACAAGAAGATGTTTTTAAGAAGATTGTAAGCCATTGCAAAGAGTATGGCTTCGTGTTTCCAAGTAGCGAAATTTATGATGGTTTGGCAGCCGTTTACGACTATGGTCAGAACGGTGTCGAGCTGAAAAACAATATCAAGCAGTACTGGTGGCAGAGCATGGTATTGCTGCACGAGAACATTGTGGGTCTCGACGCAGCCATCTTTATGCACCCTACTGTTTGGAAGGCTTCAGGTCACGTGGATGCGTTCAATGATCCATTGATCGACAACCGCGACTCGAAGAAGCGTTATCGCGCCGATGTGCTCATCGAGGACCACATGGCCAAATACGAGGAGAAGATCGCCAAGGAGATCACCAAGGCCAAGAAGCGCTTCGGCGACAGCTTCGACGAGGCTCAGTTCCGCGCCACCAATCCTCGCGTCTTGGAGAATCAGAAGAAGTTCGACGACCTTCATGCCCGCTACACCGAGGCCATGCAGGGTCCTAACCTCGAGATGCTGAAGCAGATCATCGAGGACGAGGGCATCGTATGCCCTATCAGCGGCACCAAGAACTGGACAGACGTTCGCCAGTTCAACTTGATGTTCTCTACCCAGATGGGTGCAGCGAGCGATGCTACCAGCAAGGTTTATCTGCGTCCTGAGACAGCCCAGGGTATCTTTGTCGACTACCTGAGCGTTCAGAAGACAGGCCGCATGAAGCTTCCTTTCGGTATCTGCCAGATAGGTAAGGCATTCCGCAACGAGGTTGTGGCTCGCCAGTTTGTATTCCGTATGCGCGAGTTCGAGCAGATGGAGATGCAGTTCTTCTGCCAGCCTGGCACCGAGATGAAGTGGTTTGAGTACTGGAAGAAGGTTCGTCTGGCATGGCACGAGGCACTCGGCATGGGCAACGAGAACTATCGCTACCACGACCACGAGAAGCTGGCCCACTATGCCAACGCAGCTACCGACATCGAGTTCAAGATGCCATTTGGCTTCAAGGAGGTAGAGGGCATTCACAGCCGTACCAACTTCGACCTTTCTCAGCACGAGAAGTTCAGCGGCCGCTCTATCAAGTACTTCGATCCTGAGAAGAACGAGAGCTACGTGCCTTACGATGTAGAGACTTCTATCGGCGTAGACCGTATGTTCCTAAGCGTGATGTGCCACTCTTACTGCGAGGAGAAGCTCGAGAACGGCGAGAGCCGCGTGGTTCTGAAGTTGCCTGAGGCATTGGCTCCTGTGAAGTGTGCCGTATTCCCACTCGACAAGAAGGACGGCCTGCCCGAGTTGGCTCACGAGATCGTTGACGAGCTGAAGTTCCACTTCAACACCCACTATGGCGATCCTAAGGACTCTATCGGCAAGCGCTACCGTCGTCAGGATGCCATCGGTACTCCGTTCTGTATCACCGTAGACCACGATACTCCTAACGACCACAAGGTTACTCTGCGTTATCGTGACACGATGAAGCAGGAGCGTGTTGCCATCAGCGAGCTTCGCGGCATCATCGAGGACCGTGTGAGCATCACGAGCGTACTGAAGAAGCTTGGCAAGGAGATCAAGGACTTCTAAACGATAAAAAATCAAATACACATAGATGAATTTGAAGAATTTGAAATATCTGTTTCTGCTCATGATGTCGGCTCTTGTGCTGGCATCATGCAGCGAGACTGACGAAAACACCGACTCCGAGTACGACGACTGGCAGGCAAAGAACAAGACGGCTTTTGCCGAGATTCTTGTCAAGGCCAAGCAGGAGGGAGAAGCCAACGGATGGCACGTCTACCGCAATTGGAGTATGGAGAACCAGACGGGAAATACGGATCTCAACAACCAGCCTGTCACTCCTACCTTCAATGAGCAGGAAGACAACATCGTGGTGCAAGTGATGCAGCAGGGCGAAGGTTCTGCCGTGCGCCCTCTCTACACCGACTCGGTAATGGTCAGCTACAAGGGCATGCTGAAGAACGACTATATCTTCGACAGCAACTTCACCACCGGCGACTATGATGTCAACAAGGCTCAGACCAGCAATTTCATTGTGAAGGGCGTTGTCGACGGATTTGCCACTGCCCTGATGAAAATGACTCATATCGGCGACCACTGGATGGTTTACATGCCTTACACTCTCGGCTATGGTTCCAGCCAGAGCAGCAGTTCCACCATTCCTGCTTACTCAATGCTCAAATTCGAGATTGTGCTCAAGGGTTGGTACACCGATGGCAAATGGATTAAGAAATAATTCTATTCCTCCATACAGAAAGTCCTGTGCTTCTTCGGCACAGGACTTTTTATTATTTTATTATAAGGAGCTGAGTCCACCTGAAAAAGTCTATTTTACGAAAACCAGCTATTGATTATCAACAAGTCACAAAGACAAAAAATGTGAGTTTCTACTTTTTCAAGTGGACTCAGTTTTATGTTTAATTTCAAGCCCACAAAGCTGTTGTCTTAACTCCTTAAGAAAACTCCTGAAATCCGAATTCTAAAAATATGTTTCAAAGAATAAACAAGTGTATGTGTTCGCACACATTTGGGGCTTATAAGCAAAAAAAATGTTATTTTCACGCAAAAATATGCACAAAAGTATTGCAGATTTCAAGAATAGTAGTACCTTTGCACCAGAATAATAAGTTTTAGGTTTTTAGTTAGGTAATAGATTGTGATAGGTTATTAGTTTTAGGTAAACAAGAGATTGTTATTCAAGGACGACAGGTATTAGAATCTAAAGGTAAATAAGAGATTGTTATTCAAGGACGACGAAAAGTGAATGAAGTCAGGATATAGAAAAGAGTTTTCAAGATTCTCTTTTTCTTATCCGCTGAATTCAACCCAATAGATAGAGGTTTTGTTAAAAGGTGATAAGATCTTGTATTTTGGGATAAATAGAAATTTAACATTCAAATCATAAAAATGGCGATTCCTTTTAGGAGGGATCGCCATTTTCTCGCTTTGACTGTTCCTACATACTACTGGGCAGTTCAACAGAAAACAATAAATGGCAGTACAAACATTATGTTATATAGCAAAAAGACAGAATATCTGATGGAATCGATACGGGCAGGACGCTCCATGCACCGCGGTGAGAAACTGAACCTCATCGTAGGCTTGAGTATTCCCTCCATGCTGGCACAGATTTCCACCGTCATGATGTTCTTTATCGACGCCTCTATGGTGGGACATTTGGGTGCAGAGGCTTCAGCGAGCATCGGACTCATCGAGTCCACCACCTGGCTTATCGGCAGCCTGCTGAGTGCCTTTGCCACTGGTTTCTCAGTGCAGGTAGCCCACTTCATCGGAGCCAACGACTTCGGCAAAGCCCGCCAGGTGTTTCGCCACTCGCTGCTCTGCGGCATCATCTTCAGCATCCTGATAGCCCTCATCGGCGTGGGCATTCATTCTCCCCTGCCCCACTGGTTGGGCGGAGGCGATGACATTGCCGACAAGTCATCGGCCTATTTCCTGGTCTACAGCCTCGTACTGCCCTTTGTCTACCTGTACCACATGTCGGGCATGATGCTCAAGGCTGCAGGCAACATGCACACGCCCAGCGTCATGGCAATTCTAATCTGCCTGTGCGACGTCGTGTTCAACTACATCTTCATCTATGTGCTACACATGGGCGTGGTGGGCGCAGCCTTCGGAACCGCCCTGGCTTATGTCTGCATCTCGCTGCCCAACCTTTGGCAGGCAGCCTGCCACAACAAGATTCTCAACCTGCGTCAAGACAAGATTCGCTTCAGCTGGGTACGCGAATACGTGCGCAATGCCTTCAAGATAAGCATTCCCTTGGCCATACAGAACATCCTGATGAGCGGTGCACAGATTGTCAGCACCATGATAGTGGCGCCATTGGGCAACATCGCCATTGCCGCCCACTCATTTGCCATCACCGCCGAGAGCCTGTGCTATATGCCTGGCTACGGAATAGGCGATGCCGCCACCACGCTCGTCGGTCAGACCCATGGCGCTGGCCGCATCGACTTGTGCCGCAATTTTGCCTATATGACGGTGGGTCTCGGCATGGGCGTAATGGCAGTGATGGGTGTTGTCATGTATCTCTTTGCACCGGGCATGATGGCAGTACTCTCTCCCGTCGACGCCATCTGCGACTTAGGCACACGCTGTCTTCGCATAGAGGCTTTTGCCGAACCGTTCTTTGCTGCCAGCATCGTGACCTATTGTGTCTGCGTGGGAGCCGGCGACACCTTCAAGCCTGCCGCCATCAACTTAGGAACAATGTGGTTGGTGCGCCTCACCCTGGCCTATGCCCTCTCGCAGCGCTTCGGCCTGGAAGGTGTATGGATAGCCATGGCCACCGAACTGACTTTCCGCGGCATCCTGTTCCTCATCCGCCTCTATCGTGGCAGCTGGATGAACAGTTTTCTGAAAGCGAAGGGCTGAAAAACAGAACCTAATGTTAGGTTATGTTAGTGGAATGTTAGTTTAATGTTAAGAATGCAGGCATTTTGGGAAAAAACTTCCCAAATGCTTGCTTTGTCGTTAGAAATGTGCTACTTTTGCAGCATCAAGTTTATGAAAGAAGAATAAATACACATTATTATATATATAAACCAACATCAGCTATTATGAAACTTAAGAAGTTTTTTGCTGCAGCCATCGTGCTGCTTACTGCCGGACAGGCCATGGCTCAGATGATGCCACCTATCCCGGTAGACAAAGATGTGAGAATAGGCCATTTGGACAATGGTCTGACTTATTACATCCGACACAACAGTTTCCCTGAGCATGTAGCCAGCTTCTACATCGCACAGAAAGTAGGCTCTATCAACGAAAACGACGACCAGCGCGGTCTGGCTCACCTCTTGGAGCACCTCGCCTTCAATGGCTCTGAGCACTTCCAGGGCAACAGCCTCCAGGAATACCTGCAGAGCATCGGTGTGGAATATGGTCGCAACCTCAATGCCTACACCTCTATTGAGAAAACCGTGTACTACTTCACCGACGTGCCCACCACACGCGTGTCGGCAGTAGACTCATGTATGCTCATCCTGAAAGACTGGAGCAACGGCATCTCTCTCACCAAGGAAGCCATCAACGACGAGCGCGACGTGGTGCACAACGAGTACCGTATGCGCATGGTGGGACAGCAGCGCATACTGGAGCGTGCCCTTCCTAAGCTCTACCCTGGCTGTAAGTATGGCTACCGCATGCCTATCGGACTGATGAGCGTCGTCGACGGCTGCGACCCGGAGACCCTTCGCGCCTATTACCGCAAGTGGTATCGCCCAGACAACCAGGCTATCATCATCGTCGGCGACGTGGACGTAGACCATATCGAGGCACAGATCAAGAAACTCTTCGGAGGCATCAAGGTGCCAGCCAACGCTGCCAAGGTAGTGCCCGTGGAAGTGCCCGACAACAACCAGGGCATCTACGTAGTAGACAAGGACAAAGAGCAGCAGATGGGCATCTTCCAGATCTTCATGAAGCACGAAGCCACACCCGACTCGCTGAAGAACGGTGTCGACTATCTGCTCAAAGGCTATATGGACAACATCTTTGCCAGCATGATGAATGCCCGCTTCAGCGAGAAATCGCAGGAGCCCGACTGCCCTTATCTGCAGGCAGGAACCAACATTGGCGACTATCTGCTCTCAAGCACCAAGGAGGCGCTCACTTCCTTCGGCGCTGCCAAGGACGGACAGATGAAGGAGGCTTATGCCGCCGTGATGCGCGAACTGAAGCGTGCACACGACTTCGGCTTCACTGCCACTGAGTATCAGCGTGCCAAGGATGAGTTTATGAGCCAGATGGAGAAGGCTTACACCAATCGCGACAAGATGAAGAACGAACAGTTCACCACTCAATATGTGGACAACTTCACCAGCAACGAGCCTATCCCTTCGGTAGAGGACGAATATCAGATCTATCAGATGCTGGTGCCTCACATCCCTGTAGAGGCTGTCAACCAGTACGCCAAGCAGTTGATTTGCGAAACCGACACCAACCTGGTGTCACTCGTCATGATGCGCGAGGCCGACGGTGCTGTTTATCCCACCGAGCAGGAGCTTGCCGACATCGTGAAGCAGGTGCGCGGCGAGAAGCTCGAGGCCTATGTGGACAATGTGAAGCAGGAGCCTCTCATCGCCCAGAAGCCTAAGGCGGGCAAGATCAAGAGCACAGCAGAAGACAAGAAGCTGGGATTCAAGACCCTCACCCTCTCCAACGGTGCCAAGGTGGTGCTGAAGAAGACCGACTACAAGGACAACGAGATACAGTTTGCTGCCACAGCCAACGTAGGTTACGCAGCACTCGACAAGGCCGACTACACCTTCGCCTTCATGGGCGGCATGCTGCTCAACGCCAGCGGTCTGGGCCAGTTCTCAAGCAACGACCTCGAGAAAGCCCTCGCAGGCAAGCAGGCAAGCGTGGCTTACACCGTTACTCCTTTCAAGCATGGACTCTCAGGCAACTCTACTCCTAAGGACATCGAAACCCTCATGCAGCTCATCTACCTCAAGATGACAGCGCTGAGCAAGGACGAGAAATCGGCTGCCAACCTCCTGAGCACCATCAAGACCGCTCTTGCCAACCAGAGCAAGAACCCACAGATGGTTTACCAGGATTCGCTGCAGAGCACCATCTACATGGGCAACAAGATGGCACGCATCCCTAAGACCGAAGACCTCGATGCTGTCAACTACGACCGCGTGCTCGAACTGGGCAAGCAGATGTTCACCAATGCCAAGGACTTCACCTTCTTCTTCGTGGGCAACTACGACGAGGCCACTCTCCTGCCACTCATCGAGCAGTACATCGCCTCTATCCCAAGCAAGGGCGCCAAGCTGAAGAACAAGGCTATCCCTGTAGCTACAGGCGAGGTGAAGAACATCTTCACCAAGAGCATGGAGAACCCAATGTCGCAGGTGACCGAGATATGGTATGCCAAGACTCCTTACACCCTGCAGACAAGCGTGCTCGCCGACATCTCTGCACGATTGCTCCAAATGGACTACCTGCGCAACATACGCGAGAAGCTGAGTGCAGCCTACCATGCAGGAGCTGAGGCAAGCATGGAACTCGACTGGGACGGACAGCTGGCACTCAGCCTGACCGGCAGCGCACAGCTCAACCCCGAGAAGCTCGACGAGGCTCTGCCTTACTTCTTCTCTGGCCTGAAGACTACCATAGAACAGCCTAACGCCAGCGATCTGCAGAAGATCAAGGAGATTCTGACCAAGCAGGCTTCGGTAGACGCCAAGACCAATGGCTACTGGACTGGCATCCTGCGCAACTATGTCATCAACGGCATCGACCTGCACACCGATTACGTGAAGACAGTAAGCAGCGTCGACGGCAAGGCTATAGGCGACTTCCTTAAGAATATCGTCCTCAAGCCAGGCAACCACCTGGAAGTCATCATGAAGGCTACCAAGGAAGAGGCTGGAAAATAAAAGCTCAACGAACTTTTCAGAAATGGGAAGTTAGAGAAAACAATAAAACCATAAAAGATCCCGTCGCAGAACCAAGTTCTGTCAACGGGACCTTTTACGTTACACGGGAAACGACGTTCCCGGAATGTCAATTCTTTTTGTGTCTTTTTGAGAAAACAATCTCTCTTGGTTTTTAAGCTCTTCTTCTAACCTTGTTAGCGAGGGCTTCACGTCGGTCATGAAGAATCTGCTGACATTTGTCCTGTGCAAGATTCTCAATCTCTGCATTGACCTTAATTAAACTATAATCCATAACCTATTGCGATTTGTAATGATGCAAAGATATTACAAGCGAGCGCAATGAAAGTTTACTTTCAGATTGCCGAGCGCAGTATATCTTATGCAAAGATAAAGCATTCTGACTACAAGCACCACGAAAAAAGTGAGAAAAGAACACTAAAAACCTCATTTTTTGACATAAATCAAGGAGAAATAGGGAAAAACCTACAAAAAATATCCATTTCCCTTTCTCCATCTGCGCTTTTTTTGCGATATTTGCACCCGAAAAAGCATAAACTCCACACTGGGCTTCCGAACACAAGAGATTCAGAGGTCAAGAGAGAGAGAAAAAAGGAGTTCTTCAACTTGAAAACATCAAAAAAGTATCAACAAAAATGAAGAAAGTATTCATGATGGTTGCCCTTGTGCTGGCATGCGCCACAGGCAGCCTTGCCAACGAGACATGCGCCGAGAGCGCCACAACATCCGAAATGAGCTGCCTTCCTGCCAAGAAATCAACCAAGAAAAAGAAGGCTACTACAAAGAAGAAGTCTACCACCACTGCCAAGAAGACTTCCTCCAAATCTTCAACATCGACCGCAACAACAGCTTCCACAGCCACGACAGACTCTTCCAAGACACATTCTGCCGACACTGTCAATACCAAGGCTTCTGCCGTAGGAGTATTAGCAGGACTCCTGGGCTATGCTGGCGGAAACAGCAGCAACACCACAGGCTCCACCACAAGCAAGGTGGGAAGCATCGTGGGAAGCATTCTCGACAACGTGATTGGCTCAACCACATTCAAGAAAGCCGACCTCTGTGCCCACACATGGAAATATAAATCGCCTGGCTGCGCCTTTACCTCAGAGAACCTGTTGGCGAAAGCGGGTGGCGAAATCGCTGCCAAGAAGGTGGAGGAAAAGTTAAGCACCTATTATCAGAAAGCTGGATTCAGCAGTTCGAACACATACTTCAAGTTCAACGAGGACGGCACCTTCAATGCCAAGATAGACGGAAAGTCATGGAGCGGCACTTACACCTTCGACGAGAAGACTCACGCCATCGACCTGAAAGGCCGTCTGCTGCTTAGCCTCAATGGTTTCGCCACCAAGAACTCATCTGGCATCAGCATTCTCTTCGAGTCGAAGAAACTGCTTACCATCATCCAGACGCTGACTGCCCTGAGCGGCAACACCACTCTCGGTACTATCGGCGAAATCTCCAAAAACTATGATGGCATCCGCGTTGGTTTCGATCTCAGCAAATAAATAAACAAATACAAATTTGAGATTTATCGACCTGTACGGTTGGAACGCCCTGAAAGGGCAGAAGCTCTTAGCCCAGGGCAACGCCCTGGGTATAAAGGCAGTCAGTAAGGCGCCCTGTAAGGTAGGGTGTTCAAAATCTATCAATTTTTCGACACGTTTTTTGCGTCGAAATACAAGTTAATTCACACGAAATCAACGTGTTAAGAATTCAAAAATGTGACTTTTTTTAGTTCTGCGCAATATTCGTGTCGATAATTATTGAAATATCAGTTAGTTAAACCGATTATTCGACTAAAAAACGTGCCAAATTTTAAACGGATTTTGAACACCCTACCTGTAAGGGCAAAAGCTTTATGTATTGCCTTGATTTTTAAAGCTTTTGCCCTTACAGGTAGGGTGTTCAAAATTCGAATCAAAAATCC
>ERZ1034723.708-NODE-708-length-16851-cov-12.664027_pt1 | contig 16851 bp, 17 predicted proteins | sample MGYA00520637_ERZ1034723 | MGnify/ENA primary metagenome ERZ1034723 (study PRJEB33766, sample SAMN09781719) | gut metagenome | biome: gut microbiome | host: Homo sapiens | place: Madagascar | study: EMG produced TPA metagenomics assembly of the PRJNA485056 data... | reverse complement strand
TTTAGAAAGAATATATTTTATTAATTTTTTATTCCACGAAGCCATAGTCATATCAAAATGGTACTCAATTCCTTTTCTTATTTTTATTGCAGAAATGCCAATTAAAATCTCAAATATCAATATCCCAATAAAAGGGAGAAAGCACACTATAATTCTAACTATTTCATTATTTTTAAATAAAACTGGAAAATAACTTGTATCTCCTGAACTACACCAAGTCAAAAAAACAGACTGCAAAAAAGAGCCTATGAAAGCGATATATTTTTTATATAAATAAGTATTTTGATTTTGTAATGCCGTTCTTATTATATTTTCATATGATACTTTAAGCAACTCTCTTTGTCTATCCTTTTCAACCATGTCACCCATAATCACTTATTTACTCCCAATACGCTTATTGAATATTTAATTTTTAAATTCCAAATAAAAAGGTTGTTTGGCACACTATTTAACACCTTTACTTATAAATAGACAAACTAAACAATAGCCTACCTATACCTCTATATCATACTCTTGCACTCTCTACTTTTCGATTCATTTTATATGTAACCGGAATACAATAAAATCGTCCCAGGTCACATAGAATGGTTTCAACACCATCAAATGTGCAATATTACTCCTTACCCTCCAACAGGTCAAATATACTCTCTATCAGCTCATCAATATACCGTAGTTCCCGTTCGATTAAGTAATCATTTACCATACATGGCTCATCATTTACTACTATCCAACAATAAGTTGAGACCTCAGAGTTATATTTGAGTCTGCTTTATCCCATAAAATTCGGGAAACAATAGACTACAAGCTTTGCCCCTTTTCAGATTATTTATCAACCAAGGCCGTTCCGCCCATTCCCTTTACGCCTGTATTCAAAATATTCATCAAATGCCTCCGCTTTGCTTACTACTTTAAATAATAATTCTTTATATAAATAATAGTCATAACCTAACATAAAATGTCAATACTTTTTTCCAAAAGCCGATGTCCCCGCATCGGCTCTCCATAAAAAATTGGCTTTGCCCATTTGTAACCACTACATACTCTGGCTCCTCTGATAAAATACAAACCACAACAAATCGTTACTCTGAAAATTTTGTGCGGTAAATGTTGGAACGATACACTAGCAGAACCCCAACAGCGCTAAGGAAATGACGTACTGTCTTCTATTCGAGTTTTTTAGCCAAAAGTTTTCTCTACAAAATAACTCGTTTTTCTATTTTAGTCAACTTCTGCAATTTATCATAGCATGCCTTGCATCATAAATTAGGCACCATCATTTCTTTTTCAACCTTGCACAATCTGTCTTCCGTTTCAACATGGAATCTATTACCTTTTTATAATCTCGCAAAAAAGTGTTATTAATCTCCCTATCATTCATTAAATAAAATACTATCCACGTAGCAAGCCAAACGATAAATCCAATTCCAAATATCAACACCACAAGCCACCCCGCAACAAGACTCACCTGATTCTTAAACTCCAAATTTTCACTTAATAACTGTGAAAACGCTGCAGACAATATTGAAGATGCAATCACAGAACTAACAATTGCATTCATACTATTGGTAGTAATCCCACTACTTATTGAATAATCTAAATATGCACTAAACTCCTTTAGCTCCATAATCGAATAAGATTTATACTTTTTCCTAATACCTTTCTCCCATTCCGTCTGAGAATTTGGCATCCCCTTAAAATTATCATGTTCCATCTTTTTCCATTTTCTTCTACTAATCTTAAGCCCTTTAAAATACTTATATTTCAAAAGTTCCTGATCTACATAAAATCCGAAGCGATTCTGACCAATAATTTTGACTTCTGCTTTACGCCTTGTTCTAATTCTTTGTTTAAAATCAATATGCTTCATATTCTTCCCTTTTTCAATCATACACATTATATCTAAGAAAGCCGATGCCTCAGCATCGACTTTCCAACTACTTTCAAATCCTCTTATTCTACCCCGACGCATCCGGCAACATCCACGTTCCAATCCTTCAGCATACGAAGTTCCTTTTCAATTTCCTGATAGATTGAGACATCCGTAATCTCAACCAGCACTACGTGACCGGCTTCCGAAGCCTCACGCATCGCAGCCGCATCGTAGCAGATATTCTCGCCATATACAGTCTGAATGCCCTTCGCTTTCAGTCCATCTACAAACTTAGTAATTGTAGACTTATCCACACGTTCAATCTCCGAACCTGTCAGGAAAAGCTTCGTAATTCCCTCCTTCTGACAATACAGTTCGAGATTGGAAACAGCCAGCTGCACCGAAGCCTCCGCACTCAGCATCTTCTGGTTGCGATACTTGATACGAAGCAGAAATCCGGTAATACCCTTGCTACCCTTTCCCTGTGTCAGGATTCCGAACTGACGCAGCTTGTAGAAACGAACCAGTTCCTCAGCCTGCTGCAGCTTGTTTGACAGAACTGCCACACAGACAAGATATAATGCTGCAAGAAAAATTCCCATCACAAAGCCAAGCACAACATACTTCTTGCTGAATACCGGTGGATTAACTGTAACCGGTGCAGTTTCCTCTGCCTCGGTCTCATCCGCTCTCTCGTCAGCAAGTTCACTGTCAACAACCTTAAGCTGATCCTCCGTCATGGTAGAAGTCAATGTTGAAATCTGATCCCGGTATGACTTCAGAAGGCCAGCCACAGAATTCTGCGAATTAGCCAGATCCGAATCCGTCTGAACCTGATAGTTTTCCGATACGAGAACCAATTTGTGCGCTCCGATTCGATCGGCGATATCCTCATACCGTCCCTTTAACGCCTTCTGGATCGCATCCGAAACACTCTGCAAACTCTTCTCATCTGCATATTTCACAAGCACGGAAAACGTATTATCCGAATCTACGCTCGCAGAAACGAGCTCCGCCAGATACTTCTCCTCCGCCTTCGTATTCACATCTTTCCAGATTTCTTTCTGGTTTAACCCATTCGCAGCATAATCCACATACGTATTTGTGATCGCTGAAGTATAGTTCTGCTTGTTATCCTTCGCATAATTGTAGGTATAATCCGAATCAATATAATACTTAAGCTCCAAAACATGTTCCTGATACGGATCAATATTCATAAGAAGAGACTCCTGCATGTACAGGCTGTTCTTATCCAACAGAACCTGCAGACTCTTCACATCATCGATCTGCTGCTGCTCCGTCTTCGTAAACGTAACCGTCTGTGCCTCATCCTGCTGAGGCTGCTGCGCCGCCTTATACGCCCGCGCATCCTTGACATACTTCACTCCCGGAAGTAAGGCTGCAAAAAGCACTGCACACACGATCCACAATTTCCATCCCAACATCACCTTCCAAAATAAGTGACGAAGAGAAATTTCCCTAACTTGATTTTCCATTTGTATGTTCTCCAATTTGTAATTTAATAGACGTAACTAAGTGTACTGCATTTATTGGTAAAAAGCAATGCTCTCAATGAAAGACCTCGTCAATCAATCCACCATTTTGTCGTATCTGATTCGTTATCGATTCACTACAGATACAGCCCCGAATTTCATCAAAAGACGCATTTGTGTTATTTTATCCTTGATGGGTACATCGCTAACAGCCGTTCTATATATCATGGCCTTCATTCCTTCCGAAAACACATATCTATTTAGGACATGAAAATTCATATATTCTATCTTTTAACCTATCACAAATCTTTAGTGCATTCTGGTAGGAAACTCCACGAAGTTCTTCTGAACATTTTCTAATTTCCTCACGCCACTTACTTCTTTCCTTGGTAATATGTTCTATTTTGTTCGTTTTGCTTGTCGTATAAATTGAAATCAAACCTGAAATAATTGTAGAAATAACTACAGACCCCAATATCACTTCTATTCCCATAATTATGCCTTTCTCACAAATGTTCCCATCTTAAAACCGATATGAAATTTTCTCAATTCCTTCCCATTTCTGATCTTTATCCGAAATATTCAGTTCCACACCATCCATAACATATCCTTTTGCAGAAGGAGTTCCATTATAAACACCTAAAACATTAGGCCATTCTATTCCAATCTTCGGATCATTCCATGCGATACCGCCCTCATCATTCGGATGATAAAAATCATCGCACTTATAACAAAATTCAGCCTCATCGGAAAGAACCAAAAAGCCATGTGCAAACCCCTTGGGTATTAAAAACTGTTTTTTATTCTTCTCTGTAAGTTCAACTCCATACCATTTACCATAAGTAGCAGAACCAGTTCTTATATCAACTGCAACATCAAATACAGCCCCTTTAATCACTCTAACCAATTTAGTCTGAGAATGTTTTTTTTGAAAATGCAAGCCTCTAAGTACACCTTTTGTACTCATCGATTGGTTATCCTGAACAAAGTCAATATGAATGCCCGACTCTTCCATGTCACGCTTACTATAGCTTTCAAAAAAGTATCCCCTATTGTCTCCGTGGACCGTCGGCGTAATCACGCATAATCCCTCAATTCCTGCTACATTTTTCTCAACTATGATCTGTCCCATAACTCTACAACCGTGCCTCCTTCAAATATCTGCTGACTGCATCCTGCCAGATTGGCAGCGGTCGAAAGCCAGCCTCAATCAACTTGCTCTTATCCAATCTGCTATTCATCGGTCTTGCCGCCCTATTTTGTCCATACTCTGCAGTTGTTACCGGAATAACCTTTGTTGTAAGACCATATTGCCTATATATCTCAACGCAGAAATCATGCCATGAAATATACCCGCCTTCATTCGTCGCATGATAATAACCATACTTGTCCGTTTCAGCCATATCAACGAGTAAACGCGCCAGATCAAGACAATACGTTGGAGTTCCGATCTGATCATTTACCACTTTTACCTCATCATGTGTCTTTCCAATATTAATCATTGTTTTTACAAAATTAGATCCATTCAGTCCAAATACCCATGCGATCCGTACAATAAAAAACTTATCCAAAGTTTTCGATACAGCCAATTCACCTTCAAGTTTTGTCTGACCATATACATTTAACGGATTATAGTCTTTGCAATCAGGTTTCCAGGGTTTTTCTCCTTGTCCATCAAACACATAGTCTGTCGATAGATATATCATTTTAGCATTAATTTCCTTACATGCATCCGCTATATTTTGTGTTCCGTCTGCATTAATTGCATGCACCAACTCCCGCTTGTCTTTCTCCTCTGCCATATCTACCGCTGTCCAGGCCGCACAATGAATGATCACATCAGGGTGAACAGATGTGATAACACTTTCTACCGAATATCTATCTGTTATGTCAAGAGATATATAGTTCATCTTTGTTATAGCTGATTCATCGGATATTCCATCATAGGCTTCTGTCTTATCAGAACCGACTCCCTCATATCCTCTTTTATACAATTCGTTCATCACGTCATGACCTAATTGACCATTAACACCTGTCACAAAAAATTTCACTCGTTTTTCCTCTATAATTCCGCTTTCGCATTATACATACTGTCATAATATTTCTGGTAATTTCCACTCGTCACGCTATTCATCCATTCTTCATGATTAAGATACCAATCAATAGTAAGAACAATTCCCTTTTCAAACGGCGTCTCCGGATACCAGCCTAAATCTGATTTAATTTTTGTCGGATCTATGCCATACCGGCGGTCATGTCCTAATCGATCCTCAACATGTTTAATTAAATCCTCTGAAATTTCTTCATCCTGCAATCGGTCATGGAGCTGAGAAATAATCGTCTTTACAATAAAAATGTTAGGCTTCTCATTATGACCGCCAACATTATATATTTCTCCAATTTTTCCATCATTTGCCACCATATCAATAGCCTTACAATGATCTTCCACATACAACCAATCTCGTATCTGCATTCCATCACCATAGACCGGAAGCTGCTTATGAAGCTTTCCATTATTGATCATTAATGGAATCAGTTTTTCAGGAAACTGATACGGTCCATAATTATTAGAACATCGCGTAATATTAATCGGCATACCATATGTATCATGAAAAGCCTGTACAAAGAGATCCGCGGATGCCTTAGATGACGAATACGGAGAATGCGGATTAATTGGAGTTGTTTCCACAAAGTATCCCTCTGCTCCCAACGCGCCATAAACTTCATCTGTACTAACCTGAAGATATTTCTTCCCCTGCTTCCATGTTTTCATCTCCGCATTATACCAGGCTTCCTTTGCCCTCTGTAACAAATTCACCGTTCCCATAACATTGGTCTGAACAAAAATCTCCGGATTTGTAATCGATCGATCCACATGAGACTCTGCTGCAAAATTGATAACATAATCAAAATCATACTTATCAAACAATTCCACCACCAATACTTTATCACAGATATCTCCCTGTACAAAAATATGACGAGAATCATCTTCCAACTCTTTCAAATTTTCAAGATTTCCGGCATAAGTAAGTTTATCCAAATTGACAAGAAGAATATCTTCATATTTATTCAACATATAATATATAAAATTCGAACCAATAAAACCGGCACATCCAGTCACTAAATATTTCTTCATTATCTAATCCTCTCTAATAATGTACTTTCCCTTCCGCCACTGCTTTCAAATGCACTCCATATGGAGACTTTCCATACTTATTTGCTGACTCAAGTAAATCATTTTTATCAATCCAATGATTCACAAAAGCAATTTCCTCCGGTGCTGAAATCGTTATTCCCTGTCTTTTTTCTATCATCTGCACGAAATCAGCGGCCTCCACAAGACTATCCACAGTTCCCGTATCAAGCCACGCAAAGCCACGGCCAAGAAGCTGTACACTTAACTTTCCCGCCTCAAGATACATCTCATTCAAAGTTGTAATTTCAAGTTCTCCTCTGGCACTTGGTTTTACTTTATCTGCCAATTCAGGCACCCCAGATGGATAAAAATACAATCCTGTTACTGCATAATTACTCTTCGGTACACAAGGTTTTTCCTCAATTGATATAGCCCTGCCATCCTCATCAAAATCAACCACACCAAAACGTTCCGGATCGTTTACATAATAACCGAACACCGTAGCTCTCTCGTTCTGTTCCGCATCTTTTTTCGCATCACGCAGAATTTTGCCAAATCCATTGCCATAGAAAATATTATCACCTAATACCATCGCACAAGCATCGTCTCCGATAAAGTCTCTACCGATAATAAATGCCTGACTCAAACCATCCGGTGTCGGTTGTACCGCATAGGAAAGAGAAATTCCAAATTGTTTTCCATCCCCAAGAAGTTCTTCAAAACGAGGAGTGTCTTCCGGAGTCGAAATAATCAGGATATCTTTAATTCCAGCTAGCATCAAAGTTGACAAAGGATAATAAATCATTGGTTTATCATATACCGGAAGCAACTGCTTACTAGTCACCATAGTAAGTGGATATAACCTTGTGCCGGCTCCACCGGCTAATATAATTCCTTTCATAGTACCTCCATTCTTTTCATCGCAAGTTTCATAAGCATTATTTCGATATTTTCACATTTATACCACTTCCCCAAACGTATCCGGTCTCCTCCTATCAAACACTTCATTACAGGTCATCACTGTAACCAGATTCTCTGTCTCACTCAGGTTAATAATATTGTGCGTCCATCCCGGAATCATATAGACCGCCTCGATCTTATCCCCGCTTACTTCAAATTCCACGATTTCGCCGGTATTAATATTCCGTTCCTGAATCAAGCCATGCCCTGACACAACAATAAAAAGCTCCCATTTGCTATTGTGCCAATGCTGCCCCTTGGTGATCCCCGGCTTACTGATATTGATTGAAACCTGTCCGCAATCCTGTGTATGCACAAGTTCCGTAAAGGAACCACGATCATCCACATTCATTTTCAAAGGATATGAGAACTTTTCCTTCGGAAGATAAGTAAGATAGAGGCTAAACAGTTTCTTTGCAAAAGAACCGTCCGGCATCTTCGGCATAAGAAGCGTCTTAGGCTGCTGCTTAAACTGTTCGAGCAGATCAACAATCTCTCCCAAAGTAACCTTGTGCGTGACCGGAACGCAGCAATACCGTCCCTCATCACATAAAACCGTTTCGACTCCGTCAAAGGTACAGCGCTGCTCCTTCCCCTCCAGCAGATCAAACATTCCCTCTACCAGATCATCAATATACAGAAGCTCCAGCTCGGTTGAACGATCATTTACTACATACGGTTCATCATTTGCAACCGCCCAGCAGAACGTCGAGACCGCAGAATTATACTTTGGCCTGCTATGCCCCATAAGATTCGGAAAACGATAGACAGCAATCTTCGCTCCCGTTTCCTTTCCATAGTCAAAAAGCAATTGTTCGCCGGCGAGCTTACTTCTTCCATATTCAGAATCTCCGAATCGCCCTGAAAGCGTCGCCTGAATGGATGACGAAAGCATGATCGTAGCTTTATTCTGATACTTTTTTAAACAAGCAAGCAACTCCGATGTAAAACCGAAGTTGCCCCTCATAAATTCATCCGGATTCTCCGGTCGATTTACCCCCGCCAAATGAAAGACAAAATCTGCGTACTCGCAGTAATGCTCTAATTCCGCTTTCGTAGAGTCCATATCATATTCATAAATTTCGCCAATAAGGATGTTGGTTCTGGTCTGATTCTTGTGCTCTCTGATATTCTTCAGATTATTGACCAGAGCCGTTCCAACCATTCCTTTTGCGCCCGTAACCAAAATATTCATCAAAAGCCTCCACCTTGCCTGTCATAAACAAAGCCATCTACGATTCCTTACGCCATACCATCTTGTTTACCACACCCGTGTAACTCTGGATAATCTTCACTACCTTATCCGAAACATTCTCATCTACATAATCCGGAACTGGAATTCCCAAATCCCGATTTGCATTCATTTCAACCGCAACATCTACCGCCTGTAATAAACCTTTTTCATCAATTCCCGATAAAATAAAGTCTCCTTTGTCCAAAGCCTCCGGTCTCTCTGTCGAAGTACGAATACAAACAGCAGGAAAAGGATGTCCCACTGATGTGAAAAAGGATGATTCCTCCGGCAAAGTTCCGGAATCCGAAACCACGCAGAAAGCATTCATCTGCAGACAATTATAATCATGAAAGCCTAACGGTTCATGCTGAATCACCCTCGAATCCAACTGAAATCCTGTTGCCTCAATTCTCTTACGCGAACGTGGATGACAGGAATAAAGAATTGGCATGTCATACTTGTTCGCCATCTTATTGATTGCATTGAACAGTGACGTAAAGTTTTTCTCTGTATCAATATTCTCTTCGCGATGTGCAGATAGCAAAATATACTTCCCTTTTTCCAAGCCAAGCTTTGCATGAATATCGGACGCTTCAATTTCATCCAAGTTATTATGTAACACTTCCGCCATAGGCGATCCTGTCACATAAGTACGCTCTCTCGGGAGTCCGGTGTCAGCCAGATAACGTCTCGCATGTTCCGAATAAGCCATATTAACATCCGAAATAATGTCCACAATTCTACGATTTGTTTCTTCCGGAAGGCACTCATCCTTACAGCGATTTCCCGCTTCCATATGAAAAATCGGAATATGTAATCGTTTCGCCCCTATCACAGAAAGACACGAATTTGTATCTCCCAGAACCAGGACCGCATCCGGCTGCAACTCAGCCATCACCTTATAAGACTCTGATATAATATTTCCCATCGTCTCACCAAGGTCTTGTCCAACCGCATTCAGATAAATCTCCGGATCTGCAAGTTTCAGATCCTTAAAAAATACACCATTCAGATTATAGTCGTAATTCTGTCCTGTATGCACCAACAATACATCAAAGTATTTTCTGGTCTTATTGATTACGGCCGCAAGACGTATAATCTCTGGGCGTGTTCCGACAATAATCATAAGTTTCAGTTTGCCATTTTCTTTCCATTTTACATCACTATATTTACTCATTATTAATCCTCAGCCAATCTTTCCTGTATGTATGCGAGCTTTGCAATCGTTTCTTTCGTTTCCTCAAAATTCAATCTTCTTGTATTGTTACTATTAAACTCTGTCAAAGTATTTCTCTTCTCATCGCCCTCTTTGAAATACTTATCATAGTTTAATCCACGATTATCCGCCGGCACTCGATAGAAGTTTCCCAAATCGATTGCCTTCGCACATTCCTCATTGGTAAGCAATGTTTCATACATTTTCTCACCATGACGAATGCCAATCACTTTAATATCTTCTTTTTTCCCACCGAAAAGTTCACATACTGCTTCTGCCTGTGTCTGGATTGTGCACGCAGGAGCTTTCATAATAAGAAGATCTCCATTCTCTCCTTTTTCAAAGGCAAACAAAACAAGATCAACCGCTTCTTCCAAGCTCATGATAAAACGCGTCATAGACGGTTCTGTTACCGTAATTGGATTACCTGCCTTAATCTGATCGATCCAAAGCGGAATAACCGAGCCTCTGGAACACATAACATTACCATATCTTGTACAACAGATTTTCGTTTTCCCTGACATACGCGATTTGGCAACCGCCACTTTCTCCTCGATTGCTTTCGTAATTCCCATTGCATTGATTGGATAGGCAGCCTTGTCCGTCGACAAGCAAATTACAGATTCTACTCCTGCTTCAATCGCAGCTGTCAAGACGTTATCTGTTCCAATTACATTCGTACGTACAGCTTCCATTGGGAAAAACTCACATGAAGGTACCTGCTTCAAAGCAGCAGCATGAAAGACATAATCTACGCCCTGCATAGCCCCCCTTACTGAAGACAAATCTCTTACATCTCCTATGTAAAACTTAATCTTGTCCGCTACTTCCGGCATCTTTGCTTGAAACTCGTGACGCATATCATCTTGTTTTTTTTCATCTCTAGAGAAAATTCTAATTTCTCCAATATCAGTTTGGAGGAAACGATTCAATACTGCATTTCCAAAAGAACCAGTCCCACCTGTAATCATTAACACTTTTTTAGTAAATACTGACATATTTTCTCCTTACAGCATCACTGCTAACATATCATCGTTGTTCGTTTAAAAATTTATTATTTCCAAATTTAAATGTATTATACTTTAATCAACCACTCAATAAACTCTCTCACAGCTCCATCTCCACCATTTTTCAAACTCACGAAATCAGCAATTTCTTTTACTTGATGAACAGCATCTGCAGGACATCCAACTTTTCCTCCAGCATCTTTAATCGGTCTCATACAAGATAAATCATTTATGTCATCACCAACATACGCCACTGCAGATAAATCATCAGTAATTGACAATAATTTCCCATATTTATTTGATACCCCTTGATAGATTTCTTTGATGCCAATCTCCGCGCATCTATTTTCTACTATTTTACTTCTTCTTCCAGTAATAATAACTGGTGTAATCCCTGCTGGAACAAGAATATCACAGATACCGCAACCATCTTTAATGCTAAAAGCCTTTACCATTTCGCCATCATTTCCCATATAAATTTTTCCATCAGTAAGTGTTCCATCAACATCCATTACCAAGTATTTAATCATATTAAATTTTCTCCGAGCTTTTACTCATTCTTTACCGCAGTCTCATATAGACTCGGTGTTATCAGTTCAAACTTACAAGCGGGACTCATTGTTTCTACAATGTCCTTAAACATTTCTGATACTTCCTTATTTAAGGTAGCAAATTCACCAACATGTCTTTCATTTTGGAAAGAACTGTCTGAATAATTTTTCTCTGTGTCTTCACTAAATCCATCAAATCCAGCAATCGTTATCTTGCTTGGATTTATTCTTTTTAAAAGACTGAGAAGCATAATTGTGGAATTTTCAAAGTACTTATACCCACGGTTTATAAGACTTTGGTAATTAACAACTATATCCTTGCCGTTATTTGGCTTAATATTAGAAGAAACTATAACATTTCTTTCAACTCTCTTAGTTTGAAGTCTATTGTAACGTTTCTGATTTCCAAAGAAGGCATATGCAGAAGGTTCATCGGCAACAAAATTCACACTTATAACAACAGGATGATGTTCCTTGACATAATTATCAATTTTCTCTCTGTGTGTATTCAACGTATTTCCAGGAACCATAATTAAAACTTCTTTACCTTCAATGACTTCTTTAAGTGCATTTACTGCAGCATGATCATCAATTTTATCTGCCACATATTCTGTATACAGTCTTTCTATATTGTCGTAGTCATATCTCTGGCGTGTCGCCGGTTCAATCATTGAAAGAATTTTTCCAATGTCCTTTGTATCTAATCTAAATTTTTCAGTTAAATATATGATATTATTGGGGTGGGACTTATAAACGCCGGCCATCATTGCGGCTGTGGAGTACCCCCATTTATGCTCAAGAGTATACTTGTAAATATAGTCATCCAGCATATCAAGAATATCTTCAAACTCATAATCATAATGCTTTTTGCGCACTAGGTAATCCACAATAAGCTCTGTATTCAAATTTCCAGCGACTTTCCCCATACCGCCAAGAGTACCATCAATAATAATCTGTCGATTTCCAGATCCACTAAGTTTAATCACCTCTTGTGCAAAGGCAAAAGAAAGCTGATAGTTATTATGAGAATGGAAATTGATGCAAATGTCAGGCAACATGTTATGGTCAATTAATCCAAAAAGTCGATCAACATCATCCATATACATTGCGCCATAGGTATCAACAATACCAAAGCTATATGGATGAACTTCGTTAACCATATCCACTATTTCAAGCAATTCCCTATCAGAATAATTCAGAGAATTAACCCCTTGGATGAAGAGCTTATATCCTCTCTCCTTAATAACATGAATCCAGCGTATAACATCATCCTTTGTCTCAACATAATTTTTCTTTGTAAATCCAAAGCGAATTGCATCTATTGAGGTGCCATCGTAAGGCTTCAAAGTATCAATATCACACATTCCGTAATCTATAAATGCAGTATAAATTATGTTTTTCTTTTCTTTATTAACAAATGGTCTAATCTGATCTACGTCTGTAAAGAATGTGCTATTTCCTTTATATTCTACTTTTCTCCAGTCTCGCAGAAAGCCTACTTCAATAATGTCAATCTTAGCATCTGCTAAACGATTTGATATTTCTTTTGTTTCTTGATCATCAAATGCACAGTTAATAATACGTCCACCATCACGTAATGTACAATCAAGGACTCTAACATTCTTCACTCTATTCTACCCGCTTCCTATTCTTATCATCTTTATTTTTTTCTAAATATGTGGCTACTGCTTTAGCAAATTCAAAATCTTCAGCTGTGTCAATATCTACAGCCTCAAATTGATCAATTTCATATATATATGGCTTATTGCCAATTCGCTGTCCAAGTTCAGTAAAAACTTCTTTTCTAAAAACAAAGAAGGCTCCTGTTTCCATATAAACCGGGTCAAGATCCTGCGTTCTAACAATATTCTTCATATCATAGTTGAATGGTTTACCATTCATCCACATATAGTCCTGTAGAACAACAGCCGAGAATGCTGAATCATACTTCCCAGATACAACCTTTTCAAGAGCATTAGCAATAGAAGAACTCTTTGTAAATGGCTGAGTCACATGAGTGAGTACATAGATATCAGCATCCACATCTTTAACAAAACGATCAATAATCTCTAATCCTTTCACCTGGAAACCATCAAGATACGGATCTCTCTTCAAAAAATGAAGTCCCTTATCTTCATACGGAGTAATATACGGCTTAATAGCCTCATCACTGCAATACACATACTTCTCGTCAATCCCCCCCACATTGCTGAGTGTGCTAAAAATATAATCGCAAGTTGGTCTGCCATTTAGCATCATAGTATTCTTGCCCGGAAGTCTCTGATTATTAAGCTTAATTGGAATAAATGCTACTATTTTCATTTTGTTTTTCCTCTTCTTTCTTTTGTATAATAAAGATGTTGACCAGCATGAAATCAATGTTCAACAATTGAGTCCAAATCAATTCTTTGGAACAGTTCCAATCTTCCACCACGTGTACAGTTATATATTTTGACTCCTTCTCTATCGCTTATCTTTTTTATCATGTTATATCCAATATCGTTTGCATTTTGTATAATTTCTGCTCTTCTAACACTAATATTGTTATCGGAATCATAATTTGAAAAATGTTTTTTCTCACCCAAATAATCATTATCGGCTCCAATAAGATATATTTCACTAAACCCCATATAAATAGCGTATACAATGCATTCATGTGTTATAGAATAATAATCATACACCCCTAATGCTAGATCCTTATCATACTTAAAACTATTGCTTTTCCCATAATGATATGCATGATCCAGCCAACAGTTTTCAACATAAATTATCTTCTCCCCAATAACTCTTTTTTTATTTATTATATTAACAAAACACTTTGAAGTAGCAAAATCATCAACATTTAATATATCATTCTTAGTTATCTGGTTTGTTAGATTATAGTCCGTCATGGCATAATATGTTGGGCGCCAATCCGTCTGATTATAAAGTTTAAAAATACTATTAATTCCAATCGTATATTCATTCTTCAGTTTTAACACATCGTCAAGCGTCAAACTAGGGCCTGTCGCAATAACAAAGCAGCGTTTTCCTTTATGTATATCTTTTATTTCACGTATTTTTTCAAGTTTCTTATTCCCTAGCCCCATCTTTTTCAATTGTTTGCGGATTGGAAAACATATATAATTATTAAAGAAACCCATATATGAAAATTCAATACTCAATCTATTTTTAGCTGCTGAAATCCACCTTGAATTATTCAAATCAAATCCTCCAAAAAATAATTTAGTGGCACAATATTTTCTTTATAATATTGACCATCTTCATAATGTCATTTTCTTCATATCGTTGATCTAATGGAATCATATTCAAAAAAGTACTGTATTCATACTCAACAGTTTCTTTTTTCACTATATCTTTAAGATATTTCCACCATTGTGGTACATATATTTTATTTCTAACTAGTTCAGTTCTAAGTTTATCATCTCTGACAAGTAGTGGGTAAGCAATTAAATCCTCATCATTAATTCTAATTGTTATTTCATTAATGTTTCCTAATTCTTCTACAAGGATCTTTTGATTAGCCCTTCTCCTTTTTAATACACAATCATAATCAATAGACTGCATTATTTGATTTGTAAGTATAGACATTTCGTTGATATCAAAGGCAATATCTTCTTCACTATGAATACTATCCTGATATGCAGCGTTTGTTCCTTCTTCAATGCTTCTCAGTAAGTAATTACATCTTTTCCATGACACATCTCTCTTATAAGAATTTTTAAAATTATAACCTTTATCTGTTACTAGATATGCACCATCTGATACTCCAAAAAATTTTCTGCAAGAATAAATATTAAAACAACCAGATATGGGGGCTGAGAAAAATGCTTGTGTATTATCAATTATTATTCTTTTGTACTTATTTTTTAAATAAGTAAGATTCTCTCCATTTCTATTGCCAAAATAATTTACAACCAGAATCCATTCATCAGGACTTAAATTATCTATTATTGGATTCATCTCTTTATCTAGATAATAAAACATGCAGTTACAATATTGGCTTAGCATTTTATATACAACATTACAGTTGTAATACGGAATCCATATTTTTTTAATATTGCTCTCTTTTACTGCAGCCGCTAAAGCTGCCCTTCCACTATTTAATTTTAAAACAGAATATTGATCAGAAAAATAATCTTTTCCTTTTCTTAACTCAAATGGTAAATATCCACCATACTCCATTATATCGACAACACCTCTCACCTATTTCTCTTTCTTATTCCTGAAAACAAAAAATTTTTAGCCAACTTAAATTGCTTAGTTTTAAAATAAAACATAAAATAAATAACATTTGGAATAATAATGCAAACAACACAATTTAATAAAAATTTTAATATAAAAGGAATATCCAAAGTCCATAATACCTTAGAAACCCCTATAGTAATAACATAATTTACGCATGTTACAAAAAAATAAGTTAATAATGAATATACATATTTTTTTGCTCCATGTTTAAAATATACATTAAAAGTGACTTTTATTGACCAAGGGGTTGAAACTAACAAATCAGCTATAACCGTTGAAAATACAATCCCTATTAACGCATATATATTTCCCAATCTACGCAAAAACAAAACAAAAGTAATATTTAATGATATATTTACTAATCCAGAAACTATACACCTATACCTATCTTCCCACCAAATTGCCAGAGCATTTTTATATGTGCCCTGAATAGATCCGCACATAACAATATAAAAATCTAGTACTATAAATAATTGAACAATATATGGTAATATTGCCTCTTTTCCAACCCATAAATCTATAAATGGTTGGAAAAGCACCATCATACATATGCTACACCATCCCACAATCCAATTAAACATAAATGTAAATTTCATCATATCAGCATAGTTTTTTTCTTTTGTATCAAGTGCAATTGAATTTCCAATTCCAGCCTGTAAAGATATATATATAGTAACCAGTACCGATTGTAATGCAGTTACTACATAGTAGTAATTAGTATAATAAGCTAAAATTGTAACTCCCAAGAATGAGGAAATCACAATATTATCAGCTGAAGTGCTAAGGACTCCTCCTATTTTTCCCATAAAAGTTCCATATAAAATCTTTTTTAATTCTTTCTTTTGACTTAACGTAATATATCCTTCTGCTTTAATTGATTGATAATGTTTTTTTGAATAACTATAAATCAAAATATTTAACACCAAATTAGATATCAAACTCAATCCTAAATATAAATAATAATTGCGAAATAGGATTAAGGTGATAATCTGAAATGCTGAAAATACTATCGTTATAATCGAATTTAAGTTACTTATTGTATCCTGTCTTTGATAAGCCTCAAAAATGCATGTTCTATACCCACCAAAAAAATAGGAAATGACAGTATTAAATAAAAATAATAAATAAATTATATA
>ERZ1034723.707-NODE-707-length-16857-cov-16.691227_pt1 | contig 16857 bp, 14 predicted proteins | sample MGYA00520637_ERZ1034723 | MGnify/ENA primary metagenome ERZ1034723 (study PRJEB33766, sample SAMN09781719) | gut metagenome | biome: gut microbiome | host: Homo sapiens | place: Madagascar | study: EMG produced TPA metagenomics assembly of the PRJNA485056 data... | reverse complement strand
CAGACCGTTGGAGCTGCTTAATTCAATTTTTGTCTAACTTTTGGGGTTCATTTCAGTTTTCCAGAGGAGGTCTTTGTTTTTATCCGATCACTTGTGCTCCTGCAGCCAGCGCAGGGCCATATAGGCATAGGCCGCGCTGCCCTCAAAGAGGACGCTGTCATCAAACTTCACCTTGGGGTGATGCTGACCGTAGGTGTAGCCTTCGTTGGCATTGCCCGCCGTCAGGAACATGCTCACGGTGGGCACCTCGTGGCTGACGAACGCGAAATCCTCGCTGCCGCCGCCGGGCTTGCCGCCGGTCATCGGGGTCATATCCATTGCACCCTTGCCCAGCAGCTCACCCATATAGGTCAGGGCGTTGCCGGCAAGCTCCTTGTCCACCACCATGCAGGGGCAGTAATCACTGAAGGTGATCTCGGCGGTGCAGCGGTAAGCCGTGGCCACCCCCTGCACGATCTCGTTCATCCGCTTGTGCAGCAGCTCCGTCACCGCGCCCTCGGGGTCGGTGGTGCGGATGGTGCCCCACATCTCCGCGCTGTCCGGGATGACATTGGAGGCCGCGCCTGCCTGGAAGCGGCCGGTGGTGAACACGCCAAAGCTGTGGGCATCCAGCTCCCGGCTGTTGATTTCCTGCAGGGCAATGTGGATGTGTGCCGCCGCCGTGATGGGGTCGATGCACTTTTCCGGCATGGAACCGTGGCCGCCCTTGCCGTGGACGATGATGTGATACTGCTCACAGCTTGCCATGGTGATGCCGCCGCAGGCAGGCACCAGCACCACACCGGCGGGGATGGGCATTCCGCCCAGCACATGGAACATGACTGCCGCATCCACCCTGGGGTTTTCCAGCAGGCCGTTGGCGATCATATCGGGGGAGCCCTGGAAGATCTCCTCGGCGGGCTGGAACTCCAGCTTGACGGTGCCCTCGATCTCATCCTCGTGCTCCTTGAGCAGCTGGGCAGCACCCAGCATCATTGCCGTGTGCATATCGTGGCCGCAGCCGTGCATCTTGCCCGGCACCTCGGAAGCGTAATCCACGCCGGATTCTTCCTGAATGGGCAGGGCATCCATATCGCCCCGCAGCAGGATGGTCTTGCCGGGCTTTTTGCCGCCTGCCAGCGCAATGACACCGGCCTTGCCGCAATCCTTGGGCTCGTAGCCCATCTCGGTCAGGGCCTTTTTCACCAGTGCCTTGGTCTGGGTCAGATCAAAGCCCACCTCCGGGTGACGGTGCAGGGTGCGCCGCCACTCCACCAGCTGGGGTTCCAGCGCCTGGGCACGGCCCAGCAGTTCTTTTGCAGTCAACATATCAGTCAGCTCCCGTTCTGTTTGATTTTAAGGTCGCTCAGTTTTCCCCACCGTTGCTTCCTTCGGGGTGATACTGGGCGCAGGTGCACTTTTTCCACTTGAGGCCGCTGCCGCAGGGGCAGGGGTCATTGCGGCCGATCTTGATGACCCGGACAGGCTGGCCCTTGGGGGCACCCTTGACACCGGGTGCGCCGTTGCCGGGCACAAAGCCCTCGCCGGTGGGCTTGGCCACCTGCTCCCGTTTGGGGGCTGCACCGGCCTGCCGCACCTCGATGGTCAGCAGCATCTTGATGCTGGACTCCCGGATGGAATCCACCATCTGGTCGAACATATCAAAGCCCTCGATGCGGTATTCCACCACGGGGTCCTTCTGGCCGTAACCACGGAGGGCGATGCCCTGCCGCAGCTGGTCCATGTTGTCGATGTGATCCATCCACATCCGGTCCACGCACTTGAGCAGGCAGATGCGCTCCAGCTCACGCATGACCGGTGCGCCGTACCGCACTTCTTTGGCCTGCAGGATCTGCATTCCGCGGTCGTAGAGCAGATCGGCGATGCCCTTCTGGGAGAGGCTGTCGTAATCGGCCACAGTGTAGTGGAAGTCGGCATCGGTGGTCAGCCAGCCCTGATAGTGGCGGCGCAGGGCACCAAAGTCCCACTCGTCCTTCACATCTCCGGCCAGGAACTGCTTGCAGCTGGAATCAATGTTCTCCCGCAGCATGTTGTGCATCTCGGTGCTGATATCCTCACCGTCCAGCACCTTGCGGCGCTGGCCATAGATGATCTCGCGCTGCTGGTTCATCACGTCGTCGTACTTCAGCACGTTCTTACGGATCTCAAAGTTGCGGCCCTCCAGCTTTTTCTGGGCGCTCTCCAGCGTGCTGGTGATCATCCGGTTCTCAATGGGGGTATCCTCGTCCAGCTTGAGGGTATCCATCAGGCTGGAAACGCGGTCACCGCCGAACAGGCGCATCAGGTCATCCTCCAGGCTCAGGTAGAAGCGGGACGCGCCGGGGTCGCCCTGACGGCCCGCACGGCCGCGCAGCTGGTTATCAATGCGGCGGCTCTCGTGCCGCTCCGTACCGATGATGAACAGACCACCGGCCTTGCGCACTTCCTCTGCCTCGGCGCTGATGGCCGGCTTGTACTGGGCATACAGCTCCTCAAACCGTTTCCGCACCGCCAGGATCTTTTCATCGTTGGTGTCGCCGTGGCCGTCGGCCTCAGTCAGCAGGAGCTCCACCGCATTCGGGTCAGCATCCTGCGGCTTTTCGGGGTCGAGCAGGTTCTCACAGAAGTGTTCCCTGCGCATCTGGGCCTTGGCCATGAACTCGGCGTTGCCGCCCAGCATGATATCGGTACCACGGCCTGCCATGTTGGTGGCAATGGTGATGGCACCCTTTTTGCCGGCCTGCGCCACGATCTCAGCCTCGCGCTCGTGGTTCTTGGCGTTCAGGACATTGAAATCGCGGGTGTACTTCTGCAGCATTTTGGCCAGCGTCTCGCTCTTTTCCACGCTGACGGTACCCACCAGAACCGGCTGGCCGTTCTTGTGGCATTCCAGCACCTGCTCGATGACAGCCTTGTACTTGCCGTTGACGGTCTTGTAGACCGCGTCCGGGTAATCCTTGCGCTGCACCGGGCGGTTGGTGGGCACAGTGACGATGTTCAGGCCGTAGATCTCGGTGAACTCGGTGGCTTCCGTCTTGGCGGTACCGGTCATACCGGACAGCTTCTTGTACATGCGGAAATAGTTCTGGAAGGTGATGGTCGCCAGTGTCTTGCTCTCGGCGGCGATCTTCACGCCCTCCTTGGCCTCAATGGCCTGATGCAGGCCCTCGTTGTAGCGGCGGCCGATCATCAGGCGGCCGGTGAACTCGTCCACAATGATGACCTCGCCGTTCTTCACGACATAGTCGATATCCTTCTGCATCACGCCGTAAGCCTTGATGGCCTGATCGATGTGGTGGGCCAGGGTCATATTCTCCGCGGCGGCCAGATTCTCGACCTTGAAGTATTCCTCGGCCTTCTGGATGCCCTTGGCAGTCAGGGTGCAGGTCTTGTGCTTTTCGTCCACGACATAATCGCCGTCGGTCTGATCATCGGCCTCCACCTTATCTTCCAGCTCGACCACCACACTCTTGTGCAGGGTGCGGACGAAGCGGTCCACCTGGGTGTACAGGCTGGAGGAATCCTCGCCCTTGCCGGAGATGATCAGAGGGGTGCGGGCCTCATCGATCAGGATGGAGTCCACCTCATCGACGATGGCAAAGGCGTGGCCGCGCTGCACCATGTTGTCCTTATAGGTCACCATGTTGTCGCGCAGGTAGTCGAAGCCGTACTCATTGTTGGTGCCGTAGGTGATATCGGCGTTGTAGGCACGGCGGCGGGCATCGCCATCGATGCCCTGCACGATCAGGCCGACATTCAGGCCCAGCCAGCGGTAGAGCTTGCCCATCCACTCGCTGTCGCGCTTGGCCAGGTAATCGTTGACGGTGACGATGTGCACGCCCTCGCCGGTCAGGGCGTTCAGGTAGGCGGGCAGGGTGGCCACCAGGGTCTTGCCTTCACCGGTCTGCATCTCGGCAATGGAGCCGCGGTGCAGGGCAATGCCGCCCATGATCTGCACAGGGAAGTGCTTCATGCCCAGCACACGCCAGGCAGCTTCGCGGCAGACAGCAAAGGCATCGGGCAGGATATCATCCAGCGTCTCGCCGTTTGCCAGCCGCTCTTTCAGGGCCGGGGTCTGCGCCTGCAGCTCAGCATCGGACATCGGCTGATACTTTGTTTCCAGTGCCAGCACCTTTTTGGTAATGGGATTGATCTTTTTCAGCTCCCGGTCAGAGAAGCTGCCAAAGAGTTTTTCAGCAAGGGACATTGTTACACCTCATCTATCAAAAATCGGGGCGGCAGGCCGCCCAACAGCGGAAAAACCACATACTGTTTATATGATACACCAAAGCTGAAAACCCGTCAAACCCGATGGATGGATTTTATCCGTTTTTTGGGTGAACTTTCTGTTAATTTAGAAGAAAAAGACCCTCTCCGGCATTGCGCAGCAATGACGGAGAGGGTCGGTCCTATACCAATGTCGCCCCCGGGCGGGGAACGTGCTCCGTCAGCAGGGTGTGCAATTGTTCCGGCAGGGCGTAGAAATTGCCGTTGGTATATTTCCACGCCCCCACCGCGGCGAGAGCCGCCAGCAGAGCCAGCACCAGCAGCGTCATGCACACCCGGCGCAGGGGATGCCGCTTGGGTTGGGGGCCGGGCGAAACGTCCTTCTTTGCAGCCCTGCGGGCAGGCAGGAAGCCTGTCCCCTCAGCCTGAGGCTTGTTTGCCGCCGTGCGCCGGATGATATCCAGCAGCCAGAGGGCGGGGTTCTCCCCCGCCGGGACGGTGTGCAGAAAGCAGCCCTTCCTGCAGCTGAGCACCAGCACACAATCATTTTCCCGCTCGGCACAGGCGGCGGAGAGATCTGCCCCCACCACGCGGCGGGCAGCCTGAGCCCGGGCCAGCGCCTGCCGGAGCGGGTCGGTGCAGTCCTTGGGCAGGCGGGCACGGGCACGCTTTTCGATCAGCGGGCCGGTCTTGGGGTTTGCATAGCTCACCGCGCCAAAATCAAAGACCTTCTCGGCCCCGGGCAGGTTCTCGAGCCGGGCTTCCAGCAGGGCACCGGCGGCAGCATCCGCGCAGATGAGCAGCTTATCGTGCCGTTCCAGCGCCTCCACCACGGCGGCAGGCAGAGTGGTCTCCCCTGCCCCGTACAGGTCTGCCGAAAACGCCTGCCGCAGGGCCTGCGCGGCCTTTTTCAGCCCGGAAGGGCTCTGCGCCTGCAGGGCCACCAGCGTTTCCGCGCCCCGGCTCTTCCACTGGGCTGCGGCCCGCCACTGGGGCGGAAAGTTTTCCACCGTTTTGCCCACCGCTGTGGACTGTGCACCGAACAGCCGCAGCACACACCCGGTCTCCTGTTGCTGTGTCACCCTGCATTCCCCCTGCCTTTTAGTGGCCCAGGAACACCTCGTTCAGCTTGTCCAGCGCTTCGGCGCTGTGCTGTGCGTCCCGGGCAAGGGGCTCTGTGCCTGCAGGAACTTTTCCCTGTGCCAGCCGCAGGGCCAACTCCAGGGCAGCCTGCGCGGCGCGGGCACGCACCAATGCACGGTCGGGCCGGGAGACGGACAGCTTTTTCACATACACCGTCTCGCCCCGGGCCGCGCCCAGATACACCGTGCCCACCGGGCGAAGGGCATCTCCGCCGGTCGGCCCGGCCACGCCGGTCACGCTGATGCCGATCTCAGCACCGGCGGCCTGTGCGGCCCCCAGCGCCATCTGGGCAGCCACAGGGGCCGACACCACATTGTACTTTGCAATGACATCCGGTTCCACGCCCACCAGCCTGGCCTTGGCAGCCTCCCAATAGGTCACAAAGCCGTAGCCGAACACTTCGCTGGAGCCCGGCACCGAGGTGATGCGCTGTGCGATCAGCCCGCCGGTGCAGCTCTCGGCGGTGGAGAGGGTGAGCCCCTTTTCCTTTAAGGTGCGCACCAGTGTCTCCTCCAGCCCGGCCACATCCTCATCATACACCGCATCGCCCAGCAGATCATAGAACTTTTTGGCATATTCCCGGCACATTTTTTCGCCTTCCGCATCGGAAGCAGCCCGGGCCGTGATGCGGATCTCGCACTCACCGGTCTTGCAGTAGATAGCGGCAGTCGGGTTGGCGTTTTTCAGCAGATCACGCACCTGATATTCCAGGTTGCTCTCGCCGCCCAGCACCCGCAGGGTGACAGAGTGCAGGGTGCAGTTCTGGCGCATCATCAGCAGGGGGCGGACGCTCTCGTTCCACATGGCCTTCATCTCGCCGGGCACGCCCGGCATCAGGACAGCACAGCGGCCCTCCTGCTCAAACCATGCACCGGGGGCGGTGCCGTGGTGGTTGATGATCTTATGCCCCTTTACAGGCACCATGGCCTGCTTGCGGTTGTTGGGGGTGGTCACCCGGCCGGAGCGGGCAAAATAACCGGTGATCTTCTCCCACTCGCTCTCGTCAAAGACCAGCGTATCGCCATAGCAGGCGGCAACGGTCTCCTTGGTCAGGTCGTCTGCCGTGGGGCCCAGACCGCCGGTGAACACCAGCAGGTCACAGCGGTTCTTTGCTTCGTTGACAAAGTCCGCCAGCCGCCCCTGATTGTCGCCGATGGTGCTCTCCCGCTGGACCGTAATGCCCAGCTCAGCAAGCTCCCGGCTCAGGTACTGGGCGTTGGTGTTGAGGATGTTGCCGAGCAGCAGCTCGGTGCCCACACTGATGATCTCCGCTGTCATGCCGCTCACCCCTCAAACTCGATCTCGTCCGTAATGCGGATGCGGATCCGCTCGGTGTTCTCAGCAGCTTCGGCCTCCAGCTCTGCCAGACCGGGCATGGCGGCTTCGGCCTCCAGGATCTCTGCCAGCTCGGGGCGGATCTTCGGGTGCGGCGGGGTGAAGATGGTGCAGCAGTCCTCATAGGGCAGGATGCTGGTCTCGTAGGTGCCAATGTGGCGGGAGGTCTCGATGATCTCGGTCTTGTCCATGCCGATCAGCGGGCGCAGGATGGGCAGATCCTGGGCGGCATCGGTGCACTGCAGGGCCTTGACGGTCTGGCTTGCCACCTGAGCCAGACTCTCGCCGGTGATGAGGGCCTCGCAGCCCTGTCTGGTGGCAATCCGATTGGCAATGCGCATCATGCTGCGGCGCATCAGCACCGTGAACAGCACATCGGGGGCGTTGTCCCGGATATACTCCTGGGGCTTTGTGTAGGGCACCACAAACAGGTTGGAGCTGCCGGTATAGGGGGTGATCTTCTGGGCCAGAGCCTTAACTTTCAGTTTTGCGCGCTCAGAAGTATACGGAGGGGACGCAAAATGGATGTGATCCAGGGACAGACCGCGCTTTGCCATCCGGTAAGCGGCCACCGGGCTGTCGATGCCGCCGGAGAGCATATTCAAGGCACGGCCGGAGGTACCCACGGGCAGGCCGCCCTCTCCGGGTATTTTCGGGCCATGAATATACGCGCCGTAATCGCGAATCTCCACAATGACCTTGAACTGGGGGTTCTTCACATCCACCCGCAGGTAGTTGTGCAGCCCCAGCAGGTAAGCGCCCAGTTCCCGCATCAGCTCAGGGCTGGTCATGGGGTAGGTCTTATCCGAACGGCGGGCCTCCACCTTGAAGGTCTTGATGCCGTGCAGGCTGTCGCCCAGATATTCCTCCGCAGTCCGGCAGATGGTATCAAAGTCCTTTTCGCAGACCACGGCACGGCTCAGCGCCGCCAGACCGAACACGGTGCGCACCCGGTCAAAGGCCAGATCCATGTCCACGTCCTCTTCTTCGGGCTCCATATAAAAGGTGGACTGGGTGCAGTACACCTTGAACTTGCCCACGGTCTTGAGCCGGTAGCGCAGGATCTTCATCATAGCCGACTCAAACTGGTTGCGGTTCAGGCCCTTCAGGGACATCTCGCCCTGATAGCCCATAATAATTTCACGCATAGTTATTACTCCTAAATTTCGGGCAGAGCGGCGGTGAGTTTCCCAAAGCAAGTGTCCGCTGGGGTGGGACCCTGCTGCCGCAGGCAGTAGGGCGGGCGATGGAATGGCCCGTTTCACTTGCGTGGGAATGCTCCCCGATGATCTGCCCCTTTTACTTTTTGATTCTCTGCAAATGCTTCATGCCGCCTTCGAAGGCGTTGAGGAACGCGTCCACATCCTCGGGGGTGTTGTCCGCACAGAAGGACACGCGGATGGCCGTATCAATGGCCAGCGGGTCCCTGCCCATGGCGGCAAGGGTATGGCTGGGCTGCCCCCGGCCGCAGGCACTGGCCGAGGAGACATAGACCTGCTGCTGTGCCAGATGGGCCAGCATGGTCTCGCTCTTGATGCAGTTCTCGCTGAAGTTCAGCACCTCGGGCACCGCATTGTCCGGGCTGTTGATGACCACCTCCGGAAAGGCTTTCAGCCCTTCCCGCAGGCGCAGGTTCAGGGCGCGCACAGCAGTATCCCGGCTCTTCATGGTCTTGTTCAGGCGGGTGGCCGCGGCAGCAAGGCCCAGCGCATAGGGCAGGTTCTCGGTGCCGGGGCGCTTCTCCCGCTCCTGCTCGCCGCCCAGATAGGGAGCCTGGAACGCCTGATACAGGCTGTCGCTCAGGTAGAGCGCGCCAATGCCCTTGGGCGCGTGGATCTTGTGGCCGCTGACAGCCAGCGTGTCGATGTTCGCCAGCTTGATGGGCACCCGCATCCATGCCTGCACGGCATCCACATGGACGATGGTGCGGCTGTTGCGGCGCTTGACCTCGGCGGCCAGGCGCTCCACATCGTTCCGGGTGCCGACCTCATTGTTGACCATCATGCAGGCCACAAGGATGGTGTTTTTGTCCACATGGTCCAGCATCCGGTCAATGTCCAGCGTGCCGTCCGGGCCGGGGTCCACCACGGTCACATCATACCCCATGGCGGCCAGACGCTCCAGCGGCTTCTGCACGCTGGGGTGTTCAAAGCCGGACACCACGATGCCCTTGCCGAACCTGCGGGTCAGGGCCGCGCCCAGCAGGGCCATGTTGTTGCTCTCGCTGCCGCAGGAGGTAAAATAGAGCTCTCGGCTCTTGCAGCCCAGGGTGCGGGCCACGGCGGCGCGGGCGGCATTCAGGGCTTCCTCGCTCCGGGCACCGGGGGCATACAGGCTGGACGGGTTGGCCCAGTGCTCCCGCATGGCCTTGTTGATGACATCCGCCACTTCCGGGGCCACGATGGTGGTGGCGGCGTTGTCCAGATAATGCAATTCAGGGTTTTGCAGCATAAATTTTGATTCCTGCTTTCTCAGTTACGCCAGCGGCACCCGCCGCCGACAGGATTTCATACTAAACCATGATGATTATACCACAAAGCATCTGCCGCCGTAAAGTAGCACGGCCCACTTGCACGGCCCCGCCGGGTGCTGTATAATGAGGGTAACGAACACAAAGAAAGCCGGGTGTTTTTATGGCCGATTATCAGGAATACCGCCGCCGCATCCTGCGCAAGCGCTGGCGCAGGACATTTGCCGTTGCCGGGCTGCTGGTGCTGCTCATCCTGCTCAGCGCCGTAGGCCTGCTGTGGAAGCACCTCCACCGGGAGCAGAGCCCTGCCGCCGTGCAGGGCCCGACCATCTTCCAGCAGGAGCTGCAGAGCAGCGAGTGGAACACCATCAGCTACACGCCCGCGCGGCGGCTGACCGTGCAGGCCACCTCTGCCGGGTCCACCGCCATGGATTTCCGGCTGGCCGCGCTGGACCGAACCACCGCCGTGGACCGCAGTTATTTTGCCAACGTCTGTTTTCTGGGCGACAGCCTGACGCAGGGGATGCAGATCTATTCCAGCGGCCTGCCGGAGGCCTCTTTCTGCGCCTACCGGGGCGCAGGCCCCAGCGTTGTGGTCAATGGCACCACCTGCAAGCGCTCCGATGGCGGCACCGAGGTCCCCATGGAGGTGCTGACCGCCCGGCAGCCCCCGGTGCTGTATATCCTGCTGGGCACCAACGTGCTCAACCGGGACGGGGATTATTCCAGCTTTCTCACCTACTACCGGCTCATGCTGGATATGATCTCCCAGGCCCTGCCCAACACGCAGATCTACGTGCAGTCCATCACGCCTGTCCGGCCGGAGGTGCGCAGCAGCCACCCCGGCCTGTACAAAGAGCGGCTGTGCGAGATCAACAATGAGCTGGCTGCCATTGCGCTGGAAAAGAACTGCGCTTTCCTCAACCTGTGGGAAGCCCTTGCCGACGACAACGGCGACCTGAAAGCCGAATACGCGCAGCCTGACGGCATCCACATCAAGCCGGAAGGCTACCCTGCCTGGGTGGAATATCTCGCCACCCACACCGTGGGCCAACAGACGGCTTAAGCTGAATATTCGTATAGAAAAACCGCCCTTCCGGCATCAAACCGGAAGGGCGGTTTTGTCATACAAACAGGAACGGGGAACGCGGCATCAGAACAGTCCCGTAATCTTGCCTTCGGCATCCACGTCGATATTGACGGCGGCGGGCTTCTTGGGCAGGCCGGGCATGGTCATAATGTTGCCGCAGATGACCACCACGAAACCGGCACCGGCGGCAAGGCGGACTTCCCGCACCTCCATGGTAAAGCCGGTGGGCGCACCGGTCAGCTTGGCGTTATCGCTGAAACTGTACTGGGTCTTGGCGATGCAGACCGGCAGGTCGCCGTAGCCCAGTTCTGTCAGTTCGGCCAGCGTCTTGGAAGCGGCGGCGCTGAAATTCACACCATCGGCACGGTAGATCTTTTTGGCGATGGCTTCCACCTTCTGCTTCAGGGGCATCTCCAGCGGGTAAACGTACTGGATGGGACGATCCTCCATGACCTCCAGCACCTTCTCGGCCAGAGCCTTGCCGCCCTCGCCGCCCTTGGCGAACACCTCGCTCAGGACGCAGGGCACGCCCTGCTCGGCGCAGACCTGCTCAACGTATGCCTGCTCCTCCGGGGTGTCGGTGGGGAAGGCATTGATGGCCACCACCACAGGCAGGCCAAAGCCGTTCTTCAGGTTGTCGATGTGGCGCACAAGGTTGGAGGCACCGGCCTTGACAGCCTCGAGATTCGGCTGGTTCAGGTCAGCCTTGGCAACGCCGCCGTGGCTCTTGAGGGCACGGACGGTGGCCACCAGCACGCAAGCGCTGGGGGCGATGCCGGCATAGCGGCACTTGATATCCAGGAACTTCTCGGCACCCAGATCTGCACCGAAGCCAGCCTCCGTGATGACGTAATCGGCCAGCGAGAGGCTGAGCTTGGTGGCCATGACGCTGTTGCAGCCGTGGGCAATGTTGGCAAAGGGGCCGCCGTGGATGATGGCGGGGTTGTTTTCCAGCGTCTGAACGAGGTTCGGGTCAAGGGCATCCTTGAGCAGCGCAGTCATGGCACCGGCGGCACCGATGTCGCCTGCCGTAACGGGCTTGCCTTCGTAGGTGTAGGCGCAGACGATTTTCGACAGCCGCTCCTTCAGGTCGGAGATGCTGGTGGCCAGGCAGAAGATCGCCATAACCTCGCTGGCAACGGTGATATCAAAGCCGTCCTCACGGGGGGTACCGTTGACCTTGCCGCCCAGACCATCCACGATGAAGCGGAGCTGGCGGTCGTTCATATCCATGCAGCGCTTCCAGGTGATGCGGCGGGGATCGATGTTCAGGGGGTTGCCCTGCTGGATGCTGTTGTCGATCATGGCAGCCAGCAGGTTGTTTGCGGTGCCGATGGCATGCAGGTCACCGGTAAAGTGGAGGTTGATATCCTCCATGGGCACCACCTGGGCATAGCCGCCGCCGGCCGCACCGCCCTTGACACCGAACACGGGGCCAAGGCTGGGCTCACGCAGGCAGAGCATGGTCTTTTTGCCCAGAGCATTCATGGCATCGGCCAGGCCCACGCTGGTGGTGGTTTTGCCCTCGCCTGCCGGGGTGGGGCTGATGGCCGTGACCAGGATCATCTTGCCCTGCTTGGATGCCTTGTGGATGAGGCGGTGGTTGATCTTGGCCTTGTAGCGGCCATAGGGGATCACATCCTCATCGGCAAGGCCCAGCGAGGCAGCGATCTCGGTGATGGGCTTCATTTTGGCTTCCTGTGCGATCTCGATATCAGACTTCATGCTCAAATCCTCCCTGAAATGCAAAAAGGACAGCTTTGCGCACCAATAGCGCAAGGCTGCCCAGACGGTCGGCGTAACAAAACCCGGTTTTGTCTGCACTGTGGTGCTCCACAACGTTCCGTCAGCAGGCAAACCCGTTCTTCTGGGTCAAAGATATCACATCTGCCCGTGGTTTGTCAAGCAGAAACTGTCCGCAAAGAAAAATCTGCCTGTACGGCCCCTGCGGCTTGCATCCATCCTGCCAGATGTGTTATACTAAAGTGTATCAAACGATAGGGAGGCTTTCACGATGCCATTTACACCGAAACTGACTTATAAAGGCAAGCCCCTCGTCCGTAAGGACAACGAGCTGTATTACGGCCGTATGACCGACCCCTATGTGCTGCGGATGCAGATCCTGAGCACCAAATCCGTGGGCGGCATGGATGTGGCCGATAAGGTACACATTCAGGTCTTTTCCACCAACGACAGCCTGGCCCCTGAGGCCCGCGTGTTCCGCCAGACCACCAAGAATGGCCTGTACAACGCACTGGACATTGGCAGCATCTGGCTGCAGAAGGCAAACGAAACCCGCTGAACGGCATAAAAAAGGACCGTCTCCCGCTGAGGAGACGGTCCTTTTTGTTGTGCTTTACTCTTCGGTCACTTCAAAGTCCAGGGGCTTGCCGCAGCCAGGGCACTTGGGTGCGCCATCCAGCAGGTCGTCCTCCTCAAACACAGTGGTCTGACCACAGGCGGGGCAGGTCACCTCGTACTTCACGGGGCCTTCCTCCTGCTCCTCGTCGTCATCCTCCAGCGCGACCTCAAAGGTCACGCCGCAGTGGGCGCAGTTTGCTTCGCCCGCGTCCAGGTCGTCCTCGCTGACGTAAACGGTCTCGCCGCAGTTGGGGCAGGCCACCTCATAGAACGGCTCACTGGCGATATCATCGTCATTGTCGTCCTCTTCGGTGTCCTCTTCCTCTTCTTCTGGCTCCTCGTCATCCTCATCGTCCTCATAGAGGTCGGCTTCCAGATCCTCCAGCTCCTCGCTCAGGTCGTTGATCTGGTCGTAGGCGCGGGTCACATCTTCATCGATGCCGTCCACAGCCTCTGCCAGTTCGCCCAGCAGTTCGCTCATGGCCTTGATGACCTTGCCCTCTTTGGTGGTCTCGTCGATGCCCAGGCCCTCGATCAGGCCCCTCAGGTATGCAGCCTTTTCCTTCATAAGAATGACCTCCTATTTAAAATAACCTCTCAGGCCGCTCCGCGGCCAGCTCCCCTAATAGGGGAGCCCTTGGCATAGCGGAAAACTTTCCGCCGCACGGTTCAGCCTGTGAAGCAAAAACCGGGCACACGGTTGCCCGCTGCCCGGTCTGTCGGTAAATTAGACGCGCTCCATATACTCGCCGGTGCGGGTATCGATGCGGATGTGGTCGCCCTCGTTGATGAACAGAGGCACACGGATCTCAGCACCGGTCTCGACGGTAGCGGGCTTCAGGGTGTTGGTGGCAGTGTTGCCCTTGACACCCGGCTCGGTCTGGGTGACTTCCAGCTCGATGAAGTTGGGGATCTCGACGCTGAACACCTTGCCCTTGTAGCTCAGCAGCTTGCACAGCTCGTTCTCCTTGCAGAACTTGAAGTTATCGGGCACATCGGAAGCGTTGACGGGGATATCGTCATAGGTCTCGTTGTCCATGAAGTGGTACAGATCGCCATCCTCGTAGCTGTAAGTGACATCCTTGCGCTCGATGAAAGCCTGCGGGAACTTTGCGGTCGGGTTGTAGCTGGTCTCAACCACAGAGCCGGTGATCACGTTCTTGGTCTTGGTGCGGACAAAGGCAGCGCCCTTGCCGGGCTTGACGTGCTGGAACTCAACGACCTGAAGAACCTGGCCGTCCTGCTCAAAGGTCACGCCGTTGCGAAACTCGCCTGCAGAAATCATAGGAATTCCTCCATTAGTAAAATCTCATTGATGCTTAACGCATATCTCTATTTATTTTACTCAATCCCGCATGGTTTGGCAAGGGGTTTGAGCAAAAAAGACGATAAAATCAGAAAAAAGTTCATCCACAATACATCCTCTGCATCGTCTGTGCATCCTCTGCCTGCGTACCGGCGCTCTCACAGATGATGACTGGCGCAAGCCCGCGCTCGGCCAGCAGCTCCATCAGGGGCTGGGGTTCGGGGCCGAACTGGGTCTCGGCAAAGGTCCAGTGCCGCTTTTCACCGCCCTTGGAATACTCGATGCGGGAAAAATGGACATGGAACTGCCGGGCACGCGCATCCCCCAGCGCCTCCCCGATGCGGTCAAGGATAGCGGCATAATCCGCCTTGGAGCGGATGCCGCCCAGCGTCCGGGCATTGAGGTGGCCGAAGTCGATGCAGGGGGTGATGCGTCTGTCCACCCCGCAGAGAGCCAGCACCTCTTCCAGCGTACCCAGCTGGCCGATCTTTCCCATCGTCTCAGGGCAGAGGGTGATCTCGGCAAAGCCCGCTTCATCCAGCGCGTCCTGCGCCCGCTTCAGGGTGTCCAGCGCTTTTTCCAGGGCAGCCTCCCGGCTCTGCCTGCCGCAGCTGCCGGAGTGGAAGATGACCCGCCTGCCGCCCAGCGCCCTGCAGAGCGCCGCGCTCTGGAGCAGATAGTTCACGCTGTTCAGCCGCTTTTCCTCGTCCAGGCTGGAGGCGCTGATATAGTAAGGCGCGTGGACGCTGAACAGAATCCCCCGGGCGGCGGCATCGTCAGCCATCTGCCGGGCCTTGTCCAGCCCCAGCCGGACTCCATGGCCGCACTGGTATTCAAAGGCATCCAGCCCCATTTTTTCGGTATAGGCCGGAATGTCCAGACTGTTCTTATACCCCATGGCCGCGAAGCTGTCGCTGGTGCCTGCGGTGCCGAACCGGATCTTCCACTCACTCACAGGGTCTTACCTCCCCGGTCGTAGTATTCCTGCCAGTGTTTTTTCTCCCACTTGCGCTTGAGCACCACCTGTGCCCCAAGATCCGGTCCGCGGGGGATGACCATCAGGCCCGGAATACCATAGAGCGCCGCCGCCATCCGGTCGGCATAGAGCTGGTCGCCCACCATGGCCATTTCCCTGCGCTTCACCTGCATCCGGTGGCGGGCCACTCCCAGCGCAAAGGGCAGGGGCTTGGCGCTGCGGTAGAGGTAGGCAAGGCCCAGCTTTTCCGCAAAGGGGCGCACCCGCTTTTCGGCACCGTTGGAAACGATGGTCAGCTTTACGCCCGCCCTGCGCATGGCTTCCAGCCACCCGGCCACTTCTTCCGGCAGCTCCTGACTGCGGTCGGCGGTCAGGGTGTTGTCAATATCCAGCACCAGCGCCCGGATGCCCTTTTGGGCCAGCCACTCCGGCGTGATATGGGTAACGTTCTTAAAAACATATTCGGGGGTAATGAGCATAGTTTTGACCTCATTGAGATTTTGGTAAGAGCGCAAGACCAGCATTTTTTCTCAGAAGGCAAACTCCACCGGTATGCCAAAGGCTCCCCTACTAGGGGAGCTGGCGAGCAGAGCGAGACTGAGAGGTTAAAATGAAAATAGGGGAACCTGCATAACAGGCTCCCCTACATCGGCGTTAGCAACGCGTTTGAAATCTAAAGCAACGTGCGATTTCAAGCAGTTAATTACTTGAACTTGCGCTTGCGGGCTGCTTCGGACTTCTTCTTGCGCTTAACAGACGGCTTCTCGTAAGCCTCGCGCTTACGGACCTCTGCGAGCACACCGCTGCGAGCAGTGCTGCGCTTGAAGCGACGCAGTGCGCTTTCCAGCGACTCGCCCTCTTTAACACGAATTTCCGACATCTTATTCCCTCCCTTGGACCGTGAGGCAGGAATTTCGTTGTTACATGGTAACTAACAGTAGACAGTATAGCGCATTTTCATGCGTTCGTCAACCTTTTTTGAAAGATTTTTTGAAAAAACTCTCCGGCAAAGCGCTTGAGGGATCAGCCCTTCACGGCCAGGTTGACCAGACGGCCCTTGACATAGATTTCCTTGACGACCTGCTTGCCCTCCAGAGCGGCGGCAACTGCGGGGTCAGCCTTGGCGGCGGCAATGGCGGCAGCAGCATCGATGTCGGCAGCCACCTTCAGGCGGGCCTTCACCTTGCCGTTCACCTGCACGGCGATCTCCACGGTGCTCTCCACGCACTTGGCCTCTTCGTACTGGGGCCAGGGGTAGTAGGCCAGCTGCTCATTGTGGCTGTGGCCCAGCTTCTCCCACAGCTCCTCGGTCATGTGGGGAGCAAACGGGTTCAGCAGCTGAACAACGGTCTCGAACTCCGCCTTGGTGGCACCGCCGTTGTCGTACAGGGCGTTGACCAGCGTCATCAGCTGGGCGATGGCGGTGTTCATCTTCAGGCCCTCAATGTCAGCGCCCACCTTCTTGATGGTCTGGTGCATCAGGGTCTCGATGGCGGGGCGGTAGCCCTCGCCCTCCACCAGCTTGTCGGACAGCGCCCACACGCGGTCGAGGAAGCGGTTGCAGCCGGCAATGGCAGAGGTCTGCCAGGGTGCGGCCTGCTCAAAGTCGCCCATGAACATCTCATACAGACGCATGGTATCGGCACCGTACTGGTCCACCACCTCATCGGGGTTGATGACATTGCCCAGGCTCTTGGACATCTTGACGATGGGATGGCGTGCCATCTCGCCGTACTTCTCTTCCAGTGCCTTTTCGGCGGCCTTCTGGCTGCCATACTCCTTCAGCAGCTTCTCCTGCTCGTCAGCGGGCAGGTTGACAAAGCTGTGGGGGTTCAGGCCCAGGATCATGCCGTGGGCGGTGCGCTTCTGGTAAGGCTCGGCAGTGGGCACCACGCCGATATCGTACAGGAACTTGTGCCAGAAACGGCTGTACAGCAGATGCAGGGTGGTGTGCTCCATGCCGCCGTTGT
>ERZ1034723.706-NODE-706-length-16859-cov-5.116282_pt1 | contig 16859 bp, 16 predicted proteins | sample MGYA00520637_ERZ1034723 | MGnify/ENA primary metagenome ERZ1034723 (study PRJEB33766, sample SAMN09781719) | gut metagenome | biome: gut microbiome | host: Homo sapiens | place: Madagascar | study: EMG produced TPA metagenomics assembly of the PRJNA485056 data set... | reverse complement strand
ACCCCAACCTTGGCAAGGTTGTGCTCTACCAACTGAGCTATTGCCGCATTGCGAAATGCTTTCAGAAGAAGCATTTCTGATTTGCGGTTGCAAAGGTAGTAATATTTTCCGAACCGCCAAAACTTTTCAAGGAAAAAAGTGAGAAAAATGAGTTTTTTTACTTGAAAAGTGCATTTTTGCGCTAATCCATGCGCTCAATATAGTCGTTTGGACCGTATTCGCGCAGAATTTCGAGTTCGTCCGTCGTTTCATGAACCATAGCCAAAGCAGGGTGTGAGATGCCGTTGAACATGGTTGTCTTCACTGTTGTGTAGTGGTTCATGTCTTCAAAGACGATATTTTCGCCGATTTTCAGTTCGTGGTCGAACTGCCATGCCGACATAAAATCGCCCGACAGACAGCTGTTTGCTCCTAATCTATATATATAAGGTATAGAGTAGTCGATGTTTTCTTCAATAGTTTTTGCTCCTCTCACGGCAGGGTGATAGGGCATTTCGAGACAATCGGGCATGTGGCATGAGAAACTCACGTTGAGAATAGCGGTTTTTATGCCTTTGTCCTCAACAACGTCTATCACCTGAGCCACCAGCGGACCCGTCTGCCAGCCGAATGCACTGCCTGGCTCCATTATTACCTTCAGCCACGGATAGCGGTTGTGGAATTCGCGAAGTGTATTTACGAGCAGTTCGATGTCGTAGTCCTTGCGTGTCATGAGGTGTCCGCCGCCGAAGTTAATCCATTTTATCTGTTTGAACCATCCTGCGAACTTTTCCTCGATATGAGCGAGTGTACGTACGAACACGTCCGATCCGTTCTCGCAGTGGCAATGGCAGTGGAAACCGTCTATCTCCTCGGGCAGTTGCTCCGGCAGCTTGTCTGCGCTCACTCCGAAGCGTGTGCCCGGCGCACAAGGGTTGTATATGTCGGTCTCAATCTCCGAATACTCAGGATTGATGCGCAGTCCGAAACTGATTTCCGGGTTCTGCTTGCGTGCTCTTTCGTGCAGACGCTCGTACTGTGTGAGCGAGTTGAACGTAAGATGGCTTGAGCAGGCAGCAATCTCGTCAATCTCGTAGTCGGTGTATGCAGGCGAGAAAGTGTGCGCCTTGCTGCCGAACTTGTCGAAAGCCAGGCGAGCCTCCGACAGCGAGCTTGCCGTTGTAGAGCTGATATACTCTCTGAATATCGGGAACGTCTTCCACAGCGCGTAAGCCTTGAACGCAAGAATAATCTCCACGTCGGCTCTCTTTGCCACGTCGCTTATTATGCGCAGGTTGTTGCGCAAGCGTGCCTCCTCAAGAATATACATCGGGCGATTGATCTCCTTGTATGTCGTTGTGTCTATCTTCATTTTCGTTGATTTCTTTTTTTTGATGATGATTAATCGTTGGCGTGCACGAAAAGATTATTCGTTGTTGTAGCACAGTTTGTTTATAGCCACAGCCACGCCGTCCTCCTCGTTGGAGAGCGTCACATAGTCGGCTTCGCTGCGCACTTCGGGTGCTGCGTTGCTCATAGCCACGCCCATGCCAGCCAGACGCAGCATAGAGAGGTCGTTGTATCCGTCGCCGAAGGCAATCATGTCCTGCGGGGTGAGATTGAGCTTCGCCAGCAGACGCAGCAGCGACTGCGCCTTGTCGATGCCTTTCGGCACAAGCTCCACGAAGAACGGTGCAGAGCGGTACACATCCATGCGGTTGCCCACGAGTTCCTGCAGTTCCTTCTCCGCTTGCGCCGCAGCATTCAGGTCGGCGGTCATGAGCAGTTTCGTAGGGTTAGGCTCCAGTTCTGCGAGCAGATTCTCCACCTTGCGTATCGGCATCTTGTTGATGCGCGACTCCTCAGCCACGTATTTATCGTCAGCCGACTCGGTTATGATCTCCTTACCTACATAGCCGAGCAGTGCGTAGCCATGCTCCTTGGCGTAGTTGTACAGCACGGGGATCACGTCGCTTGGCAGGTGCTGCGAGTAAATCTCCTCCTTCGTGCGCCAGTCGATAATCTTTCCGCCGTTGTACGAGAGGATATATCCGCCACGTGTCGAGAGTTCGAGGCATTCTGCCACCGGTTCGATGCCGAACGTAGGTCTGCCCGAAGCCAGTATGATGTGTGCGCCGTTCTCTTGCGCTGTGAGCAACGCCTCGCGTGTAGCAGGCGTAACCTCCTTCTTGCTGTTGGTGAGTGTGCCATCGAGGTCGAGCGCGATGGCGCGGTATACTATCTTGTTGTTTGTTGACATTCCTTTTATTTTTGCTGCAAAGTTACTGCAAATAAGGCGCAATACAAAATAAGCCTGCTTGTTTTTGCAACCCAGTTGCACATTTAACGCCATACCTTTGCAATGTTCAAAAAATATAAATAGAAATGTTTTAAAATACAAGTAAAATGGAACAGGAACACAATTATCATACCCACGACTGCGGTTGTGGGCATTGTAACGAGCATCATCACGAACATGAGCATCACGAGCATGGACATCATCACCACCACCATGAGCATGACGGCATGAAGCGCACACTGCTGCTTATCGTTCTTACTACGTTGCTGCTTATCGGCGCAGTAGTTGTAGAGAAGTATTGCGGTCTGCCTACGTGGCAGTTGTTGCTGGTTTACCTCGTGCCTTATCTTCTTATCGGTCACGATACGCTGAAGGAAGCATTTGAGGGCATCGTCCGCGGCGACATGTTCAACGAGCATTTCCTTATGTCCGTTGCCACAGTCGGTGCACTCTGTATCGGTTTCCTGCCAGGCGCCGAGACCGAGTTTCCCGAAGCAGTCTTCGTGATGCTGTTCTTCCAGATAGGCGAACTGTTTGAAGGCTACGCCGAGGGCAAGAGTCGCGACAGCATATCCCACCTTATGGATATACGTCCCGACACGGCGTCCGTAGAGCGCGGCGGCGAACTCGTCGTTGTATCGCCGTCTGATGTGAAGGTGGGCGAGACGATAGTGATAAAGCCAGGCGAGAAAGTGGCGCTGGACGGACGCGTCGTAGAAGGCGAGTCGTCGCTCAACACCGTTGCGCTCACCGGCGAGTCGGTGCCGCGTGATGTAGCGAAGGACGACGAGGTCGTATCTGGTTGCGTGAACCTTACCGGTGTGCTCCGCGTGCAGACCACAAAGAGCTTCGGCGAGAGCACCGTGTCGAAGATAATCAGTCTGGTGGAGAGTGCCGATGCACATAAGTCGCACAGCGAGTCGTTCATCGCCCGCTTTGCGCACGTCTACACCCCGATTGTCGTCTTTGCAGCCCTGCTACTTGCCGTTGTTCCGCCGTTGTTCGCGTCGGGCGGCTTCGCCGAATCGTTCGCCGTATGGTTGCATCGAGCGCTCATCTTCCTTGTCGTTTCGTGTCCGTGTGCACTGGTCATCAGTGTGCCGCTCACGTTCTTCGGCGGATTGGGTGGTGCGTCGCGCCGCGGAATACTCGTCAAGGGCAGCAACTATATGGACGCATTGGCTAAGCTCGGCGTTGTGGTGTTCGACAAGACCGGCACGCTCACATACGGCGAGTTTGCCGTAGAGGCGGTGCATCCAACGGAGTTCGATGCTCACGAACTGCTTCATCTGGCTGCGCATGTAGAGCACTTCTCTACGCATCCTATCGGAGCCGCTCTGCGCGACGCTTTCCCGCAGGAGGTTCACGACGGCTGCAAGATAACCGACATCGAGGAAGTGGCAGGTCAGGGCGTGCGTGCCAATGTAGGCGGTCGACTCGTCTGTGTCGGCAACGAAAAGATGATGGAGACGGTAGGCGCCGCGTGGCACAACTGCCATCGTGTAGGCACTATAATACATGTGGCTGTCGATGGCAGGTATGTCGGACATATCGTCATCAACGACCATATAAAGGACGACTCGGCCGAGGCTGTAAGCGCATTGCGTAAGGTTGGCGTTGAGCGCACCGTGATGCTTACCGGCGACCGCGATGAGGTGGCTAAGGATGTAGCCGAGCGTGTAGGCATTGAAGAATATCACGCAGGTCTGCTGCCTACGGATAAGGTTTCGCAGGTAGAACGCCTGCTGAACGAGAAGAAAGCGGATGCTACGCTTGCGTTCGTCGGCGACGGCATCAATGATGCGCCCGTGCTGAAGCGTGCCGACATCGGCATCGCTATGGGCGCTTTGGGTAGTGATGCGGCTATAGAGGCAGCCGACGTGGTGCTGATGGACGACAAACCGTCTAAGATTGCCCTCGCTGTGGCTATCGCACGCCGCACGATAGGCATCGCTCGTCAGAACGTGTGGTTTGCCATCGGCGTTAAGGTGGCGATACTGTTGCTTGCAGCCTTCGGTATGGGCACAATGTGGATGGCTGTATTCGCCGATGTGGGTGTTACGGTGCTCGCTGTGTTGAATGCCATGAGGGCATTAAAGGTCTGAGCCTATGTCTTTGTCTGTGTTGTTGGTGTCGCTCTTCACGTTCGTGCAGTTCAACTGCGAGAACCTCTTCGATTGTCAGCACGACTCGCTGAAGAACGACGTGGAGTTTCTGCCCGACGGGTCGTACCATTGGACGCCTTTCCGCTATTGGCGCAAGCTGAACCGCGTGGGGCAGACCATCGTGTCGTGCGGCGATAGGGTGGGTGGTGCTGGGACTCAGGCTGCTGAATATTTCCCCGTTACAGGAGAGTCTGTTGCCAGCTGGCGTTTGCCCGACATGGTGGCGTTGTGTGAGGTGGAGAACGACTCTGTGATGCGCGACCTTACGAAGCGTTCGCTCCTGCGCACCGCACGTTATGAGTACGTTGTCACCGACTCGCCCGATGCGCGCGGCATAGATGTGGCGTTGATGTATTCGCCGTTCTCGTTCCGCTTGCTTAACAGTAGGGCGGTGCGCATAACGCCCGTACGTGATATGTCGCCGACGCGCGACCTGCTATATGCGTCGGGTGTGGTTATGTCGGGCGACACGCTGCACGTCATCATAGCCCACCTGCCGAGCAGGCGTGGCGGCGAGCAGCTTTCGCGTCCGTTCCGCCGTGTGGTGGCTGAGAAGATATGCGCCGTAGCCGACTCCGTTAGGGCAGTTGCGGCTGCGGCGAAGATAATCGTAGCGGGCGACTTCAACGATTACGCCAAGTCGGAGAGCGTGCGCCTCGTTTGTGCCGACGGCTTCACCGATGTGTCGGCTGAGGCTGTGGGGCAGAACGGCGCCCGCGCTACATATAAGTATCATGGCGAGTGGCGCAGTCTCGACCACATCCTCGTCAGCACGAGTCTGTTGCCGTCCGTGCGCTCGTGCCGTGTTCACGACGCAAGGTTTCTGCTCACCGACGACGAGAAGTATGGCGGTGTGCAGCCACGCCGCAACTATCTCGGTCCGCGATGGCTCGACGGTTTCAGCGACCATCTGCCTCTTGTCGCAGAGTTTGCATTATAAGAGTAAAGGTGCCAGCGATTGTTTGGCACCTTTGCTCTTTTGGGGTATAGTATGCTATGTTATTTTAATTTGGATGTAGGAAGCATCATCTTCAGTCCTTTCAACACAGGTTGATAATACATCTTCATTAATTTGTGTCATACAATCTTTGGAAAGATAGAATCCGTCTGAACATATACCTTGTCTACGCTCATCTTGATCTCTGAGACTGTTCCAATTCCTTGTACACTTTCAAAGCCATGAAACAGATACATATATGGGCCTCGATTCGTTTGTGTGTAAAATGGAACATGGGACGTATCTCTATTTTGATTTGGCTATGCGGAAAGCCCGTTCCACGTGCCAAAGGTTGTGATATGCGGCATAAACTTCTTGTATCGGTATGTCAGTATTTGTGAGATATCCTTTTAGACCATCCCAACGAGAATCGTCAGCAACACGGTCATAGTTGATAGTGACTTTCACTTCACCATCCATGGATAAGAACTTATTGTAACATCTTTTGTTGATGTTGCCTTTAGTGAGCGCACCATGCTTGTAAGCCTTTTCCAACCTGCGTATTCCCTTCTCTCGGTTATAAGCATCTTTCTTTGCGCGGTCATCTGTATAGCCGACCAGGAGACGACGTCCCCCTCCTTTGTCATATTCAACCATCTGGCAGTCTATCTTAGGCTGTTCCAGTATCCAGTCTTTCACTTCCTGACTTTCGTTCTTTATCTTCGCACCTATTATATACTTATAGCCACGTGCCTCAAGTTCCGCTATGTTGGCATTGTTCATCAGGCCGGAGTCAGCCACCACAACGAAGTTTTCCAATCCGTATTTGCTTATAAACTCGTTTATCGTCGGCAGCATCGTGTAGTTATAAAATACGTATTTTTTGAGTGACGAAGTCAGGAAACAGACGAATGGTTAAGACGTAGAATTCGCATGTGTATATGGAAAGTTTGGAAGAAGGTCAAGACAAAAGTGGCAGACCTCATCAGATGTGGTATTAATAAATGCCAAGCATACGAATGGGGTAATACTCGCAAAGGCTACTGGCGTATTGCTGACAGCTACATACTGCATGGAGCAATAACAAATGAGCTTCTAAGTAGGACAGGGTATGCTACTTTAATGGGGGCGTATCTTGAATGGCACCAAAAATAGGAACCGCCGTATGCGGAACCGCATGTACGGTGGTGTGAGAGGTCGGTAAACACGAAAATAGGAGATAAACACCTATAATTAGTGTTTACCTCCTACTCGATTGCCCTAATAGACACCTACTTATTTCTTTTTAAATACAAGCCGGAAAGGCTGCGATATTTACAACAAAAGAGCCTGCTGTGTCTATTTGTCCTGCATCAAACATACCGAGTCCAATTGAAACAGCTTCGTTTTCATCATCTGCATTAACAGTTATGGTAACGAAGTCTGCGTCTGTTGTTATTTCTACTTGGTAGAGATTCATAACTTTATCTCCTTTATATAATCTGCAACAGCTTTTTGCCATACAATAGTGAATGATTCACTGTTCTGATAGGCATAGAATGTGATAGAATCTCTGTCTGTCAGGTATTTTGACTCTATCTCATACACTTTTGTTTCTCCATTATAAGAGCATTCTACTCTTAAAATTTCAAAGGTTGAGCTATCGTTAAACTTACATTTATAATTGTTGTTTTCTCTGTTAAAGTTGACGTTTCTCTGGATTATTTTCACTCCATTTATAGGATAACAAGATTGTGTAGGTCTTGTTTTTATTGTTGTCGTTTTCATAGAAGAAATGAAGTGTTCTGCTGATCCAATAACAGGTCTGCATCTTAACTTACTTAACAACGCTCTGAACTCTGCATTCACCTTGTTGTGGTTCTTTTCAAGGTTTAGAGGCGGATTCAGCTTTGCGATAAGTTTTTCTTCCAACGACTTTGGGGCAGCGTTTTCAACAAAGGCAAGTAGTAGGTTGCTCATCATCCATTCAGTCAACTTTTCTTCATCAGCCAGTTTGAATTTTTTATGTTTTAAATCGCCCTCTTTTCGTGGTATTAAATCATATCCGAAAAGGCTACCTATCGATTTCCTCAAAGTTGAACGACTTGCGTCATTGTCCACAAAGTGATTGCGGTAGTCCCTATTTCTGAGACTCTTACTTGCAATACCGGTATAGATTGCTTGATAAGTGTTACCATCTAAAGTGACTTCGGGTATTTTGGGCTCAATGTCTACTTTAGGTAACTGACTTCCTTTGCGTAAAAGGAAAACATAATTACCTGCTACATTTGGAAGCATACTGCTGTCCATTGTCATTGGATCGAAATGTTTGAAATTTTCCATATTCTTAATGTTTTTTGCAAAAGTAGTTATTTGTTAAGAATGCACCAAAATTTTAAAGAGATTTCTAATAAAATAGGTAGCCTAACCCCTTGCCTTTCAAAGAGTGACATATAAGCGTACCCCAATAAGTGACATGTGAATGTACCCCATGAGTGACATATAAATGAACCCCATAAGTGACATATAAATGAACCCCATAAGTGCGCCATTGTTCGTGGCCATTAAGGTCATTTGTCATTAAAGACTTCTTATGGTTCTTCCAGTATCTGGAGCGATAGAACACTATATTTTTTTAAATAATCAATGTCGTCGAAGGCGGCGAATCATGGTGGCGTAAGAACTTTAAAAATCCTGATTATGTAATGAGCATGTTGGGAGCAGGCACATCGGAAGGGGCTGATAAAAAAAAGTAATAGGTGAGTTGAAAATGGGATGTTTCAACCGTCCCCTATGTGTACGCTCGCCTGACTTCGTCATTGCGTCACCCAAAAATCTTCGTCAAAGAGTTTAGCTATTTTCTGATGCCTTGCCATCAACATTGTTTGCGTGTAAAATGGAACATAGGACGTATCTCTATCTTTGATTTGGCTATGCGGAAAGCCCGTTCCACGTGCCAAAAGTTGTGATATGCAGCATAAACTTCTTGTATCGGTATGTCAGTATTTGTGAGATATCCTTTTAGACCATCCCAACGAGAATCGTCAGCAACACGGTCATAGTTGATAGTGACTTTCACTTCACCATCCATGGATAAGAACTTATTGTAACATCTTTTGTTGATGTTGCCTTTAGTGAGCGCACCATGCTTGTAAGCCTTTTCCAACCTGCGTATTCCCTTCTCTCGGTTATAAGCATCTTTCCTTCTTATTGTTCTCTTTTCAAACTGCTAAATAGAATATTTGAATTATGATTTATATGGGCACCTTTGCTCCTCAGCCTTTTTCACGCTACCAGCCTTCAGAATAAGCGCCTTCGCTTCTTCGTAGTCGGTGTATTGCGGGTTGCGCTCCATGAATATTCTCACGGCGCGGTCAATCAATTTGTTGTTTATCAGTTTGGCGTTCACCATCTTGTTGCCCTCAACACGTCCGAGGCGTATCTGCACCGTGGTGCTTATCATGTCGAAGATGAGCTTCTGCGATGTGCCAGCCTTCATGCGTGTGCTTCCCGTCACGAACTCCGGTCCGGTTATCACCTCTACTGGATAGTCGGCTTCGGCGGCGATGGGCGAGTTGGGGTTGTTCACGATGCAGCCCGTCGTTATGCCAGCTGTGCGGCAGTGGCGGAGCGCTGCGAGCACGAATGGCGTAGTGCCACTTGCCGAGACGCCCACCACGATGTCGTCGTTAGAGACGTGCTTGTCGAGAAGTTGCTGCCAACTGTTCTCCGTGTCGTCCTCTCTTGACTCGCGTGTCTGCGTCAGGCAGCCGATGCCGCCTGGGAACACGGCTTGTATCTGCGTTCCGTCTGTGCCGTACGTGTTCTGCACCTCGATGGTGTCGAGTGTAGCCAGTCGTCCGCCCGTGCCGCATCCCACGTAGAACAGTCGTCCGCTGTTCTTCAGTTTGCGTTCCACCGCTTCTATAAGTCTGTTTATAGCCGGCAGCGCCTTTCCTATAGCCGCCGGCACCGTCATATTCTCGTTGTTTATGTCCGCTGTCAGCTGCTCTACGCTCATCCGTTCCAGATGGTCGTAGTGCGATGGTTGCTCTGTGATTCGTTTGTCCATATTGTTTTTACTTCTCATACCCCTCATAGTAATAGCTCTGTTCAATGCCCTTGATCATCACTTCCCTGTTCTCGGTGTCTGCGGTTAGGTTCTGACTGAGCAGGAAGCGTATTTCGAGGTCATTGATAGGGGAGCGTTCCATGGCAGATAGGTATTGGTCTTTGTCAACGAACTGCCAGTTGACCACTTTGCCGAGCGCACGCTTCAGCATCATGTCGAGCCAGATGCGTGTAGCGCGTCCGTTGCCCTCCATGAAAGGGTGACAGACGTTCATCTCCACGTACTTCTCGATGATGTGTTCGAAGGTGTCTTCAGGCATCTTTTCGACGGCTGAGATGGCGGCTTGTAGATAGAGCGAGTTGGCAAAGCGAAAGCCTCCTTTGGCGATGTTCTTCTCGCGAATGGTGCCGGCGAATGGGTACAGACCTTCAAACAGATAGCGGTGTATCTGCTGAAGACCTGCTGCTGTGCCTACGGGGATGTTGTTAATGTCGCCCGACTCGAAGAGGCGATGGGCGTTATGTAGCGATTTCTCGTCTATTTCTTTTGTTGTCATAATACTGTTGTTTGACCACAAAGTTACTAAAAATAAGTGGAAATATCAGCACTTGTGCTCTGCAATCTCTGCACTTATGTCGTCGTATCGCGTTCGGTGTCCGATCGGATTGCGTTCGCCGTCCAATCGGGCGGCGTTCGGTGTCCAATCGGATTGCGTTCGGTGCACGATGAAAGAGTGTGGGGCGGAATAGATCAGAAGTGCTACTTCTACAGTTTCTTTCCTATCCACTTGGGCAGCACAATGGTGCCCATTATGAGGAACGGGTAGTAGAAGATGGCCCTCCAGAGCATTGCTGCGAGTATGGTTACCGAGGCATCGGGCAGATAGTCGGCGTAATAAAGGCGGAACATCAGTTCGGCTACGCCGCTGCCGCCGGGCGTGGGGCTGAGTATCGAAATCATCCACATCACCCATTGTCGGCACCAGGCTATGAGCATGTCGCCCTGGCATTGGAAGGCGAAGAGTATGGCGGCTACGATGGCGAAGCGGGCGAGCCATGCTACGGAGGTGTAGCTCATGAGGCGTAGCCAGAAGCGGCTGCCTTCGAGCTTTGCCTCCTGCGAGGCTAAGGTCATATCGTTGGAGAACCGCTCTATTTTCGGCTGGAACCTGCGCAGCCCCGGTATCTTGCAGCACGCTTTCAGCACCCAGCCTAAGAGCTGCGGTCGGTGGAGCAGCAGCACATACAGTATGGCTGTCCATGCGGCTACGATGAGTGTGCTTATGAGGAAGACGACGTGTATGCCGCCCTTCAACCATTCGCTCGACGCGGCGCCCGTGTCGCTTGCGGTGCAGAAAAGCAAGTCGGAAGGCACGCACAGATAGAGCACGCAGCAGCTGATGGCGAGGAAGGCTTCGTCGGCGAGCAGGGCTGCGAACATGGTGAAGATGCTTCTGCCCATGGTCACGCCCTCGCGGTTGAGATATACGAACGCCAGTCCGCTGCCGCCTACTGCGGAGGGAGTGACGGCGGAGGTGAACTCGCAGAGCACGTTGATGCGGAAACTTTGTGAAAGCGACAGCTTGCGCTGGCAGAGGTAGCGGAAGCGCAGCGTGTACATAAGGTTCTGGACGGCGAAAAGGAGCACGGCGATGCCAGTCCCGGCGAAGAATTGCGGCGACAGGTGTATCTTGCTCAGGGCATCAAGGTCGAACTCTCTTATCATCATTCCGGCAATCACCACAAGTCCGATGGATGCTGCCAGCCATAAGTGCCATTTTTTCATTCTTCGGAGAAGTCTGTCGTCTCGAGCAAATGTTCGATTTGTGGTTTCAGAACAGGAATATCATTTTTTATTGTATTCCAAAGGTCGTAAGGGTCTATAGTATAGTAGCCATGAACAAGGACATGGCGCATGCATTCCATAGCTTTCCATTCTACTTCGGGGTGGGTGCTACGGAATTCTTTTGTAAGCATATATGCCGCTTCGCCAATAATTTCTACTTGCTTCACGAAGCCGTAGAATATAATCGGGTCGTCTTTTATTTCTTCAAAAACGTATTTGTCTCTATTGTTTAGCAGGTTGTTGCAGCATTGAAGAATATGCTCTAATCTACCGCGGTCTTTAACTTTCTCTCTCATAAATCAGTAATTTGTCCTGTTCAACACTTTTTTGTGCAAATGGCAACAAACGCCCTTCCTCAACGAGGTCTACTTCTCTTGTAAGTAGGTCGCCGAGTTTCGCCATGATTCGCGATATGGTCATGAGAGAGAATTTGTCGTCGCGTTTGTATCTCACCAGTATATCCACATCGCTTGTTGGCGTCTCTTCTCCACGTGAGCAAGATCCGAAGAGCCATGCCTTTTCTATTGGCTGACTTTTGAAAAACTGCTGTATCTTAGGAATCATTTCCTGTACGTTATTGCTAATCATAGGCATTGTTGTTTGTGGTATGTATGCAAATTTACATAAAAATATTTGAATGGTGCTTGTTTTTCGATGGATATTCTTTGTATTGTGTTCGATTTGCACTAACTTTTGATAAGTTAGGCTGCATCTCAACAATAAAAATAAATGCATTTATTTTGTATTGTCTTCGATTTGCACTAACTTTGCATAATTATGATAGAAGTGAAAGTAAAAGACGCTGCTCTGCGTGAAGCGGCGATGCAAGATATGGATGCTTTCCTCAGCGTGTTTATCAACGCTACGAAGGAGGCTATTGGCGGCGAACTCAATGCTGAGAACATGCAGCAGCTGAGTGTGGCGCAGATTACGTTGCTGGCTTACGACATCCTGCACGAGGAGGTGATGGATGGCGGATTCGTGCAGCTCATCTACAACGGATACGGCGGATTTATCTTCGACAATCCGTTTGCGAAGGTGCTACGCGATTGGGGCTTGCGCGACCTCGCGAAGATGCTCTTCGCCGTACGCAAGCTCTACAAGGAGTACGGCGAGAAGATACAGCGTGAGTGCAGCGACGACGAGTTCATGGCTATGTTCGAGCAGTTCCCCGAGTTCGACGACTACGATGACGAGTTCGTGGAGAACGAGGAGGACTGGACAGAGGCTGTGGCTCGCTATGTAGACGAACACATAGAGGAGTTCGTCGTTATTGAGGAATAAAAAAACAAGAGAGTAGAGTCGGCGGCGCAGGGGCGTCAGGCTGTTGTCAGCTATGCCCGCGGCGTCAGGCTACAAGACGATTATGAACAAGGAACAGGAACTCATTAGAAAGAAAAGTCCGGTGAGCATACGCAACAAGAAGGCTTCGTTCGAATACTTCTTCGTTGATACATATACCGCAGGTATAGTGCTTACGGGTACCGAGATAAAGTCGATCAGACTCGGAAAGGCGAGTCTGGTTGACACTTTCTGCTATATAAACAACGGCGAGGTGTGGGTGAAAGGCATGAACATTTCGCCCTATTTCTACGGATCGTTCAGCAACCACGAGGCGCGCCGCGACCGCAAGCTGCTGCTCACACGCCGCGAGATATCCAAGCTCGAGGCGGCAACCAAGCAGCCCGGCTTCACCATCGTGCCCATACTCGTGTTCATCGACGACCACGGACGCGCCAAGGTGGACGTTGCGCTTTGTCGCGGTAAGAAGGAGTACGACAAGCGTCAGACTCTGAAGGAGAAGGAAGACCGTCGTGAGATGGACCGCGCGATGAAACACTATTAAAAAATTTTGTAAACGCTTGTTTAGGTAAGAAGATTCGTTTAGGAAGATGATGCAGACTTTAGAAGATATAGTCAGAGACAGAATACTAATACTCGACGGTGCGATGGGTACCATGATACAGCAATACGCGCTGACCGAAGAGGACTTCCGTGGCTACCGCTACCGCAAGACGCCGGGACTGATGAAGGGCAACAACGACATGCTCAACATCACGCGCCCCGATGTGGTGAGCGACATCCACCGCAAGTATCTGGAGGCAGGCGCCGACATAATAACCACGAACACGTTCAGTTCGCAGCGCATTTCGCAAGCCGACTACCACTTGGAGGAGTCAGCACGCGAGATGGCTTTTGCCGGAGCACGATTGGCACGCAAGGCTGCCGACGAGTTTGCTACCGCCGACCGTCCGCGCTTCGTGGCTGGCTCGGTGGGTCCTACGAACAAGACCTGCTCGATGAGCCCCGACGTGAGCAATCCGGCTGCACGCGAAATCGACTATCTGACGCTCTACGACGTCTATCTCGAACAGATAGAGGCGCTCGTGGAGGGTGGGGTGGACGCTGTGCTCATAGAGACGGTGTTCGACACGCTCAACGCCAAGGCTGCCATCGACGCCACGATGGAGGCTGAGCGCCGTAGCGGCAAACGCCTGCCCATAATGCTCAGCATCACCGTGAGCGACCTCGCAGGCAGAACGCTCAGCGGACAGACGCTGGAGGCTGTGCTGGCAAGCGTGAGCAGCTATCCGCTCTTCTCCATCGGACTCAACTGCTCGTTCGGTGCACCGCAGATGAAGCCGTTCCTGAAGGAATTGGCGCGAAAGTCACCTTATTATATTAGTGCATACCCCAACGCCGGTCTGCCCAACAGTATGGGCGAATACGACGAGACGGCAGAGTCGATGGCTCCGCAGATGAAGGAGTACGTTGACGAGGGGCTGGTGAACATCATAGGCGGCTGCTGCGGCACGACCGAGAAGTTCATTGCCGAGTATGCAAAGATTGTAGAAGGCAAGCAGCCGCACACGCCGCAACCGAAGTCGCAGACCATGTGGCTCAGCGGACTGGAGCTGCTCGACGTGACGCCCGACATTCGCTTCGTCAACGTAGGCGAGCGCTGCAACGTGGCAGGTTCGCGCAAGTTTCTGCGCCTTATAAACGAAAAGAATTACGACGAGGCGGTCAGCATAGCACGCAAGCAGGTGGCTGACGGAGCCTTGGTGATAGACGTAAACATGGACGACGGTCTGCTCGACGCACGCGAGGAGATGCGCACGTTCCTTAATATAATAGCCTCGGAGCCCGACATAGCGAAGGTGCCGGTGATGATCGACTCGTCTAAATGGGACGTAATCACAGCCGGACTGCAATGCGTGCAGGGTAAGGCGATAGTCAACTCTATCTCGCTGAAGGAAGGCGAGGAGGTGTTCCTCAGTCATGCACGCGATGTGATGCGCTACGGCGCAGCCGTCGTAGTGATGTGCTTCGACGAGAAAGGACAGGCTACCACATACGAGCGACGCATCGAGATAGCCGAGCGCGCTTACCGCCTGCTCACGGAGAAGGTGGGCATGAACCCGCTCGACATCATCTTCGACCCTAACGTGCTTGCCATAGCTACCGGCATGAGCGAGCACGACAACTATGCGCTCGACTTCATACGAGCTACCGAGTGGATTCGCAAGAACCTGCCCGGCGCACATATCAGCGGCGGTGTGAGCAACCTCTCGTTCTCGTTCCGCGGCAACAACTACATACGCGAGGCGATGCACGCCGTGTTCCTCTATCACGCCATTGGCAAGGGCATGGACTTCGGCATCGTCAATCCGGGTACAAAGGTGGCGTACGGCGACATTCCTACAGACCAGCTCGAGATTCTTGAGGACGTGGTGCTCAATCGCAGAGCCGACGCTTCAGAGCGTCTTGTGGATCTCGCAGAGAAGATAAAGCTGCAGCAGGAAGCGCTGAAGAACGGAGCGGCTCAGGGCGCTACTACAGCTACGGCTGCCGAACCGGAGTGGCGCAAGGCTGATGTGGCTGAGCGCTTGTCTACGGCTCTCGTGAAAGGCGTAGCCGACTATATGGAGGTCGATCTGCAGGAGGCGCTCGCTGCGTATCCGAAGGCGGTGGACATAATAGAGGGACCGCTCATGGCGGGCATGAACAAGGTGGGCGAACTCTTCGGTTGCGGCAAGATGTTCCTGCCGCAGGTCGTAAAGACAGCGCGCACGATGAAGAAGGCGGTGGCTATTCTGCAGCCGTACATCGAGGCTGACAAGAAGGAAGGCACGACGACTGCCGGCAAGGTGCTCATGGCTACCGTGAAGGGCGATGTGCACGACATCGGCAAGAATATCGTTGATGTGGTTATGTCGTGCAACAACTACGAGGTGATTGACCTCGGAGTGATGGTGCCGGCTGAGCAGATTGTGAAGAAGGCTGTGGCTGAGAACGTAGACATGATTGGTCTCAGCGGACTCATTACGCCGAGTCTGGAGGAGATGGTGAACGTGGCTACAGAGATGGAGCACGCGGGGCTCGACCTGCCTATTATGGTGGGCGGCGCTACGACGTCGGAGATGCACGTGGCGCTGAAGATTGCGCCCGTGTACAGCGGCATAGTGGTGTGGGTGAAGGACGCGGCGCAGAACCCGCTTGTGGCGCAGCGACTGATGAACGCCGACGACCGCAAGAAGTTCAAAGCCGAACTGGACGACCGCTATGCTCGTCTGCGCGAGGAGTATGCTGCGCATCAGCAGAAACTCTCGTCGCTTGATGAGGCTCGCAAGAATAAACTCAATTTGTTTGAGTAAACTTAATTCGTTAGAATAAAAATACTTCCCACGTGGTTGGGGCTTTAATATAATTATTATGGTATTCAAGAAGAAAAGAGTTTGGCACTGTCTGCCTGGACAGGAGCCGACAGAGCTTGACAAAAAAGTAATGTATTGGGAGAACAAGGGTAAGGAGGTGCCGTCGCGCGACCTTATCAAGACTCCTGAACAGATAGAAGGCATACGCCGCAGCGGTGTGGTGAACACCGGTGTGCTCGACGAGGTGGCTAAGCATATTCATGCTGGCATGAACACTCTCGAGATCGACCAGATATGCTACGACTACTGTACAGCACATGGCGCTGTGCCGGCTTGTCTCAACTACGAGGGCTTCCCGAAGAGTGTCTGCACAAGTATCAACGAGGTGGTGTGCCACGGCATTCCGAAGGAAGAGGATGTTCTGCAGGAGGGCGACATCGTGAATGTCGACTTCACAACAATCCTCGACGGCTACTATGCCGACGCTTCGCGCATGTTCATCATCGGTAAGACAACACCCGAGAAGGAGCAGCTGGTGCGTGTGGCTAAGGAGTGTCTGGAGATTGGCATGGAGGCGGCTAAGCCTTACAGCTTCGTGGGCGACATCGGTCACGCTATCCAGAAGCACGCCGACAAATATCACTACGGCATCGTGCGCGACCTCTGCGGTCATGGCGTAGGACTGAAGTTCCACGAGAAGCCCGACGTGATGCACTACGGACATAAGGGCACGGGCATGCTGCTTGTGCCGGGCATGGTGTTCACAATCGAGCCGATGGTGAACATGGGCACATGGAAGGTGTTCATCGATGCCGACGACGAGTACGGCTGGGAGGTGATCTCGGGCGACGAGAAACCGAGCGCACAGTGGGAGCATACATTTGTTATGACTGAACACGGCGTAGAGATATTGACACATTAATGT
>ERZ1034723.696-NODE-696-length-16998-cov-16.521277_pt1 | contig 16998 bp, 14 predicted proteins | sample MGYA00520637_ERZ1034723 | MGnify/ENA primary metagenome ERZ1034723 (study PRJEB33766, sample SAMN09781719) | gut metagenome | biome: gut microbiome | host: Homo sapiens | place: Madagascar | study: EMG produced TPA metagenomics assembly of the PRJNA485056 data... | reverse complement strand
AAATTTTAATTTATATTAATTATAATTAATCTCTTAAGAGACTATTAGTAAGGATGCGTTTAGAGACCGAAAACATAAAAAGAAAAAACCCTATCAACAGAAATAATTTCTTCACTTCAAAGTCAGCAGTTGACCTTCAAGTAGGGATAGGTATGGAATATGTCAATAAGATACTCAACCAGACGGTAGTATTGTATGAGGTTGACCTTGAGCGTACAAAGGTTAACGACATATACAACGAGGCGAAATTTGATGATATACAGTTCAAGACTCCAGTTGAATTAAATGTCATGTATAATCTCAACAAGGCGGAGTTGAAGACATACGACTCTTCTGTCATCAAGGGTTATTATGTCAAGGTAGGTCAACTTGACTTTCAGGTTTACCAGAAGGAACTGGACGAAAACGACTGTGATATCAAGAGGGGAGACTATATCGGACTACAGGTAACTCCAGACCATATGGAGTTCTTTATCGTCGCCGATGACGGAAGGGTTAATTATGACAACAAGCATACGATGTGGGGCACTCAACCTTATTACAGGTCAATAAAATGCACTGTGGTATCTGACGTAACAGAGACACAGAATATCAAAACAGGAAATCTATAATGGACCAAAACAACTATACCAACAAACTTCATTTACATGACTATAGCGTAGGTGATGAAAGGCGTAAGGAACTTATTGACGGGATAAAGAAAGACAGCACCTTTATCCCGCAGTCTGTCACATACAGGGATATTGATGAGGATTTCAAGAGATGGGTTGAGGAAGACCTTAAAATAGTAAGCGACAACGGTATAGAGTTTCCTACAATGTCGTTATACAGCAACCAGCGTTTCTCCGAATATGCTCAGACCTGGAAATACACGGACAAAGACAACAACATCCTTCTCAATTTCAAGACAGTAAACAGGAAGAACAACCCAGAATACGGTAATATCATAGACAAGAAATATAACATACCAGGAGAGAGGTTCTACCTTATGCAGAGGAAACTCGTTCTTGACGATAACGGCACAGAATCGATTATGGACTTGAAGATGAAGGTGCCAGTGTCTATTGATTTTATGTACAAGTTGAGTGTGTTCACACAGAAATACCAGTTGATTAACGATTTCAACTGTATGGTCAACAACAGATTCCAGTCAAGGCAGTGTTATATCCGTCCTAACGGTCATTATATGCCTATGACCCTTGAAGGTATATCTGATGAGTCAGAGTACAGCATAGACGACAGACAGTTCTACTCACAGAGTTATGACATAAAGGTGATGGGGTATGTCATAGGAGAGGATGATTATGTTGTTGAGGAGCACCCGTTGAAATTCGGCGTGAAGATAGGCGTGGACACTGACGGTGTTAACGCGTCGTCTGTGGAGATTGACGACACGAATCCAGACGACATAACATTAACAATAGATTTCCCTGTAGGTTCAACAGTGTCGAAATTCACGATAGACACAGATTTCCTTTGCGGTGTTGACAAGATTGACAACATACTTGGGAATTACAGGATATTCATCAATGACACATTGGCGGACAAGGACAGCAAGATGGATATGCATGACGGTGATGAGATTAAGATTATGGCGCAGAAACGTTTCTCTGACAGGAAATCGTCAATAACACTCAAAGGCAAGAGGTTATAGACCACTGATTTTCCTCAATCATATAGTTTGTTTTCAAAAACAAAAAACTATTTATTGTAAATAACACGAGAAAATTAAGTATAACTATATGAGCAAAATTAGAGGAACACACTCAAGTCCTGGTATATATACTGAAATCAACGATTTGCAGTATAAGGCGAACAGTGTAGGTATAACCACCCTCGGTCTTGTCGGCGAGACTCTCAAGGGTCCTGCATTCGAACCAATCAAGATATCTGACTGGACGTCGTACACAGACTATTTCGGAGGTACCTCACCTGCCAAATTCAAGGATACTCAGTACCCACAGTACGAACTTCCATATATAGCACAATCATATTTGAAGAAATCAAACCAAGTGTACGTGTGCCGTGTGCTTGGTCTTAGCGGTTACAACGCTGGCCCAGCGTTTGTGATTACTGCGTGTGGAGAATCTGATGTAGATGAAGAGAGTCATAAAGTAAAAGGACATGTTATTGCAGTCCTTCGTCCACGAGGAAAGTATCAGAAATACGGGCAGTTAAATATTGATAAATGCCAGACAACATCAACATACGATGAATTGGATTACGCTTGCGATACCATCGAACTGAAAGAATATGTAAGTGGTACTATTTCATTTGATGAGTGTAAACAAGGTGATGACCAATATAGTTTTGACGCTAATAATGATGGTTTGGTGGAAAAATTATTTCCTATAAATTCATTGAATTATGGCAGATTCACAATTGTCGCTAAGAAAAATAATAAAGAGGTAGGTAGATATCCAGTTTCCTTGAACGCTGGTGCTAAAGACTATATCTATTCTGTCCTTGGCGGTACCGCAAATGACGGTAATTCTGCTGTGTTTGTTGAGGAACTTTATGACTATAAACTCCAAGAAAGTGTAGATAACGGTGAAATAAAGTGGATATTGTCAGAACCTCTAACAGTAAGAAGACTTGCTGTTACAGAGGTTACAGACCCAGTATTGGATTTTGTCACACTCAATCAAAGTCAATTGACAAGGAAGAATGTAGGTCAGACATTTATTTATGACAAGTCTCGTTTTGACACTACTCAAGTAGATAACCTTCCTAAGTATTCAGTATTTAAAGAAAAAGAACAACCAACAGCACTTACTGATGGCAACACTGTAACAAGCGGTTGGACTGAAATGTCGATGGTAACTGGCGAGATTTATGTTGTTAAGCAACGTACAGACGACAGTGGTAAGAAAGTTATCTATTATGCTCAATTGTTGAAAGAAAACAAACCAATAACTGTTTCCAAGATTGATAACACTACACCGACAGAACCAAGCGTTAATGCAGTCTATATTTTGAAATATGACACGATGGTTTACCTGAATAACAAAACAGAGGTTGAGTCATTGTCAACGGTAAACGATGTGAACGACTATAAGGAGCAGTTCAGGAGCGCAATGACTCCTTGGATTGTTTCTGAATTGAAGAATGGTTGTCGCTATGGTGTAAAAGACACCCAACAACAAACCGAATCATTGAATCTGGAACTTAAGAAACTGTTTAGATTCCATACCATCACAGACGGTAATGACGCTAACAGGGAGGTTAAGATTTCAATTGCCAATATTCGTCCAGACGACGGCACATTTGATGTGTATATTCGTGATTTTGATGACTCTGACGGTAACCCTACCATCCTTGAGTCATACAAGAAACTGACTATGGTTCCAGGTGACAAGAAATACATCGGTCTTCAAATCGGTACTATTGACGGCACATACGAGGTTAAGTCAAAGTATGTTATGGTTGAGGTTATCGAGGACGATATGACTGCTGAATGCGTACCTTCTGGTTTTATGGGTTATCCAGTTCGTTCATATGGTGAGTATACAATCGGAGTCGATGGACAAACAGGTACTGTAGAATGCATACCACCTTCATTCAAGTACAATACCGTATACGATGAGGATATCAAGTCGAAGAAACAGTATTTCGGACTGTCTGACATCACTGGTGTAGACGTAGACATTTTAACTTACAAGGGTAAGAACGCTTACTCTAACAAATACAAGACAGGTTATACAAACGGTTTCCACCTTGACTCAACACTCTCACTTGCGAAACTTAAAACAGGTTTCACAATCACAATCGATGGTGAAAAGGACGTAATGGGATGGGATACCGTGAACGTAAACAATGTAACAAGCGAAGGTAGGATTCCTGTTATCGGCACAGAAAGCAGTATGGAAGGCACTATCTACGAAGATGTCAATCTGCGTAAGTTCACACTTTATCCATACGGCGGTTTTGACGGATGGGATATCTACCGTAAGTCACGTACTAACACCGAGGAGTACAAGGCGAACAAGTATAAGGGCAATGTCACAAAGGGTAGCACTGCTAATTTCTCTAAGATTTACAATGGCGATACTTTGAATCTTTCTGGAAATGCTATCACAAGTGACTACTACGCTTATCTCGCTGGTTACAAGCAGTTTGAAAACCCAGAGTTGTATCAGATTAACCTTTTCGCCACCCCAGGTATTGACTATGTGAACAACGGTTCTCTTGTGAACGAGGTTATCTCTATGCTTGAGGAGGACAGGAAGGACACATTCTACGTTGTCACCACTCCAGACAAACCATCTGGCGCAAGTGACGCTGTTGACGAGATGTACAGTTCATCTGACGCATCGAGCAACCTTGACGACTCAAGTATCGACACATACTACGCAGCGTCATACTACCCTTGGGTTAAGTACTATGACTCCACCAACAATATGTACATCAACCTCCCTGCCACCAAGGACGTTCTTCGCAATATGGCGGACGTGGACAACAAGAAATACCCTTGGATTGCTCCCGCTGGTATCGAGAGAGGTGATGTTGAGTGCGTGAAGACTCACTTTTTCGCTAAACTTGAGGACGAGGACAATGTCTATGAGAACAGGATTAACCCTATCAAGACATTCTCTAAGGACGGTGTTAAGGTATGGGGCGAAAAGACACTCTACACTGGCGACACACCTATGAACAGGATTAACACTGTACGCCTTGTCCTGTACTTGCGCAAACTCATCAACGAGTCTTGCAGGAGACTGATTTTTGAACCTAACGACACTACATTGAAGGACGAGTTCCGCTCTATCGTTGAACCAATCCTCCAGAACATCAAGGTTGAGAGGGGCATTGTGGACTTCAGACTCGACATCTCGCAGACTGCCGAGGAAATGGATGCTCACGAGATGAATTGTAAACTGTGGGTTAAACCTACACCTACACTCGAATATATCGGCATCACATTTATGGTATCGCCTCTCGGTGTTGATTTTGACGAGTAATATGAACCTTTAGCATAACAGCAAACCCGTAGAGAATATACACCCTATGGTTTTTTTAATGTTATTGTTGTTAAAAAATCGTCAAACGATGTATTTATTGTAAAGTTATAATCAGCAGATAAATAAAACATAGATAATGTCACAAGATTTGTTACTTCGCATGCCATTACAGTTCGAGCCATTGCGCAAGAACAGATGGGTGCTCAGATTTCCTTCTGATATCGGTATCTCCGAATGGATGCTCCAAAGTGCAAGTAGACCATCGATTGAACAGAAGAACACTGAAATCGAATTTCTAAACACCTCGACTTTCGTTGTAGGTAGATATAACTGGAGCGACATCAATGTCACATTCCGTGATGTTATCGCGCCAAGCACATCACAGGCACTTATGGAGTGGATTCGACTTTGCTCCGAGTCTGTTACTGGCAGACAGGGTTATGCCGCTGGTTACAAGAGGGACCTTGAACTTGAGATGCTTGACCCTACATGCGTAGCGGTACAGAAATGGGTTCTCAAGAACTGCTGGATTTCAACATCGAACTTCGGTGAACTCCAGTACTCTGACGACAGTCTCGCCACCATTACCGCTACAATCGTGATGGACTACGCGATTCTCGCATATTAATGGTTGACCGTCTTGTCATAAAGTAAAAAAAAATCCGTGGTTTGCTACACTACGGATTTTTTTGTATATTTCCAGGAAATAAATTACCGATAAATATGGAAACACCAGTCAAAATATCTGAAGGTGAGTTACGTAAACTCATAAAAGATACTACAATTAAGGTACTTAATAACCATAACGACAGTGTTGAAAGGAAACAACTTCGTGATTAGGGAATGATAAGTAAACCAAAACTTCGTGGGCGTTCACTATTCGCTAATGTTGGGATAGCAGAAGCATATCTGGAATCTATTGGCGTTCATATAGAAGTTGCTAATGAATTGCTTCCTGATAGAGCACGTTTTTATCAAGATGTATATCCTAACACACACATGGTATGCGGCGATATTACAGATGATAAGGTAAGAACCGCTTTGATAGAAGAATCTAAGAAAAAAAATATGACTTTTCTGGATTAAAACACAACAATCGTTGAAGAATTTCAATCATATTACTAAAATGAAACGACAGCAAATCAAAAGACCTTGCTGTCGTTGTTGCATGGATGTGTTGTCTGTTACCTCTTTTGTTCTTCCTCTGGTTTCTTGTCGTTCACTTTGTCGACCATAAGGAAAATCTTTTTAAGGATTTCGTATTCGGCGTTGTCCGTGTTCTTGCTCAATTGAACCATACCCTTGAGTGCTATCTCCCTGATTTGTTCAATTGCGCTGGATTCCTCCATAACCATATCATCCTCATCTTCATTTTCTTCATCGTAAGGCGCCTCGTCCATTGGTTGACCTTGTGTCATATCCTCTTGGTCGTCGTATTCGTCAGCAAATGCAAGTGACTCGTTGAGAGTCTTAACCTTGTCTGTCATCGCTTGAATGTCTTTCAAGTCTTTAAAGTAATTATGTTTTTTCATTGTCAATGCATTAACTATATATAATAAATAGTTGTTTTTCTACAAAAAACAGTTATACTTAAATATACGGCATAATAGTCGTTATTTTCTAATTGTGGCGAAAAGCGGATATGTTTACTTGCTTGCCGACACTCTCAATAACGGCATATACAAAATAGGTGTCACTACAGGCAGTATAGATAAAAGGATTAAGAAACTCCAGACTGGAAACGCTGGAGAGATATACATATGCAGGAAACACAAGACAGACTACCCGTTTTTTGTTGAGAAGAAATTGCATATGAAATTCGCGAAGGAAAACGTCTTGAATGAGTGGTTCAGTCTTGACGACGACGAGGCGATGTCATTCAATGACGAATGCGAAAAGATAGAGAACTTGATACGGGAAATGTCAGATAACCCGTTTTTCCGAAAAGAGTTAAAGATGTAATGGTACCACCTATAAAGAAGACATTAAAGAAGGTCGCCGTAAAAAAGACTGCTCGACCGAAACAGAGGAGTGGTAAAAAGAGGAGGCACAAGGAGTACGGTACCTCTAAACTGGAGTCAAAGTTTGCAAAGGGGTTTCTTGACAAGTTAGGTATTAAGTACCAGTACCAGTTCAAGGCAGAGAGCATAGGGAGATATTTTGACTTTTATCTGCCAGAGCACCGTGTACTAATTGAGGTTGACGGTGACTATTACCATTCCTACGGAAAGTTATACGAGGATATGAGTCCTATGCAGAAGAAGAACAGGAGAGTAGACAGGCAGAAATCGCACTGGGCATTGGTGAACGGCATACCGTTGTACAGAATTTGGGAGCACGACATCAACAAGAACAAGAAAGAGGTTATAGAGCGTCTTAAACGCATTTGCAGCAAGGCGGAAGAGGACGTCAAGATACAGGACAACAAGAAAAAAAGACATTGAATATGATAGCAAAGATAGCGGTACCAGTAGAGGTAATTGACACGTGTGGGATGGACTACAACGCCCATATAGACAATAATACATATGTGGATATGCTCTACGACAGCGAGATGAGGAGCGGGCAGAATGTTGAGTATTTTATGAATACTGACAACGATGAGCGCGCTTATTTCGGAAATGACATTGACAGGGTTAACAGTGCAGATACTAATATAGTGAATTATGTGACTGATGTCAAGATAACCAGTCCGAAACTCGTTAACGTTGATACAGAGTATCTTCTTGGTTATGTAGACAGCGGCAATCAGTTGGTATTGACATTGAACATCAACCCTAACATAGATATGGACGCACAGACAGAGTTGACGGCGTGGGCAAAGGAGAGTCAGGTAATCCTTGAGGACAAGACCATCAACAGTAAGACAATACTTGATATGTTACCAAGAAGGGAACTCTACATAATCATTGACGATTACACGTTCAAACTGTCACGATGCTCAATAGTATGTGTTTACTCTTCTAAAGATTTTCCGTATTATTATGTGGTGTTATGCAGAAAAATAAATCAAGTTGAAAAAATAGACATTCATGAGTGATGATATGACCAATAAGCAGGAGGGCAACTCAATCCTGTCAAATGACGAGCAGAAGGAACTTCTTAAGGCGACAATTACGATGTACGAGAACACCAAGGCGGAGACTCGTAAAAAACGTAAGGAGATGACTGACAAGAACGGCGGAAAAATCTACAGCGACAAGAGCACACAGGAGACAATCAAGTTGCTTGACACTATGGAGAACGATGTCATAGAGCAGTTCATCAAACTTGGAGGCACGAATAAGGAGATAGAGGAGGCGAAGAAAGTCAAGACAAAGAAGGACAGAAAGAAAGTATTCGAGAAGTATATGACAAGTGCTGGTATTAAGGACCAGATGCAGAAATACCTTGAGAGCAAGGGTGGTCAAGATGAGTCGAAACCAGAAAAAGAAACAGTTCAACAGGTATCTTACGGGAAAGATGAACCTGCTCCATTCAATAGGGAGTATGACTACTCACCATATCCCGTACAGGAGAGGGAAGGAGAGATTGACGACTATGTTGAAGACGAGGTAGAGACATTCAATGAACCAGTCCAAATGCCTTCTTCGACATACACTCCAAACAACAGGATACAGTTTGACAACATACCGTTGCCTTCCAGAGGAGAATGCTACAGGCATAAGATGTCATCAATACCAGTGGCGTATCTTACCGCATATGACGAGAATATGATTGTGTCACCTAACCTCTACAAGGACGGTAATTTCCTTGACTACCTCATCAAGACAAAGGTTATGAACAACAATATCAATACAGACGACCTTCTCCCTGGCGACAGGGATGCTATCGTGTTGTGGTTGAGGGCAAGCGGTTACGGACCAGTGTTCCCTGTTCAGGTGACAGACCCAGAGACAAAGGAGACATTCGAGACAACAATCAATCTGACGGACATCAAATACGCGCCGTTTAAACTGAAAGGAGACGCAAACGGTTATTTCAAGTACAAGTTGCCGTTGAGTGGAGATGTCGTTAAGTTCAAATTCCTCTCATACGGAGATGTCAAGAGACTCAACAGTATGGAAGAGGACGAGAGTAAGTCAGTCAGAAAGGAGAAGATGGACAGGATGCTGTTTGATATGAGGTCATTTATTGACAGGGATAGTGATATAGACGCTACACAGAAGAAATCGCTTCTGGACTGCATAGGTAAACTTGAGGACTATAACGGAGAACCAGAAGAGGACGACAGGTCAACATACACACACGCCGTCACAAACCGTCTGATAGAGTCTATTGTCGAGGTGAACAATGTAACTGACAGGAAATATATCGCCGAGTACGTGGCATATATGAGCGTCCAGGACTCGTCTGCCTTGAGGAAGTACATATCTGACAATGAACCAGGACTCGACTTTAACCTTACTGTCGAGAAACCAGCGAGTCTCGGAGGTGGCTCGATGCCGATGTTTCTATCACTGGACCAATATCTTTTTCTCAATATCGCCCAGTGAGCATGAGATGGACCTCCTTAACGAGATTTGGGGTTGTGTCAAGTACATCAAACTCCCGTATGACACGGTGATGAATATGCCCGTGTACGCGAGAAAGCAGTGGATACAGAAATACAACGCAGAGATGGAGGAAATAGAGCAGATGCGTAACAACCAACCTAAGAACGGACACTCGGTGGTTTCTGGCAGTATGCTCAACTCGTATGCAAAACAGGATATGCAGACGTCAAGATAAGGCGGTTACGATATTGAATTGGCGTGGTTTAAGACTGCGTCAATTTTTTTCTTAAAAACAAAAGTCCACTCTATTTATTATGAAAGATGGTAGCATTCCATAACATTCTCAACAATGGCAATAAGTAACGATATAAAGAAGAACGCGTTCGATAATCTTGATGAACTCCAAAAGTCTTTGGAGGAGAAGACTCAAAACGGTATCATCAGCAACAAGCAACTTGAGCGCTTGAAGGTTAAGATGCAGGAGGTCAGACAAGAGATTGACAGGTCTGGCGCGACAACTGACACCCTTAACGGAAAGATTAATGAACTCAACAAGTCCTTGGAGAAGACAGAGAAATCTCTTGCCGCTGGTTTTGAGTCACTTGAAAACGCAGCAAACGCGGCGAATACTATCAGCAACAAGTTTGACAATCTTGTGGGTATGGTCTCAAGTTTCAGGGGAGTCAGCAACGAGTTGCTTGGTGCTTGGGAGAAGGTTGACGACGCGTCTTCAAAGTTCACCAAGGAAATAGGTGGTTCTGCCTACGCGATGCGCGAGTTGAGGAAAAGCACTATTGACTTTGCTGAGGTCAACAAGATTGGCATCCGTTTCAACAAGTCAATGGAGGAACTCATCAAACTCCAGAGCGAATACAGTAAAGAGGTAGGAAGAAGCGTATCGCTGACAAACGAACAAAAGAAAACAATGGCGGCGATGGGCGCATTGCTTGGCGACCAACAGGCGGCCAAACTTGCCGCGAGTTTCGAGAAATTCGGATTGAACTTCGAGGAGGCGGGAAAGAGGACCGCTAAGATGTTCCAAGAGGCGTCAAAGCACGGTGTCAACGCAAGTGTGATGACACAGAATGTCGCTAATAATATCGGACTTGCCAGTAAATACTCTTTCACTAACGGTATCAAGGGTTTGACGGAAATGGCGTTGAAGGCGACATCGCTTAGACTTGATATGCAGCAAGCGGCGAATATGGCAGAGAAAGTCAACAACGTAGAGGGTGCCGCTACAGCATCGGCATCATTGTCAGTGCTTGGTGGTTCTATCGCTGCTGGCGCGAACCCGTTGTCAATGATGTACGAGGGGTTGAATGACCTTGAGGGATTACAAGACAGGATTGTCAATATGTTCGGTAATCTCGGCAAAATGAATTACCAGACAGGAGAGGTTGAGATAGGTGCGTTTGACAAACAGAGGATGCGCGCTGCGGCACAGGCGGCAGGTCTTGATTACGGAAACCTTCTGGATATGACACAGACCAAGGCGAAGAAGAACGTTATCCAAAAGATGACTGGTGGACGCTGGTCTGGGGATGAGGCATTTGAGGATATGATAACGAATGCCGCCACAATCAAGGACGGAAGGGCGTTTGTGAATATAAACGGAAAGGATGTCGATGTGGCGGATATCAATAAAGAGGACGAGGGTGCATTAAGGAAGGCGACACAAGGCGTTCCTGATGACGTGAAGGATATAGCGCAAAATGTCCGTTCTCTTGCTGACATGAAAGAGGGTTTCCAGAAACAACTCGATGTTACAAAGGCAAGGCGTACAGAATTTATGGGGTTCGGTGATATGGCGAAGAAGGGTCTTGATTTCCTTGGACGTACTACAGCAGCACTTGAGGCAATTAGGATGGCGGTGCTTGGTGGCGTTATGTTCACTGGACTTGGTGGAAGCATAAGAAACCTTAACTCATTTTTAAGCGGAAAGGGAAAGACGGCAAATCTCGGAAGAATGTCAACATCCGCACGCAACAATCCACCACTATCATCAGGTGGTGTACCTATGGGCGGTCCTGCATCAGGTGGTAAAGGCGGTGGTGCTCCAGGAAAGATTGGTTCTGGTGGAAATGGTATTGTTGGGAAAAATCCACCAGTAAGCGGGTCAGGCTCTGGGGCAAATCAACAACCAGTGCCACAACAGCAGCAGACTAGGATAAACCCAAGGAGTTTCCGTTATCAAGGGAACGGTATCGCAGCAAACGGATTTGGACAATCTGTTCCAGTAGACCAACCATTCACACGTAATGGACGAACATATGAGTTCAAGGTTGACAAGAATACTGGACACATGCAGACATTCGACACGACTGATGGCAAGAAATTTGCAATTAAGAACTCTGAAGGTGTCGCTTTATGGAATAATGGCGGGCGAGGTGCGAAAGTTAAAAATTTCCTAAAGAAAGATTTTTCTGGTCCAAATGTTGCTGTCGGGATGGGAGCGTCAATTGCTAGTGGATTGGTTGATTCGGCTCATCAAGGAATGGTTGATAACGGTATTATCAAAAAGAGTAATGTGGCAGGAAATGCCGCAATGGGGGCGTTGAGTTATGGGTTACAAGGTGCAGCATTCGGTTCAATGTTCGGACCATTAGGCACCGCCATCGGTGCAATTGGCGGTGCATTATATGGTGGTATAACAGCGGGGCGTGACGCGAAGAAACAAGGTATACTTGAGAAACTGGCTAAGAGGGGGTATTACCTGAACGGTGATTACAGTCTTGGCGAACTTGAGACTATTCAAAAAGGACGAGGTGCTATCTTAAGTAATTTTGACTTGTTCAAGAAGATGCAAGCGAACGGTGATGAACTTCCAGAAGACAAATTCGCATCTGGTGGTGTTGTCGTAGGTAGAGGACATGGTACAGGAGACAAGGTACACGCACTATTATCAAACGGAGAGTATGTCGTCAAGAAATCCGCTGTTGACAGGTTAGGAAAGGGCGTTCTTGATAAGGTAAACAGTGGAAATGTAACACCTGTGAAGGTACCTAACGGTGGCAGCATCAACTCAATGAAGGTAAGACCTAACACGGATATGTCTGGTACGATGAAACACAACCATTCTGGCGAGATTAAGCACAGTGCGATACAGATTCAGTTCCCCAACGGTATGTCTAAGCAGGTTACGGACGAGGTTACACAAAATCTCCTTCAAAACCCTCAATTTATGAACGAGATAGGCAAGAAATCACAGATATTCAGTAACAAAGTACTGAACAGGGGTCGTAATAACGAAGAAATGAGACAGACTTACGGTTTCTCATAAAAAATAAAATTTAATTTTTCTGAAAAAACTCAAAATGAGTAATAAAAACAATACTACCACATATAAACCAATTGGTGTTTTAAGGTATAATGACGACATACGCAACGAGTTGCTTATGATGCACGGTGACAGGTACAAGATGTACACTGACACATTTCAGCACGCTATTGGGGATACGGCAGACATAAGCACAAGGGATGTCTCAAGTATGACAGATGGCGAGTCATTGTATGACTATACTCACTCTGGCAACAGTGACTACAGTCAGGAGATAAACCGTAAGAACTTCAGAAATGCGAGTGAGAAGATTGTGTACTCGCAAACAACTCCACGAAACCACCAGATGATGCGCTGGAATGGCGAGTATGACGACTACAGGGATTATACGGACTATCTGTTCGGTATTGATTTCTCTATGAGCAATTATGTTATGAACCTGCTGTCTGACAACTCAATCGGATATGTATTCAATATTGCCACTCCAAATGTTGTACGTGATTTGAGGGTAAATGACGCACTTGGTGGTAGAATAACAACGAATTCATACGGTTTCAGGGAGGAGACAAGACTTGGGGAGTTGTCAAATCGCTTATACGCCACCTCTTTGTACAGGGGCGCTGTTATCAATAGCGCAAGGCATAGGGATAAGGTCAATACATCTACTGATGACTTCGGATATGGATACATAACGCCTATCCTATATAAGAAATACGGCAACAACCTCAACAATTACGACACTATGAGTGGTAAGTTTGTTGTTAGTAGCGACACTGGACGACTTTCAGACGGATGGATGCTTGGCGATGATAATACCGAGATTGGAAAGATAGTACACGACTACGCAAAATTGTCCGCATCTGAAAACGGTGGAAAGGTGTATCTTGACGAGCAGATAAAGAAGGCGAATCAGGAGATTTCAATCCAGAAACCGTATATTGTATACACTAACAAGGTTATTTTAGACGATGATAATGTGAATACTGCCACAGAGATACCTGGCAGATTTGTCATCAACGCCACATCAACAGGGGACACTGGTACCACAACAAGTTATGTCTATGACGGTATCAAGGACGACAATCCAGTTGTAAACACTGTCAGGTTGAAGGACAACAAGACTAAGCAGTATTTTGTGTACGACGAAGGTGTAACATCAAGTCAGCAAAATACAGAATGGGGTGTATATAATTCAAATGATACCGCATTAGGAAAGAACAACCTATTGGCGAAGACCAATCAGATGTTCAAGGACAAGAAAATCAACACAATGATTGGACGTTTCCATATCAAGGTAGGAGATAGTTGCACCACAGACACCGCTGTTGACAACGATTATGGTAATGCTCACGGACGCGCATTGTTAAAGGCAAAACCAAAAGGCGAACAAACAAATGGTGTAGACAATCCATATTGTCGCTCTTGGACATATCACCATCAATACAACAGTATGGACAGGTTGATAAGACCTTTTGAGAACCAGACAATAGCGGATGTACAGAAAAAGAACAGTAGATACAGGAGCAGGTTTAACGAACTGCCTAACGGTGGCAAATATCTTGCCGAGAATACAGTGTTAGGTGGAGCAGGGCGTGTTAATATTGCTCCAAGTAAAAGTGGTAACGTTGACATCAAGAAATGTATGTTCTCACTTGAGAATCTCGCATGGAAGGATGTGTCAAAGGTCACAAGGAACATATCGAAGGAGCAGATAGGTCCGAACGGTGGCAGGATTATGTGGTTCCCACCATATGATATTGACTTTCAGGAGAATGTCAATGTAAACTGGCAGTCCAACTCGTTCATTGGACGAGGAGAGGATGTGTACACCTATACAAACACCACGAGAACTGGACAGTTGTCATTCACGTTGCTTATCGACCACCCAGCGGTTATCAACTCTTTGCAGAGCGCTGGAGTAAATGACGACGAGGACGTGTTAAGGTTTTTCGCTGGGTGCGACACTATTGACCCTAACGAGACTGGCAATGCAGAGGTTGTGCCTGGTTCAAAGACATCTGACCCAACATTAACGGCAAAGGAAGGTCCGTTTGTAAGGGTATACTGCTTTTTCCCGAACAACTATACTGGACATGGAAAATATCCTGGTGACAAGAAGAATTGGTACGACTTTGGTGACGAAGAGTTCGGGTGTTCTGACGGTGCAGACTGGTATAAGTATATTTTGTCAGGAAAGAACGCTGCAATATCAACAAAGGAATCGGCAATTACAGAACCAGACAACGGATATGAAATGTCAATAAGGAAAGGTCAAGATTTATGGAATGGTGTATCTACTGAAACACTTGATATTCATACAAGTCAAATAGCGTGCAATTCTTATAGTGGCAAATATGGGAAATATAACAAATGTCCAGCAGATTATGACGGTGCTGACTATAAACGATTAAAGTTAAATAACGCTAAAGAAGCAAGAGAGAAGAGAACTTATAGGTATAGGGTAGACTTCGACTTTAGGGAACGTGGTATTGATGTTGACAAACGAAACAAGAGAGACCATTATTGGGATAACTATATTGATACATATTCATTTGGGTTTAACTTGAATCCAAACTGTATATTAAAAATGAATCAAGAAAAAGATAAGATGAACAATAACAAAGATTTGTTTTCATTTTATCAATTAATGAGTGTTTTTGGGGTGAAAAAACCTGGAGTTTCTGATGATTCTGGTTCAACTGTCAATATGGAATTGGAAGAAGGGATACAGAACCTGTCTGATATTATCAACAACCATACTGTCTACAAAGTAGTGGCACATGGTAGTGCCACGAAACAAGGCGCAAAGAATGATTTAAGGGCGGCGAGAAGGGCACGAACACTTGGTGAAACCGTAATGCACTTTTTAAAGCAAATTGACAAATATAAAAACGAGGATATCAAGTATGTTAAAGGTGAGACTTCAATTGTTGATGTAAACAATACAAGGTTAGTTAACACTGACGATGCAAAGTTTGGCAGGAATGCATATGTTGACATTTATTATGACGACCCGAAAGTGATATCTGTTGAAACATCCGCAAACTCAAACAATCAAATCAACGGGGCGTTAATGAACGATAAGGTGAAGACACAGAATAAGAAGCAAGACAAAAATGTGAGAAGAACCAATATCACATATACAACCAAAGACACAAGCAATTTGCGTTACGAGTCAGAAGCGGACTATTTCAAGAAGATTAAAACTACAGACCCTGTCATCTTCAAGAAGATAGTGGACAAGGTGCAGTATTTTGACCCAGCATTCCACTCAATGTCTCCAGAAGGTTTCAATGCCAGGCTAACATTCCTTCAGCAATGTACAAGACAGGGACATACGGTATCCGCCACAGAGTCAAATGGACTGGCGATGACCGCTGGAAACCTTGCCTTCGGGCGTATGCCAGTATGTGTGTTGAGACTTGGTGATTTCATCAACACGAGAATCATCATCGAGTCGTTGAACATAACTTACAATAACGGAGGTATGCAATGGGATTTGAATCCAGAGGGTGCAGGTGTGCAACCTATGTACGCTAAAGTCAATATGAGTATAAAGATACTTGGTGGTCAGTCTCTTGTGACACCTATCAGCAGATTGCAGAACGCAGTATCGTTCAATTACTACGCAAATGCTGGCGTCTATGACAACAGGGCGGACAGGGCGCATTATGAGAACTATGACACTGTATATGATTATGTATACACTGCCACAGCGGACACGAGTGCGAACAACAACCATGATTCGTATGTGGTGAACGACAACGCAGAGACGCTTGTTACCGAGAATGATGAGAAGAAGAGTGTAACACTTTCATCTAAAAGCACAAACACTGACAGCAATTCAAGTGGTACATCGTCAGCGTCGTCAAGTAGTAGTAGTAGTAGCACCAGTAGTTCGTCATCATCCTAAAGCAAGAAGAAATTAGAAGTGTATTATGGGTTATATGATACTGGACAAGTTGCTAACTCTAGAAATCCGAAAAGTATGGCGGTCTCTTTATTAACTATGTATTCAAATCACAACTACAATTTAAGAAAATTCACATCAAAATGGCCAATAAACCATTATATCAAGAATTTCATATCTTACATAAAACATTATGTAAAAACGAATAAGTACATTTCTTTTACACACAAATTTACAAACGGGAAAACGGTTAATATTAGTTTCAGCATCAGTAATGTAAAATTAAATTATTATCATTGGAAATGATATACATGTTGTCCCCGTAGTAGTTAACAACGCTCCGAGGAACTA
>ERZ1034723.692-NODE-692-length-17067-cov-57.821655_pt1 | contig 17067 bp, 22 predicted proteins | sample MGYA00520637_ERZ1034723 | MGnify/ENA primary metagenome ERZ1034723 (study PRJEB33766, sample SAMN09781719) | gut metagenome | biome: gut microbiome | host: Homo sapiens | place: Madagascar | study: EMG produced TPA metagenomics assembly of the PRJNA485056 data... | reverse complement strand
AAGCACTCCGCAGTAGCAGGGTGCTTTTTTAATGCATAAAATAGGAGGATAAGAGAATGCAGAAGTATGTAGGAACAAAGCAGATTGAAGCAAGAACGATGACCAGAGGAGCGTATAACTACTACCGGGGTTGGCCGATACCGTCAGATGAGGATCCAAATGACAGAGGGTATCTTGTAAAGTATTTAGATGGATATGAGAGTTGGTCACCGGAGAAACAGTTTAACGAGGCATACAGACCATGTGACAACATGACATTTGGAATTGCTCTTGAAATGCTCAAAAAAGGCTCCAAGGTTGCAAGAAAGGGATGGAATGGCAAAGGAATGTTTGTTGTATTCCAGAAGGGATATCCTGATGGAATACCATGTAACAAGCAGACCGCCGAAACTTGGGGAATCAGTGAGGGTGATTTATTCAAGTGCGCCCCATATCTACAGATCAGATGTGTTGATGGTTCACATTCTATGTGGGTGCCGAGTATAAATGATTGCCTTGCTGAAGACTGGGTAATAGTTGAGTAAAAAATAATAGTTAATTTAGATCATGATAAAAACATGGTCTTTTTTAATGCCCGAAAGAAGGTGAATGAGCATGGCAACAATAAGCGGAAACGTGTGTAATACTTATGTGCACATAGATTTAATTGTAAATGAGACAGGCACATCTATTGAAAATAATACATCCACAGTGACTTGGAAGTTGGTAGGTTATTTGGGAAGTGGTGCAACATCATCACATTGGTACTCCAACAGTTATCACTCGATCAAGGTGAAGGTGAATGGTTCGACCGTCTATGACCTGCCGAGTACAACACAGAAATCAATATCGATTGGTACTAACACAAGCGCATCCTCTCCGGTAACGATTGCATCCGGAACAACCACGGTGCCGCACAATGCGGATGGCACGAAGACATGCAGCGCATCCTTTAGTATGGTGTACCGTTATAGCTCATCATTCTCCTGGAATGGGTCGGGAAGCTTCAGCTTAAAGACAATTCCGAGGGCAACAACGCCAACGGTATCAAAATCAGGTGTTGCAATGGGAACGGCAGTGATAATCCGCACACCGAGGGCATCAAGCAGTTATACCCATACACTGACGTATAAGTTTGGAAACGCAACAGGAACAATCGGAGCGGCAAAGAAGGTCACAACAAGCCAATCATGGACACCGCCTCTCACACTTGCAAACCAAATCCCGAATTCAACAGGCGGCACATGTGTAATTACATGCACAACATATAACTCAAGCGGTACGGCAATAGGTTCAAAGACAGTATCACTTGCGCTGACAGTTCCGTCAAGCGTTGTCCCGAAAATCAATAGCTGGACAGCAACGGATCCGAACGGGTATAAGGACAAGTACGGTGAATTTATCGCAGGATACTCAAAAGCATTAATTACAGTCAATGCAAGCGGCATATATGGTAGCTCAATAACTCGGTATGCAATGTTTGGATATGGTGGTAAATCTAACACTTATACAATAACTGAATTGACAGCAAGCGAGTTTATTACAAATATTCAGGTTACAGACAGCCGTGGAAGAATGGCGGAATTGATTGATGATGTATATATTGACATATTGGCATACAATCAGCCGAGCATTTCAAAGCTGTCTGCTGCAAGATGTAATTCAGACGGAACAGCTAATGCCGAAGGCAATCACATAAAAATCATGATTAAGGCATCAATAACGGCGCTGAACAACAAGAACAGTAAAAGCTTCAAGTTGGAATATAAAGCATCTGATGCTACATCATGGACAACAGCGGCAACATGGACCGCTGCATACAGTATTGATACCTCAAAGGTAATTGCAGCGAGTATTGATAAAAGCTACAGGGTGCGACTGACGGCTAAGGACGATTTCAAGACAATCGTCAAAGAAGTAACTGCCGGAACAGCATTTACTCTTTTGGACTTTTATAGCTCAGGAAAAGGCATGGCAGTTGGCAAAGTCGCAGAAATTGATGAATTGCTTGATATAAATTTAAGGACTCGGCACAGAGTTGACGAAGACTTCATGATTGGTGCAGCCATATATGGAATGGATGCCGATGGTAGGATATATGAAGCATTATATCCGAGGAATAGTAATGGAAATTTGGTTATTGGCTATGGCAATTATGAGAATAAAAGCGGAGATACAAACATATATGGCAAGGGTGTGAATATCTCAATAAGTGAAACACCAAATCCGGCATCATTTAAGCCTTATGTGTGCAAGGGCGATACATTGACGTACGAGAATATAGCAAGTGCAGGATATGTCACTGGAGGCGGCACAAATATATGCTTTTATGTGCCATGTTCAAGATACATCCTTGGAAATCCAACACCGAGCGCAGTATCAATCAATGGACTGACTATCAGACAGGGCGGAAAATATACGCATGGTTCAAGTGCATCAGCATATGTGAAGCCGTCAAGCTATTCTGTGAGCATAGCACCTGACGGAGGATTCTATGTGAATGCTGTTATAAATACAACAACCAATGCAGTCAATAATGATGCCTGTGGCGTAAGGTGGTCGGGCAAAATTGTTTTATCGTAGGAAGGTGAAAGAAATGGCATTATCGAAAAACATTACACAGGAAGATGGGGTTGTGACTACTTATCACAGAATCTTATTCGTGACAGTTACGACAAACAGCCACAATTCAATTGCGGTCGCATCTTACATAAACGAGAATATCAGACAAGAAGAAAAAGAAGGAACCATTGCACTGCCGTACATGAAGGCAGTAACATATGAAACAGACTATGATCCTGAAATGACAGTTGAAGCGGCATATGATTATCTGAAAACATTAGATGCATTTGCGGATGCAGATGATATCTGAATTTAATATTTGCATTAAAGCACCCACACAAGGGGTGCTTTTTTGATACAAATGATTAAGAAAGGAGAAAGGGTGATGAATTCAGGAATAATTGTAGCATTAATCACGAGCGGACTTGGTTTGATTGGCATTATTGTCACAAACATAATGAGCAATCGAAAAGTTGAACACACACTTGAAACGTCGCAGGCCGTCACTGATTGCAAAATCACTGAACTGACACGAGAAGTCAGAGAACACAATAACTTCGCAAGGCGGGTTCCTGTCATGGAAGAAAAGCTTGAAGGAATTATTAACAGAGTAGAAAAATTAGAAAGAAGGTAAGCAACATGGAAAATTTAATCGGAAACGTAACAATGTTATTGACTGTTATCGGAGTACTTGCGTTTGCTGTAAGCGTAATCACTCAGGTGACTAAGGGCTGGGGATTCTTAGATAAGATTCCAACAGCGATTCAGGTATATGTCACATCACTTGTTTTAACGGTATTAGGCATTATCATCTATCTGCAGGTAAAAGGTTATAAGATAGTATGGTACTACATTGTAGGTGCTATTATCTTAAGCTTTTTCATCTCCTTTGTATCCACGAATGGCTGGGAACAGTTGAAATCGTTGTGGAAAAGAACCAAGTATGATAAAGAAAGTGGTGAATAATATGAGTACATTCGGTATTGACGTATCGCATTGGCAGGGCGATTTTGATTTCGCCAGGGCAAAGAGTAATGAAGGTGTAGAATTTGCAATAATTAAAGCTGGAGGCAGTGATGCCGGACTGTACAAAGACAGCAGATTTGAGGACGATTACAGAAAATGTGTGGAGTGTGGACTTCCAAAGGGAGCATACTACTTCGGACATGATATGACCGTTGAAGCAGCTAAGGAAAGTGCACAGCACTTCATTTCACTTCTTAAAAATAAACAGTTTGAATATCCGGTCTACTATGACGTGGAAGGGGATATGATTACAAAGCTTGATAAGGCAACTCTGACGGATATTGTCATTGCGTTTTGTGATGAGGTGGAAAAAGCAGGCTACTATATCGGCGTATACAGCAGCGCATCATTTTTCAACAGTGAAATGGACGATAGGAGACTTTCACGATTCTGTCATTGGGCGGCGGCCTGGAGTGCAAAGCCGACATTGACAAGTGGAAATCCAATTCAGATGTGGCAGTTCGGCGGCAGTCGTAACTGCATCAGAAGCACGAAGATAAACGGTCAGACAGTAGATCAGAACTTCTGCTATGTAGATTATCCAACAATAATCAAAAGGGTAGGCCTGAACGGATATAAGGCATCAGCATCAACGCCAAAGCCAGCAGCAGGCATCAAGGCAGGTACTGCATACTCCTTGAAGAATGTTCCGGTATACAATTCCGAATCAGGCGGCTCAATCGGTAAAAGGACCGGCATATATCGTACATGGGATTCCGTCATAAAAAACGGCAGAATCAGAATGACGAATAGCGTTTCGAGGGTTGGAGTTGCCGGACAGGTCAGCTTCTGGATTGAAGTAAAAAATCTTAAATAAGTTATCAAGGACATTCGGAAATGGATGTCCTTTTACATTGTCCAAACGGCTTATGACATAAAAACTGTGACGAACAACCAACTCCGGCAAGAGTGATAACTGCCAGTGTGGCTACGATTAAAGCCAAGAAAGGATAGAACAATGGAATTAAAGGAACTGTTAGGAGAAGAACTGTATAAACAGGTACAGGCAAAGATTGACGAGAAGAACAGCACAGAGACAGATAAGCTTAAGCATGTAAGATATACAGATCTGTCGGAAGGCAAATATGTCAGCAAAGAGAAATATGATTCAGAACTTGAGAAGCTCAATGGACTGATTACCGGCAAAGACACGGAAATCGGAAATGCAACAAAGCTCATTGAGGAGCTTAAGAAGGCTTCAAAGGGCGATGAAGGCATACAGCAGAAGATTTCGACGTATGAAACGGAGAACGCAAGGCTCCAGAGAGAGCTTGAAGAGACAAAAGTCAATGCAGCCATTAAGGTGGCTCTGCTTGAGGCTCATGCAGTTGATACTGATTATATGACATATAAGATTAAGACTGGTCTCAAAGAGAAGGACGAAGAGCTGAAGCTTGATGATGATGGCAACATCAAAGGTTGGGACAGCATGCTCACGTCACTCAAGACACAGTTCCCGACTCAGTTCACAGCTTCATCCGGCTCAGATGATGGTCAGAAGCACATCATTGAGAACAGGCTGCCAGGCGGCAATCCTGGCAATGATAATGCCGAGCCTAAAAATTTAGCAGAGGCATTAAAACAGAAATATGATGGTAACAACCAGTAATAATTGAAAGGTAAGGTGAACAATATGGCAGCACAGACATTAGAGGAAATTAAGAAAGGTATGAGTGACAAGGTATTCTCACAGATTGTGGATATCTTCCTCAGACAGTCAACAATACTTCAGATGCTTACATTTGATGATTGCGTATCAGCATCAGGCGGTGGCTCAACAATGAAGTACAAGTATCTCAGAAAGGTACTTCCTGCAACAGCAGAGTTCAGAAAGATAGGCGGTTCTTATACTGCTTCAACAGCTACCAAGCAGGAGTGCGAGGCTAATCTTGCAATCATGGGTGGAGCTGTTCAGATGGACAGGGTGCTCAACAGAATAGCCGGTAACTTCGACAACATGGCATATCAGATAGAGGAGCATATCAAAGCGGTCGTGAACCTCTTCCATTACACAATGATTAATGGAGATGCAACTACAACAGCTTCGGGAGATCATCCGGAGTTCCAGGGACTTGATTCTATGCTTGCCGGAACAACGACAGAGTATGGTACAGACAAGGCCATTGATTTGTCAACTATTACGGCAATCAAGTCCAATGCAGATGAGTTCTACGAGGCACTGAGTCTTCTTGTCAAGACGACAGATGCTGATGCAGTACTCACAAATACAGAGATGATCACTAAGATTCAGACTGTTGCCCGTATCCTTGGATACAAGACAGAGAGCGAGGAAGCATTTGGAAGACGTAGTACTACAATTGACGGAGTAAAGCTTGTCGATATGCAGGATTATTACACTGTAAGCGGAAGTGCAGCAACTGCCGGTCATGTAGTTAAGAAAGGACTTTCAAGGACTATTGCAAGCGCAAGCTCCGCAACAACAGGACTTACAGATATTTATGCCGTTAAGTTCGATGTCAATGACGGATTCCACGGAATCAGCCTGAATGGCGGTTCTGTAATCGATCAGTATCTTCCAAACTTCAATGAACCGGGTACGGTTAAAGACGCTGAAGTTGAGATGATTGCAGCTACAGTTCTGAAGAATACACAGCATGCAGGTGTACTCAGAAATATCAAGATTGCGTAAGGTAAGAAAGGATAAGGTGATGAATATGGCAGCAAAGGAAACGAAGACAGCAGATCAGACAAGTGAAGTTATTGAGCCTGTAGTGGCAGAGTCAAAGACAGAGAGTGAGCCTACAGGCTGGATTGTATCAGTTATTAATGGTTCTACATATTGCGGAATAGGCGCCGGTGGTGTACAGTTCGCAAATGGCAGAGCTGAAATCACATCTAAGCGTATGGCTGACTGGTTCAAGGAACATGAAGGATATAATGTCATTGAACAGTAGTAAGGCGGTGATCTTATTATGATTATGACTGTGAATCGACTGAAAGAGTTGATTGATACCGGTTCAGAGAAGGATAAGGTGCTTGAAGCTAAGCTTCAGGCACTGGAAATCCTGATAAGGAAATATACCAACAATAACTTTCAGAATCGAAGCAGAAGAATCAGGTGTGATGTATCATCCGAAGCCGGATTGATGTGTGCATCATCATTATTCAAGGTCGGTGACACTGTTCAGTTGTCAGAATCGGCTTATAATAGCGGTCTGTATATAATTGACAGTATAGACTTTGATAATGGCTGTATGGGGCTGAATGAGAGCTTAACGGCGGAATCAGATGTGCTTGTTACAAAAGTTGAATATCCTATGGATGTGCAGATGGGTGTTGTGAATATGCTTTCATGGGACCTGAGCAACAGGGATAAGGTCGGAATTCAGTCAGAAACGATCAGCAGACATTCTGTGACATACTTCAATATGGACGGTGACAATTCCACGATTGGATATCCGAAGTCACTTGTGGGCTTTTTGAAGCCGTATATGAAAGCGAGATTTTAATATGATTAGTGGCAATACAACAGCGGAAATCAGAGTGCGAAGCACTGTAAAGAACGAAATAGGCGGAACGTCAAAGACGTGGACAGCGGTTCAGAATATAAAAGGCTGGCTTGACCTGACAGGCGGGGACAGCAAATACACCACTTTTAATGCTAAGATTCAGGAAAGCACACATGTATTTCTGTGTGATTATGTTCCTTTGGATGCAAGAATCAAGGCAGAGAACAGCAGGCTTGTTGTCGGTGGAAATGTGTATGACATCCTTCTGATTGATGATCCAATGGAGATGCACATGCAACTGGAAATCTATCTGAAATATACGGGAGGCCAGTGATATGGCGAATAATGTTGAATTCAGAGACTGCAGCATCAGCGTAAAAGATGAAATCAATGATACATTGATTGCAGCATTATACGAAGCAGCAGGCGCTGTTGTATCGCAGACGGCCAAAAATACAAGGGTAGACACAGGACAGTTGAAGGGTTCATGGGATTATGTTGTAGACGAAACAAAAGTTGAAGCCACAATCGGCAGTCCACTTGAAAATGCAATATGGGAAGAGTGCGGAACTGGTGTTCAAGCTCTGAACGGTAACGGCAGAAAGACCGCTTGGCGGTATAAGGATGCCAAAGGCAAGTGGCACACCACAACAGGCAAGAAAGGTACAAGAGCATTCTTCCGGGCTTTTGAAGAACTGAAAAATCCGATAAGAAAACTGTTTGAAAGTAAATTGAAAGGGTTGGATTGATGCAGAAGGAAACAGCGAAATTCATTAGTGATGCACTTGCGGCTGTGGGGATTCCATATGAATTTGAAGAATTTAATTCATCAATCGAATCCCTGAATCGTTATTGGGTAGGCGATTATTCCGAAACAGAGCCATTGTCAGAAGATGGACTTGAAGAAACCACATTCATTCTGACAGGTTATGCAAAAGAAGATATGCTGATACTTGAAAACGATAAGCAAACAATTAAACAATTATTTCCAACTATAAGCGGAAACCGAGCAATCCTTGACAACGGTTCAGGGGTTGCCATTTTTTATGAAAATGCGTTACCTGTTCCAACGGGTGATGACTTTATAAAGAAAATACAAATAAACTTAATTATTAAAGAATGGATGGTGAACTAATTATGGCAGTAGCAGGAAAACATGGAGTCACAACCGACACACCGAAAAGAATACCATTTGGCGCAGGAACGATTCACAAGGGCTTAAAGTACACACCAAGTTCAGGCTCAGGAACAGGTTCATGGAACTTTGATGAATCCATTGTTGGCGCAACCAACGGTGGTTCAAAGCTTGCAATCATACCTGAATTCTATGATGTTCAGGTTGATGGTGCAAATGTCCTTGTAAAAGGTCTTAAAAAGAAAATTGGCGAAACAGCGACAATGGACATTAACCTTGCTGAATTAACCAAGGACATTATCAAAGCAGCAACAATTGGTACTGATGGAACTTCAGCTGATGCTACAAACTATGATCTTATTGAATCAAAGACTGACATTGCAGAAGGCGATTATTGGGAGAATATCGCCTTTGTTGGTGAAACGTTTGACGGAAGAAAAATCATTGCAATTCTTGAAAATGTAATTTGTACATCAGGATTCAATAATGAAGGCAAGGCGAAAGAAGGTTCAGTCGGTGCTTACACATTTGCATGTCATGCCGACATCACCTCTGATCTTACCAAACTTCCTTGGAAGATCTACTATCCAAAGGATATTGCATAAGAAGGTGAAGGAATATGAAGGTCAATGTAATTAAAGAATTTGTTGACCGCCACACAGGGGAACTGCACACAGTTGGCAGTTCCTTTGAATGTGGGGAAAACAGGTTTAGAGAAATAGAAGAAGCAGGCCAATATGTTGAGCCTGTGGTTATTGATAAAGAAGAAGCCGAACACAAAGCGGTTAAAAAGAAAGGAATATAAGAATGAGCGAAACATCAGTTGAAACAATCGAAGAAATCAAAGAAGTAAAAGAGGATGCAATCATTGAAAACCCATATCCACTTAGGAAGTTATCAAGTAAAGATGTATTTATCTTTTCAACTATTCTGAAAAAGATTGGATATGCAGAACTGAAGGAGTGCTTCAATTCAGCGGAAGTCAAGAAACTTATCGCAAAGATGCCGGGTGCCGCAAAGATGCCGGGTGCATCTGCCGGTGCAATTGATGAAATCGGGCTTTCAATCATGCTTGATATATCAACAGTGGTGATTTCAAACCTTGCAAGTGCAGAAGAAAGCATCTATCAGCTTTTATCGAATTTATCAGGCAAGACAACGGCAGAAATTGCAGATCTTGATGCTGAAGTATTCATGGCAATGCTTGTGGATGTATTCAAACAGGATGGATTCAGAAATTTTTTCAAGGTTGTTTCAAAATTGTTCAAATAGGTGATATAAGGTACATGGATTTGCTATACAAAAGGTATGCAAATCCATTTGAACTTTTGGATCAGATGATTTTGTGTGGCAGATTTTCAGAATTCGTTTCCGAATTTATCAAGTTGAAGAATCAGGAAACGGAAGAAGAGTCACTGTGGGAATACTACTTGCATTATCCATTCATTGATATGTCTTTTGAAGATTTCAAAAGACAGCTTGAAATTGGCAATGATGAACCGCAGGCGAAACCCAATCTTGAAACAACAGTAAGGCAATCAATGAACATCCTTGGTGGATTTGTTCCTGATGATATAGAAGAAAATTAAAAAGGGTAAATGCTTATGGAATTATTCAAATTATTTGGAACCATTGCGGTGAACAATAGTGATGCAAATAAGGCTATAGATGATACTACTTTAAAGGCTGAAAAGTCAGGTAGTAAACTAAAAGACACTTTCAGCAAAATCGGAAGTGCGGTTGGAACTGTAGCAAAGGTTGGTGCGGCAGCAATCACTACTGTTGCAACCGGAATTGGTGCAATGACATCAAAAGCGGTTAGCTACTACAGCGATTATGAACAGCTTGTTGGTGGTGTTGAAACACTGTTCAAGGAAAGCTCAGAGAAGGTTGTCGAATATGCAAATAAAGCATATCAGACAGCGGGGTTATCAGCAAATGATTATATGGAAACAGTTACGGGCTTTTCCGCTAGTTTGCTGCAGTCCCTGGACGGTGACACGGCCAAAGCAACAGAAAGCGCCAATATGGCTATAACTGATATGTCGGACAATGCTAACAAGATGGGTACATCTATGGAGATGATACAGAACGCATATCAAGGCTTCGCAAAGCAGAATTACACAATGCTGGATAACCTGAAACTTGGCTACGGTGGTACGAAGGAAGAAATGGAGAGACTTCTTTCGGATGCACAGGCTATATCAGGGATTGAATATGACATATCATCATTCGCTGATATAGTTGATGCAATACATGTCGTACAGACCGAAATGGGTATCACAGGAACTACGGCAAAAGAGGCAAGTAGTACAATACAAGGCTCAATTGGTTCAATGAAGTCTGCTTTTGAGAACTTCCTGACAGGTATGGCAGATCCTGAACAGAATTTTGACGCACTGCTTGGAAACCTTGTTGATTCCGTTGTGATGGTGGCAGACAACTTGGTTCCAAGAATTGCGGCAACACTTCCAAGATTAGTAAATGGTCTTGTAAATTTAGTAAAGAACTTGGCTTCATATATTCCGGACATATTGTCACAATTACTGCCATCTATTATTGCAGGTGCAACTGACCTGATTAATGGTATTGTTGCGGAACTGCCACAGTTGATAAATATACTACTTCAGTCGCTGCCTGCACTGATTGATGGTATTGTTCAGATATTCAGTGGTATTGTTGCTGCTTTACCGCAAATGATTCAGATGTTATGTGATGCACTTCCTAAGCTGATACCTTTGCTGATATCGGCTGCCATCAAAATGATTCAAGGATTATGTAATGCACTTCCTGAAATTATTAGGGCTATTGTAGATGCATTACCTACACTGATTATAAGTATTGTGGATGCACTTATGCAGAACCTTCCATTGCTGATTCAGGGATTGGTGACACTGATTACTGGTATTGTAGATGCATTGCCGCAGATTATGTTTGCATTGATTGAAGCAACACCAACAATAATTGCAATGATACTTGAAGGCTTATGGAATTCATTGCCGGATTTGCTTGAAGGAATTACAAGCATTGTTGGAAGTGTTCTTTCATCAATATGGGAAGTTCTTTCAACTATATTCGAACCATTAGGGGAATTCTTCACAAGTATTTGGGATGCTATAATCACAGCATTCAGCACTGTTGGAACTTGGGTGAATGATAACATCATTGCACCTGTTGCAGACTTCTTCAAAGGCTTGTGGGATGGAATTGTTTCCGCTTTCCACACTGTTATCGATCCTTGGATTGAGATTGTGAAAAGGGCTGCCACTTTGGTGAACGATAAAATCATTAAGCCGATAAAGAAATTCTTCAAAGGCTTATGGGATGATATTGTCGGTATATTCAAGGGTGCTGCTACATGGTTCGATAACACAGTCATTCAGCCATTAAAGGATATATTCTCAAATATTTGGAACAGCATTAAAAACGGTGCTTCAAAGGCTTGGGAAGGCATCAAAAGTGTATTTTCACCTGTTGCAGATTTTTTTAAGAACATATTCAGCAAGGCATGGCAGGCTGTGAAGAATGTATTTTCCACAGGCGGTAAAATCTTCACCGGAATAAAAGAAGGGATTGTTAAAGCTTTCAAAACGGTTGTCAATGCGATTATCAAGGGAATCAACAAAGTTGTTTCAATACCGTTTAAGGCAATTAATAGTGTCCTGTCTAAAATCCAAGACATCAATATTCTTGGTGTAAAACCATTCACATGGGTTCATACATTTGATGTTCCACAGATTCCGGAACTTGAACTTGCAACCGGTACTGTTGTAAACAAAGCAACTCCGGCAATTATCGGTGAAGATGGTGCAGAAGCGGTTGTTCCATTGGAAAGGCATACTGAATGGATTGACAGGGTTGCAGAAAAAGTTGTGTCCAAAATGGGCGCAACAGGCAGTTGTGATTCTGTATTGGCTGCAAAAATGGATGAATTAATCAATTACATTAAAGCCTTGAAAATATACCTGAATGGAGATGTGCTTGTCGGTGAATTGGCACCTGCAATGGATGCACAGCTTGGTGATATTTTTTCATCCAAAGAAAGGGGCAGATAAATGAATCAGATTAAATTCGGAACATACAAAAGTTATGATGATTTATATCTCATATGTACGAAAAAGACAATTGGAAGCCCAACTGTAAAGGAATCGACAGTTGAAGTGGAAGGCGGTGATGGTGTTCTTGATTACACCGAATATTTCGGGGATGTCAAGTATAATAACCGTCAATTGAAGTTTGAATTTGAATCATTGGTGCCACAGTCACAGTTCCCGGAATTGTATTCAGCTGTATTGGATGCGTTGCATGGGAAGAAGGTTCAGATTATGCTTGATGAAGATTCCGATTTCTATTATGTGGGAAGGCTGTCTGTGTCAGATTTCACAAATAATAGAGGAATCGGAAGCATCAAGGTAGACTGTGATTGTGATCCTTACAAGTACAAGAAGAATGCCACAACGGTGTCAAAGGCTGTCAGCGGTTCATTGGAAATCACCCTTCCAAATTTGAGAAAAAGAGTTGTTCCGACAATAACAAGCAGCGCAACAATGACATTTGCCTTTGGTAATCGTACAATTCAGCATAATGCCGGCACATTCATTATCCCAACACTTGAACTTGTAAAGGGTAACAATACAGTGACAGTGACAGGCACAGGCAATGTGTCATTCACATATCAGGAAGGAAGGTTGTAAGCTATGTATGAAGTATATTGTGACAGCCTTCTTATGTATTCAAACACCATTGAGAATTTGAAGTTGATAAAGCCGAAAATATCGCTTGAAGATAACAAGACAGGTTCCTTCACCTTTACAATATATCCTGATCATCCATATTATTCAGCAATTAAAAAGTTGGCATCAATTGTCACAGTTTATCAGGATGATTATCTGCTATTCAGGGGAAGGGTGCTAAATGAAGAAATGGGATTTCACAACGAAAAGCAAGTCACCTGTGAAGGCGAACTTGCTTTTCTTCTTGATTCTATTCAAAGACCATACGATTATACCGGAAGCATCACAGGCTTTTTGACACAGCTTATCAATAATCATAATGCGCAGGTGGATGCACCAAAGCAATTCACACTTGGAAATGTCACTGTAACAGATCCGAACAATACCATTGTAAGGTCGGATATTAATTACACTAAGACATGGGAAGTTATTGATAAGAAGCTGATTGACCTGTTGGGCGGTCATATCATAGTAAGGCATCAGAATGGTGTGAATTATATTGATTATTTGACAGATTACACAACAATATCAAATCAGAAGATTGAATTTGCTAAGAACCTGCTTGACATGAAGCGAAAACGGAAGGGGCAGGACATCATCACTGCATTGATTCCAGTTGGCGCAAAAATCAAGGATTCGGAAGGTAAGGAAACAAACGAGAGATTGACAATCAAATCTGTCAATAATGGTCTTGACTACATCACAGATCAGGATGCTGTGGCGAAGTACGGCTTGATATTCGGTACAAACACATGGAATGATGTCACAATTGCTTCAAATCTTTTGACAAAGGGCAAGGCATACCTTGGAAGCCTTGTTGATGCGATAGATACAATTGAATTGTCAGCGGCTGACCTTGCAGGTGTTGAGCAGAATATATCATCATTCCACCTTGGAACATATGTCAGGGTGACAAGTAATCCACATGGCATAGATCAGAATTTCAGGGTGACAAAGTTGCAAATTGATTTGGTGAATCCGGCATCTAATAAGCTGACACTTGGCGGAAATATCAAGACATTGACAGGCAATATGACACAGGTGTTTGATGTAAAGGATGGCAAGGATGGCAAGGATGGTAAGAATGGAACTAATGGCAAAGATGGCAAGGATGCAGCCATTCAGAGTGATGCACCGCCGACGGACACATCAATGCTGTGGCTTGATACATCTGTAAATCCGCCATTGTTGAAACGGTATGCACCTGAATATTTGCTACTGGTCGCAGAACCGTCCGATTGGACTTCAAATTACACATCATATTTCACATTTGAATCATCCACAGGCACCTATTCCGCAGTGGCAGGAAGCACAGCTCCGGAATGGGAAGAAGATACCTATTATCAACACACTGAGTGGATAACTGTAAATGATACCACGCAGGCCTTCTATGTGATTGAAAAGAATTTGTCAGCGGAAATATCGAAGTCCGAGACCGATATAATGTCAAGAGTATCAGAAGACTATTACTTGAAAGACGAAACTGATTCATTAATTTCATCTGTCAGCACTACTGTTGAACAAAATAAAAATTCAGTCGAAATTCTTTTCGATCAATATGCAGCAGATCTTGAAGCCTTAGCAAATGGGACAGATGCAAATTTTAAAGAGATTAGAAAATATGTTCGGTTTGTCGAAGGCAAAATTCTTCTAGGCGAAGTTGGTAATGAACTTGAATTACAGATTGCAAATAATAGAATATCATTTCTTCAGAGTAATGCAGAAGTGGCATATTTTAGCAATAACAAGCTGTATGTCACAGATGGTGAATACACTAACTCTCTAAGGCTTGGACAGTTCGCCTTCCTTCCAAGAGATAACGGTAATCTGTCTTTTAAGAAATTGGTATAATAATATCCAACATCAATGCGCCAGCTCATATGCACATTGATGTTGGAAATTAAAGATTTAGAAAAATATCAAGAGAAAATACATTGTCTATCCACCGACCTGCACCGGCTTTTGACGGCATACTGTTATAGTATACTATTTTATTTATGCATGATTTGAGCAACATATTTTTTTCCGTTGCTGAGACATCAGGGCTTTTCAATGCATTCAGACAGTCTGTGAAACGCATAATCTTTTCATTGTAATCAACTGAAGGTAACACAGACTCTTTTGCTTTGCTTAGAGAATCCATTGTGGTAGCAATCTGCTCTTGGAGTTTTGCGTTTCTGGCGGCATATTCCTCTTTCGTGTAAATTCCATCCTCATATGCGTCCTTCTGACGAAAATCCTTTTGTTGGAGCTTTTGCAATTCAAGCTCAAGGTTTTTTACCACGTTCGCATGAAGTTTGGCGGAATCACAGTCATCATTTTGCAGTTTTATTTTAAAATCCGTAATAGTATCTTCAAGGGTTGAGATTACACGGTCTAAAAATGCATCATATAGTACTGATTTGGTTTTGCAGTGAGATTGATTATTGCATACCATACTTGTACATATATTTTCTGATTTGCCCCTGTATTGCTTGAAATGCTTGTAAGACATTGCTTTCCCACATGTTCCGCAAAAAAGAAGTCCAGCGAATGGATTAATCAGTTCTTTGCTTTTTCGCACACAAGGATTTTTGCCCCTACGGTCAATGACCGCTCGAAATAATGATTCATCAATAATTGCTTTGTGCTTTCCATCAACATATATCCACTGTGCTTCGTCCTTAGTTTTAGGACGTGTTTTGATTATTTGGCCGTTAGTCATAACCTTCTCGGTCTTTCGCCAGTTCCATCTAATCTTGCCGATATAGACCGGATTTTCAAGCATATCCTTAATAGCAGCAGGAGACCAATGTTCGGCCTTCCTTGGTTTGGCACCAATGCTGTCAAGATGTTTTGCTATTCTTGTGAAACCATAGCCTTCATCTAGGTATAAGTGATACATAAGCTTTAGAAATTCAGCTTCTTCCGGGATGATTTCAAGGGTGTAAGAAATGTCTTTACCGGACCCAAGGCGCACCCGTTTATATCCATACGGAGCAACAGATCCAATGAAGTTTCCTTGCCGAACAGATGCAACACGACCACGGTTAAGTATCTTCTTGGTGTATTCAAGGTAGTCATTACCACGCATCAGTTCCATTTCAAAGAATTTGCGGTCGTATTCGTTAGTCAGGTCGTATGTCTTTGGTGGGGTAGCGACAAGCGTGTGGGTATACCTAAAAGTGTTGATTATCCTTCCGCAATCTTCCAAATCTCCTCTTGACAGACGCTGCGGTTCAATCACAAGTACTGCAGTGATATTGCCGGCTTCAAGAAGCTGCATAACCTGTTTCATTACAGGGCGGTCAGCGATTGTCTCTCCTGAGACAACCTCTCTGAATATATGATCTTCAGGAATCTGTTCTCCATATTCGGATATTGCATACTCCTGGAGTTGACGCTCATGTTTGGCGAGAACATCTTCAACAGACATGCCTGGGTCATCAGATCTTGATTTTCGTAAATATATTATTATATTTCTTACAGACATAAGAACTCCTTTATTTTGCTATAAATACGTTGTAGGTTTTACCGCTCTTTTCTCTTTTTATCGTCCCAGATTTATCCCAACGATATAATAGTTCTTGGATATCGTTTTTCAGAATGGGTTCAAATGCCTTATAAATATCTGTTTGAGATATTCCATTGTGTTCTAATAAGAACTGATATACATCTTGTGGTAGATTCTGTAGATATAATTGCCTTTTGTTATAATCATTTTCTAATTGGATAAGATTATCGGATAAGTACGACATCCTATCTTTCATTTTTTCATAGTAATCTGCAGTAAATAAAATGTTATTGCACCAAAACGCAAAACATTCTCCCTTAGAATTACACATTTGATTAAGGCTATACATATAGTGTACAAAAGATGAAATGGCATTATATTCATCTCTGGGAGATTTACTCCGGGATTCCAACCATGTATTAAGAAAATATGTATATTCAGTTTCTGCTGGATCCGTAAAATCTCTATTTGCATACATCCAGCCCCACGGCAACTCACCATCTACAAGCTTATCTAGTGGCTCACCCAAAGAGTTATAACGTTGTTCGTTTGCCTGCAATGAATTTGAATCTTTAGTATCGTTTGATTTTACTTTTTTTGACCTATTAAATAATCCCATTGTATCTCCTTATTAAAATACAACCATAATCGCTAGTTCCGGACAGAACC
>ERZ1034723.690-NODE-690-length-17140-cov-14.053965_pt1 | contig 17140 bp, 18 predicted proteins | sample MGYA00520637_ERZ1034723 | MGnify/ENA primary metagenome ERZ1034723 (study PRJEB33766, sample SAMN09781719) | gut metagenome | biome: gut microbiome | host: Homo sapiens | place: Madagascar | study: EMG produced TPA metagenomics assembly of the PRJNA485056 data... | reverse complement strand
AGAACGGCAAAAATCATCAGCAGTCTCCGAAGACAGTTCAAATTAAAAGACCTTCCGAAGCATAGCGAAAGGTTCTTGTCTCACCGTCTGCATAGACAAACTGAAAATATCCCACACCTTCCACCATCTCTTCCAGCGGGATCGGATCTGACGTCACTTTTCCGGAAAGTTGTATAAATTCCTGCCACAGCTGCTCTACGGTATCGACATCTTCCACATAATCGTAATCCTCCGCACAGAAGCTGCAGCCAATCTTCTGAGGGCATTCCTCCGGCAAAAAAGCCGCGCAGAATGCTGTCTTTGCTTCATTCTCCAACATTCCCGGATACAATACATTCGCTATGGCTATGGCTTCTTCCGGTGTTGTCGCCGGATATAAAACATAGCTGGCGGGATCCTCTACAGAGATCATCCCTTTTCCCACGTTCTGCACCGCTTCATAAATCGCAACGGTAGTCTGGGCATCCGGGGTTCCGATCCAGCCAGCCCCTCTTCCCTCCTTCAGAAATCCTCTGCTTGCTCCATAGGTAAAGAAATAATTCTGCGGTTCCTCTCCCTCTCCAACGAAAGATATCTGCCCATGGAAAGTGCTGCCGTGGATCCAGGGCAGTACCCGGTAATAATAAGTTCCGTTAACGCTCACCTGTACCTCTTCCTGCTTCCCGTAGGCATTCTCCTTCGGCATCCGAATCCCCGGCACCGTGAAATCCACCGTTTTGCGGAATTCGATGAGATTCAGCAGAAGTACCACTACCACCAATACGATTGCACTGAGAAAAATGGTTGCTTTTACGTTAATCTTCTTCATAAGCCCCTCCTTTGTTTCCCTTCTATCTATATTGACGACTTTTATACTCCGTTTGTTACAAACAGCATAACAAAATTTCACCCCTGAATCTACTTTTTTCACCCAAGCGACCGCTTTCTGTTATTTCTGGTCTTTTTATAACATAACCACTGTAAATGCACAAGTGAGCAGATGGAAACTTAACAGTCTGGAACTTTAAAACTGGCGGCATCGGCTTCCCGGTGTCGCCAGTTTATTGTCACTCTATTTTACGAGTGGCTCATAATAGAGCACTGTCTTCGCAGGATCTTTTCCGCTGATGTCTACGCCGGCTGCCGTCGTTCCCTGGAAGCCGTCGGATGCGCCGATATAGAGAATGCGACCGTCCGGTACGAGGACCGCACAGGTACCTTCCGTACCGCAGGGCATCTCCCAGTTCTCCTGCACTCTGGTGAATTCCGTCTCACCCAGGCGATAGGTGTCCACGCCGTTGTATCCCCATAGGATAAAATCTGCCGTCTCACTCACACCTGCTGCCACCATTTTCCACGGGTAGATCGTCCCTGTGCTTTGAGCAGCCTTCACATTCCCCGCTGCATCCCCCTGCACCGGAAGAAAACACAAACGCTCCGGGTCTACTGACACTAATGTCACAGGGGCATCCACTGCCGTGACCTCAGACATTGCCAGTGCTGCTACATAGACTTTTCCGTCTTTTCCACGGCCCAGGGCTCCGGCACCTTGCACTGCATACGCACCGTCATCTGCCACCGTTCCAATGAGTTCTCCCTCTGCCGTATAGATCCGCACATAGCCGCCATCCTCCTGCATTCTCATCCGTGCATACAACCTGCCCTGTGCATCCGTTGCCATGCTATCCACAATATTCCACTCCCGGTCTCCGGCCGCAAAGCTGTCCAAAAGCGTTCCTTCCGGACTGATATGGTAGATCACAGGCAACCGGCCATGTTCTGCTCCCGGAGATGCCAGTCCGCGCAATGCCGCATAGACACTTCCGTCCGGTGCTGTGCACAGGCTATATACCTCGCCGTCTTCATCGAAATCATCATAAAACTTTTCCGGGGTCCCACTGCCGTAAGCCAGATATTCCACCCGTGCTTTTCCTTCCATAGTGAAGCCACCGACATACAATCCCCGGTCTGCCGCTGCCGCACACCGAATGCTGAGATTACCCGAATAAGCGATCTTCCATTCCTGCGCTGCCGTATCTGCCCACGGGACTACACTTGCCGCACCTGTGCCCTGTTCCTGCTGTGATCTGCCCGTCTGTGACATTTCTCCCAGTACCACACTGTCTTCTGTCTGTGACATCTCTTTCGATACCGCACCATCTTCGGTCTTCACATATTCATAGTCGCCCGCCTCGATCTCTTCTGTGATTTTCGCCAGACTATAATCTCTCTTTTCCCGAAAATCGATCAGCTCCAACAGTTCCTCATCCGTCATTTCCTCTTCCGGCAGGAAAAATGTACTCCGCGCTGCATAGAAAGCCACACCCTTTTTGTATTTTTCAGGACTATCAAGCATGGTAAGTTCCTTTTTGGGGAAATATCCTTCCTCCAGATAGGCCTGCCTCAGTTCTTCCAGCCTGTTTTTTTCGCCGTCCGTAAGCGGTCTGCTGTAGCTATCCGCTGCAACATCTGCCTCCTGCAACCCGGAAAAATATGTTTCCAGTTTTTCATGATTCATGCTCTCCATCCGCGCCCGGTACAAGCCCGATGCCGTCACGGTAACGGAGGTCAGAAGCAGACAGGCTGCTGCCGGGATCACGATTCGTCTAAAGCCATAATAGCGTACCGTTTGATTTGCTCTCTTTCCATCCGCGTTTTTGTTGTCCGCATTTTCCGGCTTAAGCCCCTCCAAAATATTCTCCACCGTCGTATTCAGCGACTCCGGCACTGCCATCCGTTCCGACTCCGCCATTTTTCTTATTTTTCTATCTATATAATCATCTCTCATATAAAACCTCATTTCTGCACACTCATTTGCGCATAACAAATTTGTGCCAAGTACGCACGGTCACATAAGTTTCTCCCTTAACTGCTCCTTCGCCCGATACAGTCTCGATTTTACGGTTCCCTGCCTGCATTCCAATATCCTGCTGATCTCCGGGATTGTGCACTGTTCATAGTAAAACAGTACGATCACATCCCGGTATCCGCCATCCAGCTGCATGACAGCATCCCACAGTTCATGGTGTTCGTCATAAAATGCCGGGGACAGATTCTCTTCCCATGCCACCGCACCGGTCCGCTTATTTTGCCGATAAATCTTTTTCGCTTCATTTGCCGTGATCTGTAAGATCCAGTTTTTAAAGCTGTCCGGATCCCGCAGTGTCCTTAATTTTTCATAGGCATGCAGCACCGCTTCACTGACAGCGTCCTCCGCATCCGTACTATTATTCAGAATAGAATATGCCAGTCGGTACATATGCAGGGTATAGCCCCACACTTCCCGCACAAATTCCTCTTTTGTCATAACTGACAAAGTAACACCTCCTTCTCTTCGCCGGCTTCATACTATATGAGTCGCCGGACGGTAAAAAGGTTCCTGTATTTTTAAAAAAGGCACCGGATGTTCCGATGCCTTTAAATCCAATATACTCTATAACTCTTTGAATTTGTATTTTCCTTTTCCATGCCCGGATACCGGTTCGATTACATCAGCCTGTACCATATTGGATATTATTTTAGAAGCGCCTGAACTTTTCAGCCCAAGCAATTCCATAACCTCTCCTCTGCCAAAAAACTGACAATCTCCGAATTTTTCATATAATACACGGATATGCATAATTGTTTTTGTTGAAAAATTCAGCGTTTTTTCAGCCAATCTTGTTTCAATGTCCACTTTTGATGTTTCAATGTCCATTTTTTGAGTTCCAATGTCCACTTTTGAAGTTCCAATGTCCACTTTTGTATCCTTTAAAAGTCCACTGATATGCATATTTCGATTGTGCAGCTCGTTGTGTTCATTTAAAAGCATATTTCTGAGGAAGAGTTCCAAATATTCCGTTGTCTCATGAATTCCTTTTTGTAAATTCGTATAATTGGCTCTGACAAGTGCATTTCTGAAATACCATGCATTTTCCGCAAAAATATCATTTGTTGCAAAAAAACCAAGTGTTCTCAAATATTTTATGAAAAAAACCGCTGTGGTTCTTGTGTTTCCCTCACCAAAAATGTGAATTTGCCAAAGCCTTGATACAAACAAAGCCAGATGATGAATGCTCTCTTCTATCGAAAGTCCTTTATAACTAAAAGCTTTTTCCTGCGAAAAATCATATTCCAACGTAGCACGCAGTTCTGAAGCACTCCCATATATGACCGTTGCGCCATCAAGCACCCATTCTTTCTTCGTAATATTATAATCTCTTATTTTTCCGGCATGCTTATATATTCCACGAAAAAGCTTACGATGAATAGCTATATACTCATTCGGTGAAAAGGAAAACGCCGTTTCGGAAAGGAGCTCCGCAATACGGCTGGAAACTTTATCTGCTTCTTCCGTGCGTTCATTATCTGATACACGGACAGGTCTCTCATTGTAATAGCTTTCTATAAGACTCTGTGCCTCTTTTAGCGTGATCTTACCTTCAATATTTTGAATTGCAGTGTCAATCAGATATTGCGAGGGTTTCAGACCATCTACTGCCTGAAGTCCAACCGCCGTGCTCCACACATACCCTTTTGTTGCTTTATTCGGTTCGGATTCTCTCAGATATTCTTTAAATGGGTCTTTGTCCATATTCATTTCCCCGCTATATATCACTATCTTAGTTTTCCTGCTACTATTTTTATTATATCTTATAATCACAATAAACCAAAATGTTTTTGCAGAGATTTTTGCGAAAATAAAAAATATTTTACCTGAAGATTCCTTCTTGACCCACGAGTTAGTCTATGCTAATATAACAATTGTTATGGAGACAGATCGTAAGAAAATCACGGAAGAAAACTTAATCCGCTGCGGCAGGGAAGAATTTCTGGAAAAAGGCTACGCCGGGGCGAACCTCCGGAATATCTGCAAACGTGCCGGAGTTACTACCGGGGCTTTTTATTTCTCTTTTGAAAATAAAGAGGCTCTGTTGGGGACAATCCTGGATCCCCTGATTGCCGAGTATCAGAAAATGATGCAGCAAATAGCCAAAAGAGAGCAGGAACATCCTGAGACCGCAGAGCAGAATGAACGCGAGATCATGGAATATATCTGTGCGCACAGGCAGGAATGTGAGCTGGTACTGGAGAAATGCTCCGGCAGCAAATACGAATCCTTCCGGGATGTAGTCTTTCATAATATGTTCACCGCCTTTCAGAGCTATTATGAAAAACAACTAGGCTATGTGCCCGATAAAGAATTACTACGGATTCTGACATCCATGAGGTTACACGGATTTTTGGAATTGATCAAAGGAGATTACGATATGGAACACCGCTTGTTCCTGACGAAAGCCATCGGTATTCACGCCGATGCCGGAACGCAGAGTTTAATTACATATTTCAAGAGTAAGAAGGATGCTCACCGTTAATGCGGTGGGCATTTTCTTTTATAAAAAATAACAAATATAACTTTTGTTATATTCAGAAAACAAGTAGGAGGATTAGTTATGAACAAAAACGTGAACTACGGAAACTGGGTACCTGAGAAGATGTTGGCGCTGTGCTATGTTGCTGCAGCCGTGCTCGGCATAGCCACCTGTGTGACCGGGCCGATGCTGCATCTTGCCATTCCGGCATGGATTCTGGGCATTTTGGCTGCAATCTGCCTGGTCTATGGCATCTACATGCATATCTGTCATGAATTGTTTGCCTTCGGGAAGGGCAACATGATGGCGAAAGTCCATCAGCACCTCGTAGATCATCTGGAATGGGACGGTGAAGGTACGCTGCTCGACATCGGCTGTGGTGCTGCTGCACTGACGATCCGCTGCGCCAAAGCTTTCCCCAAGGCAAAACTCGTCGGTATGGACTACTGGGGTGCCGAGTGGAACTATGCCAAGGAGCAGTGTGAAGCCAATGCAAAAGCCGAGGGCGTTGCCGACCAAATCACCTTCCGCAAAGGAGATGCCGCACACCTGGAAGATCCAGATGAAACCTTCGATGCCGCTGTCAGCAACTTTGTCTTCCATGAAGTCCGTTCCGCCAAGGATAAACGGGATGTGGTCAGAGAAGCTCTGCGCATAGTCAAAAAGGGCGGCGCCTTCTCCTTTCAGGACATGTTCTCCCAGAAAGCACTCTACGGTGACATGGAAGAATTTGTCGAAGAATTGAAAAAAGAAGGAATCACAGAAATTCACTACATCGGCAATCTTGAGAAGAAACTGGATTTTATCCCCGGATATGCCGCTGCTCCCTGGATGATCTCCGGAATGGGAATCCTGTACGGTCGGAAATAATCACGAAAATCAAAAATGTTTTTATATAAAACCATCCCGGACACTATGTCTGTCTCACAAACGCAGTGTCCGGGATGTCAAATTTCTTCTTATATGTCCACCCTATAATGTAATATTGATCACTGGCACAGGCGCCGCCGATACACCTATGCCGACAGCATCTGCGGAAAATGAAGTCCCGGTCATGCCGGAGGAAACCGCTCCTGCATTCCCGGTGGGAATGACCACGTTGTCTTTCATTTTCTCCAAGTGGTTGAAAACTGCTTTCAGGTACTCAGCATCGGCCTTGACGATGTCTTTCATCTCTTTGTTGCGGTGTTTGATCTTCATCATCTTGAGGTCCGCGGGATCCATCTCCCTGTTCACCGAGACCACGGTATCCGATTCCACATCTAGTCCCATCTCTTCCATCAGGTCACGCAGGCTGTCAGACATTTCCTGCATCATCTCAGAAGTAAAGTCGCTCATTTCCGACATAAAGTCTCCTGCCTGCGCATAGAATTCATCCATGCCGAGATCAATATAATCGGATATATCATAGCTATCCGCCGCATACTCATACGCAGAGAGATCCCCGGACACTTCATCCGCGGAACCTTCCGCAGACATTTCTTCCTCATTCTGCGCGTTTTCCGCCTCTGCGTCCTGCACATCCTTCGTCTCTTCTTCGCAGATCCGGTCTCCCTGGCAGATTCCGCCCGCGGCCTTCACCATTTCCTCTTCTTCTAAGTGTTTCGCCTTTTTCTTCGCTACACGCTCCATGGCTTTGGCATGGTTGATTGCTGCGTCGATCTCTTCATCATCATAATTGCCGCTCTGCTTCTGACGCTTCAGACGCATGATCTCTCTTCTCGCCTGCCCGGCTGCCTGCTTTGCCGCCTGGGACGTCTTGCTCCGCAGTATCTTGGACGAGATATTTTTGAACTGGTACTTCAATTTCTTCAGCGCCAGCGTCGTGTTCTTCGCCTGCTGCCTCTGATTGCGCAGCGATTCACTGTAACTCAGGGAACTTGTAACGATGGAATCCTGGCTCCAGCTGTTCGCCGCCTGCATCTGGCCGTTCCGGTCATCTCTCGCCAACATCCGCCGGATATCGGTAACAGAACTTTTATTTTTTGCTCCGAAGATACTCTTCTGATTGTTCTGCGTCTTTCTTCCTCCGGAAAATGCCTGCGGCAAACCGGTATTGCCGCTCCCGTAAACACCTCCGGACTTCCCCATAGAAATCATGCAACCTCACCTTACCCTCTGAAGTCAAAGTTCTGGCCGACCTGCCGTTCGTCTGCGGTCTGCACACTGTCACTCCGTGTGTTGAAATTGTAGGTTTCTATCTTAGACAACAGTTCTTCTATGGAACGGGCGCTGATCGTTACCTTATCCGACTTCTTGTCTTTTAGCCGTTCTTCCTTTTCTTTCTTAGCTGCCTTCTTCTCCGCAGCCTTTTTCTCTGTTTTCTTCTGCTCAGCCTTTTTCTCGATCCGGGCCTTCTGCTCGGCGCTGGATTTCTTCAATACAGCGAAAAATGACAGTGTTCCTCCATCATTTACCTGCATTCCAAAGCCCTTGACCTGCGCACCGGAACTCTGCAGGCTGGTCTTTAACTGCTGTATCTGTGCAGCGGCACCGCTCAGGATTCCCTCATACTGTTTGCGGAATTTCTCATCCGTCGCCATCTGTTCGATCTTGTCTTCATCAATGAGGACGACCGTCTTATATCCATTGGCATATTTTGCAGCATTGGCTTTTGCATTCTCCTTCTGATCTCTGCTAACCAGAATAAAATCATAATTTCCGTACTTCTTCTTCAGCTGCTCATAGTATTTCGCAGCCTTCTCCGACAACTCCGGCTGACCGATGGTCTGACCATAATTCCCCGTCGTCTGCTTTGCTTTGGAAGTATCGACCGTGCCTGCAGCACTCATCGTATCCTTCATTGTCTTGTTCTTTGTATTCTTGCTGTAATTACTCTGCACAGCATATGCACCGGTACTGCTTACCCCTATCTCTGTCATACTTATCTCCTCCTTGAAAATAGATGCCAAATCCGTTTGTTTTCACAGTTATCTTACTATGTATATCGTCTTCTTTTCTGAATACATTGATAGTAATAATGCCAAAAGACCACATTTCCGATCCTTGTCATCGATCAGAAATGCGGTCTTTATATTATATTTTTTCTTACTGATTCAAATTGTTGATCGTATGAGATAACTGTCCGAGAATCTTCTTGATCGCTTCACTGGAGGTCGCCATATCTCTCGCCAGCTTCTGGACCTCCGTTGCTACCACAGCAAAGCCCTTTCCCTGATCTCCTGCCCTGGCTGCTTCAATGGATGCATTCAGTGCCAGAATCTGCTGTCTCTTGCTATAACCGTCGATCTCCTTCGTTCTGTCTTCCGCTTCTGCGATCTGCTGTGCAGCATCTGCAATACCGCCTTTTAATTCTCCTACCAGATTTGTATTTCTACGATGAGCATAGCTTGATCTCACAAACATGTTGATCACATCTCCCAACAGATTTGCAGATGCATCTATTTGCTCCTTAGTCTTCACATTTACCTTTTTCAGGGCCTTAATATATTTATCCTCGTCAATACCCAGCTCTCTCGCTGTCTGACGGAACTTCTCCTCATCCGGATTCTCCGGCAGCACCTGTCCTCCGATAATACTGCCCAGCACGGTTCCATCCTCCAGTGTGATCGGAATACCAAAATCCACAAGTCCCGCATGGCAGGGATACACACCATGACCTTCTCTGTCACACTGCTCGCAGCGCTTTTTCCCCTCTGCGCTTCCTCTCGTCAGATCAATACAGAACTCCGTAAAATTATAACAGTCACTGATGTATTTTCCGTCTGCACCCACAGCCACGGTTGCCAGTCCCGTGCTGCTTGCCCAGTTCTTCATGATCTGTTCAAATTTGTTCATGTCACAAAAATCCTGAATCTTCATATAACTCCCTACTTTCCCGGTTATCTTAACCGCTGAACGTATCAAATCCGGAAATTTTTGATCCCGGCATCATCTTACATTTACATAAAAATTATACCACAAATTGCAATATTTTTCTCTATTTTCGCTATTTTTATCAATATTTTCACAACATTTTCTATCTATACTTCCTTCCTGCTTTCTTCCCTCCAAACGCTCTAAAATAGATGCAATGCGATGTCATCTATTGTATAATTATCTGGATGCAGATATGAGTGCTGATCGCGGAAAAAGGAGGTGCCGTTAATTGAAGAAAACGAAGATATTCTTCCGGTGATCCTTCCGATGAAGCAGAAAAATACGTTGTCCTGATCGGCGAAGATTCTGAAATCATAGAAAAGCTTTCTGACATTGATCTGCTTGTTATAGATGCGGAATATTTTTCCAAAAATGACATTGCCCGTTTAAGAGAAAATGGTATCCGCGAAATCTACTCCTATATCAATATCGGATCGATCGAGAGCTTCCGATCCTATGATACAGACTTTGAGAAATATACTCTGGGTGCCTATGAGAACTGGCCGGAGGAAAAATGGATTGATGTCTCAGCTCCGGAATGGCAGGCATGTACAGCTTCCAGAGTAGACGCCCTGGTACAGAAGGGTGTGGACGGCTTTTTTGTCGATAACACGGATGTATACTATAACTATCCGCAGGAATCCATCTATGACGGAATCCTTACGATTCTGGACTATATGAACCATACAGGCAGAAAGATCATGATCAACGGTGGGGACTGTTTTGTAAAAAAATATCTTACAACAGAAAAAAACGTTCTCATCGATGGGGTAAACCAGGAGAACGTTTTTACTGCGTATGATTTTTCAAAGGATGTCTATACTAAAAATGATCAAAACACGCGTGAATACTATACTGAGTATCTGGATCTGGCTATGTCACACGGCTGTACCGCTTACACCCTGGAATACGCAACGAATCCTGCCATCCGCAGACAGGCAGCCGCCTACGCCGGGAAGCATGGGTACATCTGTTACATTTCTGATAATATCGGGTTATGCCTGAAAAAATAACATATTCCTCTCAAGCGCCATCACAGAAATGTAATCATACAAGTCTCCAGATGCTTTTGTTTTGTCCGCTCATCTGCATCAATAGCCGTGCACAGATCACAATGATAGCATAGATTGTATCCTCCCTGACTTCTGGTATCTTCTGTCACAGCAAAATATCCTGCTTTTAATTTCACGGTCTGCCCGTTTAGAAAATGAATTTCCCTCTGCATATAATCCGCAGGGCTATTTTGTACGGTAGGTACCATGGAATTATACTTTCCTGTAGTAATATAATCCATCTGGATCTCCGTAAAATAGTTCTTCAGATTCGCCTGGTCTGCCGCCACCTTAGCCTTATGTATATAAGACAGATACTGCGGTGCCAGTACTCCCACCAGCACTGCCATAATAGCTATTACAATGATCAGCTCTACTAATGAAAATCCCCCGTTTCCCCTCTTTCCTGTTGATTTTTTCATGACTTTTCTCTCCATTACATTACAATACATCCCGCAGGCATCGGGCCTGCAGCTTTTTTTCTCTGACATATTCTATCATTTCAAAAGTAAATGTCAATAAAGTAATTATTAAATATATATGATGCCAGGGTCAAAAGGTCTAAGCCCACATGAGCTTGCTCATAAGTGGCTGAAAGACCTTATGACCCGCCCCGATATGAGCATAAAAGTGGGATGATAATCCCACGATATGCAAATAGAGGGGAAGGATTGTGAGAGTGCGTAGCACGGAACAATCCGTAGGCATCAGAGTCGGGGCTTTTGACCCCGACATCATATATAAGAAAGACCCGCATGGTCTTCCCAAGCAGGTCTTTCTTCCGGTCACATATTCAGTTTTATCAGTGCTTTATTATTCGCAAAGCTTGGAAAATGCATCCGCTACGAACTGAACCTTAGGTCCGATGATTACCTGAACGGAGGTCTTACCGGGTTTCATGACACCGGCTACGCCTGCAGATTTGATCACCTTATCATTCACTGCGGTAATGTCTTTTACTTCCAGTCTCAGTCTTGTGATGCAGTTGTCAATGCTTGCAATGTTGTCCTTGCCGCCGCAGCCTTCCAGAATGGTTGCTGCGATTGCTGCGAAATCATCATTTGCCAGCTCGATCTTCTTCTCTGCTTCTACATCATCATCTTCTCTACCGGGGGTCTTCAGATCCCATTTCTTGATAGCGAAGAGGAATACGAAGTAGAATACAGCAAATGCTGCGATACCCAGAGGGATGATCAGCCAGATTCTAGCTGCTGCAGGCAGGGAGGATGAGAACAGCAGATCCATCGCACCTGCGGAGAAGCTGAAGCCTGCACGGAAACCAAGAGCAACAGTGATCATGGTGAAGATACCGTACAGTGCTGCGTAGATCACATACAGTCCGGGAGCTAAGAACATGAATGCAAACTCAAAGGGCTCGGTAACGCCGCAGATGAAGGAACAGATTGCTGCGGAAGCTACCAGACCGATCGCTGCCTTTTTCTTGGCGGGCTTTGCACATTTTACCATTGCCAGAGCCGCACCGGGGATACCGAACATCATACAAGGGAAGAAGCCGGACATATACATTCCAAGGCTCCAGGATACATCAGCGCTTGTCTCACCTTTCCAGAAGTGCTGCAGATCTCCCAGTCCGATGGTATCGAACCAGAATACGTTGTTCAGTGCGTGATGTAATCCGGTAGGGATCAGCAGACGATTCAGGAAAGCATAAATACCTGCGCCGACTACATCCAGACCTACGATAGCTTCACCGAGAGCTACCAGACCGCCGAACAGTAAAGGCCATACGAACAGCAGTACAACAGATGCCAAAATAGATACCACACCTGCTACGATAGCTACGCAGCGCTTACCACTGAAGAAGGACAGCCAGTCAGGAAGCTTGGTATCCTTGAACTTGTTGTAGCACATGGAACCGATAATACCGGCAATAATACCGATAAAGGGATTCGCAATCTTATTGAATGCCAGTGTCTTGGTAGCATCCTCAGCGATGGAGGGCATAATGGTCGTAACAAATCCGGTAGACAGAAGTGTTGTGAGCATCAGCCAGGAAGCCAGAGCTGCGATGCCTCCGGTACCGTCATTTTTCTCTGACATACCGACACCTACACCAATTGCGAACAGGATCGCCATGTTGTCGATCAAAGCACCACCTGCTTTTACGAGGAACAGACCGATCAGATTTGCCGCGCCCGAGATCTCACCACCCTGCATTGTTGCCGGGCACAACCAGTAACCAATACCCATGAGGATACCGCAGATCGGCAGAACCGCTACGGGAAGCATTAACGCTTTACCCAGTTTTTGAAGAAACTTCATACATTTCTCCTCCTTTACATTATACTAAACCGGAACAGTTCCGGTCAGTTTCATTAGTTGATACGGACGTACCGCTCTTAAGAGATCTGGAGCACGTCCTCGCCGGGAGATACCTCTCCCTCTTTCAGAATACTGATCTTATTATATTCATCGGTATTGCAGACCAGAACCGGAGTGATGATATGCAGTCCGGCTTCCTGAATCTTCTCCAGATCCGCATCCACCAGAAGATCGCCCTTTTTGACATGGTCTCCGGCAGCAACATGTGCCGTGAAGGGGGCTCCCTTAAGTGTCACGGTATCCAGTCCGATGTGGATCAGAAGCTCCGCTCCCTGATCCGTTGTCATGGTGATCGCATGGAGCGTATCAAATACCACGGTCACCTCTCCGTCTGCGGGAGCATATATTTTCCCCTCAGAGGGGATCACTGCAAATCCGTCTCCCAGTATTTTCTCGGAAAATGTAGGATCCGGTACCTCCGTAAGAGCAACTGCCTTTCCCTTACAGGGAGATCCGATACAATTACCTTTTCGCTTACCTTTCAAAAAATCTAACATGTGAACTCCTTTCCGTCGATATATACCGCTGCAATGTTCAGTTCCTGATCCAGGAGTACGAAATCGGCCCTCTTACCAACGGATATACTGCCCACTTCATTGAAAATGCCGATCTCCTTCGCCGGATTCTCCGTGGCACACATCACTGCCGTCTCTAACGGGAGACCTACTGTTTTTACTACAAACCGCATACAATCCATCAGATTCGTCGCCGATCCGGCGATAGTGCCATCATGCAGGGTAGCCAGATTGCCTCTGACGGTAACCGGCTGTCCTCCCAGCGTATATTCACCATCCTCCAGTCCCGTTGCACGCATACTGTCACTGATCAGTATCATGCGGTCAGCGCCAAACATCGCAAACGTTGCACGGATCACTGACGGATGAATGTGTACACCATCACAGATCAGCTCCGGATGACATTTCTCTGAATCTCTCACTGCTCCGATCACGCCGGGCTCCCTGTGGTTGAGCGGCGGCATTGCATTATACAAATGTGTCGCATGCGATGCTCCATGTTCTATGGCTTCCCTTGCTGTATCATAACCGGAAGCTGTATGCGCCAGTGAAATGACCACTTCTCCTTTGGCTCTGTCGATAAATTCCATCGCTCCCGGCTCCTCCGGTGCGATATCTACCAGCTTGATCAGCCCGTTCGCTGCTTTCTGCAGCCTGCTGAAATATTCATAATCGCAGTGCATGATATTTTCTGCAGCCTGAGCACCCTTTTTCGCCGGACTGATAAAAGGTCCTTCCATATTGATGCCCACCAGGTGGGATCCACCGGAATACTCATAGCTGCCGGCATTTTTCATGACCTCCAGCAGTTCATCCTTAGGTATCGTCATGGTAGCCGGGCAGACACTTGTCACACCGACAGAGGCTTCATATGATGTGATGACATCCAGTGCTTCCTTCGTACCGTCACACATATCTGCGCCCTTACAACCATGGAAATGAATATCCACCAGTCCCGGTATCAGATACATGCCTTTGGCATCCACAACAGCTTCCTCACCTGCCGGATCCCCGGTACAGCTTACGAACCTGCCGTTCTCCACGGCTGCATCTCCTCTGACAAACCGATGCTCCTCTGTATATATATTTGCATTTCTGATTCTCATGACCTATCAGCTTCCCCTTTCTTATTCAGAAAGCTTACTGAGCGCTGCTTCGTCTGCCACCAGCGTTACATCATTATGAAGCTGTAATACCGATGCCGGCACCTGCGGTGTAATGGGGCCGAAGAAAGCTTTCTGTACGATCTCCGCCTTGTCTTCGCCGCTGGCTACAATCAATATTTTCTTCGCCTGCATAATGGTCTTGATCCCCATGGTATATGCCTGCTTCGGAACATCCTCCGCCGATGCGAAGAATCTCTTGTTGGCTTCGATCGTAGACTCTGTCAGGTTCACGCAATGTACCTGCTTGTCAAAACTCTCTCCCGGTTCGTTGAAACCGATGTGCCCGTTATGTCCAATTCCCAAAAGCTGCAGGTCCACACCGCCCAATGACTGGATCAGTTCCGCATATCTATGGCATTCTTTCTCCGAATCCGGCTCCATTCCGTTTGGCAGATGTGTATTTTCTACCGGGATATTCACATGGTCAAACAGATTCTGGTGCATAAAATAGTAATAACTCTGATCGTTTTCCCGACTCAGGCCTTTATATTCATCCAGGTTCACCGTCATAACCTCAGAAAAGTCCAGATCTCCCTTGCGGAACCATTCCACCAGCTGTTTATACAGGCCGATGGGAGTGGATCCCGTTGCCAGTCCGAGAACACAGTTCGGTTTCATGATAACCTGTGCCGATACGATATTTGCAGCCTTTCTGCTCATATCTGCATAATCTTTCGCTTTGTATATTCTCATGAATCTCTCACTCCATTTCGCATATTTTACTACGGACATTCAGCACCATGGACGGTGCCACACTGAGTTCATCAATTCCCATCTGTACAAATCGTGTGGTCAGTGTCGTATCCGCTCCCAGCTCTCCGCAGATGCCGACCCATTTTCCATGCTTATGTGCCCCATCAACAGTCATCTGTATCATACGCAGGACTGCCTCATGATGTGGATTATAGAATCTGTCCAGTCTGTTGTTCTGCCTGTCGATAGCCAGAGTATACTGTGTCAGATCATTCGTGCCGATACTGAAGAAATCAACATGCTCCGCCAACTCCTCACTCATCATGACAGCCGCAGGAGTCTCGATCATAATTCCCTGTTCCGGAATTGCGTAAGGAAGCTTTTCTTCCTCCAGCTCCTTAGCCACCTCAGCCACGATTTTCTGAATATCCAGCACTTCCTCCACAGAAATGATCATCGGATACATAATGGCCAGTGTTCCGTATTTTGCCGCCCGAAGAAGTGCTCTCAGCTGCGTCTTGAAGATCTCCGGCTGCTCCAGACAGATCCGGATCGCACGGTATCCCATGGCAGGATTATCTTCCTTGCCCAGTCCGAGATAATCTACATTTTTGTCCGCACCGATATCAAGAGTACGGATAATGACCTTTTTCCCTGCCATCATCTGCAGCACCTGACGGTAAGCATTGAACTGTTCTGTCTCATCCGGAAGAGAATTTCTTCCGAGATATAAAAATTCACTGCGGAACAGGCCAATCCCCTCCGCATCATTCTCCAGTACATATGCCACATCCGATACACTGCCGATATTGGCATATACATTGATCTTGCGTCCGCTCTTTGTCACGGATTCCCGTCCCTTGTAATCCGCCAGCAGGCTTCTTAGTCTCTGTTCCGTCTGCTGTGCCGCTTCTGCCTGCCGGAGCTGCTCTTCCTCCGGATCCAGGTAAAATACTGCTTCTCTGCCGTCCACAATGGCGCGGGTCCCGTTATGGATTTTCTCCAGTTCCAATGGTACCCCGATCAGTGCCGGAATATTCATCATACGTGCCAGGATCGCAGTATGGGAATTCGTTGATCCATGTACTGTGACAAAGGCCAGGATCTTACTCTTATCCATCTGTACCGTCTCACTGGGTGTCAGATCATCTGCCACAATGATCGACGGCTCCATGGTACTCCAGTCAATCTGCTCCTCCCCGGACAGATTGCGGACGAGGCGGTTGGAGATATCCCTGACATCCGCAGAGCGGGCCCGCATATATTCATCATCCATGTTGGCGAACATCTCTGCAAAATTATCACCGGTCACTGCCACCGCATACTCTGCATTCACTTCTTCGTTCTGAATCATGCTGTGAATGGCATCCTGATAATCATCATCCTCGAGCATCATCTGATGCACCTCGAAAATGGCTGCATTGACTTCTCCGACCTCCTGCAGAGCCTTCTCGTATAACTGCCCCAGCTGCGTCATCGTACGTTCCTTAGCCGCATCCAGTCGTTTCAGTTCTTCCTCTGTGTTGTCGATATGGATTCTCTTAACGAGACTGTCCTTTTTCTTCAAAACACTGACAGGTCCGATCGCTGTTCCCTTATATACGGATTTTCCAATATATTTTTCCATTTTCTACCTTCCAAACTCTGTCGTACAGGTCTTCTCCTAGAGGTTCTCACGGAAAAACTTCTGAAGCTCTGCTGCGGCGGTGTCTTCATCCGCTCCTTCTATCGTGACTTCCACGTTGTCTCCGTGCTTCACACCCATTCCCATGATCGCCATCAGCTTGCTTGCTGCAGCTGATTTCCCCTTACAGGAAAGTGTCACTGTACTCTGATACTTTTTCGCTTCCTTTGCGAGCAGTCCCGCAGGACGTGCATGCAGACCGATCTCATCCTTAATGATATAGCTAAACTGTTTCATCGGTAACATTCCTCCCTATTTTATATTTCTTGCTTTAATTATGTAGCATATTGTACATACTTTTTGCCTGTCGAGCTTATTATATATACATATTACCCACTTTTTTATTGTTTGTCTACATCACTTTTGATAAATTGTATATTTTTGAACATTATCGTAAAATTTTGTAAACTTTTTAATAAAAAATGCTCAATAGTCACCCGAGTTTCACGTTTTGTAAACGAGTTTCACATTTTGAAAG
>ERZ1034723.686-NODE-686-length-17239-cov-10.560871_pt1 | contig 17239 bp, 14 predicted proteins | sample MGYA00520637_ERZ1034723 | MGnify/ENA primary metagenome ERZ1034723 (study PRJEB33766, sample SAMN09781719) | gut metagenome | biome: gut microbiome | host: Homo sapiens | place: Madagascar | study: EMG produced TPA metagenomics assembly of the PRJNA485056 data... | reverse complement strand
ACATCCATGGGCGGACTCCCTGTGAGTTCAACCCGTCCACAATCTCGTCCAGCCATGCGAAATCGTACTTGCCCTTCTCCTGCTCGCATTTGGCCCAGCCGCTCTGGATTCTGGCGTAGCCGACTCCGAGAGGTCCGACGTACTTCCTGAACTGGCTGAAATCAGCGTAGTCCCTGTCAAGGGTCTCGCAGCCGATGGACCATCTGGAATCTCCAGAACCGTCCGCCGGCTTGGTGGCAAGCTTTCCGGTCTCAGGCAACCGGGTGGAGTAAGTGTTGAAATTCTGCCACGTCACAGAATACGGCTTCTTCTGGGCGGGAAGGGTGATCGCCGCTGACAGAAGCAACATTGTGGCTACAAACAACTTCTTCATAATCTCTTATAATTTATATGTTAATTTCGTCCTATGTTATGTGTGTTGTGGTGTGGTATAACGTCACAAATATAATAGCATATTTTCAAAATGGCAAAAGATTTTCGCAAAAGTTATTACGGTGTTGTGTAGTGTGGCATCGCAAAAGCGCAAGACAAATTCAAATCGGAAAAACCAAAACCTCTTTCTCAGAATGAATTGCGCCTGATCATCCGGAAATCGCACTTTTGCTTGAACAACCTGCCCTCAAGAATCATCTCCGCGGCAAGGCTCCCCATCTGCTCGAAATCCGCCGAGATGGTTGTCAGACCGTCAAGGACTATCTCGCTCATCGGGGACTCATTGTAGGAAATGATGCCAAAATCCCTTCCCGGCTTCAGCTTCAGTTCCTTGGCGGCTCTGGCCAGTTTGATTAGCTCCATATCGAACTGACCGTGAAGGATCAGATAGACCTCCTTGGGCTTGACGATCTCAGGAGTGACCTGCGTGTAGAACTCGTATGAGATTCCGTTCTCCTCACAGAAACGCGTCACGGCCTTGGAGATCATAGAATGGTAAAGGCTGGAAAGCTCGATCACGACATTGAGCTTGGGCACTTTCTTCAACTTGTTGACACCCATCATCAAACCATAATAGGCATCGTTCTCGAAATCCTGGTAAACAGCCCCGTAGTTGCCCTGAAGCTCCGGCATATAGTTGTCCAGCATAATGAGCTTTCTGTTAGGGATGCGCCTCAACGCCTTGAGCACACGCTTGCGGGTCTCATTGTCCAACGGGAAATGAGGAGTGACCACATAGTAGTCAAACATCCCCAGATTCTCATCAAGGTAATATTCCAAAAGGCTTATCTGCTGATTGTGAAGGTAGATCGTGATGTCGGCCTTGCCGCCGATGGCGGAGGCGAAAGCGTTGTACAGAATCTGCTTGGTGTTGCTGAACTTGTCGAACAAAAGCAGGATCTTCATCTTTTTCGCGCTGCGGCGGTCAGCGATATAGTACCCCTTGCCTTGCGTTGAGCTGATCACACCTCTGTCCCTTAGCAGGAAATAGGCTTTCTTGACGGTCTCCTTGGAGATGTCAAGCTGAGCGGAAAGTTCGTTCATAGACGGAAGAAGCTCGCCGCTATGGAACGAGCCGTCTTTAATCCCGGACTCAATCTGATCCATAAGCTGCTTATAGACAGGAACAGGCGAGGCGTTATCTAATCCTAAGGCAATAGACATATCTACAAATAAAGGCTAATACTCTCCAGACTGTGGCAGAGTCTGGTCTGGTGACAAATTTAAAAAAATATTTTGACTTAAGAAAATAAAGGGCTACATTTGCACCACACCACAACACACTTACGTTGTGACAAACGGAGTAGAAGAGTTCTTTCATTCACCAAGATGAACACAACAAAGAAATCGTACAAATGGGAGGTTCTGGCGATCCTATGGGTGGCGTACCTTCTCAACCAGGCGGACAGGCAGGTCTTTAACGTCGTCCTGCCGATGATCAGGGATGACCTTGGGCTGAGCGATGTGGCCGTCGGCTCCATCGCGACCATATTCAATCTGTTTTACGCTCTGCTCGTGCCGATCGGAGGGTACATAGGTGACAAATTCAGCAAGAAATGGATAGTCACCGGGGCGGTCCTGTTCTGGAGCGTCGCCACGATGTTCACCGGCCTGTGCAACGGGTTCATTATGCTGGTCGTGATGAGAAGTCTCGCCACGGGCGGCGGAGAGGCGTTCTTCGGCCCGGCGAACTACTCGCTTCTGGCTCAGTACCACGACAAGACGAGAGCCACGGCGATGTCTATCCACCAGACAGCTTATTATATAGGTATAATATTGAGCGGTTACCTTGCCGGTCTCGTGGCCGAGCATTGGGGCTGGAGGGCGGCGTTCTACGTGTTCGGAGCGGTGGGCGTGTTCCACAGCGTCTGGATGATCGCACGCCTGCGTGACCACAAGGATGAGAAAAAGACAGAGGCCAAGCCGGCCGAGAGGACTTCCCCGGGATTCTTCGAGGGATTCAAGATCGTGTTCACAACCCCGACCGCGCTGATCCTGACCCTTTGCTTCTCCGGCCTGATCTTCGTGCTGACAGGTTACCTGACCTGGATGCCGACCTACCTTTACGAGAATTTCAATATGGATCTGGCCTCAGCCGGCTTCCATTCTATGTTCTACACGCACATAGCGGCATTCGTCGGTGTTCTGCTGGCCGGAAGGCTCTCAGACCTCGCCGCCGGGAAGGATCCGGCGAACCGGATGGTAATGCAGGGAATCGGCCTTCTGATAGCCGTTCCGTTCATCGTGATGATGGGACACTCCACCGTCCTGTGGGCCATCTACATCGGATTCACCGGTTTCGGATTCGCCAGGGCGTTCTTCGACGCGAACACCTACACTGTCCTGTACGATGTGGTTCCTGAGAAATACCATTCCTCGGCGTCCGGAGTGATGATAATGACCGGATTCGCCATCGGAGCCCTCGCTCCCCTCGTTCTCGGAGCGGTCAAGGAGGCAACCGGGCTATCGTTCGGAATCACTATGCTCGCGGTGATCTGGGCGGTCTGCGGAACCGCGATGATCGTCTCGGCCAAGATCTTCTACGGCAGGGACTACCGTAAACGCAAGGCAAAGGAAGGAATAGAATAATCATAATATCATCTGAATATGAAAGTTAACGACAAACGTAGAAAGGCTAAGGCAGGTCTGCTGCTGATTGCTTCCCCCCGCTTCAAGAATCTTGGCGAGGGGCTTTCCCGTGGCACCTACGGAGAGAGAAAGGCCGCCGATGTTGAAAGGATAAAGGAAGGACTTGATTTTCTTGACATTGAATATCCAGGGATAACCTACGAGAGGGAAGATGCCGAAAAGGCTATGAAGATGTTCTTCGACACCAAGGTGGACTTCATCATCGCCGAGTTCCTGTCCTGGTCCGAGGACTTCGCCTGGATCAGGTTCCTGCGCGATATGCCGGATATTCCGATAATATTCGTAAACGCGGCCAAGCCTAAGATGACGTTCGAGGACACTCTGGACGAGGACGATTTCATCGACTACCTCTGCTCCGGCACCCTTGTGGGATCGCTGGAGGCTTCAGGTTCGGTTCCAAGGACCGAGAGAAAGAACTTCCACATCATTATGGGCACAAGAGAGGAGGTAAACGAGAAGATCAAGGTGTTCGCTTCCGCCGCCAAGGTGCGAACCATCCTCAGGCACAGCAACATCGGCCTTATGGCCAACTACAACGAGGCGATGTGGTCAACGTATATGGATCCGTACAGGATCTTCACGAAGATCGGCCCGGAGATGCATTTCCTGCCATATTCAGTCTATGGAGATGTGATCAACTCCATCACAAAGAAGGAACTGGCGGAATACTGCGTCGGGCTCACCACCAAATACAAGATGATGGAGGACGTTGAATATTCCAAGTTCGAGGGTTCGGCCATAGCGTCGCTGGCCCTCGCGAAACTTGCGAAGGATTCCGACACCGACCTTATGGTCTATAACGACATCGACACGGCCACGTTCAAGGTGGCTGGATGCCGCGCCGGATTCTACCACCCGTGGTTCAACGAGAGCTGCTCGATGCTGGTTCCGGAGGCCGACACGGGAGCCGGACTTATCTGCTACATCCTCAAGCTCCTGACCGACAAGAACATCAACTTCCTTGAGCCGTTCCACATCGAGGACGATTTCGGGACGTTCGCCGGAGGACACGCCGGCCCTAACGACCACAACGATCCCCAGTGGCAGGGCAATGTCGTCATCGCCCGTGACGTGCGCTTTGCCAAGACCCACTGGAAATATGCCGGTGCCCCGTTCGCCTGGTACAGGATCTCACCGGGAATGAAGACCCTCGCTCAGCTGATCGAGGACAACGGCAAGTACAAGCTGATCTGCGGGATGGCCGAGTCACTTCCGGGCAAGCAGATCCTGGCGACATATTCACACAGCATATTCCGCCCTACCGTTCCGGTCAAGTCATTCTTCGAGCAGATCCTCAAGATCGGAGCCACCCAGCACTTTGGCGTGGTTGACGGGGACTTGAGGAAGGAGCTCAAGGCCGTCGCTGATGTGATGGGCTTTGAATATTATGAGGTCGTCTAAAGACTGAATATTCCCGGAAATAATTGAGCAACAGAATTTAACAATAGCGTATTATGAGCTTTATGTACAATCCGTTTCCTTACAATGACCCGCGTCCTGTGAACAGGCCGGCTCTTGGCAAGGAGACAATCGAAGGAGTCACTTGCGGCACTCTCAAGTCCGCTTCCAAACTGGCGTCAGAGTTCGCAGGAATGCTGAAGGACGGCCACGGTGTCGTTGTAGCCCTCGACGGCTACACCACCGCCGACTGGACACGCCTTGTCAACTGCCTTTCGCAGCAGTTGGCCGCGAAGGGCATCGAGATGGAGGCTGTAAAATTCTCCGACATCTACAAGTCCGAGAAGGAGATGCACGAGATGCTCGACCCGTATCTGGAGTGGGACACAAGCAAGGACCCGACTTTGCTGTACGGCAAGGTGTTCAGAGGAGGTTATCCCGCCATATTCGATGAGAACAAGAAGAACGGGCTGAAGGCTTCCCTCAAAGAGGCGAAGGCGGCGACAGGAAAGGTGACCGTTGTTTACGGCTACGGCTGCCTCGACAAGGAATTCCGTGAGTTATATGACGTCAAGTGCTATCTGGACGTGACCCCGAAGGAGTCCATCCTGCGCATCAGGAGAGGCCAGTTCGCCAACTACGGCGACAAGGTGGCAAACAAGGTCAACCTCACCATCAGAAGGTGCTACTACGCTGATTTCGAGATGGCTGTCGGGCTTCGCGGGGAGCTTCTCCGTGAAGGCGTGCTGGATTGGTATCTTCCGTCCGATGATCCTGACGGCCTTCAACTTATGAGCCGCCAGACGATGGAGGAGATGCTCTCCGCACTCGCTCTCTATCCGTTCAGGTGCAGGCCGGCATATCTGGAAGGCGTCTGGGGAGGCACCTATATTCAGAGACTCCGCCATCTGCCGGACACAATGAAGAACTGCGCCTGGGTGTTCGACCTCATCCCGATGGAGGTCAGCATCGTAGTCCAGGCCGGTGAGAACCAGGTCGAATTCCCGTACTTCACATTCCTCCAGAAAGAAGGTGTGCCGGTGATGGGCGAGCCTTGCGTGAAGAAATTCCACGGCTACTTCCCTATCCGCTTCAACTACGACGACTCTTGGCACAGCAACGGGAATATGTCCATCCAGTGCCACTCCGGCGAGAAATGGAACAAGGAGAACTACGACGAGTTCGGCCGTCAGGACGAGAGCTACTACATTGTGGAGGCCGCCCAGGACGCCAAGACATTCATCGGCTTCAGGGATGACGCCGACACAGACGAGTTCATCGAGAAGATCAAGAAGGCCGACACCAAGCACGAGCCGTTCGACTATATGCGGTACGTCAGCTACGAGGAGTCAAAGCCGGGACTTCAGATTATGATTCCGGCCGGTACCATCCATTCATCAGGCCGCAACCAGCTTGTGCTTGAGATCGGCAGCCTTACCATCGGTTCCTACACCTACAAGCTGTACGACTACCTCAGGAAGGATCTTGACGGGAAACCGAGGCCGATCCACACCTGGTACGGAGAGCGCAACCTTGCCTTCGAAAGGAAGACATCCTGGGTAAGGCAGAACATCGTTCAGAAGCCTCGCACCGTGCGTGAGGGCGACAACTGGAGGGAGATCATCCTTGGAGAAAGCGACCTGCTTTACTTCTCGCTGCGCAGGTTGGATTTCCAGACCAGCATCGAGGACGACACGAAGGGCAAGTTCCACGTGCTTTCAGTCGTCAACGGCGAGCGCATCAGAATCCGTTCTATCGATCACCCGGAAAGGTCATTCGAGGCCCGGTACCTTGACATCGTGGTCGTTCCGGCGAATATGGGCAGGTACGTTGTCGAGAATCTGCGCACCGAGCCTGTCAGTGTCCACAAGACGATGCTTAAGGACGGTTTCGAGAATGACTGACAAATCCGTTGTGCTTCTGGATGTCGGCGGGACATTCGTCAAGGGTGGGATCGCTGATTCGGCCGGGAAGCTGGCTGAAGGCGTCACCTGGCAGGTTCCGGTCCGTTCGGAAGGAAGCCGAGAGGAAATACTTGAAGCTCTGGCGCAAGCCCTGCGTCAGGGCATTCTGAAATCAAAGGAGCTGGGAATGGGCGCGGTCGGACTGGCGGCGACATTCCCGGGGCCTTTTGACTACAACTCCGGGATACCGTTGATGCGGCACAAGTTCGCCGCCATCTATGGACTGAACCTAAAGGATTGGTTCAGGGATATCGCGGGAAAGGACTTCAAGGTGAGTTTCGCCCACGATGTGAACGCCCAGCTTTCCGGCGAGATGTTCTGCGGAGCCGGAGTCGGTTACAAGAACGTCTGCGTCATCACATTAGGCACAGGACTGGGTTTCGCTTTCAGCATTGACGGCAAGATCCAATACTCATCCACAGCGTCCCCGGCCAGAAGCATCTACAAAATGCCTTACGGAGACGGAGTCCTTGAGGATTATGTTTCAAAACGGGGCTTTCTCAGAGCCTACCGGGAGATAAGCGGGAAGGAGGAGCCTGAGCTGACAGTCAAGGAGATCGGCAGGCGGGCCGGCACCGGGGAAGCCGCCGCGCTGGAGACATTCTCGCGTGTGGGGTCGATTCTCTCGAAGGCTGTCAGTCCGATCCTATCCGAAATCGGGACGGAATGTCTTCTGCTCGGAGGCCAGATCTCCCGCTCGTACATATTCCTTGAAGACGCTTTAAGACAAGGACTTGCAGATGTCGAATCCCTGAGACGCGTCTCCCCGGTGGCGCACATCGAGGAAGCGGCCCTCTACGGAGCGTTCGCCACGTTCGCGCGGCAGAACAAGGATGAAATCTGATACTTATTTGCCAATTGCTTGAACCATCCCGGCGCCAGCCTTTCAAGTTGCGGAAGAATATGGTAACTTTGGGCTTATGGACAGACAATCAATTCTAAAGGAACTGGAGGGAGACATTCTTCCATTCTGGATGCAAAGGATGACCGACCCGAAAGGCGGCTTCCTCGGCAGGATGGACGGTAACGGGAACATTATTCGGAACGCTGAGAAAGGAGCGATCCTTAACTCCCGCATTCTCTGGACATTCGCCTCAGCGTACAGGGTGCTCGGGAAAAAGGAATATCTCGGCACGGCCACCAGAGCCTACAATGAGATACGGGACCGTTTCACTGACAAGGAATATGGCGGGATCTTCTGGAGCCTCGACTTCGAAGGCCGCCCGAAGGACACGAAAAAGCAGTTCTATGCCATCGCCTTCGCGATCTATGGTTTGTCTGAATATTTCAGGGCCACAGGTAATGAGGAGGCTCTGGAACTTGCCAAGTCTTTCTATCACAGCATAGAAGAGCACAGTTACGACCCTTGCGACGGAGGGTACATCGAGGCCTGCACCCGTGAGTGGGGAACGCTTGAGGATATGCGTCTTTCCGACAAGGACCAGAACGATGCGAAGACGATGAACACCCACCTGCATATTCTTGAAGGGTACACCAATCTTTACAGGGTGTGGAAGGATTCCGGACTGAGGGAAAGGCTCTCCGGGCTCATCAACATATTCATTGACAAGATCATACGTCCAGACGGGCATCTCGGTCTTTTCTTCGGGGATGACTGGGCTCCGCACTCCACCGCCGTTTCCTACGGGCACGACATCGAGGCATCCTGGCTGCTTGACGAGGCCGCCGGGGTGCTGGGAGACAAGGAGTTGGCCGCCAAGGTCAAGTCAGTCTGCGCCAAAGTCGCCGCCGCCGCGATGGAAGGCTTCTCCCCCGAAGGCGGAATGATCTATGAATATGATCCCGCGACCGGCCGTAGGGATTCCGACCGTCATTGGTGGGTCCAGGCCGAGACCGTTGTCGGTTGCCTCAACCAGTACCAGAAAACCGGTGACGCAAAATGGTTGGAATCCGCTGACAATGAATGGTCTTTCATCCGCCGCCACCTGATCCGCCCCGACGGCGAGTGGTACTGGAGCCTCCGCTCCGACGGCACCCCCAACACCACTGACGACCTCGCCGGCTTCTGGAAATGCCCCTACCACAACAGCCGTATGTGCCTTGAGGTTCTCGAAAGAGGGCTCTGATTTTCCTTTTCCAAGAGCTTTCAAGGCAGATGATGTCAGCATTTTGTGAAGATAATGCTGACGTCATCCGCTTTTTTGTCATCAACAGGAGCGATATCACCTGTTTTTGCTCCCGTGATGGTTGGCAATCCACCGATCAGGGTTGAAGAAGTTCCGCCAGATTGGACAACCAGCGGAATATTTTTGTATTTTTGTGAGTTTAATACTGACAGAACAATGGAAGAAGCGAAAAATCCAACGGCCGAGGAGCCGAAAAGACTCAACTTTCTTGAGGAGATAATAGAGGACGACCTGAAGTCCGGAAGAGTTAAGAGCGTGATGACACGTTTCCCTCCGGAGCCTAACGGGTACCTCCATCTCGGACACGCGAAGAGCATCTGCATCAACTTCGGGCTCGCCCAGAAGTACGGCGGAAAGACCAACCTCCGCTTTGACGACACCAACCCGACCAAGGAGGACACTGAATATGTCGATTCGATCAAGGAGGACATCCAGTGGCTCGGCTTCCAGTGGGACAAGGAACTTTACGCTTCCGACTATTTCGACCAGCTTTACGCCTGGGCCGAGCAGATGATCGAGCGCGGTCAGGCCTACGTGGACGACCAGACACAGGAGGAGATCAGCAAGGGACGCGGCACCGTGGACAAGCCGGGAACCGAGAGCCCTTACAGAAACCGTTCAGTAGAGGAGAACCTCCAGCTGTTCAGGGATATGAAGGCCGGCAAATACGCTGACGGAGAGAAGGTTCTCCGTGCGAAGATCGACATGGCCTCCCCGAACATGATGTTCCGCGATCCGATTCTCTACAGGATCAAGCACGCCTCGCATCACCGCACGGGCGACAAGTGGTGCATCTACCCGATGTACGACTTCACCCACGGCCAGTGCGACTCAATAGAGCACATCACCCACTCGATCTGCACTCTTGAGTTCGATGTCCACAGACCTCTGTACGACTGGTTCATCAAGACCCTTGAGATCTGGCCGAGCCATCAGTACGAGTTTGCCAGACTGAACCTCACCTACACCCTGATGAGCAAGAGAAAGCTTCTGGAACTCGTCCAGAAAGGCCTTGTCTCCGGATGGGACGATCCTCGTATGCCTACTCTCTGCGGAGTGCGCCGCCGTGGCTACACCGCCGAGGCCCTCAAGATGTTCTGCGAGAAGATCGGAGTCTCAAAGCGTGACCAGATGATGGACATCCAGCTTTTGGAATGGTGTGTGCGCCAGGATCTTAACGCAAGGGCCAACAGGTATATGGTCGTTCAGAAACCTTTGAAGGTCACCCTCACCAACTGGGAGCCGGGCAAGGTGGAGTGGTTCGACTGCCCTCTCAACCCTGCCGAGCCGGAGGGAGCCACCCGCAAGGTTCCGTTCACGGGAGAATTCTACATCGAGCGCGACGACTTTATGGAGGACGCTCCGAAGAAGTTCTTCCGCCTCAAACCAGACGGAGAGGTTCGTCTGAAATACACCTACATCATCAAGTGCGAGGAGGTCGTCAAGGATGCTGATGGCAACGTTGTCGAGCTGAGGTGCACCTACGACCCGACCACGAAGCCGGGAGGAGGCGAATGGCGCTCTGTCAAAGGCACCATCCATTGGGTTTCAACTGAATATGCCAAAGAGATCGAGATCCGCAACTACGACCGTCTCTTCGTCAAGGAGGACATGAACTCCATCCCTGAGGACAAGGACTACAAGGACTTCCTCAACCCGGAGTCACTCACAATAGCTAAAGGTTACGCCGAGCCGGCCCTTCTTGAGGACAACTCCGGAATCGCCGTCCAGTTCGAGCGTACCGGCTACTACTACAAGGATCCGGACAGCACCGCCGACAAGGTGATATTCAACAAGACGACAGCCCTGAAGGACTCCTACAAGCCTGAATAACAGAGGTGGTTATGCACCTGCCCCTTTTCATAGCCCGACGGTACCTGTTCGCGAAGAAGTCACACAACGTGATCAACATAATCTCCGCGATCAGTGCCGTCGGTATGGCTATAGGGACGGCTGCCCTGATCATCATCCTTTCAATCTACAACGGCTTCGACGAACTTGTCAAATCGACACTCAGCAACGTGGAGCCGGACATTCTCATCACCCCCGCCAAAGGCAAGGTCTTCATCCCCGAAGGCGAGGCGTTCGACCGCATAAGGCAGAATCCTCTTATAGATGAATATGACCTCATCCTTCAGGAGAATGTGTTCGTGGACTATGACGGGCATCAGGGAATAGCCAAGGCCAAGGGCGTGGACAGCGCTTTCGAAGCCGGCTCCACCCTTGCCGGACACATCACCAACGGAGAGTTTTCCCTGCACAAAGGCCAGTTGCCGCAGATGGTTGTCGGCGCGGGCCTGGCATACAAGATGGGCATGAACCCAGCCTTCCTCGCCTCCGCGGAATTATATTTCCCGATCAGGGACAGGAATTTCTCGCTCGCGAACCCGGCGGCCTCGATTGAAACCGTACGGATGCGCCCTTCAGGAATATTCTCGGTCAACCAGCAGATTGACGATGATCTGATGATCGTGCCGATCGAAGAGATGAGAAAGCTGCTTGGCTATGAGGAAGAGGTTTCAGGAGTGGAGATCCGCCTGGCCGAAGGCTCCACCGCGAAAGACATCCGTTCCGCGATCAAGCATATTCAGAAAGAATTAGGCCCTGAATTCAAGGTTTTGGACCGCTTCCGCCAGAATCCGTCGCTCTACAAGATGATGCGCTACGAGAAGGCGGCGATATTCCTGATCCTCATTTTCGTCATCATCATCATCGCCCTGAACATCTTCGGCAGCATCACGATGCTGATCATCGAGAAGAAGGATGACATCGAGACCTACCGCAGCCTCGGGGCAACCGATAAGATGCTCCGCCGCACATTCACCTTGGAAGGTTGGCTGATCTCCCTTCTCGGCCTCGCCGCCGGCCTTGTCATCGGCATCGGTTTCTCCCTTGCCCAGCAGCATTTCGGTTTCATCAAGATGCCCGGCAGTTTCCTCGTGAACGCCTACCCGGTCATCCTCCAGTGGCAGGATGTCCTCGCCACCATCGCCGGCGTCGCCCTCATCGGCTACATCATCGCCCTCCTCCCCGTCCGCCGCAACATCCGGTAACGCCCTCGGGCGCAAGAAGCAACAACTCACGTACGGGAAAGATACAACATCGGTAATAAACGAGTACGGAGATCAGCAATCAGATAAAATTCAATACGGATATAAGACGAAAAAAGGGAGACGATGATCAGTTCGTCTCCCCTCGAATGAGTTAATCTCAAGCAAAACTCTTACAATTGTGATTCCGCCTGACCGTAGGGGCTAAAACTCGTAGAAGAAGTTTATTTTCGGCAAGGCCGCCACATCATCTTTATGGATAAAAAGTTGAGCGCCAAGGCTTATACCGAAGCCATTCCCTTTCCGGCCACCCCAAATCCAACCAAGACTTGGCTCCACTGTCGCGGCATTCATAAAGCTATAGCCATTGTGGTTCCCGCTATCAGTCTTGAAAGCGTGACAGAAACCAGCCTTGACACCAGCCACCATCGCGCTCGGTCTGTCAGACAAGTATGCCCGGTAATCCACGAACACTTGCCCGAAACGTGGGTAGTTGTCGGTAGGGATAAAGAAACCTCCCACACCCGCACCCAGATAATGATGCTCATTGAACATATATCCGTGTGATGTTTCAAAACCGACAATGGCAAAATACTGGTCGGTAAGAGTAATGCTTCCCCTATAGCCGGCGGTTCTCGGCAAGGATTCCTGCGCGGACATTGTAAATGCCCCACACAAGGTAATCAGCGTAATGGCCAATTGGAAAAAACACTTTTTCATAGACTTATTTAAATTAATACGACAGCACTTTTTCATCAATTACTATGCCGAAACGACTTAATTCGCATTTCGTGTGCAGATTAACTTAAATCCCGGGAAGGCTATATCATCTGATCTCCAGGCTTGGCACGACTCAAAATGCGCCAATCGCTAAACCTATTATTGTCAACACATTACAACATCCTGGCAGTCAAAACCAGAGACCAGCTTTTCACAACTAACTGATTGTCAGCCGGTGATGCTTCACTGCTTTATAATCAATGCTTTATGGATTTGTACACATAGGGCGCAAGAAGCAATACTGCTCACGGGAATGATACATCACCGGTCAGAGACGACTACGGAGATCATCCATCAAGTGATAAACCGAGCGTAAGGCGGGGATTGTTGACAACAGTTTCGCCCCACGCCCCTCGACAGCATCCACAAAGGCTTTGACCTCAGAGTAATAGCCCTGCGTGTAGATCTGATTGTTGACCAGAGTCGGGACAAAGGAGTTGCGGGAGAATAACTCAACACTGACCGGCTGACGATGAAACACCTTTTCCAACGGCACACCCATAAAGGTTCCACAATTAGGATGGAAAGCCAACGTTTCCATCCCTCTCATTTCGTACGTGCCTTTGGCTGAACGGACTATCAAACTTTCCTCGGCTCCGTCCCACGATGCTGAAGTGGACAGTTCCAAAATTCCGCTCACACCACTATGTTTCAGAATCAACAGCATCGTCACTCCCCCGCCGGAAGTCCGTACAATCTCAAAGCCCTGCACCACGGCATCCCCGAAAAGGAACGAAACATAATCCAGCGGATGGATGAACAGATCTGTCAACGAATCTCCTTCCGGATAACGTCCGGTAACATAGCGAAGGCTGTAACTTTCAGCCTCATCTTTCCTAAAGGCCTTCCGTAACGCCTGAGTGACAGGCGAATACCTCTTCTGCATTCCAGCGACAGCCAACACATTCCCCTGCGTTGCCAAGCCCGCAAGTCTATTCAATTCCTCTGACGTCCGACAAGGCGGCTTCTCGACAAAAAGAGCCTTTCTGGCCTCCAGAACCCTCGACGCAATCTCAAAATGCGCTGACGGTGAGGCCGACACGAACACACCTTTGACGGAAGCATCCGAAAGGATTTCATCCAAATCCGTTGTGGCTGTGATTTCTGAATATTTCCGTCCTATCAACCCAGCCTTTTCCTTTGACCTGCAACAGATGTACTTCAATGGCACGTGAAGATAGTCCAGAACCGGATACAAATTGTCCACGCTATGTCCGCCGAAACCCACGAAAGCATATTCATTTACGCAGCATTCCTGCAGTCGCCGGCGGCCGCGTATATTCTTGTATCTATCTATCAGATTCTCAATGTTTGCCATAACCTACATATTCTTAATTCGTTTGAAATAGCTCCGGTATGTCTCCCCACGCAAACCCGACCAATCATATTTCCCATAGAAAATCTCAATCAGAGGTTTAGGAAATATTCTTTCCATATTCCGCATCAGGATTATGTCATATTTGCGATGGAAATTTATCCAACAGCCGTTGCATCCCGCAGAATACCCACACTGCAATTTTCGGGCTTTCTTTGAATTGAATATCCCATCCAACGATTCCTTATGAATATTTCCGAGCGCCACATCGAGGTTCTGGCAAAGCGGAACATTCCCGTCAGAGTGAATCACCAAAGAGCTGAATATGCTCTGGCAGCGCAACCGGAGCCGCCCGTTCCGCCATTCGTCATAAAGCGCCACAAAATCATAGTTTTCCTCAGTCTCGTGAATATTCCCGGGAATGCGGCGAAGATAATTCTTCGCATCAGCCTCCAACAATTCACCCGTCGTGTCGAAAAACGCCATCGTTCCGTAAATTCCCACACGGACATCAATCCCATACCTTTTCGCGACATCAATCACGAATCTCATATCCCCGAAATCATTCCAAGGAGACAAACAGAACATCAACGAAATCGGTACTTCGTTCTTTAATTCCTCCACGACACGAATCACCTTATCATAACCATCCCGACCACGCATCCGCAGATAAGTCTCACGGTCACCGTCAAGCGACAGGTACAGATGCGCAGGCCGGTAACGCCTGACATATTCAATGACACGCTCCGGAGCAAGTCCGTTGGACAATAAGGTGTAGTTCGGATGATTACAGCTGAACCACTCCATAATCTCCGCCGCCTGAGGATGCAGGATGAATTCCCCGCCTTCCAGCCCGACAGTTGTCCGCCGCGTCACACATCGGCTGGACATAATCCCCTTGATGTCCTCAAGTGAAAGGTTCTCGTCCGGCTTCTTCCAGATTGAGCAATGCCGGCATCTTGACTGGCAGCTGGTCGTTGAATATATCATCAGTTGGCTCAGTTTCTTCCTTCCCGGGGAAAACAGATTGTGAAGGTAAAGACCTCCGTTATAAAGATAATCAGTAATGGAATACATAGTAAAAACCCTTCGTGAAATCAGAAGAATTATTTCCCGACATATGCCTCTTTCTGATCGATATCCTCCGTAGTAAAGTCATACACCCAGCTCTGTTTAATAAAACCATCCCACTTATCCGTCTTATACTTACGCCAATTATTCTCGTTAAAGAACGGATTTCCGGCCTCATCCTTGTCACGGACAAACCATTCCTTCAGCAGACTTCCATCCGATGAGGTGAAACTGATTTTTTGGTTGCCATCCGGTTCACTCGCCAATAAATGACCGAATCTTGGCTCCACATTGATGCCACAAAAATAACGATACAGACAAAGCGAATCTCCCGGCTCCACCATCTCAATTTTAGGATTCACGTATGTCCAGCCACACCAAATGCCAATTGGTTCCTTTGTAGTGTTTTTCACCCACCATACCCCTTCATTATCGTGAAAAGTCGTTGAAGGGTCACAGGCGATAAAGCAATACATCGCCATAAACGTAAATAAAATCTTTTTCATAATAAAACAGTTTAAGTCCCTTAAATCTAGAATCATTCTGGGGAAACGCAAAATATTTCCCCAGAAATCGAAAAAGAACCAGAAAATTTATTGTCGCCTTATTTCAAGACTAGATCCAGATTCCACAAGGAATGTGGATCCTATCGACACTTTGCCGACCAATGTCAACTTAGCGCCGTTGATAACGCTGACATTCTAGACGGTGATATTTGTTCCTGTGACGGTTGCCGATTCCGACACGGTTCGTCCTGAAAAAGTGACATCCTCCGTGACAGGTTCTTCCACATCCTCGATTATACCATTGACTGTCTGTATTTCTACAGATACTTTCTCTTCGTCTTTTTCTGTGGCTTTCACTTCTCCATTTATGAATAAGCCACACATAAAGGAAATTGACAACACAAGAATTGAAATGACTTTTTTCATCTTTTTACAACTTTTGGTTACTGCAAAGTTCACCATAAATAATATACTCTCAAAAATCAAAGCCTACTTTTCATTCGCAGAAGTCACTTAATATCAACAAATTATAACCAAGGATAATTACTTTCCGTATCATCCTACCTACTAACGGGGAAAAAGCGCACATTATTTAGGACATCCAGCTATGAATGCGCCTTCAAAACAACGATTTCACGAATGGGGAAAAACCTACCGACTCTCATTAAAAGTTCTTTTCACCCAAGCCGACAAGGTTCCATCTTCTGTTGTTAGTCCTAATTTTGTTCTTAATCTGCTGCTGATATTATATGCGTTTGAATAGTTTATTACTTTAGGTAACTCAACTGTCTTTAGGCCAATTATCAATAAACAACAATATCCAATTTCCGATGCGGTCAAACCACAATCAGTCAATTTCGATACAAACCGAGGAAAATAGATCGCATATATCAGACCGATGCTAACCGTAACCTTCTCTCTATTGTTCAACAGTTCTTCCAACGTCACAGTAGCTTTTGACAAAGAATCAGGCATATCTCTATTTAAGAATGCGGCCAATGCTTTAACTCTCATCTCGATTATTCTTTGAACCTGCGCATTATGCTCATCATTGTTGTCCTTCTCTAATGTATCCATAAATTTTTCGATAGGTTTGAGTTTCTCCATCAAAGCAGAAAGTTCATCATATTCTACTTTTATTTCATCGTACTGCAAACGTAAAGACAACTCTCTTTTCCTAAACTTCCTATAGATGAACAAACATAATAAAATGACAATAATAAGTATAATAACAATGGTCACAAATAATATTCTTTGTTTGATGATAGTGATGTTGTTTTCATAATTATTCTTTACTGATTTGACCTCTTGATTAATCTTTACCAAATCAAGCGAATCGCTGAGTTTAGCATAACGTATAATGCTTTCGTAAGCGTTGACGTACTCTTCTTGTGATTTCTGTACGGAAGCAAGAAGATAATAATAGGCTTCATCATTAATGTCGCCTCCATTTTGAATATACCGGCATAACGCATCCCTTGACAACTCTGTTTCTCCTATTTTTATATATACCTGCGCTATAATCTTCCAATCCAAATCAGACTCGCTTTGAGCATAATTGATATACCTTTCACAATCAGCTTTAAGTGCTTCAACAGATGAATCAACATTCAGTGAATATAACAATTTAATGTCAAGCATTTTCAAATGATTCTGATACGACAAGTCAGTGTGTTGGTTGACAATGGTAAGGCAAGAGTCCAATTTATGGTAATCCCTTAAAATAAGGTATGTATTCGCCTGTGATAAAGTTGCGGATACATAATTATTGTCATTTCCAGAAATTTCCGAATACTTTGCCGCCTCACGTAACTCATCAAGTTCTCCGGAAAGATCAAACCGTGAAAAATATATTTGTGCTTTTGCGAAATAAACGTGAATTTAACATATTTTTGTATAATTAACTCTCAAGTTTGACGGTCTTTGC
>ERZ1034723.682-NODE-682-length-17298-cov-10.998840_pt1 | contig 17298 bp, 12 predicted proteins | sample MGYA00520637_ERZ1034723 | MGnify/ENA primary metagenome ERZ1034723 (study PRJEB33766, sample SAMN09781719) | gut metagenome | biome: gut microbiome | host: Homo sapiens | place: Madagascar | study: EMG produced TPA metagenomics assembly of the PRJNA485056 data... | reverse complement strand
TTAACGTTAAAAAATACGCTCAAAGCTTGCTCAATTAGAGTAAAACAGGGCGTGTATGCCTATGAATGAGGTGTGTATGCTTATGAATGAGGCGTGTATGCCTATGAATGAGGCGTGTATGCTTATGAATGAGGCGTGTATGCCTATGAATGAGGCGTGCATGCTTATGAATGAAGCGTGTATTCCTATGAATGAAGCGTGTATTCCTATGAATGAGGCGTTCTTTCAGGGCACAAAAAAAGTCGTGGAATCTTAGAAGGTGAGTCACCTCGGCAACTAAAATTCCAACGACCAGTCTAGTCTAGTCTTCGCAAATTTGTATAATAGTAAATGATAATAATGTCTTATAATAACTAAAATAAGGGGGAGGAAGTATTCCTAACTTCCTTCCCTCCTCTCTTACTGATATATGATTCTTAACTTTTGTATTTTGCTTACTTTTGGTAGTTGATTGTCACCTTCCAAGGCTTGTTGCTATTGTAGTGCTTAGCCTTGATGTAGAACGTACCTTTAGTACCTGTTACGGCACGTACATTCTTCATTGTGATGGTTTGAGAAGCTCCAATCACACTTGGAACTTCATACTTGGTGACGAACCAACAGTTCCAACCTGCGCCTTCATCAACATCTGCTGTAGAAGCTACCTTTACATCGCTGCCTATTGGGTTCACATCGTTGGATGCAATCTCAATTTCTATTGGCAACAATTCCTTAGGATAGTAACTTGGAATTGTGAAGGTCAGTTGGGCTTCTGAAGTTACCTCCTTACCCATTGTAAAGGTAGATGGGAACTTGAAGTCCACATTGCTGATACTGTAGAGATGGATGTTTCTAGTCAATCCATGCTTCTTATCTACCAGCTTGATGGTGGCAGTCTTACATTCACCGGCACTGATATCACCAATCTTGTATGTGATGGTTCCCTTACCGGTTGCTGCGTTATACTGTACTGTAGGTACAGGAAGCTTTCCACCATCCAGTTTTGTGAAGTTCTTGTTCTCTGTCCAGGAGACGTTGAAGTCGGCTGCAGTTTGAGTAGCCTCACCCTTATATTCAAAGTCGATGGTCTGCTCGCTGTTGGCTGATTCCTGTGTCAACATCTGGTAAGTACCATCTACGATATTCATCGTATAAGTACCATCAGAAATTTCCTGGATGATGTCTTCTACCGTAATCCATGGGTTGTTGGCAGGAGTACCATTGTATGCAAGTTCTGCTGAGCTGTAACCCAGATTCTTGCCCAATCTCTTGATGTTGATTCGGTAGAGATGGTTTCTCTTGACAGGAATCTGAACACCCTCGTTCTGGAGCAGAACCTGGAACCATTTTGTATCTCCGTCCTTGTATGTCACCTCCATGATTACCTTGAGTGGCTTTTCCAAAGAGTTTTCCTGCTCAAATGTATATTGCATAGGCAGGTTGCTGCTGTTTGGCCACATCTCTTCATTTCCTACAGAGAATTTCTCTCCTTCAGAAGGCCATCTTGTTGGATCCAGCGATGGAGTAATGTAGGTGCATTCTGCTTTCCACGCAGCTGCATCTGTCAGCATATTGGTTTCAGGGAAAGTCAGCTTTTCCTTATCTCTATTGAATGGAGCTACCGTACCATGCTGCATCACGTTGCCCAGTGCATATCTGATGTTTTGGATGTTTGGATCCTCCCATTTCACTTCAATCTTGGCACGGTTGCGGAGCAGATGGATCACATTGTTTGCCACTACATTCTTGGTGAGGAAATCTGTCATTTCTTCAGGAGTATTCTTCTTGACATAACCCCAATACACCATCTTGTCGTGCTGCTGACTGTTGTTTCTGTTATCGAAGCTAGTCATGAGGTTGTTCTCATGTCTTCCAATCCATTCTGCAGACTTGCTGAAATCAATCGCCTGGTTGCCGGTAGTAACTGTATTTTCTGCAGTGGCATTCGCCATGATGTGGATGCGGGCGGTTCCCGTAGGAATCGTTGCGGTGATGTTCTTCTTGTCCGATCCGCCATCATCCTTGATTTCATTGGTTGCCACAGACTGGATATTCAGATCTCTGGCAAGTCCCAGGAAATAACCATCTTTGTCAAAGCATAGCAGCTTCATATCGTTAGCGCTTGCAATACCTTCGGTTGCGAAGTTAGCTACTCTGCTCTCTACTTTTGAGTAGTTTGGAACGGAGATGGTGAAGTGGGCTTGATACGTGCCTATCTCATTCTTGGAAGGAACGCCATTGTCCACCATGCTGTCGGTGCAGGCTGTCAACATTGTTAACAGCGCTGCCATTATTCCGATATATGTCTTTATCTTTTTCATTTCGTAACTTCCTTAAATGTTATTACTTCATTTGTTTATCTAACTCTTCAACCTGTGCAGGGGTGAGGTCGCGAACGCAACGAACGAAAACTTCATCACCAGACTCAACACCGGTAGCTACCGTCTTGTTGTTAAGCGTATAATAATTTGCTCCTTCCAAAACTGGCTTGATAGGCTGTTTTGTCTTACCTTTGTTATTCTTGTATGATTCCTGTTGGAAGTCAACAATGAATTGTATCTCTGTCTTTGTTGGGAGACGCCAACCATCATATATTACTTGTTTGCCGTTTTCCTTCTTTACTTCCCGGTACGTTTCACAATGCGTCTTTGCTCTGGATTGATTAAAATTTGCCGATCTTACAGCTCCAAGCTGTGAAGCAATCATAAATGCAGGGGATACGACTTCGTCGTTTGTATAGCCTGTAGATTTATCGATGTTTGGATGAGCAATATTATATTTGCTATCTTTTGTACTTGAAACTTGTATGATGTACATACGGTTGTTCTTCAAATTATCAAATGAAGTGTCGTCATAAAAACTACGGATATAGCTATTCTCGTAATATTTTGCATGATATCCACCATTATAATCATAAGTATATGAGTTATAGACATTTTGACCTGCAGCTGTACGATATGCCCATCCGCTTTTACTTCTAGAAGAATAGTCTCCGAAGAAGTTCTGGGTTTCAATCAGAGGTGACTGCTTGTATTTTACTGTTGCTTGTTTACCTTCAGCATTTTCAAGAGTCAAGACGATATACTTGGAGAAGCGATTCTGCGGGATAGGAGAATTAATGGCGATCTTACCACCAAGATTTACTCCATCCTTTTCTTTCTGCAATTCCATTTTTGTTGGGTATGGATAGAATGGAATTTCTTCTTTCACCCTATATTCGTAATGTCCTCCAATTCCCAAAAAACCTGAAACCCATACTTTCTCTTTTTTGATGATAGTCTCCTTGTATCCCTCAGAATACACTTCAGTATTTCCTTCATTATCGATGTAGTACACCTTTTTACTAACGATGGTCACTGGGCTGGAAGACTTATAAGTCACGCTCATATCCTTATCTACATTCTTCATATAGACAACCTTTGGAGTAACCATCAGATACGAAGTATTGGCATCGATATCAGTAGTACCGCCATCCGACCAAGGGAGAACATCATAGACAACCTTACCAGTAGTGATGTAACCAATCTCAGAGCTACCGCCCTTGTTGTTGATCTTTGCATCAATGGTATAGATGGTGTTGCGGTTCAGCTTCTTGGCATCCTCACCGGTAGCCTTAGGGTCACGGACAGGAATCTTGTAATAGTTCATCTCCGTATTGCCATCGGCTGTAAGAGGAACCTGGAGGTAGATGGCTGGCGCCTTGGTGTCGTCATCCCACTGAGTGGCATAGCTGTAAGTGGTAACGGTATATTCGCCACTTCCACCTTGTGCTTCCACCATTTCACCATCCTTCAACTCAGATTCTGTATTGCTGCCGAAGATAGTAGTCTTGGCATTGTAGTTCTTCAACTGCCATTTTGCCTGACCAGCTGTATAGCCTTCTACGTCAACATGAATGGTAAGGGCAATCTTGGCAGCAGCACGAGCCAGATTAACTGGAATGGTCTGTGTAGGTTCCTTGGTTACCTGGTAGTTCTGCTCGCTACTCATCAGGAACATCTTGTTGCTGTTGCTGGTAGCATCGTATGGCTTCCAGATATCCTCGTCGGTCTGTACATCGCCTGAACCTGTGGCGTTAGCCACAGATTTCACGCTGTAAGTATTACCTTCCTGCAGATCATTATCTACTTTCCAGTTCTTTTGAGCAATCACTTTCTCCTCGCCGCTCTTCAAGCCGCCAGTGAAAGTCTTATCTACCTTGCACTCATTATACTCACCAAACATCTTGATGTTGAATTTATAGAGCTTATCCTCGTTGAGGCTTGCTTCAGAAGCGGTAGTTGCTCTCGAAACCTTGTTGTCAAGGATGAGAGGCTTCACGCTCAACTGCTGAGCTCCCTGATAGATGAGCTCAGAGTCTTCTGCGCAACCCACAAGGGATAATCCCAGGGTGAGAGCCATAAGTGCCAGTGTCGTATTCTTATATATATTCAACGTTTTCATGATGTTTGTCATTTATTGTTGTTTATATCTCATTGTTTACTTTACTTGGGTGAATTCCATATCGGTCTTCGTTCCCGTTCCTGTGGCTGTACCTGCGCTTCCATCAGAAGGAGCATTGATGATTACCTTCATGTTTGGACTATAGGCTACCATATAGACACGGCAGGTATAGTTGTCACGCTGGGTATAGTCGAGTACCGATCTTGGAACCACGTAGAAAGGAGCCACCTCTGTAGTGGTACCGTTGCCGGTAATCACGGTCATTACGTCAGCCAGATCGTAAGAACCATCAGTTTTTACCTTGTCGGCAAAAATGAATCCGTAGTCTGGGCTATCTGTCTGGAGCACCCAGCTCTTACCATTGGTATTCATCTCTGTGAATGAGATCTTTGGTCCGAATGTTGCATTGTTGAATGCTATTTCATTACTGTTCTCGCCATTCTTCTCGATGTTTGTCTTGATAGAGATGGCATCATTGAAAGTGTAATTTGCTCCGGTTTCCCAAGGCAATACTGTTGGTAAGACTTTCAGTTCAGCAGGATGCTCAGGATCACTGCCACCTTCTCTGTCCACCTTGGCTGTTACGTCGTAAATGGTGTTGCGGTCGAGGCGATAGAGAGGCTCGTATTTGGCCCAATCTATTGTTGCTGCATCGTTGTCTTCGTAGAGGCGCTTGTTAACCGGCACCTTGTAGAAGTAATCCTTGCCATTGTATTTTGCCTTGAGCAGGATGTAGGTCTGCTTGCTGACATCGATTGGCTCTTCTTCATACGGCTTCTTTTTCTTGTCAATCCAACTGTTAGCGTATGAGTAGAACACAGCCTTGTTGTCTTGTGTGACGGCAGGAGCAGTTACCTTACTGCTGGCAGCGGCTTCGGTATTCAATGCATTGTTTGTGCTGGTACCTTCTGCGATGATAGCGCCATCTGCAGCGTAGTGTATCAACTGACAGGCATACTCTGTAGGAGCTACTGTTTTGCCCTTGTCATCTTGTACGTTGAGGCGGATCTTGGCAAGCGCTCTCTTCAGCTGGAACTGGATGTGAATCGTTCCGTTCACAATCTGTTTCGTCTCCTCCATCTTGGCATCCATCACGAATGAAGTCTGCTTTGCCTTGGGATTGAAGGTGGCTGCCTTGTTGATGGTGGCAGTCTTTAATCCATCCAATGTTGTAATGCCGCTGATATTATCCAGGTTTGCTACCAGATAGAGAGTGTTGCCTGTAATCTCTGAACGCTTCAGCTGTTTGCTTTCCAACTTCTTGTGCTTGTATTCTGTAGTAGGACTGCCCTGAACGGAAGTATCTGTAAGAGGAAGACTCTTGACGAGTTTTCCGGTTGCATCGAAAACGAAGAGGTCGAGGCGATTGATCTTGTTTTCATTGAGATCTTCATTTCCAACCTCAGTTTCTGCACGGGTAACAGCTGCACGGGTTTCAGTAGCAGAACCGCCTACTTTATATTCCAGCACCACATCGTAGTCGCAACTCGGTGTGCCGTCCATATCATCGCTCATGCAAGATGTGTTTGCAAGCCCTAAGAGGGCGATTGCACACATCGCAAAGTATTTTGATATTGCTTTCATTGTTTGCCCTCCTTAATTTAAATAATTAGTATAATGTTTACTATTGCTCTGAAGGATATTGTAGGCAGTTCCCTTGGTAGCCTGCAGCTGGAAGATGCGGATGCGGGTGTTGGTTCCTGCAAACTTTCTTCCGTTCTTGTACATACCTCCTTCGTTGTCAGGGTTGATTTCTACTTCGTATTCATGGATTCCATCCAGTGATACGGTTACGTAGAGGTCGGTATATACAGGTTTGCTGCCCTTACCTATAGCCCATTCAGTCAACTTATCCCATGAAGCATCGGTTGTCCATGGCTTCTTGGCTTCTACCTTGATCTGATAAGGATCTTTTCGGGCGATGCCTGTAGAAACGCAGTTGGTACTTCCTTTAATAGATTCATCATAGTTAAAAGCAAACTCATCAGGGTTTGTGAGATGTGCCTTCCAAACCAGTCCTGCAGGGCTTTCTACCTTGAAGTAGTAGGCTGCTCCCGATTTCTTATCCTCCAATATCTCATGGTCTTTATCCTGGTATCTAGGATAGTTAACCAGACAGTAGAGGCCTTCAGCGTCACCTCCCTTTGGTTTCAGGGTTGTTCCTGTTTGCCATGCAAACATCTCGCAATTTACATTGCTCCAGCTGATTTCAGAAGTTACCTTGTTCCAAGGCATTACCTGCCAGTCGAGGCAGAGGGCTCCACCCTGGAGGAAGTAGCCGTAAACTACGAGCTCTCGGTTGCGGATAGCGTTGCCGCTGGATGGGATGGTGAATTCCTGATGTTTTTCGCTGCCGCCTTCTGCCAACTGATAGTAAATCTTACCTGTGATAGGCTTGTTGGTTTCACGAAGATAGCTCAAGTTATGTCCACCGATTTCATTATTCATGCGGTCCATATAAGTCTGAGCAGTTTCACTTGATCCTCGTTGATAAGCCAGCGGATCTGCTACTGCCTTGATTTGGGCATTCTCTACACCGTCAAGCTTGAGTAGAGTAGGAACATAAGAAGGAGTTCCGTACTTATTGCTTGTTGCAGCCTTGTTGGCATCAGCAGTTGCATAATCCTCTTCATCAGGGAAGACATAGCTTGCTGTAGGGAAGATGTTTTCATCTATTTCAATTCTTGTTACCTTCACATTTTCTGTCATGGCATCTTCACCAGTCTTGCGGGCGAAATAGAAGTGAAGCTTGGAAACGGCGCGAACCAGAGGAATCGAAATTCCTTTGCCCTTTGCACCAGCCTCGGTATCAGCTACGTGATCGGCTATTGCTATGTTGGTAATGGCACGGGAAATAGGGAGACCCTTGCCGGTTGGAACCTCTGTTGTCTGAGCCTTGCCTTCTGTTGTAATGCCGAATGGATTATCGAAGGTTACACCTTGCAGGTCTGCTCGGGTGATGCTGCGGAGATCCTTGCCCTTCAGCTTGTCAGCCATATTGGTACTTTCTGAGTTTGCCAGAATATAGAGGTCGATGTTTTTGAGTTCTTCACCGTTGATCTTACGCAAGAATCTCAAGTTCAGCGTGTAGTTGCCGTTGACGGGTTTACCGTCAACAGCAGATGGTGTATCTTCCTTGTAAGCAATCGGATTGGCGCTTGCTCCTGTTCCTGATTTAAACACCCATACCTTGATGCTATGAATGTCGCTCTCAGCGGTAGGATTAGCTTGAGTCTCGTTGTTTCCGATGTCCTCAGCTCTGCTTGCTCTGGAAGTCGTGTTGCTGGCGGTAGAGAAGCTCAGGTTGAGGTAAGCTTCATCGCCAGTTGCAGGTGCCTGCGAATCTTGGTCTGAACAAGATGCCATTGTGCTCAACATGAGCAAGGCTGCGATAGCCATGCCTAGCCGGCGTGTCATCTTGGTCAAAGTTGAGTTATAGCGTTTCATCTTTTTAATCTTTTACTTATACTTATACTTTTCTTTCTCTCTATACAGTGTGGGTAGCACTGTTTTCTTATTTGGTTCCGAGGTCTGTGTTCTGCAGATTGAGAACCCAGCCGTTTATATTGATTCTAGCATCCATGTGGTAGTCGGAACCTGGACTCGGAACGTAGAATACGAGGGTGTAGTGATCCTGGCGGTCGAGGTATTCCTGATCCTCCCAGCCTTTGTCGGTGCGCTCGCCGCAGAGAGCAAGGAACCATGGCAGTGAGTGGTTGAAGATTACCTTGCCTGTGCGCTTGTCGGTGATTACGATTCGCTTGTCGTCGTACTCCGTGCTTTCGGTGTTGCGGGTGCTTACATCGTTCTTGCGCTCGAACATTCTGGAAGAAGACAGGTCGTAAACCAGAGCCTTGTCGATTTTTTCACCATCTACCTCAGTATTGCCGTCGGTGTTAACCACCAGTTTCTCGTTGTAAGGCACGTAGGTGATTGGCTTGTTCTGTTCTACTCCGTTGGCATCCTTTACCTTGTCGCCCTTGTAGTCGAGGAGCGCAGCCGAGCCCTTGATTCTTACGTCGAAGTTTTCTGCCTCGAATCCCTGCTGGGTTCTTTCGTAAGGAAGCATCACGATTCTGTAGGTCTTGGTACATTTCATCAGACTCAGTTTGCCGGATGTGTCCTTTTTGCCCTTGAAGTCGAGAGATGTCTGGGCGGTGTAGAGAGCGGTGAACTTCTTGTTGTTGACAGAAGCCTCTCCGTCTTTCTTTCCCATTTCCTCCTGCAGGTCGTTGATGGTAGAAACACCTGGTGTGAGTTGGGTGAAGCTGAACTCCATCTCGTCGTCACCGTCGGCTCTGCTACCTGTAGGTTTCTTGTCACGTGCCAGGCAGACGAAGGTGTATTTACCTTCCTGTAAGTCTGTGATGTCCATGCTGTGACCCGTTTCGAATTTGTCGGCTGACTGCGTATAGGTATCGAAGTATTTACCGTTTTTATCGAAAACATAGACGTTGAGGTTTTTCACTTCCTGGGAGAAGGCATCAGCGTTCTCAACATTATATGTATAATCGAACTTGAGCGACACCTTAGGTGCAGGACAATTCGTCAGATCGTCTTTCATGCATGATGAAAGCGAAGAGAGTGCGATGGCTGAGATACAAACCACTTTGCAACCGTTTTTGATGATGAAATGTTTCATATCGTTTGTGTTTTATTAATTCTTTTACTTATACTTATATCTAGTGTGCCGTAGGGCGTAAGAAGTGGGGTAGCCTCCGGCATCTTTTTTTTCTTGTTGAGTGGTGCTGATTCAGCACGATAGGGGTTCCCGCCATCTGTTGGCGGCAAATATCATCTTTTTCTTTTTTAATCTCCCGGAGGCGGGGTAGCCCCCGGGAGATTGAGAGTATTGTTGTTTCAAGAATTATCTTGAGAGCGGGGGATGGGGTACATCCCCGGATCATTCATTTTTTTTTGTTTCTGCGGTTAAGCGAAATGATTGGGATTAGTCACCCAACTCAACACCCTGTACATTGAGAACCCAAGGGTTAACTGTTACAGTTACGTCGAGGTAGAACAAACCGTTCTTGTCAATCTCACCGTTAGGAACCTGTGCACCTACGTTGAAGATCTTGTTAACCTGCAAGCGGTAAATAGTGTTACGCTGGATAACGTTCTTGTCCAACTGGTTGTCTTTAATAACCTGCTTGTAGTATGTCTTACCCTCGTTGAACACCTCGATGCCATACTTTGCACGGAATTCTGACAACTTGGTCTCTACATCCTTTGCACCTTCAGTTGTTTCAACTTTCTTTGCATTTTCCAATTCTGTCTTCAACAGGGCAGGTGTCTTACCCTCGAAGAGACCTGTAACATCTTCGTAAGCCTTCATGATCTGCTCAAAGCTTGTGTAGATAACGTTGTTGTAACGATAGAATGTACCATCCTGGAAGTCAGCTGGCATAAGCTCACCTGCAGCATTCTTAAACTGATTTGCATCCAAAGTAACCTTGTACTCGAAGTACATTGCAGTTGCGTCAGACATGTTATTCTCAAAGATATAGTCATTTTTAGCACCCTTCAAAGCCTTGAAGCCACCATCCTTGAGCAAATACTTCTCACCGAATGCGTCCTTTGTCTGAGACAATGTTGCGCCTGTAGGAATTGCAAGGCTCCAAACGTTATTTGCTACATTCCAATTCTGCATAACGTATGCCTTATTTGTAACGTTAGAGAGTGCATAGCGAACCAATTCAATCTTTGTAACCTTCTTCTTCGCATCGTCAATTGCATTCTTCAATGCCTGTGAAGCGTTTGTTGGGTATTCGGCCAAAAGGTTTTCTGTACTAGTAGGAACATCAACGCGAGCTGTTACACGCTCAATCTTGATTGGGCTTTCTACTTTATTGTACATAACCTTTGCAGGGGTGGTCTCAACCTTGTTGGCATCAGTGAAAGTGACAGTATAGCCATTACCATTGGTTGTTGCATCATTCTGGTTGAACATAGAGAAGTTGTTGTCTGTATCACATGGCTTAGCAAAAGCTGCTGTTGATGTGAATGTCTGTGTGATTCCATCTGCTGTAAACACGCCTGTCTTTTTGGTACCTGTTGTGATAGTAATCGGCTCTACAGTATCCATATTGGTTGAACCAGCTTTGAAATATACTTTATAGGTAGCACCTGCAGCTACATTTTCTACTTGAATCTGAAGTGTAGTCCTACCATCCTTCTGAGAACCAGTCTGGCCCTTGATAGCTCCTGTCCAATCCTGGCCAGTCAGAGTCTTGCTAAATACAACGGCTCCATTTTCATCAACCAAGTAGAAAGTACCATTCTTAACAGCTGCTTCTGCTGCGGTAGCATCCTCTGTAGGTATTGGATTTTCAATAGAGGTTCTTGTACCATTGCTAGTAGGAGTCTGTACGGCCAATGTCATATAGAAACCCTTTACCTGTGACTGTGTACCTGCGCCACCTGTCAAATCATCATTGCTGCTGCAGCTTGAGAAAGATAACGCTGCTGCTGATACCAAGCTCATAACGAGCAAATTCATTTTCTTCATAATCTTTTACTTATTAAGTGTTATACAAAATTTTTAGTTTGAGTTGCGAAATGGACGGGTCTCTCAGACCTCATCACTGGCTTCGCCCGGGGGTAATCAAATACTATTCTTTCTTTTCTTGTTCTTAAATTAAATTTTTTAGTTTATATTCATATTATTGTTTATTCTTTTACTTATATATAAATTACATCAAGCGTTTATTAAGCTTTTGCCCTTTACCTTTCCCTTCGGCCGGTGACCGTTGGTTCAGGGCGCTTTGCTTGCGGTTTGTTTACCCAGGGCGTTGCCCTGGGCTAGGAGCTTTTGCCCTTTCAGGGCGTTTTGCTTACTCCACAACCTTGTTCAGCTTGTTGAGATTCTCCTGGGCACCCTTCAAGCCTCCGGCTACTGCCTTCTGGAAGTACTGCTTGGCAGCTTCGTAATCCTCATTGAGAACGGCGAGGCAACCACGGGCATTATCAACTTCGGCTCCGGTGCCAGCCTTCTTCAGGTACTTCTCTGCGCTTACCTTGTCACCCCTGTCGATGGCAGCAAGAGCAGCATTCAGATTGGCGAGCTTATCTTCTGGGAACATCTTCACGGCTGTGTCGAATACATTGTTGTACTCTTCGCTTCCCTTCGGATAACTGTTTGCCACCATGTACATCTCCTGGAGAGAGAGCTTCTGCGGACGGGTATTGATTACTCTGCGAGCCTCTTCGAGGTTGAATGCCTTCACGTCGTACTCGATGGTGTAATCTGTGCGGCGCAAGCCTGGCCAAACCTTGTCAACGAGGAATCGGAATGCCTCACCAGCCTTGGCTGCGAGCGTCTGTTCCTTCTGGTCAGGAGTCATATCGCTGTTGATGATCTTGAGAGCAGCTTCCTTCTGAGGGATGTTGTGACTCTTGATGTACTCCAGTGTTCCTTCCCAATCCTCAGCTGTAGATTCTACCTTGAAGAGCTTCTTGTCGATAGGATAGGTCTTCAACAGGTAGTTGTAGAGAGCCTGGGTACGGTTGCGGGAAAGCTTGTTGTTGTTGGCATAGCTGCCGTCTGGAGAAGCATATCCGTGGAGGGTAATGGAAGTGATGGTTACATCAGGGTCGTTCTTCACGAGGTCGAGCGTCTGCTTGATGGTAGCCAACTCATTGGTGTTGTTACCGAGATCCTTCACGATATCCCACTTGTTGATGCGGAAGTTGAGTCTAGCCGAACCGTTTTCCTGTCTGATCTTCACTGCCTCCGCCTTTGGCTGCTGATAAGCCTGATAGAGCTGCTGAGGAGTAACGAGCGCCTCGCCATTGTTGGTGAGCAGGTTTTCTGCCAGCAGTTTCTGGTTACATCCGCATGCATCATTGCTGATGGCGAAGTTGGAATTCTTCATCCAGTCCTGGTAAGGAGTAGAGTAAGCGTATCGGAGCGTCTGTGGCTCCTTGTTTTCACGCTTGGCAACGATGAGCGGGTTCTGGGTAGCGGTCTTCTTGGTACGCTGGTAGTAGATGTATCTCTTGTTACCCATCACCTCCACAGCCGGGAGTTTGAGCGTATCCTCACCCTTATATAAAATAGGTGTAAGGATGAGACCCTTGTTGCTTGCCAGTTTCACGTCATCGAGATTGAGGTCCATATAGACGTTCACCTTATTGCCTTTCTTCTTGATTTCCTTGTTGAGGACTTTCATATCCTTGGCAGCCTGTTCCTGAGCGATAGCGTTAGTGCTAAACAGAATGCTGAGGGCGACGGCTCCAAGTGTCTTGTTTAAAATCTTATATGTATTCATAATCTTCAGTTTTTACTTATTAATATAATAATGTATCATGAATTAGAAGACATACACCAGATTGAGTGCCGCCTTGGTAGGTCCTACGTAGTGATGCGCCTTGTCTTTCTCGAGTTTCTCACCACACTGTGGGCATTCATATTTATCCGATTTCGAATAAACGTATCCCACTCCGAGTTCAGCCTCGAAGTTCCAATGCTTGGAGAGAGCCCAGGTATAACCGTATGCTACACCTGCACCTACGAACCAACCTTCGTATCTGTAATCTTTCAATTTGGAGAAGTCGGTACCGAGGAACTTGAAGTCAAGATCTACGTTACCTATGTTATGAGAACCTCCCAGGGCGTGGAAGCCGATGAAGGAGCCCATCATCTTATTGCAGAACCAGTATCTAGCTTCTGGTTGAACAAGCCAGTGCTGCCACTTCTTGTTCTTGGAAAATGTCCACGGGTTGTAGTTGCCGGATACATCCAAGGTCCATTTTGGGGAAAGGCCAAATTCGAAGCCGAGGTTCATGGTGCTTGTTGCATCATAAAGGAGGTTCGTCTTCAAGGCCACCTTCTGAGCGACGGCTGGGCAGATGAAGCTACCAACAGCCAGTAGCGCAATTAAAATCCTTCTGTTCATACTTAAAATCTTTTAATGATTTAAGAATGACAAATGGTCTCTCTAGAGAAACGCATCATCATCTTTTACTTATACTTATACTTATACTTTTTTCTTTTTCCTTAATTTCCTTTTCCTTCCATTCAATAGGCTTGAAACTAGACTTTATTTATTAAAGAATAGTAAGTCTATCATTTACTCTTCTTCTACTCATCATCATCTTTATCATCTACTCCTCAGTTCTTAGATGCCTGTTGGCAACTTTGGGGTTTGATTGGAAGCTCGGGCTTGAAACCGCGAACTTTGTTTTTACGATTGCAAAGATAGCGTCTTTTTCGATTGCTGCCAAGAAAAATGCGCCTAAAAATGCTGATACCGAATAAAAACCGCATAAATGAAACACTGAAAAACCCTGAAAAATGCTTTTTCTCATCTGTTTTTTGCTTTTTTCACCTCTTTTTAACCTACTTTCTTAGTGTTTCCCGATTTTTCGTTGTAATTTTGCAGCGGATAAGAATAAGTTAGTAAATCAACAATGAATTCAGGACTCAGAGGTCCTGAAAGGTATGCAAAGAGCCCCAAGCGGGCAATACTTTGATGATATATAAGTATCAACGATTGTTTAAACTATAAGTAAATTGAAAGCAAGAAATGAAAGCTAAGAACAAACTTTGGGATTGGTGTTTGCGCTTGGAACATCATTTATGCCCTGACTATTGTGGAGTGGTGGATCGCCGGAGGGTGATCGCCTTCGTCTTTTTGACTTTGGTAGAGATACTCATTATTCCCTATCACTTCCTTTTGTTTTACATGATGAAAGCATGGGGGGGCATATTCTATAATATAGTCCATACCCTCGCACTGGCGCTGCTGATATATGTGGTGCTGAAGCGTAAGGTGGTATTCAAGACCGGCATCTCCCTGCTCTATATCCTCGTATTCGTCAAGCTGGCAATAGACAGTATGCTTTGTCTGCACTATCAGGGCGATCGGGACAACCTGAGCGTGATGAGCAATATCTTTATCATGTTTATACTCGCCATTACCGCCCAGAGCCAGCAGCTCAACCGAACCACTCTCGGCTTTGCCGTCGCTCTGCTGCCAGTGGTAGCGGTAGCCATCTCGCATATGCAGATCTCTACGCTGCTCTTCAGCATCAAGGCTGTTCTGGTTGGTTTCCTGATGATTCTGTATGTCTGGCTCTATAACTGGGAACCTGTCATCGTCAAGGAACTCAGACAGCCCAAGCAGATGAGGGAAGAAGAGAAGAAGGCACTGCACATGCTTGCCGACCTGAAGGATGAAGAGAAGGATATGGCGGTAAACCTGCTGAGCCGACTGCGCCCGGAGCAGCAGAAGAATATTCTGGAGCGTGCCGCAGAACAGTTGAAAACCAGTGAACTGAGCAAGAAGGCTTGGGATCTGGTATGTGCTGACCTTACCAACAGTGAGCGAGTGATCTGCCAGATGGTGCTGGAAGGCAAGATGCTGAAGGAAATCTGCATCGAACTGAACAAGAGTGAATCGAACATCACCAGCCAGCGCAGCCATATCCGCAAGAAGCTGAATATGGACCGCAAGGACGATTTGCGACGCGAACTGGAAAAGCGCTTCTATGAAGCCAGAAATTCATTGGAAGCCTAGTATAAACATAAGAATGCAGAAAGGGTGTGCTCACACGAGCACACCCTTTCTGCATTCTTATACTTTTCCAATCTTACTCTTCCAATCTGAGGAATGCCTTCGGCAGGTAATCGATGAGATCGCTGGCGATGAGGCTTTCCTTGCCCAGGTCCTTGATGGCGAGGTCGCCGGCAAGACCATGAAGGTACATACCGATGCGGGCAGCATCTACCTGCTTGTAGCCGCGAGCCAGAAGAGCGGTGATGATGCCTGTAAGCACATCGCCACTGCCCGCCGTAGCCATACCACTGTTGCCCGTAGAGCAGAACTCCACCTTACCATCCGGATGACAGAGGGCAGAGAAATGGCCCTTCAGCAGGATGTAGCCGTGCAGACGGTCGGCAAGCTCGCATGCCTTGTAGAGGCGCTCGGTGCAGTTGCTGCTGGTGATGCCAGCCAGACGGTCAAGCTCTCTAGGATGTGGAGTGAAGATGAGGTTCTTAGGCAACTGCTGCATCCAGGCACGGTGACTGGCAAGGATGTTGAGCGCATCGGCATCCACCACTACCGGACAGGTGCATCTTCTGAGCTGGGCAATCAGGGCGATGGCAGTCGCCTCGCTGGTTCCCAGTCCCGGACCGATGCCCATGGCGTGGTAATCTTCCGTATCTACCGGTTCGCTGAAGATGGTTTCCTCTGTATCCATCTGCAGTACCGCCTCGGGCACGGAAATCTGCATGATCTCGTAGTTTCTCTTAGGCGTATGGGTAATCACCTTTCCCACACCCGTTCTGAGGCAGGCTCTGGTGGCAAGGACCGAAGCGCCCGACATGCCGTAGCTGCCTGCAATGAGGAGCGCCGTGCCCATGCTGCCCTTGTGGGCGAAGTCGCCGCGAGGCTTCAGGAGCTGGCGGATGTCCTTCTCCTCGAGGATGCTGCAACGGCTCTCGGTGCGCTGGATGAACTCAGGAGAGAGTCGGATATCAAGCACCTTGATTCTGCCCAGATACTGCTGGTTGTCTGCCATCATCATCGACAGCTTCTTCTGCTGCAGGGTGAGGGTGAGGTCGGCACGGATGATGTTGGCGCTGATGTTGTAGGAGTTATCCTCGCTCATCAGACCGGAAGGCAGGTCGATGCTCACGATCTTTGCCGCACTCTGGTTGATGTATTTCACCATGGCAGCGAATCCGCCCGCCAGCGGCTTGTTAAGTCCGCTGCCGAAGAGGCCATCCACCACGAGCATTCCCGCCTCGAGCTGAGGAGGGTCGAAGTTGACGGTGACCTCAGTAAACTGCTTGACGCGCTTACCTTCAATGAGTCGTTTCTTGTTGGTGGCACAGTCCGCAGAAAGCTTGTTGTGCACATTGAACAGGAATACACTCACCCCATATCCGTCTTCGCTGAGAAGGCGTGCCACGGCAAGTGCGTCACCCCCATTGTTTCCCGGACCGGCGAAGACCACGACCGGCGTTCTGTTAGACCATTCCTGCTCGATGGCACGGGTGAGCGCCTTTGCCGCCCTTTCCATCAGGTTGAGCGATGTGATCGGCTCATGCTCAATGGTGTATTTATCCAGCTCATGTATCTGAGCACTAGTGAATATTTTCATATATTAATGTATGTTATGTCCGATTATCTGATTAATTTAATGCAAAAGTACTAAAAAAAGTCGATGAATGGATGAAGTTTCACGATTTTTTCGTAATTTTGCAGAAAATATTATATCATCAAGACTATGGGCATAGTAAAAATCAAGGATAAGACCTTCAAGACCTCCATTCCAGAGGCAGATATTCTGAAGAAGGTACAGGTCGTTGCCGACCGATTGAACCAGGATTATGCGGACAAGACTCCGGTGTTCCTGGCTGTGTTGAATGGTTCGTTTATCTTCGCTGCCGATCTGATGCGAATGATTACGGTACCAAGCGAGATTTCTTTTGTGAAGTATGCTTCCTACGAGGGCACCAGTTCTTCCGGCAGCATGAAGACCCTGATGGGTCTGAACCAGGATCTTACCGGTCGCCACGTGGTGATCGTGGAGGACATCGTGGATTCCGGCTTTACCATGGCTCACATGATCGAGGATCTGAAGAAGAAGAATCCAGCCAGCATCGAGATCTGCTCGCTCCTCGTGAAGCCGGGCAATCTGAAGGTGGATCTGGACATCAACTATGCCGTAATGGAAATCCCTAACGATTTCATCGTAGGATATGGATTAGATTATGACCAAGAAGGCAGAAACCTCCGCGACATCTACACGATTGTAGAAGAATAGGGGGCGAAGCATGTGGGAGAAAATTTTCGCAAGAGGTTCAAAAATGGGCTGATTGCTCAAAAACATCTAGGCGCTACACGCCCTGAAAGGGCAGAAGCT
>ERZ1034723.681-NODE-681-length-17310-cov-4.509881_pt1 | contig 17310 bp, 14 predicted proteins | sample MGYA00520637_ERZ1034723 | MGnify/ENA primary metagenome ERZ1034723 (study PRJEB33766, sample SAMN09781719) | gut metagenome | biome: gut microbiome | host: Homo sapiens | place: Madagascar | study: EMG produced TPA metagenomics assembly of the PRJNA485056 data set... | reverse complement strand
TCCCCGGCTATCTTATGGGCTTCCACCGGGAGCCGGACATGCCGGAATGCGGCTGCGGTACAAGTCAGAAAACAGCATAGCATGAGGAGGATATGATCATGGGACTGTTCAGCAACAACAAGAAGCTCTGCCCGCTGTGCGGCGCGCCCACGCCCCGGCTGCTGCCCACCAAGGTGGAGGATATGCCCCTGTGCAAGGAGTGCGCCGGGAAGATCGACCTGCCCGACGGGGCCCTGGACCGCATGACCCTGGCGCAGCTGGAGCAGTACATGGCCTTTTACGAGGAAAACGCCGCCCTGCGCGAGACCTTCAGCGAGGACTACCGCTACGGCTTCGGCCTGCTCAGCGGCGCCCTGGTGGTGGACAGCGCCCACCGGCTGCTGCGCATCAAGCCCTACGATAGTGCGCTGGTGTTCGGCCCGGAGAATTTGCAGTCCTTCCGCATCCTGGAGGACTCCGATCCTCTGTTTACGGGAAACGCCGACGGCCTCACCTGCCACCGCAGCGATGTGCCCGATAAGGTGGAGGCCCTGATCCCCAGCATCGACCAGTTCATGCGCCGCAAGCAGGACTTTGAGCACATGGAGGAGATGCACCGCATGATGGATCGGGACCGGGATCACGACCACGACCATCCCCGTCCTCCCCGGCCCGAGTTTGTGTGTACGCCCCCGGTGCGCAAGTTCCGCCTGGAGCTGACCTTCGCCCATCCCTATTGGAAGAGCTTCACCCAGGAGATCGGCGCCCCGGACTTCAGCAGCCAGTATCCCAGCGCCGAGGACTATCTCCGGGAGTATGAGGAGAAGGTGGAGGCCCTCCGTGAGCTTGCCTCCCGGCTCCAGCACATCATCAACCCCGACGCCCCCCAGCGCCGGGAGGATGCCCCTCAGCCCGCAGCCGCAGCCGCCGCTCCCGCCCCTGCCGCCGACCCGGTGGCGGAGATTCAGAAGTATAAGCTGCTCTTCGACGCCGGTGTCCTCACCGAGGAGGAATTCGCCGCCAAGAAAAAGCAGCTTCTGGGCATCTGAAAATCCGAAGGCTCAATGGGGGGCGCAACCGGGACTTACCCCACCGAACAAATTTCCTGCAAAGCTGAAAAAAACGGAACGAAACAGTGGGAATTGGCCCTTGACAAATGCGCTTTTCGGATGATAAAATCAAAATAGCGGGACGATATGCCCGCAGATATAATTTCATATAGATCGGACGATGGAATCGGGAGAGACCGCCCAGGCGGCGCCGAAGGGGAACGCAGAAGCTCTCAGGCAAAAGGACCGATTTCGGACGATACTCCGAAAAGGCCGGACGGTAACGCCCGACCACCGAAGGTGCAACCTCCCGCCGGGGAGGGAATCTCTCAGGTAACTCAACGGGGGCACAAGGCCGTATAAAGCGGCTTTGTGTCCCTTTTTGCTGCTTAAAAACCATTCATCTTTTAAGGAGGAACCAGAATGAGCGAACTGAAGCGTACCCAATTATACGATGTCCATGTGGCCGCCGGTGCGGAAATGGTGGACTTCGGCGGATGGGAAATGCCCATCCAGTACCCCGGCGGCATCATTGCCGAGCATCTGTACACCCGTCAGGTGTGCAGCCTTTTCGATGTGTCTCACATGGGTCGGCTGCTGGTGGAGGGCCCGGAGCGCAAGGCCTTTTTGCAGCATGTGCTCACCAGCAATGTGGCTGCCCTGGATGTGGGCCTGGCCCAGTACTGCATCATCCCCAATGAAAACGGCGGCGCCGTGGACGACGCCTACCTGTATATGTTCCAGGAGGATAACTACCTGCTGGTGGTAAACGCCGCCAACACCGAGAAGGACCTGACCCACCTGCGCGCGGCCCTGCAGGGTTTTGACTGCACCATCACCGACATCTCCGCCGACTGGGCGGCCATCGCCGTCCAGGGCCCCCGGAGCAAGGAGATGCTCACCGCTCTCAACGGCGGCGCCCAGATGACCGAGCCCATGAAGAATGCCCTGGGCACCGTGTCCCTGGAGGGTCACTACGCCCGGGTAGCCAAGACCGGCTACACCGGCGAGCCCCTGGGCTACGAGGTCTATGTGCGCAGCGAGGATGCAGCGTGGCTGTGGAACCGCCTGTTGGAAATGGGCGCACACCCCGCCGGCCTGGGCGCCCGGGACACCCTGCGCATGGAGGCATCCATGCCCCTGTACGGCCATGAGATGGGCACCGCCCCCGACGGCAGCGAGATCCCCATTTTCGCCGTGCCGCTGGCTAAGTTCGCCGTGAGCTTCTCGGAGCAGAAGGGGGACTACATCGGCCGCGCCGCTCTGGAAAAGCAGCATAAGTACTTTGTGAAGTACATGGACCGTGACTTCTCCGACCTGTCCGGCCTGCCCCGGAAGATCGCTCCCATCGCTCTGGAGGACCGGGGCGTTATGCGCGCGGGCATGGAGATCTATCAGGGGGATAAGCTGGTGGGCTGGGTCACCAGCGGCACCATGGTCCCCTACTTCAAGACCGAGGGCCAGGGCCTCTCCACCGTGATCCTGGAGGCCAGCGGCAAGCGCGCCATCGGCCTGTGCTACATTGACAGCGATATTCTCACCGACGACACCGTGGAGGTGGATGTGCGGGGTAAGCGGCTCAAGGCCGTGATTCCCGCCCGGCACATGAGCGTGGGTGCGCCCCCTTTCGCCAGACCTCTGCTCTATGGTGTGGAGGAGGACGAGCATGGTGTAGGCAGCGGTGACCGCGCGCCTAAGGCCCTGGAGCTGGTACACAAGGCCCTGGAGAACCATATCTGGCGCCAGGAGCAGTGCATCAACCTCATCCCCTCTGAGAACACCCCCAGCCGCGCCGTGCGTCTGCTCAGCGGCAGCGATCCCGCTTGCCGTTACGCCGAGCATAAGAAGGTTTTGGCCTTCTATGAGAAGGAAGTGTTCTATTATCAGGGCACCAAGTTCATCGACGAGGTGGAGCGCCGCCTGGTGGAGGAGATGCGCGCCTACTTCGGCTGCACCGAGGTGGAGACCCGAACCCTCAGCGGACAGATGTCCAACATGGCTGTATTCTCCGCTCTGATGGACTGGAAAAACCGCGTGGACCGCAAGCACGAGGCCAAGCGCCTGGGCTATGTGATGAATAACCACATCATCAAGGGCGGCCACCTGTCTGCCCAGCCCATGGGCGCTCTCCATGACTATATTGCCATCGACCCCGTAACGGAGAAGCCGGCTGTGGTCAACTTCCCCGTCTGCGCCGATAATCCCTATAAGATGGATGTGGAGGAGACCAAGAAGCTCATTGACCGCTATCGCCCGGAGCTGATCATATTCGGCAAGAGCATGGTGCTGCACAAGGAGCCTGTGGCCGCCATCCGCAAGTTCGTGGATGAGCAGAACATCCCCACCACCATCATGTACGACATGGCCCATGTGCTGGGCCTCATCGGCGACCATTTCCAGAATCCCTTTGCCGAGGGCGCGGAGATCGTCACCGGCTCTACCCACAAGACCTTCTTCGGCCCCCAGCGCGGCGTCATCGGCGTGAATTACAAGGAGGACGACCTGAAGTACGGCCTGTGGAAGACCATTGAGAGCCGCACCTTCCCCGGCAGCGTCTCCAACCATCACCTGGGCACCCAGCTGGGTATGCTGATGGCCGCCTATGAGATGAATCAGTTCCGGGATGTGTACCAGAAGGCCGTCATCGAAAACGCCAAGTCCTTTGCCCGCAGCCTGAAGGCCCATGGTCTGGATGTGGCCGGCGACCCCGCCATTGACTACACCGAGACCCACCAGGTCATCGTGTCCGTGGGCTACGGCGAGGGCCCCGAGATCGCCGAGCGCCTGGAGCGCAACAACATCGTGGTGAACTACCAGGCCACCCCCGACGAGGAGGGCTTCACCGCCTCCGGCGCCCTGCGCATGGGCGTCAGCGAGATGACCCGCTTCGGCTTCGAGGCCGCCGACTTTGACCGCCTGGCCGCCCTCATGGCCGACTGCATCCTCCGGGGCACGGAGGTGAAGGAGGAAGTGAAGAAGCTGCGCAGCGAGCATTTGGAGATGCGCTACTGCTTCAGCGATGCCGAGATCGACGAGACTCTGGAGAATCTGGCTGCCAAGCTGGTGTAAAAAAAGCGTTACGCCCCGCCTCCGCCGGGGGGCGGGGCAGAGAAACCAAACAATATATTTAATGGAGGTAAAGTATCATGTTGTATCCTATCGAGCTGCAATATTCCAAGTCCCATGAGTGGGTGAAGGTAGAGGACGGCGTCACCGTCGTGGGCATTTCCGATTTTGCCCAGAACGCCCTGGGTGATGTGGTGTTCGTAAACCTGCCCGGTGAGGGTGACAGCGTCACCGCCGGCGACGCCTTCGGCGATGTGGAGTCCGTGAAGGCCGTGTCCGACCTGGTTTCCCCTGTCAGCGGTACCGTGTGCGCCGTGAATGAGGACCTGCTGGACGCCCCGGAGAAGCTGAACAGCGATCCCTATGGCGCCTGGATCATCAAGGTGGAGAATGTGGACGGCAGCGAGGAGCTGCTGGACGCCGCCGCCTATGAGGCCTTCTGCACCGAGGAGGGCTAAGCTATGGGCAGCTATGTTCCCTCTACCGGGACGCAGCGGGAGGAAATGCGCAAGGCTGTAGGCGTAAGCAGTATGCGCGAGCTGTTCCGGGATGTGCCGGAGCAGATGCTCCTCACCGAGCCGCTGCATATCCCCGCCGGGATGAGTGAGCTGGAGGTCAGCCGCACCATGACCGCTATGGCCGCGGAGAACCGCGTGTACGGCACGGTGCTTCGGGGCGCCGGGGCCTACGACCACTATATCCCCTCCATCGTAAAGTATATCCCTGCCAAGGAGGAGTTCCTCACCGCTTACACCCCCTATCAGGCGGAAATGAGCCAGGGACTTCTGCAGTCTATTTTCGAGTACCAGACCATGATCTGCCAGCTGACGGGCATGGATGTGTCCAACGCCTCCGTGTATGACGGCGCCACCGCCGCTGCCGAGGCCGCCGCCATGTGCCGGGACCGCAAGCGCCGGGTGACGCTTATCTCCGGCGCGGCGCACCCCGACACCATCAACACCGTCCGCACCTATTGCTACGGCACCGGCGACGAGCTGCGTATCGTACCCGTGAAGGACGGCAAGACCGACATGGACGCCCTGGGCGAGATGCTCACGGCGGAGGTGTCCGGCTTCTATGTGCAGCAGCCCAACTTCTTCGGCCAGTTAGAGGACGCGGAGGCCCTGGGCGCTTTGACCCACCAGGCGGGAGCCCTGTATATCATGGGCTGCAACCCCATCGCCCTGGCCATTATGAAAATACCCCGGGCCTGCGGCGCGGACATCGCCGTGGGGGAGGGGCAGCCTCTGGGCCTGCCCCTGGGCTGCGGTGGCCCCTACCTGGGCTACATGGCCTCCACGGAGAAGCTCATGCGCAAGCTGCCCGGCCGCATCGTGGGCGAGACCACGGATTCCGAAGGCCGCCGGGCCTATGTGCTGAGCCTGCAAGCCCGGGAGCAGCACATCCGCCGGGAAAAGGCCAGCAGCAACATCTGCTCTAACGAGGCTCTATGCGCCCTGACCGCAGGGCTGTACATGGCCACCATGGGCCCGGACGGTATGGCCCAGGCGGCGGAGCAGTCCATGGCCAAGGCACACTATTTGGCCCGGGCCCTGTGCGCCATCGAGGGCGTGTCCCTGGCCTATACCGGAGAATATTTCCACGAGTTCGTCACCCATATGCCCCGGCGGGAGGCCGTTCTCTCCGCTCTGGCGGAGGGCGACATCCTGGGCGGCCTGCCTGTGGGCGAGGACGGCATTCTGTGGTGCGCAACGGAGAAGGTCTCCCGGGCCCAGCTTGACAAGGCTGTTTCCATTGTGAAGGAGGTGCTGGCAAAATGAAGCTGATTTTTGAAAAGAGCGTTCCCGGACGCCGCTGCACCATTCTGCCCGCCTGCGATGTGGAGAGCGTATCCCTGCCCGACTCCCTGCGGCGCGAGGAAAAACCCGCCCTGCCGGAAATGAGCGAGACGGACATCTCCCGCCACTATACGGAGCTGTGCGAGCAGGTCCACGGCGTAAACTGCGGGTTCTACCCCCTGGGCTCCTGCACCATGAAGTATAATCCCCGCATCGACGAGGAAATGGCAGCCCTGCCCGGCTTTGCGGGGGTGCATCCCCTTTCTCCCGCCCAGGACCGCAAGGGTATGCAGCAGGTGCTGGACACCGCCGCCGAATATCTCTGCGAGATTACCGGCATGGACGATATGACCTTCCAGCCCGCCGCCGGTGCCCACGGCGAGTTCACCGGCGTGCTGCTTATCAAGCAGTATCACGATGCCCGGGGCGATAAAAAGCGCACCAAGATCATCGTGCCCGACAGCGCCCACGGCACCAACCCTGCCACCGCGGCCATGTGCGGCTTCGATGTGGTGAACATCGCCTCCGGCCCGGACGGCTGTGTGGATCTGGACGCGCTTCGGGCCGCTCTGGGGGAGGATACCGCCGGCTTGATGCTCACCAACCCCAACACCGTGGGCATCTTCGACAAGAATATTCTGGAGATCACCCGTCTGGTCCACGAGGCCGGCGGCCTGTGCTACTATGACGGCGCCAACCTTAACGCCGTTATGGGCGTGGTCCGGCCCGGCGACATGGGCTTTGACTGCATCCACATGAACCTGCACAAGACCTTTGCCACGCCCCACGGCGGCGGCGGTCCCGGCGCAGGTGCGGTGGGCTGCAAGGCATTTTTGAAGGAGTTCCTGCCCCATAGCGCCCTGGCGGAGGAGCCGGGTCATATCCAGGTGCGCAGCTTCCAGGGCAACTTCCTGGTGGTGGTCCGGGCCCTGGCCTACCTGCTGGCTCTGGGCAAGGAGGGCATCCCCGAGGCGGCGGAGAACGCCGTGCTCAATGCCAACTATCTCATGGCCAAGCTCCGGGGCACCTACACCCCCGCCTACGACCGGCTGTGTATGCATGAGTTCGTGCTGGATCTCAGCGACCTGAAGAAGGAGACCGGCGTGTCCGCCCTGGATGTGGCCAAGTCCCTTATCGACGAGGGGATCCATCCGCCCACCATGTACTTCCCGCTGATCGTCCATGAGGCGCTGATGCTGGAGCCCACGGAGACCGAGGGCATCGAGACCCTGGACCATGCGGCGGAGGTACTGCGCAAGCTGTATCATAAGGCCTTTGAGGATGCATCGTCCATGCACACCGCTCCCCACAATATGCCCATCGGCCGGCCCGACGAGGTTCAGGCGGCCCGCAAGCCCGTCCTGCGCTGGAAAAACACATGATTCACAGGAGGAACTCCTATGTCTGATTATCAACTGCTGGTCATCGGCGCAGGGCCCGGGGGCTATACCGCCGCCCTGCGCGCCGCCAAGCTGGGGCTGCACACCGCCATTGTGGAGCGCCGGGAGGTGGGCGGCACCTGCCTGAATCGGGGCTGCATCCCCACCAAGACCCTGCTCCACGCCTCCCAGGTCTACCACGACGCCGCAAACGGCGCGTCTGTGGGCGTCCACGGCACTCTCTCCTACGACATGGGGGAGATGTTCGCCTTTAAGCGCAGTGTCAGCGAGAAGCTCCGGGGCGGCATCCTCTCCCTGCTGAAGAGTGCGAAGGTGGATGTGCTTGAGGGCACGGCGCAGATCACCGCCCCCGGCCAGGTCAGCGTCACCGGCGCTGACGGCACCCGGACGGCGTACACGGCGGAGCGCATCTTGGCCGCCACCGGCTCTGTGAATGTTCGCCCGCCCATCCCCGGCCTGGACCTGCCCGGGGTCATGACCTCCGACGAGCTGCTGGAGGGTACGGACACGCCCTATGCCTCCATCGTTATCATCGGCGGCGGCGTCATCGGCGTGGAATTTGCCACCTTTTACAGTCACCTGGGCTGCCGGGTGACGCTGGTGGAGGGCATGGCCAATCTGCTGCCCCAGCTGGACCGGGAGCTGGGCCAAAATCTGGCGCAGATCCTGAAAAAGCAGGGCGTAGAGGTGCTGACCTCTGCCATGGTCCGGTCCCTGGAGCAGACAGGGGAGGGCCTGTGCGTCCATCTGGAGCAAAAGGGCAAGGAGCTGACCGTCACCGGCGAAAAGGTCCTGTGTGCCATTGGCCGCCGTGCGTATTTCGACGGTCTGTTTGCCCCGGACCTGAATCCGGCACTGAACGGCAAGCGCCTTCTGGTGGATGAGGACTACCGCACCAGCATTCCCGGGGTGTACGCCATCGGCGATGCCTCCGCCGCCGTGCAGCTGGCCCATGTGGCTGCGGCCCAGGGGACGGACTGCGTGGAGCGGATGTGCGGCGGCAAGGGAAGCACGGATCTGAATGTGATCCCCAGCTGCATTTACAGCGCCCCGGAGATCGCCGTGGTGGGTCTCACCGAGGCCGAGGCCAAGGAGCAGGGCATCCCCGCCGTGTCCGGCAAATGCACCCTGTTCAGCAACGCCCGCACCATCATCGAGGATCCGGGCCGATGCTTTATGAAGCTGGTGGCCCGTGCCGATACCCAGGAGATCATCGGTGCGCAGCTCATGTGTCAACACGCCAGCGACATGATTTCCCAGCTCAGCACCGCCATGGTGAATCACCTGACGGCCCGGCAGCTTCTCTCCGTTATGCGGCCCCACCCCTCCTTTGAAGAGGCCCTGAGCGAGGCCGTGGAAAATCTGACCGCCAAGCTGGCATAAATTGCAGCAGGCAGGGAAGCGGATGGCTTCTCTGCCTGCTTTTTTAAGATGCTTTTGGAGGTGCTTTTATGGAGACGATACAGCAGCAAAAGGCCGCCCTGCGCCGCCAGCTGGCGGCCCGGGAGCAGGCCATGACCCAGCGGGAAAGGGAGCTATCCGACCGGGCCATTATCTACCATGTGACCCGGACGGAGGAGTACCGCCGGGCCCGCACGGTGTTCGCCTTTGTGGGCTGTGGCCGGGAGATCGGCACCCGGGCCCTGCTGGAGCGGATTTTGTCTGAGGGCAAAGAGCTGTGCGTGCCCCTGTGTACCGGCCCGGGGCGCATGGAGTGCCGCCGGGTGCAGGACCTGTCCGTGCTGCGCCCCGGCTCTTACGGCATTCCGGAGCCGCCCCCGGAGGCCCCGGCGGCGGTGCCGGAGGACATTGACCTGGCCATTGTCCCCTGTGTGGGCGCGGCGGCGGATGGCTGGCGTTTGGGCCGGGGCGGCGGCTACTATGACCGCTTTCTGGCCCGGTATACCGGCTCCGCCCTGCTGCTGTGCCGGGAAAGGCTCCTGTGCCCGGACATTCCCCGGGAGGCCCACGACATCTGCATTCCCGCCGTGATTACGGAAAAGGGGCGGCTCTGGGCCGCCGAATAAGACACCAAAGCCGCACCGGACTCCACCGGTGCGGCTTTGTGCTCTATTCAGCTTTCCTCCGGCTCCCGACCCGCAGGCGGCGGGGCCGAAGCCGCGTCCTCCGGGGCAGTCGTGGGCTCCGCTTCGCTGCTTTCCGGCGCTGCCGGGGCAGTCGGCTCCGTCGGCTCCGCCTGCTCCGTTGTCATACCGGCAGTCCCGGTGTTTTCCTGCTGGGTGTTACCGGTTGTACTGATTACATCGTCTCTGTGCAGCGTGGCGGTGCCGGAGTAAGAGCCCCACTTGGGCGTGAGCTGTATTTCTGCGCCCGGGTCTCCCGTTACGGTAAAGGAAAAGGAATCGCCGCCCACAAAAATCGGCTCCGTGTAGTAGACTTCATCTCCCACCTGCACGCTGCAGTAGCCCGCCGCCCTCTCCGTTCCGGTGGCGGACAGGGTGATGCTGCATCGGCCATCCGCAGGCACGGTTACAACCGCCGTTTCCGTAAAATCGGTTGCGGCGGCATCGGTGGTATCGGCGGTATCGGTCTGATAGGCCAACTTGTAGGAGGAGCTTTGCAGCACCGCCGTCCCCGAGGAGGCGGTGGCGGTAAACCACGCCCAGGTGGTGCCGCACAGGCAGAGGGTACATACGCAGATGGCCAGCACGGAGGGCGCCAGAATGCGGGCCAGGCCGTCTCCGTGGGGCTGGCCGCGTTTTTGGCGGCGCGGGCCGGGGATATTCATGGCGCCATCTCCTTTCTGGGGGCTTGCATAGGCAATCAAAAGGCATATCGCCCTTGCCCCGGGGATGTGCCCTTTGATTGCCCCTCCGCCCTCAGGCGGAGGGGACTTGAAAGCAAAATATTGCTAACCTTAGTTACATATTATTTGCTAACAGTAAAGCTGCCATCGGTATTTGTGGTGACAGTGTATCCTGCCGGAACAAATGCTTTGAACTGCTCAAGCGTCAGGCCGCTGTTTACAAAAGTACCGCCCATAATGGTCAGTACCGCACCACCGTCATCAACAGGCTTGACAACACCGCTGTTACGGTAGCAGTAAACATCGATTTTGCCATTCACAGTACCGGTCATGGTCTCGTCAAATGTAACCGAAGTTCCCTCATCCTCATAGCCGGTGTTCTCCCAGTGCATCACATCCAGCGCATACTCGGTTGCATTTCTTGCAAAGATATTGGTATTGCCCTTAATGACCACCTTGCCGCAGTTTGTAGACAGAGCATAGCTCGTATTCGCGGTGTTTCCGGCGGAGTCGTTCGCTTCACGCATATCTAGCGTGCAGTTTTCAATCGTCAAATTGCTGTAATTCTGAATGAGGATAGCGATATTGTGGTCAGCATCACTGCCATGGTTGGCCTTGTAGGTGCCGTTCTTCAGGGTAACGGTGGAGCCTTGCAGAAGCTGCATGCCGTTGGTGGTAGTGTTGGTAGAACCCTGGCCGTAAGAAACGCCAACGGATTTGCCGTTCAAATCCATGGTGAGAGTGTTGCCTTTGGCGGTTTTGATGCCGCTGGTGTTATCCATATTATTGGCAACAGTTACAACGACATTCTTTTTACCTGCGGTAGCAAGATCAGCAACAGCGTTCGCAATGGATGTGGCATCCGTTACAGGATAAGTAGCATCCTTATCATACTGGGTGTCGAAGCTGTCGCGCTCGTGCGTGTACTGCGTAGCCACCACATGCAGACCGAAGTTGATGGAAGCTGCATCTGCCGGCGTTTTAGCATTGGCCTCGTTGCCCACGGATTCCGGCATATAGACCTTAATGCCGAGGAATTGCATCTCGCCGGGCTGCAGGGAGTGGACATTTCCGTTGCCGGCTTTTTCCAGCTCAAAGTTGGCAAAATCGCGTGCCGTCCATATGTAAGAGACGTCTCTTTGGAAAATCTGACCTTCCATTATTGCAGCAACTTGATCGGTAAGGGAATCTCCAGTAGGACCAGACTGAATGGGGGTCGTGGCAACCTTCAGGTACTCGGAGAGCTTATAGGGCTTACTGTCCTTGTTTGTACCGGCAGTCTCCGAAACAACATTCATGCCGATCTTGTACTTGAGCGCCAGGTTGCCGGCGTTCGCAATCTTCAGCTCCACCACTCTTGTGTGGCCCGGCTCAAACAGAGTGCCCTCTGCGCCGAACAGGTCAGTGGCCTTGTCAAGGGTTTTCCACTTGCCGTCTGCGGTGGTTCTGTACTGTACCTCAAGGTCCAGATTTCCCGCCTGGATCTTATTGATCCCGGTGGATGCGGTGTCGGTGAACCACGCGAAGGTGGCGCCTACGAGCATGGTCACGCACATGAGCAGAGCCAGTACGCTGGTGAGCAATGCCCGCTTGGTAGATTTGCTGCTTGTCATCGTGTTTTTCCTCCCTATTATAGTATTTCAATGACAATATGTAAACACTGTCTTTCCAGTGATCACACCGGGACGGTATCTGAGGGCGTCTCGTCCGTATGTATCGTTTTTCACAAAGATGCTCTTAATAACGCTATTATAATCCGTTCACCCCTGAACGAAGCAAGCATTTTTTCAAATTTTTCAGAAAAAAAGAAAAAATTCTCTTCGTGGAGAATTTTCTCGTATTTTGACGCAAGCTGTGATAGAATTGCATAAACGAAAGGCTCCGGGGGCGCTCCCTGCCGCCGGGGTGGAAAGGAGAATAGAATGGAGTACAAAAGATTTGGCAGCACCGTGGTGGCCCGGATCGACCGGGGCGAGGAGGTTTTAAGCGCCCTGAAGGACATCGCGCTCCGGGAGAATATCAAGCTGGCCGCCGTCAGCGCCCTGGGCGCTACGGACGACTTTACCGTGGGCGTTTTCAATGTGCAGCAGAAGCAGTACCATGCCAACCGCTTTCAGGGCGCCTATGAGATCGTGTCCCTGACGGGCACCGTCACCACCAAGGACGGCGAGTTCTATGCCCATCTGCATATGTGCGCCGGAAACGAGCAGGGGCAGGCCTTCGGCGGGCATCTGAACCGGGCCGTTATCAGCGCCACCTGCGAAATGGTCATTCAGATCATCGACGGCACCGTGGAGCGCCGCTTCAGCGAGGATGTGGGGCTGAATCTCTTCCGGTTTTGACCGCCTGCCGGGGAGGATTTTTCAGGTATACTGTTGACTTTTTGCCCGCAAAATGATATGGTAAAATGGCTTTCCAAGCGGATGCGATACCTTATTTAATACGGGCCCCGCTGCAGGGCCCTGAAAGTGAGAATTCACTGCTTTATGACGCAATCGACTTCCGGCTCCTTTTGGGGCCGCGTAACGGAGAAAACCGAATATTTTTGGAATACGAATCTCTATTTTGCCCTGATGCTGGCGGTGACCGCTGTGTCCATGCTGACGCAGAATGTGGTCCCCTCCACGGTGGCGCTGGCGGTGCTGTGCGCCTGGATGCTGGTGTTCTGCCGGGATATTTTGGCGGCGGCGCTGCCGTTTTTACTGATATTCCTGCTGTCCACCCTGCAATATAATGATCTGTCCGTTTTCCTGCCCTGCGCGCCTCTGGCGGCGCTGGTCATCGGCGGGCTGATCGTGCATCTTGTGCGGTGGAAAAAGCCCGCGGTGGCTGGGCGCGGCATCCGGGGCCTGCTGGCGGTGTCCGCGGCCACGCTGCTGGGGGGCGTGGGCTTTATCCCTGCCTCGCAGTATTTTTCCCCTCTGTCCATTTACTACACCCTGGGCCTGGGCCTGGGTCTTTTGGCCGTGTATCTGCTGCTGCGTGCCGAGCTGGAGCTGCCCCGCAGCTACGATCTGCTCTGCCGCCTGATGCAGCTGCTCTACACCATCGGCCTTGCCATGGTGCTGGCGGTGGGGAGCTACTACCTGCACCACTGGGCGGAGTTTTCCCAGTGCTGGGAGCTGCCCGGCATCTCTTACCGCAACTTTGCCGCCACCATTTTGGTCTCCACCCTGCCGGCGGTGTTTTACATGGTCGGGCGGAGCCGGCGCCATTTGTTCACGGTGCTGCTGTGGTGCGCGGCCATGTTCTTCTCCGGCAGCCGCAGCGCCCTGCTTTTCGGCGCGGTGATGGTGCTGCTGGGCTTTGTGTACCTGGTGAAGCGGAACTATCTGCCCCTGTGGTCATTTTTTGTCATTGTGGCGTCCGTAACGGTGCTCATGGCCCTGTTCGGCTCCCAGATCTATGATATGTTTTTCGGCGCCCGGGGCGACCCGGATCACTTCATCAGCCCTACGGAGGAGCGCTGGCTGCTGCTGGATCGGGGCTTTGCGGACTTCTTTAACCATCCGCTCTTGGGCATCGGCCTGGGCAACCAGAAGAATATCGACCTTTTCGCCGGGGTGCCTGGGAGCATGGTGTTTTACCACAACGCCGTTTTGCAGGTCATGGGCAGCATGGGCATCGTGGGCGTAGCGGCCTACACCCTGCTGCTGGGAGATCGGCTGCGGCTGCTGCTCCACGACCGGGAGGCCTGCTACATGGCGGGCATGTACTACCTGGGAATGCTGATGGTGTCCATGACGAATCCGGGGCTGTTCTGCCCTCTGCCCAATGCCGCGCTGACGGTGCTTGTGTTCACCGTGCTGGAAAAGTGCGTGGACGGCCCTGCCGCCGCACTGCATCGGCGAAAATGACAGTCACCGCGCAAGACTTTTTCGATGCGCAGAAGCATCCCGCCGGGGGTGCTTTTTCTGCTTGCCAAGGAAAGGGGTATCGGATTTCATGAATAAAATTTCCCAGCGTACCAAGGGCGTTGTCTGCATTCTCTTTGCAGCCTTTGGTTTCTCCATGATGACGGTGTTTGTCCGCCTGGCCGGAGATGTACCCACGGCGGAGAAGGCCTTTTTCCGCAACTTTGTAGCCCTGCTGCTGGTGAGCGTGCTGCTGGCCGTGAAGCGGGTGCCTCTGAAGCCCCGGCCGGGGGACTGGCCGCTTTTGGCCGGCCGTGCCGTTTTCGGCACCATCGGCATGCTGCTGAATTTTTACGCCGTGGACCGTCTGGTGCTGGCGGATGCCAATATGCTCAATAAGCTCTCGCCCTTTTTCGCCATTATTTTCTCCGTTTTTCTGCTGAAGGAGCGACCCACCGCCGTGCAGATCGCGGGGGTATTCACGGCCCTGCTGGGCAGCGCTCTCATCATTAAACCCGGCTTTGAGGGGGCGCCCTTCGTGCCGTCTATGGCGGGCTTCATCAGCGGCGCGACGGCGGGCCTGGCCTACACCTTTGTGCGCAAGCTGGGCACCCGAGGGGAAAACAGCCTGCGTATTGTGTTCTACTTCTCACTCTTTTCCACGCTGCTGACCCTGCCGTTTTTTATGCTCAGCCCCATGCGCCTTACCGACCACCAGCTGCTGATGCTGCTTTTGTGCGGCGCCTCCGCCTGCATCGGTCAGTTCGGCATCACCTGCGCTTACCTCTGCGCCCCGGCTAAGGAAATAAGCGTCTATGACTACTCTCAGATCCTCTTTGCCGCCGCCCTGGGTTATATTTTCTTCCGCCAGGTGCCCGATGGCTGGAGCGTGGTGGGCTATGTGCTTATCTGCGGCGCGGGCGTTGGAATGTTCCTGTATAACCGCCATCGGGACCGGATGGGACACTGAAATTTTTTGCGGGAGGGAGTATTATGCGCAAATATGTGGTCATCCCCGACTCCTTCAAGGGCTGCCTGTCCTCGGGGGAGATCTGCGGCATTATTGCCCGGGAAATACGCTGCCGGGACCCGGAGGCCCGGGTGTGCGCCCTCCCGGTGGCTGACGGCGGCGAGGGTACGGTGGATGCCTTCCTTGGGGCTCTGGGCGGCGAAAAAATAGCTGTGCCCTGCCGGGACCCCTATGGCTGCCCCCTTACGGCCCACTACGGGCTTTTCCCGGATGGGAAAACCGCCGTCATTGAGATGGCCGCCGCCGCGGGCCTGCCCCTGGTGGGGGAGGACCGCCGTGTGGCCGACACCACCACCTACGGCGTAGGCCAGCTCATAGCCCATGCTCTCAAGCGCGGCGCGGAGCGTATTATTCTGGGCCTGGGCGGCAGCGCTACCAACGATGGCGGCTGCGGTGCGGCGGCGGCCTTGGGGGTGGAATTTTTGGACGCGGAGGGCAAGGCCTTTGTGCCCGTAGGCGGGACCCTCCGCCGTATTGCCCACATCCGCACGGATGGCCTTTTGCCTGCTCTGCGGCAGGCGGAGGTTATCGCCATGTGCGACATTGATAACCCCCTTTGCGGCGAGAGCGGTGCGGCAGCGGTATTCGCCCCCCAAAAGGGCGCGGACGCGGCCACCGTCCGTATGCTGGATGAGGGCCTGGCGCACCTGGCCGCCATTATCGAAATGGACCTGGGCCGCTCCTTGCTCGCTCTCCCCGGAGGCGGCGCGGCAGGCGGCTTCGGCGCAGGCAGCGTGGCCTTTTTGGGCGCCCGGCTGCAAATGGGCATCGAAGCCGTTCTGGACCTGACGGATTTTGACCGCCTGGCCGCAGATGCCTATCTGGTCATCACCGGGGAGGGCCGGCTGGATAGCCAAAGCCTTCGGGGCAAGGTGGTCGTGGGTGTGGCCCGCCGGGCCCGGGCCCTGGGCGTGCCTGTGGTGGCCCTGGTGGGCTCCAGCGAGACGGATATTGCCGCCGCCTACGATGCGGGGGTCACGGCCGTTTTCCCCATCAATCCTGCGCCCACTACCCTAAGCGAAGCTCTGGCCCATGCCCGGACGCACCTGGCCTTTACGGCGGAGAATGTGCTGCGCTTTGCCCGGTGCCTGGAAGAAAATCGGTAAAAGCCGCTTGCCATGGCTGCATTTTCACGATATACTGAGATTTATAATATGGAAAGGGGGACTTCCCATGCGTCCCGACGGAACCCGCGTAAAAGACCTGCCGCCTCTGGTGGCGGCCATTCCCTATATCATGCCCAAGCGCTATGACGCCTGGAACACCATCACAGAAAATATCGACGAGGAGGTCATCAAGGCCTTCATCCGCGACCAGCGCCGCGCCGGTGTGCGCCTGAACCACATGAGCGTCATCATTGCCGCTTATTACAAGGCCACCCTGGAAAATCCGAAGCTGAACTATTTCGTGATGAACCGTAAGATTTATAAGCGCAATCACTTTTGTGTGTCCTTTGTCATCATGAAAAGGCTGCCCGACGGTTCTCCCAGCGAGACCACACTGAAGATTTACCTGGAGCCGGAGGACACGGTGTTTACCGTGAATGAGAAAATAAAGACCGCCATCGAGGCCAACCGGGATACGGCCCAGAGTAACAGCACCGACCGTTTTGCCCGGTTCATGTTCTCTGTGCCGGGGCTTCCGGGCTTTGTGGTGGGCCTGGCCTATTTCCTGGATAAGCATGGTCTGCTGCCCCGGAAGATCATCGACCTCTCCCCCTTCCACACCAGCCTCTTTATTACCAACCTGGCCTCCATCAAGACCAGCTACATCCACCACCACTGCTATGAGTTCGGCACTACCAGCATCTTTGTGTGCATGGGTAAGCCCGTGCCCAATTATATGGCCGGGGACCTGAGCCGGAAGATGATGCCCCTGGGCATTGTCATGGACGAGCGTATCTGCACCGGCTACGAATACGCCGCCTTCTGCCACGATTTTCGCCGCATCCTCCGGGACCCCGAGGTGCTGACCCTGCCCTTCAGCACCCCGCAGGGGGAGAAATAAACGCAAAAAACCACCGTCCCGAGGGACGGTGGTCAGTCTGTCAAAAAACCACCCAACCGCCCCTATTTCTGCTATAATAGCGGAAATAGGGGCGTTTTCATGGAAGACTGGAGAAAAGACGCGCGGCTCGGTAAGAATTAAATAGTTGAGCAGAAAAACTTCCGGGGCAGCATACCCGGCAGGAGAATGTTCATCCGGCGGCTCCCTTCTCCCGTCTCCAGGCCGGAACACCTACATATACGCCCCCAGGCTCCGTGGACTTCACCACCACGGCTCCGGCGCCGATGACGCAGCCCATGCCCACGGCGATATTGTTCTTTACCACCGCGCCAATGCCGATCTGCGCCAAAGCCCCCACC
>ERZ1034723.674-NODE-674-length-17407-cov-14.927444_pt1 | contig 17407 bp, 8 predicted proteins | sample MGYA00520637_ERZ1034723 | MGnify/ENA primary metagenome ERZ1034723 (study PRJEB33766, sample SAMN09781719) | gut metagenome | biome: gut microbiome | host: Homo sapiens | place: Madagascar | study: EMG produced TPA metagenomics assembly of the PRJNA485056 data set... | reverse complement strand
GCTCAGGAACATCAAGTTCTTCAAAAGGGATTCCTTGAAGCTGCCGAAATAAAGCCTTATACGCAAGGCGCCCTGAAAGGGCAAAAGCTTTAAAATATAGATGTAAAAATGAAGTATATACATTATATAATAGTAACAGTGGCAATGTTGCTGGTGGGTACGGCACAAGTCGGAGCCCAGACTGATCGTAACCTGATCCGTCAGGGCAATCGTGCCTTCAAATCTCAGAAATGGGCAGTGGCAGAAACCCAATATCGCAAGGCTATCTCCAAGAATCAGAAGAATCCACAGGCGATATACAATCTTGGTTGTGCGCTCATGGCGCAGCAGAAAGACTCCATGGCGATACAGCAGTTTACCAATGCTGCCCAGTTGGAAACCAACCGCCTCCGCCGTGCAGCCAGCTATCACAACATGGGCGTGATCATGCAGAACCACCGTGAATATGCCCAGGCCATCGAATACTACAAGATGGCGCTGAGATGCAATCCACAGGACAATGAGACCCGTTATAATCTTGCCCTCTGCAAGAAGTTGCTCAAGAACAATCCGCAGAACAAGGATAAGAACAAGAACAACAAGGATAAGAACAAGGACAAGAACAAGAAAGATCAGAATAAGGACAAGAACAAAGACAACAAGGATAAAAACGACGATAAGAATAATAAAAATAATAAGAATAACAAGAATAACAATAACAAGAATAATCAGAACCAAAACCAGCCGAACCAGGACAAGATGAGCCGCGAGAATGCCGAGCAGCTCCTGAATGCCGCCGTTCAGCAGGAGCAAGCCACCAAGCGCAAGTTGCAGAAGGCGATGAGCCAGCCACGCAGAAAGGCTTACGACAAGAATTGGTAAAAGATTAGATGAGATAAAAATACGGTTTACATATAATATTTAGCTATTATTTAAGATACGATATGAAAAAAATAGGTTGGTATTTGATATTGCTGATATGCTTGCTAGGCTACCAGGTGCATGCGGTGGCCCAGCATATCTCCGTGTCGGCTCCATCGCACGTAGCGGCTGGAGAAAACTTCCGTGTCGCCTATACCATCAACACCCGTGATGTAGAGGAATTCAGAATGGGTGCGGTGCAGGACGGACTCGAAGTCATCGCAGGCCCTTACACATCCTCGCAATCCAGTTATCAGATGATCAACGGACATACCTCGTCCTCTTCATCTGTAACCATCACCTACACCCTTTATGCGGCAAAGAATGGTACCTTCAACATTGGTGCTTCCCACGCCATCGTGGGGGGCAGGAGCCTGGCTTCTCACGCCGTGAAGATTACGGTGTCGGGGCACGCCCAGCGTACCAACGGTGCTCCTAGCATGCACGGACAGGATAGCTACGACCAACCTCGTATGCGTACCGCAGGCTCTGCCATCTCAGGCAGCGACCTCTTCATCAAGGTGTCTGCCAACAAGAAGAGAGTACACGAGCAGGAACCTATCCTGCTTACCTACAAGGTATATACACAGGTGGAACTCACCCAGCTGGAAGGCAAGATGCCAGACCTGAAGGGATTCCACAACCAGGAAGTACCTCTGCCACAGCAGAAGACCTTCCATACCGAAATGGTGAACGGTCGCCCTTACAAGTGCGTCACCTGGAGCCAGTATGTGATGTATCCTCAGATGACCGGTAAGCTGGAGATTCCTTCCATCACTTTCAAGGGCATCGTGGTACAGCAGAACCGCAATATCGACCCGATGGAGGCCTTCTTCAATGGCGGTTCCGGATATGTAGAAGTAAAGAAGGACATCAAGGCTCCGGGTATCACCCTGCAGGTAGATCCGTTGCCTCAGCGCCCAGCCGACTTCTCGGGTGGAGTAGGTAAGTTCAATATCTCTGCTTGTCTTGACAAGAAGGAAATCAAGGCAGGCGAACCGATTACGCTCCGTGTGATTGTGGGAGGTATCGGAAACCTCAAGTTGCTTAAGCAGCCAGTAGTGAATTTCCCGAAGGATTTCGACAAGTATGATGCCAAGGTAACAGATAAGACCCGACTCACTGCCAATGGAGTGGAGGGTAATATGATCTACGATTTCCTGGCTGTTCCTCGCAATCAGGGCAGCTATACCATTCCAGCCGTGGAGTTCACCTATTATGATACCAGCAAGAATGCGTATAAGACCATCAAGACCCAACCTTTCACTCTGAACGTGGAGAAGGGAGATGGATCCACATCCGAGTCGGCTGACTATACCAGCAAGGACAAGGATATCCATACCATCAAGTTGGGCAAGACCTCACAGCATCAGGCAGATGATATGTTCTTCGGAAGCTTCGGCTACTGGACCAGTCTGCTCATTCCGCTCATTGCCTTCTTCGTGCTGCTGGTGGTATTCCACCGCAGAGCCATCGAGAATGCCGACATCGTGAAGAAGCGCTCCAACAAGGCGGGCAAGATAGCTACCAAGCGTCTGCGCATGGCCAACAAGCTGATGCTGCAGGGCAAGCAGGGCGAGTTCTATGATGAGGTGATGCGTGCCCTCTGGGGATATATGAGCTACAAGCTGAACATGCCGGTAGAGCAGCTCTCTCGTGAGAATATCCGTGAGAAACTCTTCGCCCACGATGTGGATGATGTTACAATACAGAAGTTTACTTCCGCTCTCGATGAGTGCGAGTTCGAGCGTTATGCTCCAGGCGATCCTGCCGGCAATATGAACCGTACCTTCGAATCAGCAATGACAGCGATTATGGAAATAGAAAATGCAATCAATGCGACTCGCAAGAACGCCAAGAAGCATCCTGCCGGATATTCCTTCGTATGGCTGCTCCTGGCGATGCTGGGCTTCGGCGCTTCTCCGGTATCGGCAATCACCAAGAACAATGCCGATACGGAATACCAGAAGGGCAACTACCAGCAGGCTATCCGCGACTACGAAGAGCTGCTCAAGAATGGTGCCTCTGCCGAGATTTACTACAATCTCGGCAATGCCTACTATCGTACAGACAATATCACCAAGGCGGTGCTCAACTATGAACGTGCCCGCCTGCTCTCGCCTGGAGATGAGGATATCAACTTCAATCTCCAGTTTGCACGCAGCAAGACCATCGACAAGATTACCCCGGTAAGCGAAATGTTCTTTGTAACCTGGTATAAGGAGCTGGTCAACTTCACGAGTGTAGATAACTGGGCGAAGACTGGTATCATCTCCATCATCATGGCGCTGCTGCTCGTGCTGCTCTATCTCTTCGGTCCGCACATCCTGATGCGCAAGATCGGCTTCTTTGGCGGTATCGGCTTCTTCCTCGTCTTCCTGCTGAGCAATCTCTTTGCCTATCAGCAGAAGCAGGCGCTCGACAACCGCAAGGGTGCCATCATCATCTCACCTTCCGTGAACATCAAGAAGACGCCTGCCAAGACCAGTACCGATCAGTTTGTACTCCACGAGGGTACCCGTGTAGATATCATCGACAAGGGTATGACCGACTGGCGTGGCATCCGCGTAGGAGATGGAAGAGAAGGATGGATCGAGACCAAGCACCTCGAGGAAATTTAATACGAAGTAACGAGTGGAGAACGAAGAATGAAGAACGAAGAGTGAAGAATGAAGAGTGAAGAAACAACAGCTTTACTAATCATAAAGTTCCAAGTTCCAAGTTCAAAGTTCCAAGTTCAAAGCTCAAAGTTCAAAGTAAATAAATGGATTTTAGTTCGATACAAAACATAGATTTTCAAGTGTTGCAGTGGTTCAACGGCAGTAACAATGTGATTCTCGACCAGTTGGTGATGGCACTTACTTCGGGTTTCACCTGGATACCGCTCTATCTTGTACTCTTTATCATCGTGATGCGCAATAATGAGACAGTCGGGCAGATTGGTCTTATTGTAGGCTGCGCATTCCTGTGCATTCTTTTTGCCGATGGCATTGCCGAGGGAATCATCAAACCGCTGGCGGCTAGATGGCGACCTTCCAACGATCCGCTGGTAAAATATTCCGTGCAGGTAGTGGATAATCTTCGTCTGAAGGACTACAGTTTCTGTTCGGCGCATGCAGCCAATACCATGGCGATAGCCGTGTTCTTCTCGCTGCTTGTAAGGAGCAGGATGCTCACCTTCACCCTGGTAGCATGGTCGCTGGTGAACTGCTGGACCCGCCTCTATCTGGGCGTTCATTATCCGCTGGACATCGTTTGCGGCATACTGCTGGGCATGGTGGTTGGTACGCTGGTATATCTTTTCTTCCATCGTATGTACCGACGTATGTCACCGGAAATCAAGTATGTTTCGAATCAATATACCAGTACGGGATATGATTGCGATGACATCGATATGATTATGACCGTCCTGATGCTCACCCTCGTATATGTCATCCTGCGTGCCGTCGTTCTGATGACGGGATTATAGTAGTATAATAGCCTTTTCTGAAAAAAGGCAAATCATAAAGTTCAAAGTTCAAAGCTCAAAGTTCAAAGTAAAATAATGGATACAAAACATATTAAGATAAGTGATTATAATTACGATTTGCCAGATGAGCGCATCGCCAAGTTTCCTATCTCACAGCGCGACCACAGCAAACTGCTGGTCTATAAGCATGGCGAGGTAAGCGACGATGTGTTCTTCCATCTTCCCGACTATCTGCCAAAGGGTGCCATGATGGTATTCAATAATACCAAGGTAATCCAGGCGCGCATGCATTTCCGCAAGGAGACGGGAGCACTCATCGAGGTGTTCCTGATGGAACCTGCTGCACCTACCGACTATGAGCTGATGTTCCAGACTTCGGGTCACTGCTCATGGCTCTGTATGATTGGTAACCTGAAGAAATGGAAAGAGGGAAGCCTGAAGCGCGACTTCGAGATCAAGGGTCATCAGCTTACCCTCTCTGCTACCATGCGCCGTGGAGATGCGCTCAGCACAGAGGCGGCTGAAATGGTGGCTAAAGGTGGCGGCACCAACTACTGGGTGGATTTCGACTGGGACAACGAGCATGTTTCCTTTGCCGAGATTCTCGAAGCAGTGGGAGAGTTGCCTATCCCTCCATATCTGAACCGCAAGACAGAAGAAAGTGACAAGACCACTTATCAGACTGTATATTCCAAGATCAAGGGTAGTGTGGCTGCTCCAACAGCTGGTCTGCATTTCACCGATGCGGTGCTCCAGGACCTGGATGCGCATGGCATCGACCGTGAAGAGGTAACCCTTCATGTAGGAGCGGGAACCTTCAAGCCGGTGAAGAGTCTTGAGATAGAAGGTCATCAGATGCATACCGAATATATCGTGGTTCATCGTCGCAGTCTGGAGAAGCTCATCAAGCACGAGTGCCAGGTCATCGCCGTGGGAACCACCAGTGTGCGCACCATCGAGAGTCTCTACTATATGGGCGTGCATCTCATCAAGCATCCTGAGGCAAGTGAAGAGGACCTGCATGTAAAACAGTGGGATCCATACGAGTTGTCGGCAGATGGCAATCTGGTGGATGGCATCACTCCGGTGCAGGCTATCCAGGCAATCGTCGATTATCTCGACCGCAACGGATTAGAAGCCCTTCACTCCAGCACGCAGATCATCATCGCTCCAGGTTATACCTATAAGATTGTGAAGATGCTGGTAACCAATTTCCATCAGCCTCAGAGCACCCTGCTTCTCCTGGTGAGTGCCTTCCTGCATGGTGATTGGAAGAAGGTATATGATTATGCCCTCTCTCATGATTTCCGATTCCTGAGCTACGGAGATTCATCCCTGCTCATTCCGTAACTTGATTTAAAAGTTATTCTTGATGTATCGTGTTTGCATCAATACGCCCTGAAAGGGCAAAAGCCCCTAGCCCAGGGTAACACTCTGGGTATTAAATGAAAATGTAATGTCGCCCTGAAAGGGCAAAAGCTTCAATAATATAAAAAAACAAATAGATGATTTCAGTAGAAGGACTGAAAGTAGAGTTTGGCGTAAAGCCACTTTTCAATGATGTAAGCTTCGTAATCAACGACCGCGACCGCATTGCCCTGGTAGGCAAGAACGGTGCCGGCAAATCTACGATGCTGAAGATTCTCTGTGGCTTGCAGAAGCCAACCTCCGGCGTAGTGGCTATCCCTAATGAAACCACCATCGGCTATCTGCCTCAGGTGATGAAACTGCAGGATGATACCACCGTGAAGCAGGAAACCCGCAAGGCTTTCGCCCACAATACCGAGATGAAGGCGCGCCTCGACAAGATGCAGCAGGAAATGGCCGACCGCACTGACTACGAGAGCGAGAGCTATGCCCAGCTCGTGGAGAAATTCACCCAGGAACATGATCGCTATATGATGATGGGCGGTGAAAACTACGAGGCGGAAATAGAGCGCACGTTGAGCGGTCTGGGTTTCACCCGTGAAGATTTCGACCGTCCTACCCGAGAGTTCTCCGGTGGATGGCGTATGCGTATCGAGTTGGCAAAGATCCTGCTCCAGAAGCCGGATGTACTTCTCCTCGATGAGCCTACCAACCATCTTGATATCGAGAGTATCCAGTGGCTGGAGCAGTTCCTGGCGCAGAGTGCCAAGGCGGTGGTGCTGGTAAGTCACGACCGTGCCTTTATCAATAATGTAACCAACCGCACCCTGGAGATTACCTGTGGAAGGGTAGAGGATTACAAGGTGAAATACGATGAGTATGTGGTTCTTCGTGCCGAGCGCCGCGAGCAGCAGCTCCGTGCCTACGAGAACCAGCAGAAGGAAATTGCCGATATCAAGGATTTCATCGAGCGTTTCCGCTATAAGCCAACCAAGGCGGTACAGGTGCAGAGCCGCATCAAGCAGTTGGAGAAAATCGTTCCTATCGAGGTGGATGAGGTGGATACCAAGCAGATGCATCTCAAGTTCCCTCCTTGTCTCCGTAGCGGCGATTATCCGGTCATCTGCGATGAGGTGAGAAAGGATTATGGCGAGCATACCGTCTTCGACCATGTGAACCTTACCATCAAGCGTGGCGAGAAAGTGGCGTTCGTAGGTAAGAACGGTGAGGGTAAATCTACTCTGGTGAAGTGTATCATGGGCGAGATTCCTTTTACGGGCAATCTCAAGATTGGTCATAATGTGCAGATTGGTTATTTTGCACAGAACCAGGCACAGTTGCTCGACGAGAAGCTTACCATTTTCCAGACCATCGACAATGTGGCTACCGGTGAGATGCGCCTCAAGGTGAACGATCTGCTGGGTGCCTTTATGTTTGGTGGCGAAACTTCCGAAAAGTATGTCAAGGTGCTGAGTGGAGGAGAGCGCAGTCGTCTGGCGATGATCAAGCTCCTGCTTGAACCGGTGAATCTCCTGATTCTCGATGAGCCTACCAACCATCTCGATATGCAGTCGAAGGATGTGTTGAAGGAAGCCATCAAGGCATTCGACGGCACCGCCATCATTGTGAGCCACGACCGTGAGTTCCTCGACGGACTGGTAGATAAGGTATATGAGTTTGCCGGTGGAAAGGTACGTGAGCATCTGGGCGGTATCTACGATTATCTCCGTGCCCACAATGCCGAGAGCATCAGTCAGGCACTTGCGAATCAAGTCGGAAGTCAGAATATGTCATCTGCCGGCTCTCCATCTTCTTCATCATCATCCTCTGCAGATTCTTCCGAAGCATCCTCCGGCAAGCTCAGCTATGCCGAGCACAAGGAGCAGCAGAAGAAGATTCGCAAGGCTGAGAAGGCGGTGAAGGAATGCGAGACGAAGATTGAAAAGCTCGAAACCCGCAAGGCAGAGATCGATGCCCTCCTGATGAAGCCTGAGAATGCTACGAATATGGAACTCGTTACCGAATATACCGAGCTGATGAAGAGCCTGGATGAGGAAAACGAGAACTGGATGATGCTCTCCGAAGAGCTGGAGGAAATCAAGAATTCATAGTTAAAACAATAATAAATAACGAGAAAATGAAAATGAAGTACATCCTTCCGATGATGATGCTCGCAGCCATGCCTTTGGCTGCTGATGCTCAGAACAAGTCGGGACTTGTCTTGAGCAATCTTGACAAGACAGCAAAGCCTGCTGATGATTTCTATCAGTTTGCTACCGGTGGCTGGCAGAAGAACAATCCGCTGCCTGCTGCCTACAGCCGTTATGGTAGTTTCGATCAGTTGGCTGAGAACAGCAACAAGCGTATCAACTCTATTCTTGATGAACTCAAGAAGAAGACCTACAAGGCAGGAACCATCGAGCAGAAGCTTTCCGACTTCTATAAGTTGGCGCTCGACATCGACCGCCGCAACAAGGAGGGCATTGCTCCCGTAAAGCCTCTCCTCGACGAGATTGCTGCTGCCAAGACCAAGGCTGAGCTCCAGAACTTGCAGGTGAAGTATGCCATGCAGGGCTTGGGCGTAGGTTTCGGTACTGGTTTCGGTGCTGATGAGAAGAACGTTACCATGAACATCTACAATGTGATGCAGGGTGGCTTGACTCTCGGTTCCAAGGATTACTACCTCAACAACGATGCTGCTACCGTAGCCATCCGTGAGGCATTCAAGACCTACGTGGCAAAGATGTTCCAGCTCTATGGCTTCTCTGCTGCCGATGCTGCCAAGAAGGCACAGAAGGTATTCCTCCACGAGACCAGTCTTGCTACTATCTCCAAGAGCCGTACCGAACTCCGCGACCCACAGGCTAACTACAACAAGATGAGCCTGAAGCAGTTTATGGAGAATTATCCAAACATTCCTCTTGAGGCATTGGCTAACGGCGAGGGCATCAAGAGTGAATATATCCAGGAGATGATTGTGGGTCAGCCTGCATTCATGGCTGGTTACGACAAGATTACTGCTGCTGAGGATGCTGAGACCTTGAAGGCATTGATGGAGTGGAGTGTCATTGGCAGTTCTTCTGCTTATCTCACCGATGAGATCCGTGAGGCAAACTTCGATTTCTTCGGCAAGACCATGAGTGGCAGAAAGGAAGACCATCCATTGTGGAAGCGTGCCACCTCTCAGGTAGATGCTCAGATGGGTGAGGCACTCGGCAGAATCTACTGCAAGAAATTCTTCCCTGAGTCTTCTAAGAAGATGATGGAGACACTGGTCAAGAATCTCCAGGTGAGTCTCGGTCAGCGTATCGATGCTCAGGAGTGGATGAGTGCAGAGACCAAGGCTGCTGCCCACAATAAGCTCGATAAGTTCTATGTCAAGATTGGTTATCCTAACCAGTGGACAGACTATAGCAAACTTACCATCGATCCATCCAAGAGTTTCTATGAGAACGTGATGGCTTGCCGTCAGTTCCGCAACAATAAGGAGATTGCCGAGAAGGCTGGTAAGCCAGTCAACAGAGACGAGTGGTATATGACTCCTCAGACTGTGAATGCATACTATAATCCTACCACCAATGAGATCTGCTTCCCAGCAGGTATCCTTCAGTATCCATTCTTTGATGCCAAGGCAGACGCGGCATTCAACTATGGTGCTATCGGTGTAGTGATTGGTCATGAGATGACTCACGGTTTCGACGATCAGGGTCGCCAGTATGATGCCAGCGGTAACCTGAAGGATTGGTGGACCGCTGCTGATGCTGAGGGCTTCAACAAGCGTGCCGATATGTATGCTGATTTCTTCAGCAACATCAAGGTATTGCCTGACTTGAATGCCAACGGTCGCTTTACATTGGGTGAGAACCTTGCCGACCACGGTGGTTTGATGGTATCTTTCAATGCATTCAAGAATGCGACAGCCAAGAAGCCTTTGAAGAACAAGGATGGCTTTACTGCTGATCAGCGTTTCTTCCTTGCCTACGCTGGTGTATGGGGTCAGAACATCACCGAGAAGGAGATTCGCAACCGTGTGAAGAACGATCCTCATGCGCTTGGCAAGTGGCGTGTAGATGGTGCTCTTCCTCACATTGATGCCTGGTATGAGGCATTTGGTGTAAAGCAGGGCGACAAGATGTTCATTCCTAAGAATGAGCGTCTGGAGCTTTGGTAAAGATCAAATATCCTATCCCGTTAGTTTTTAAAGTTTTAAAGGGATAAGAATGAAATATGAAAAAGGCTGCGTTACTTTGTGGTGACGCAGCCTTTTTTCATACGTTTTTATTCTTCATGAATGTTGCCGTAAACTCCTTACACTTACGCATATCCTGTTTCGATGATGCAATAGAGTAGGGACTATATTTTTCAAACATATCAAGACCACGTCCTAATGTAATGGTCCATCCCGTATCTGTTTTGATGCATCTGTCATGGAAGTCTCTGAACTTGTAGGTAAACTCAATGCCATAAGAAGCAAGGTCGTCCTTGATGTCATCAAGCTTGTCTATCAGATCTGGAATTTTATCTTCCTCCTCGTTAGTGATGAGATTGAGTTTCAAGTCATCCACTGGACGTGTATTGATAAGCATCAGGGCAAACTCCATGAAGTTCTTTACCTGCCATGAAGCACGTATATATGGATCTTCAACGGTTATTTCCTTTGCTTCTCTCATATAAGGTGCAAATAACTTCTCATAGCTAACACCTGTCTGACCCATTCTAAACGACATACTCTTTTCTTGTAGAATAGGTATGCGTGGACGTTTGGTTTTCGGTTCTTCTGTATGATCTTCAGTCGTAGTATGTACTTCAGTCGTAGTATGTTCTACTACCTGATTGCTTACCTTTTCCAAAGTCTCAATGCTTACTTCGGAACCGGTTTTCAGGTTGATGTACTTGAACTTGGCTGGTTCTGCCATGAAAGTTTCGTCAATCACGTAGAGCTGATCCTTCACACGTTTACGACCTTCAGCAGCAAAGTCAACCAGCTCATAGGCCTCCTGGTCTGTCATCTTTCCATCAGGATAGATGAGTTTCATCATGCCAGAGAAAGTTTTGCGGATAGCAAGATGGTCACGCTCAGAAAGTGAACCGTCGAACTTCGCATAGTCATTCAGCACAGCTGTTCTGTCATCATTGCGCATTTCGTGAAGCACGGCTGCGATGTAGTCGGTAATAAGACCATATCCCTTGGAGAAACTGTTCTTCTTCAACATCTTGATTTCCCAACCAGGATTGTAGAGATGGATTCGGTCGAGGAACGCACCCTTGATGAATTGGGTAGGAATACTCTCAAACAGATGGCTGTTCTTCAACATGTATGGAACTGTATGCTTGGTATTACCTACGAAAGACATGGATGCACTTGCCTCGTGAGTTCCCTTACCACGGTTGAACGACTTGTTGGCAAGATAGTTCTGCATCGTGTCGATGAGCACAGCATCCACATTACGGCCTTTCTGCTGCTCAAACTCATCCCATGCCACAACATCCCAATAGCCTACCAGTCCGAGAATCTCCTTGTTTCCCTGGATTTTCACGAAAAGTCGGGCAGAGGTTACGTCACCACCACTGACAAGTACGCCATAAGGAGACAGTTCCTGGAATACATGAGACTTACCTGTTCCCTTTGGACCCAATTCCATGAAATTGAAGTTGTTCTCCACATGAGGGAGAAGACGAGCCAAAGTGATGAACTTCTCACGGCGGTTCATTGTCTCAGGGTTCAGACCCACGGTGTGCATCAGAAAGTCAATCCATTCCTCTGTAGTGAAGTTCTTGCGTTGGTCGATATATTCCTGCAGGTCGATATTTGAAATCTGGATAGGCTTCAATGTCTGGATTTCCCATCTCACCTTGACGCTTTCACCACTGATATAACCGATGGTTACGATGCACCAGACGCCATTGCCACTAAGCAGTTTGGGGTTCTTACGCACGTAGTCTGTACCTATAGGTACTCCTGTCAATCCCAGGTTGGCAAATGTAGCTTGATACTCATCGTTCTTCTCGTTGAGCACAACGGTCACTTTGTCGATGATGCGATGTCTGCCATTCTCACGTATGATACCTTTTACCGATTCTGCTTCAGCACGGTGAACATAGTTGTTCTGGATCACCTGCTTCACCTTTTCCAAACCTTCGTTGATGATTTCTTCATCATCACTGGCGCAATACTGCCCCAGCAGGTATTCCAACACGTAGGTAGGAACAGGCAGGCCTCCCTTCACGAGGAAAGCCAAATCCTTTCTTACCACCTTGCCTATAAAGGCATTCATTACTTTCTGTTGTAAATCCATATGCAGTATTCCTTAAAAATCCTGTTCTATCATTGTATTGTTCTTTACTGTCTCACGTACAAGTGGGTTCAGTTTGTCATCCACATCGTAGATTCTAAGCTGTAACATACTTGCATTGACAGATTTATTCAGATTGAGTGTCACTTCAAACACACGATTGTTCAAGTTCGTTGCATCAGTGCTGTTCAGTGTCACTTCCTTTTCCTGGGTTACAGGGTCGTCACCATTATAAATACAGCAAACCACCTTGCGCTCCATCACGGTCATGCTTACAGCTTCCGACTGTATCATCTGGAACTTCAATCGACTGCTCACCATATTCAGGTTGTGGCTCATCAGCGCAACACCCACCTTTTCAGTCTTGTTTGTTCTCTTCTGCTGACTTCTTATCACAGGAATAATCATTTCCTGAAGCGAAGCGCCACCATGAGCAAAGTTGTAGCCACCTGGTGCAGCCAGGCGGTTGGTTCCGATAGGTACTGCAACCTGCAAAGGAGTGGTACTCTTGATGGAAGATACCTTGTCAAGAGGGAATTTTACAATATCCTCAAAAGCATTGTTGCTGTCTGTGAGATAGTATCTTGTCTTCTTCTCGATAGCCGACTCCTTGATGCTATGCTTGTCCTTCTCCTCAAACTTCATATCATTATAGAGGAATCCATGATCAGCGGTGAGAAGCACATTTGCCACATTCCATGATGCATGCAGGCGCTTTACCAGTACCGTCAGTTGCTCAATGGCCTTTCTGCAAGCACTGATTACCTCGAACGGGCTTTGGGAATGACCGGCTTCATCTATCGTATCATAGAAAATATACACCAATGGACGTTTGAAGAGTTCACGCATGGATTGTGCGTCGCCATTCATCACGTCTTCATAGCGTGTACAGATGGCTCCTTCCCGATATTTACCCAGATGGGCTGTTCGCTGTTCTGTAGTTGTCAGCAGGGTTCCATCCACCATCATGTCTGTGCCATTCAACTCTAACGAGTGATGAGGGAGGAGGGCAGGCTTGCAATATTTGGTTTCCGTAGGAAGCATTGCCTGGTATGCATCAATTGTAGCAATATGCTTTTCCTTTGCCAGTTCCTGCATCAGTTCCTTTGCTACCTCATATCTCAGCGCATCGCATACGATGACCACCTGCTTCACGCTGGTATCTGACTCATTCTTGTAGAAATCCTCCTGACGCTTTAATCCGGTTTCAGTAAACCATGCGCCTTTTTCTCCGACGCATGTCAGCCATTCGAGGTTAAGAACGTTAGTCATCTTTGCATATTCCAAGTCTAATTGGCGCTTGGCAGAACTCAATGTCTGCTCTATAGGATTCTCCTTCGTGATGAGTTCGTGATATGCTTCCAGTGTACGGCGATAGTAGAGATCTACAAGATAGAACTCTTCTGTATATTTTTCTATATACTCCTTGGTGCTGTTGAGTTTCAGCGTACCAAGACCTCTTACCTGAGCATAGTATAAAGCCGACTGCTCTATGAATCGGATTGCAATCTGAATGTCACTATCTACAGGAAGCTTCAACGACAACTCACGCATGCGGTCGTTCACCTGCTCCGGGTCTGCCATTAGCTTTTCTTCTACAATCTCTTTCAGTATTGGCCAGCAGAGTGACTCTGTGAGATAGTAGTAGTTGGCATCAATACCATAGATATTGATGATTTCCTCTTCCTTGATGTCTGCTGCCAAAATACCCATTGCCTGGGCAAACTTCTCTGACAGTAGTCGGTCGTGTGTACCCAACTCATAGATTTTGTTCACCTGGTCAAGCACTACCGAATTGCTGATCTTGTACTGTTTGTAGGTGTCTCCCGGTACTGCGTCCAAAAGCTGAGTGATGCTATTGTATTTCAGGCTCTCAGCCACGTTTTTCATCTTGATGGCAGCGTTCAAGTTAGGAGTTAAACCAAAGAGCTTATCCAGCTTTTCCGAAAAAGCCTTTGAAGCATCAAAATTCTTGCTGAGCTTATACCAGAAGTCAGTACGCTTTTTCTCTTCTGCTATTCCATCCAGAATAATCATCTTGATGATGATCTGTTCCCATTCCTGCAGCTTCTTCTCGCCAAGATAATTGGAAATGAAGGCACGGCAAACCATATCCTCGCTGAACGATGTACTGTCAATATGTCCATTGAGGATGTTGCTCACCTTAGCCGACATGATTTCGCCAATATTCTTCTTCACGAAACTGCGGAATTTTTCAGGAAGATTATACTGCTGCATGAAGCTGGCGTAGTCTTCTTCCTTATATTCCATGTTGGCTTTCAACATATCGAGTAGGGGAAAGCTGAGCTGCTGTTCCTCTGTATGAGGATATACCTGTTCCGGGAAGAGCAGAACCACATGCTTGTCCTTCCAATCGTTCTCGATGGCATATTTGGCATTGAACCACGCACCATCAAACACCTTATATATATAGTCGTCATTCCACTCCTTCATCTCATCCAGTTCATTCTGGATGATGTTCATCCTGTCGAAGATGAAGAGCACATGAAGTTGTGGATTGCGCTCGAAGTAGTTGTATATTCTATCTTGTACCATAGCATAATGTACAATGTATTATTTAATTTTCTGTAATATATCACCGAACTTGGCATAGTTCACCACCACGCCGTCATCGAGGTCGAAGCTGATGGCTTGCTCGGCTACTACCTGCAGGCGCTCGTGGTATTCACGGCACTCGTCGAGTTGTTTCTGCAGAGCCTGTAGCTGCTTGGTCTCTTTGGTAGAGAGTTCGGCACGACGGGCATCAAGTTTGTCGATTTCTGCCTCCAGATGTTCGATGTAAGGAAGAAGATACTTGGATCTTACTCTCTCTGCGGTGTAGGCATTCATGCGATGCATGTAGGCGATGACCTGGAAGGCACCCTTCTTGGATGAGAACAGCCAGTAGATAGGGCGGTTCTGATACATCTTCTTGTGGTCTTTCCAGAAGTCCTTTACGAAGTATTGCTCCAGCGGCTTGCCCAGGCATTTCTCCACGTAGTTCAGATTTGCCACATGCTCCTCATTGCCCAATGCCACACGGATGAAATCGGCAAAGCGAGCTGATGCGTTGTCTGAGAAGCCACAGTCGTTTGGCATGAGCGGCATGATGCCGTCGTCATCTATTTCCCACTGTTCACCCTTGTATTCGTAAGGAGCTATCTCCTCATCGGTAGGGTTAGGGTGGGCGATGTGGAGCCCCGGTCTGTCGAGGCGGTAGCGTCCGAGCATACAGCCCACAGCATAGCTGATGAGTTGCTTGGTCATAACATCCTCGTTCCAGGTAATGCCATTCTCTATGACATTAATCTCTCCCTGCTGAAGAATGGTGATTTCATTCAGTGGAACATCAGGTGTCAGCTCGTCTTGCAGACCATAGATGTCGATGAACTGGCGGTTGAGCTCTTCCTCGTTCTTATGCAGCTGCATGAACTTGCGCTCCCACTTCGTCTTGTATTGCTCCATGCGCCATTCCAGACTGCCGAGCTTTGGGGCAGCAGGGGAAATGCTGATATGTTCGCCCGTTTCCTCGAAATGCTTCTCTATTTTGTAATCGATGTTCTCCATATAGGTGTCGGCATCGATGGATAAGAGCTCGTTGCGTTGGAAATCCCAGGAGGTTTCGTGGGAATCCCAGTCGGATTTGGAAATAGCTATATTCTGTTGTATAATAGGCTTATTTACTTTCTCTTCTGGTAATGGTATTTTCTTTATATCCGCTATTTGAAAAGTCAAAGTAGGTGCTAAGATTTCCAAAAGAGAAATTGAAACCTTTGAATTTAGAATTGCCATTATGGATTCTACACTATAATTAGCTGAAAAAATTGAGGGACTATTACAATCAAAGAAACATCCTTTTGGTATATATCTCAAACTAATTTTACCGCTTCCTATACGCGACCAAGTAATGCCATTATTTAGATAGAATGCAAAATTCGAAGGTCTAATACGAGCATCTGATATTCCGTTAGAATTTATGTGCTCTAACATATTTTTTCCCTGTCTTTTCCAATCTATTACATATTCTAGATTTCCATACCACTTACGATATTCACCACCCTTTAAATTAGGAAACCAATTCTCTCCATTGTCATTAATACTTTCTAAGTCTGTTTTCTGAAAGCCTTCTTTACGTTGTTCAACTTCAAACCATAATCTTAGAAATTTATTATTGTCACCTGTTTTGATACCTATAACAACACTTGCCTTATCATTAACTGTTTCATATTGGAATGTTCTACATAATTTCTCGCTAGCCCAATAGCCAATAAGGGTCCCCGGAATCTTCTCAAAGTTCAACTGCTCCACATTAGGATAATAAATATGCTTACCATCCTCATTTCCATCCTTATTTGCAAGGAACATCTGTTCTTTGTCAGCACAGTTCTTGCCATCTACCAATCGATAGTAGATGCCCTTAGGGTTTCCGAGGAACAATTCGTCCATATCCTTTTCTGTGTCTTCGTAAAATCTTTGTTTCCAAATCTCTTGCTCAGATTTCGGCAAAGCCCTAATTTCCGCCATGGTGATTCCACCGTATGGATCTTGAGGCTTGGTTAAAACGAAGGCAGTGTTCTGTACCACCTCACCACTCAACTCATCGAACGTGCGAGGACCTAGGTGCAACATGCTGTCAATGGCATAATTGTGCAGGAAGATATGGCGCAAGCTCTTGAATGAAGAGAGGAACATCCAGCTCTGCATATTGATCTGCGCCATTTTGCCGCCATCAGCAAGACGCTCCATGCCCATGAACATGAACACAGAGAAGAGGTCTGCCTTACCCTCTTCATAGTTGTCCTTCACATACTTGCTCAATACGCTGTTCATCTTGCCTCCACCCATATAAGGCGGATTCATCACGAGCGCATGGTAATGCTCGGTGAGGGTAAGAATCACCTTGACACCCGGCAACAGCTGCTTGATGTTGGTAGGACAATCGTCGGTACCATTCTTTGTCCAATCCTCATAATGACTGCGGAGCATATTGTGGTAGTTCTCGTTGATATTGAATATCATGATGCTGCCGAGGTTGTCGGCTTCTTTCAAAAGTTCGAAGTCTTCCTCAAGCATCTCGCCAGCCACGTCATCGTAGCCACCTACAAACTGAAGGCAAGTCTCAGTCATTGCCTTTTTATCCAAGGCTGGTACCACTCCCGTCATGTCGAGTACATTCGGCAATACGTGCGCATCTGCAAAGCCAGCATCCTTCTGGCAAGCCTTCAGCAGAAGGGCAAACTGGCTCAACTGCTTGGCACGAGTGTCGAGATCGATACCCGTAAGGTTGTGGCTGAAGATATTCTCTACAGCCTCTCCACGACCATAGCCTTCGGCAATATAAAGGTCATAGAGCAGGTCGAAACATTCGTTGAGAATA
>ERZ1034723.664-NODE-664-length-17546-cov-12.613287_pt1 | contig 17546 bp, 13 predicted proteins | sample MGYA00520637_ERZ1034723 | MGnify/ENA primary metagenome ERZ1034723 (study PRJEB33766, sample SAMN09781719) | gut metagenome | biome: gut microbiome | host: Homo sapiens | place: Madagascar | study: EMG produced TPA metagenomics assembly of the PRJNA485056 data... | reverse complement strand
TGGTCAAGAAGGATGAAGGCATAAATAACAATATGGCAAAGAAAAGAGATAAAAAAAATAAGTTGCGAGAAGTGATACATACAAATACAACTTCCAGTTTCAATTTCTGATAACTTGTTCTTGTGTTTTCATCCATCTATATATCTAAACGCAGGGAGAAAAAATACAGTGGAAAAAAGAAAAACATAAAAAAGAAACCGTGCGATATTACAGTCTTGCAGTGTGCACGGTTTTTTAGTAATATGTAATTAGACGTAACTAACACATATGCGATATACCGAACAATCTAAAAGAGGACTGCGAGAAAAGCCTAAAGTAGGAAGTCCGTGGATTACAAAACAGAGTATTTATAATCAGTTCTATTCGGATCTGGTTACAAAAGTCCAGCATGGAATTGATGTGCCGGGAACTACAATCCATGTGTTTTACGCAACAAAGATGGGAAAAAAATACGAAAAGAGATATTATACTTATTTCAAAAATCCGGATATCCGGAGACACAATATGCAGCACGAAGAACTGTTTTGCTGTCATAGTGCAGAGTGGGTGGAAGAAGTAAGAAAGGCAGTGGAAGGCGACAAACAATGAAAGAAAAAGTGAATGTGACAGGCGTACCGGAAACGATGGTACAGACCCTGTATGCAAGAGCAAAAGAAACAAAAAAACAAAATGCGAAGATCAAGGACGAGATTGCCGTAGAACTTGTGGAAAGGCTTGATTATGATTTTTCCAGAGCGGATAAAGATAGTGTCATGACTTATGGTGTGATTGCAAGGACAATTGTATTAGACCGGATGGTCAGGCAATATTTGGAGAAGCATGAAAATACAGTTGTTGTAAATATTGCATGCGGACTGGATACCAGATGTTATCGTATGAAGGGAAAATATCTGCGCTGGTACAATGTAGATTTGCCGGAGACTATGAAGATAAGGCAGCAGTTTCTTCCGGAAACAGATCCAATCTATCAGATTGCAAAGTCTGCAATGGATGATTCCTACGTGGACGATATAGATTATCATGGAGAAAATGTTCTGGTAGTAATTGAAGGACTTACTATGTATTTGTGTGAGAATGACATCAGAAAACTGTTTTCTATTATTGAAAAATCATTTCAGAAAATAACTGTAATGGTCGAAACCATGTCACCATTTGTTGTAAAACATGTGAAAGAAAAATCTATAGAGGGCAGCAATGCAAAATTCACATGGGGAGTTAAGAACGGAGCAGAACTACAAAAGATTGCAGCAAATTTTTCTATCCTGCATGAAGTCAGTCTAGTTGAGGGTATGAAAGAACTTATGCTGATTTATCATGTGATTGGGAAGATTCCGGCTATTCGGAATATCTCGAACAAAATAATAGTTTTGGAGAAATGTGACTGATATTAAGGAGATGATGCAGATGCAGAAAAGACATTTTGAAATGGAAACAGATGGATTTTATGGTGCATATTGGAAATGTAAAACCGACTCAGACTGTGCAATGATTGCAATGATCGGAGATGATTCGGAAGATTATCTGGCACGAACATCCGTAAAATGGTTACATAAACTCGGTGTGAATGTGATGACGATGTCACCGGCAAAAAAGGATTATGGACATCATAATTATCCGCTGGAACGTATTGAAAAAGCAATCAGTTGGTTAAAAACACATGGTAATCGGAAGATAGGAATTGTCGGGGCATCTACTACAGGAACACTTGCTTTAACTGCCGCTTCTTATTTTGAAGATCTTACATTGACAATAGGTCTGACACCGAGTGATTTTATCTGGCAGGGGTTTATGCAGGGGAAAAAAGATGGCTGTAAGGAATGGCCGATTGAGGGAGAATCACTTTTTTCTTATAAAGGTGAACCGCTTCCGTATATGCCGTTTTGTTATAAACATCCGGACTATTGGCACGTGATTGAGAAAGAAACAAAACGGACCGGTGATATGATTAATTCGAGAAAATTGTTTGATGACTCAGAAACAGCTCATCCAATTACAGAAGAAGAAATGATCAAGATTGAAAAAATCCGTGGAACATTATTGCTAATTGGCGCTGAAGATGATGTGCTGTGGGATACTGCAAAATATATACGCCGTATGGAGCTGCGTATGAAAGAGCATCCCCACACATGCAGGCTGGAATCTGTTATTTATGATCATGCGACCCATTTCGTTTTTCCGGAGAGTATGTTAAAGGCGATGCTACCAATTGGTTCTGGAATCTTTATGAAACTGGCATTTCAGGCGGCAAGAAAGTATCCGAAAGAATGTCAGACAGCACGTTTGGATATTGACCAACGGGTGAAAAATGCCATTCTGGAATGGGGTTCGCAATTTATAGAAGAAAGTATGTGTAAAGCGGAGTAATGGTCAAAAACCCATCGACATCCGACCTACAGCACGTTATAATATAGTTCATCTAATAAGAAAACCAAGTGATCATTGTATGTATTTACAGTGGTATCTCGAGCTCCTAAGCGCTAGTTGTGGGTTCAATTCCCGCCGGGAACATCGATTTTTTGCAACAATGATTGTGAAAATTCATTGTTGCTTTTTTTATTTTATGGTGCTTGAGAGCACAGAAAAATTATAAAAATGAGTAATTCAAAGCAACTTTAGCTGTGATATTCATAAAGTGGGAATAATCAACTTTTGCATAGGAACATGCGTGGTAAAAGGCATTGAGGGATTTTGTGGTAATCCCAGACAAAAAGTGCTGATATAAAATCGAATGGAATGTACAGATTCCAATGTTAGTATTGATCAAACGAGTAAAAACAAAGTATCTGCTGTTGGAGCAGAAAAAGTTTCACACACTCAATATATTTATTTCTCCGCGGCTTTTCTTCCAGGATGGGAGAGTGCCGCGGAGAATTTTTTGCGAAGAAAGAATTGCTATAGCTTTTGTAATTCCGGGAAAACCTTTATCTAAGAAAAAAATACAATATTAACATGAATATCATGAATATAATATTGGAGGCGGTGAATATTCCCAAATACTTCCCTCTCAGATTCCTGTTTTCTTTTGCAATATATTTGAAACTTATCAGGCTTGCCATGGATGCAATCAGAGTGCCGAGACCTCCAATATTGGTTCCGACAATTAAAGCCCGGTAATTATCTGTAAAGCCGGATAAAAGAAGCGCAGCGGGAACATTGCTCATAATCTGACTGGCAAGAACAGCAGTAAGTGTTTCCCTTCCTGCCATGATTCTTTCCAGAAAACTGCTGAATTGCGGAATCCTTCCAAGGTTGCCGATAAAAATAAATAATGCGATAAAGGTGGCAAGCAGGGAGTAATCCACCCTGCTTATATTTTCCCTGTTTCTTAGCAGCATATATATAAGAACCAATACAAGAGGAATCTGGTATGGAATGATACGTGCAACAGTGAACAAGCAGATTGTGAATAAGATCAGGTAAGCGGCCAGGTATTCCATGTTAAGCTCTTTTCTGTCAGAGAATCCCAAAAGAGTTTTATCTTTTTCGGAACCGCATACGTGAGGTGCTTTGGCAGCGGCTACCTGTATCCATATCAGAAGAAGGATAAGTGCTGTGGCGGAATAGGGAAGCATCAGGGTTATTAATTCTGCCGCGGACATCCCTGCTCTAGCATATAGATAAAGGTTCTGCGGATTTCCGATTGGTGTGAGCATGCTTCCGAGATTAGCAGCGATTGTCTGCATGGCTACTATTTTAAGAAGCCAGTAATTGCCCAGTTCCTTTGGCAGTTTATGCACAATGATCAGTGCAAGAGGAACAAAAGTAATCAATGCCACATCATTGGTGATCACCATTGACAGGAAGAAACATAAGAGTACCAACAGCCTGATCACACCTACAGTTCCCGATGTTCCCATCAGCAATTTTTTGGCAAGTATATCAAAAACACCAACAGCCTTCAAACCAGCTACAATTGCCATCAAACAGAAGAGGAGCCCGAGAGTCCTGAAATCGATATAAGTAAAATAAGCCTTATCCGGTCTGACCCAGAACATAGAAAGAAGCGCCAGAATCACTGCAATTGACAAAACGGTTTCTTTCCTGAAAAAAACATATAATTTTTGTAACATAATATTTCCTTTCCGGTCTGATACGACCGCGTATAAGTATATCACAGAAACATCCAGAAAAAAATCTAAACTGGAACTGGCAGCCTCCATGATCCGGCAGGTTATGCCTGAATTTCACAGCAAAGATCATATCATCATCCTTTGTGACAGCTGGTATACAAAACAGAATCTGGTATCCATCGTTGATGAATATCCGAATCTGGATCTGATTGGCAATGCAAGGATTGATTCTGCCCTATCAGAACGAACATTTTTCTGAGTACCGTACAAAAAGCGTACAGGAGTTTCGTTTTGATTAAGTCAGGGCATTCGCAGTCAGATATTTTTTGCCACTTTCGTGAAAAATATCGAAACACATATAAAATCAAATGCCATGACAAAGGCCTTAAAACAGCTGATTCATCAACATATCATTTCCATGTATCAAGGGTGCTTAGAAGCAGAGGACAGTCCTCTGTTGAATCAGCAGCTTACCGAGCTGGTGAGAGATTAGAAGATCGATATTATGGAAAAATTGCTGACTACACTGCCAAAGGTGGTGTGATTTGTAGTGAAATTTTAGCTCCAGACTATGTTCCGGAGCCTTTTCATAATAGAGAGTATTTGTGGAATGCGGTGGAAGAAATCGAAAAGCATCCCAAAGCTCAGTTGGCATATAGCTTTGATTTTGCATTGCAGAATGGATTTTCTCTTGAAGAAAATATTACAATTGCAAGACAGTTTGTACTGGAGAATTTTGTGGCAAAAGGAATGATTGTTGATATGGTGACAGTCTGTGAACTGGTAGACCAATATTTGAAAACAAAGACCGGAGTAAGGCAAAGCACGAAACAGGGATATGTTACAGTGCAGAGATTACTTGCAAAGGAAGCATTTGGCAAAAAGACGATACGAAGTGTGAAAACTTCCGATGCAAAGCTGTTCCTTATAAAATTGCAACAGGAAGATGGGAAAAGCTACAGTTCCATTCATACCATTCGGGGAGTGTTGCGACCAGCCTTTCAGATGGCGGTGGATGATGACATTCTTGTAAAGAATCCATTCGGATTCCAGCTTGCCGGAGTATTGGTAAATGATGCAGTTACAAGAGAGGCAATCACAAAAGACCAGATGAGAAAGTTACTAAAGTTTGTGCATGACGATGTGGTGTATTGTAAATACTATGAAGTGGTGTACATATTATTTCATACGGGAATGCGAATATCAGAATTTTGTGGCTTGACGATGAAGGACATTGATCTTGAGAACAGAACTGTGAACATCGACCATCAGTTGCAGAGGACATCGGATATGCGATATATCATAGAAACCACAAAGACGGATGCCGGAACAAGAGTATTGCCAATCACAGAGGATGTGGCACAAATGTTTCAGGCGATCATTGAGGATAGAAATGCACCGAAAGTGGAGAAAACTATAGACGGCTATAGCGGATTCCTATTTTATGATGATAATGGAATGCCACTTGTGGCAATGCACTGGCAGCATCGATTCAATCATATGGTTGGCAGATACAATGACATTTACCGAGTACAGATGCCAAATATTACACCTCATGTATGCCGACACACCTATTGCTCGAATATGGCAAAATCGGGAATGAATCCAAAGACATTACAGTACCTCATGGGGCATTCGGATATATCGGTCACAATGAATGTGTACACGTATATCGGATTCGATGATGCAGAGGAAGAACTGAAACAAATGGAAGAGTTTAGGAAAGCGCAGGCGGAGGTTGAACAGAAGAAAGAGAAACTGATGTCGCAGAAGATGTTTAAGGTAGTTTAATATGGAAGTGGAATGACGCTCTGGCTTAGGCTGGGGCGTTATTTTTGTGGCGATAATGGATATTTGTTGGTATAATATGAATTAGTTTTTTTTATTGGAGGGAAAAGAATGTACATCAGAAAAATAGTTTCTAAAAATCTAGGACCAATAAAGGAAATACAATTATCATTGCCTTTTGAAAATGGTACACCGAAGCCAGTAGTGATAGTCGGTGAAAATGGAACGGGGAAGTCTACACTTATCTCAAATGTTGTTGATTCTTTTTATGAAATAGCAGGAGCTGCATATCCTGATGCACGAAAGCATGGGGAGATAGAAGGATATGAATTTTATAAAACTATAACTCCTATAGAGATTCATGTTGGTGAAAAATTTCTATATTCATATATAAAATATGAGAGCTTAAGTGGAGAAATACCTTCAATCGATTATGTATTTAAATGTGGAAGAATATCAAATGAAGAGTTTAGACAAAATTGTAATGATTGCTCTCAGCAAATATCTTGGACGGATGATGAAAATTTTAAACATGCTACAGCAAGTAAGGAAGATGCAGAAAAAATAATATCTAGTGATGTTATCTGTTATTTTGGACCAGATAGATATGAAAAACCATCTTGGTTAGGTAATCAATATTATGAAACAACAGATTATGAGCATATTACAGTAAAACCTCGGTTTGCAGGTAAAATGGAATTACCAATTTTAGTCAATGGAATGACTTCAAAAACACTTCAGTGGCTATTAGATGTAATAGTTGATTCAAGAGGGGATATTGGTACAGACGAACAGGGTGGACTGAGATTGGAAAATGTCAGCCCAGCTAATATCATGAGTCTCGGTGTCGCACGTAAGAATATTGAACAGATTATGAGTAATATCATAGGAGAAGAGGTCTATTTCGGATTGAATTTTAGAAATGCGCATGGATCAAGATTTAATATTAAAAGGCGAAGAGACAATTCGGTTATTGTGCATTCACTCGATTCATTATCCACAGGACAAAGTGCTTTATTCAATATGTTTGCAACAATTGTGCGTTATGCAGATACTATAAACATTAATAATAGTATTCATTTATCTGAAATATCTGGAATTGTTGTTGTGGATGAAATAGAACTTCATTTACATTCTATATTACAAAGAGAAGTGCTTCCAAAACTGATTGCATTGTTTCCAAAAATTCAGTTTATTATTACGACACATTCTCCACTTTTTCTGCTTGGAATGGAAGAACAGTTTGGAACAGAAGGATTTGAAATATATGAGATGCCGCAAGGTTTGAAAATAAATGTCGAACGTTTTTCTGAATTTCAAAAAGCCTATACATACTTAACAAATACACAGCAATATGAACGGGATATATATGATGCTGTGAGTAATAAACAAGATAAGATGTTAATTGTTACGGAGGGAACTACAGACTGGAAGCATATGAAAGCAGCATATAATAAATTATCACGTATGCCTGAGTATGCTGATGTGTTTACAGACATTGAATTTGAATTTCTTGAATACGAGCCTAAGAATGGTTCACAAAGCACTAAAGTAAGGCTTGAGATGGGTAATGGTCAATTAGTCTCTTTATGTGAAAATATGGCGAAAATCATGCAGAAGAGGAAGATGGTGTTTATTGCAGATAGAGATCATAATGAAACAAACAAAAAACTTGGCGGAAAAGATGGAAGCGAATTTAAAAAATGGGGCAATAATGTATACTCTTTTATCCTTCCAATTCCAGATTTTAGAACTACAACACCGGAAATTTGCATAGAACATTTATATTCTGATGAAATGATTAAGACCGAAATAGAAACAGAGAATCCAAATGTAAAACGAAGGCTGTATATGGGAAATGAGTTTGATAGACGTGGATATGCATCATCTTTAGGTGTTGTATGTGAAAAAAAGGCTGTTTGTGGGCCTGAAAAAATTAACATCATTGAAGGCTCTACAGGCGAAAGGGTAACTTTGTTAGATAACGAGAATATTAATGTGGCTTTATCAAAAATGACATTTGCAAATATGGTGTTAGAGGAAAAACCTCCTTTTGATAAAGTCGACTTTAAGTCATTTGTTGCTATTTTTGAAGTATTAAAGAAAATATATTTAGATAATGACATATAAAACTCCTTAGTAGTAATCTTTTCCATTTTACTACCAATTTTACTACTAACAGGTAGTAATAACTTGCTCATTCTTGCTCTGATTTGCCACAATCTGTAATTTCAGAGTAAACTACACGAACCCCAGAATCCCTTGTAAAACAGGGCGTTCCGGGGCAAAACAAGGAGAAACAAAACAATGATAAAAGTACTCTTTATCTGCCACGGCACTCCAGTTTTATGATAATGCATACCTTCGCAGACTGGGGCAATACAGGGCAGAATATGGCGGAAAGCCTTGGAATTACTACGGTTTCGACTACTAAGGCACATGGACGGAATCGGGATAAAGGCAAAGGTGTGGGGAGAAATCCTTAGTAGTAAGGGACTACTAAGCGATGGCACACATACAAAACTTTGAACAAAAAGCCACAATCGTTGGTAGGGAGACTACCGGGATTGTGGCTTTTTCTTAATCGCTAGTAATATCGCTTGCGGTATTAAGAGAATCTTTATATTTTACAACGTCAGAGATTACTATTTTTTCTATTACTTTAATATAACTTTTCATGTAATCATAGTCTATTTCCATTTTGTCATTTATTGGAAGAAATACCGTATCATTTTGTATTTTCTTTTTGGAGATTGAATCGCCCCAATAATACTTTGTACCTAAAGATTTTTTTAATGCTGTAATAAAAAAACATTGAATATATTTGTTGCGCTTGGAATTATCTTTAAGATAAAGAGCGAGATTATGGCTATCATTGGAAAAGAAGTCTTTCTCTTGGTAAGTAATAGTCATGGTTTTTCCTCCTATGAAGATACAGTTGCCTTCATCAATCCATTTATCGTCACATGATATATATGTTGAAACAGAATTATTTCCTTCAGCAGCAGTGAGATATGGAGTTCCTCCACTATTCTCATTTATTTGAGATTGAAGAATACTATGTGTATTAACAATATTAAAAATGTCGGTAATTTTATATTCTTTATATTCTTTATTTAGACTTAATATATATCTATCGGCATCGGTTAACTTAAAAGAATTTAATCCGGATATTCTTAAATATGTATCTAGTTTGTTTACTTGTTCTTGCGTTATTTTATCTATATAAGTTTCCATGTAATTAAAATCTATTTGATCTGTTGTACCATTGATTATTGGTAATTCAATATCTAAATTTGAAATAATTTCTCTGGTCATTTTGGTTGAATAGTCATATAAACCATGTGTCTTTTTCCGCAGAATTGTTGTTAAGTATATTAATTGTTTTTTCCCCCATTTAGTAGAGTATGGATACATTCCTTGTACATGAGCATATCCTATGAATTCACCCTCTTGAAAAAAGAAACTTTCTGGACTTTTTGTTCCTGTATCGCTAAAGGTAATAATGTCATGTTCAGTCGGTTTTAAATTAGAAAATCCAGAGCGTCCATAATTTTCGGATGTGTTAGTAACAACAGGAACTTTACCATCATTACAAAATAACTGGGAATTCGTTAGATTATATGATTTAGTTGGGTGTATATCAAATAATTCTTTTATTTTAAAAGATTGAAAAATCATATTGCCACTTCCTTCATTCGTTTTTGAGAATTTCGTTTATTTTCCATGAAAGATAATTTGAAATAACCTTTTTGAACTCTTCTTCGGATGGTCTGGTATCAATTTGTTTGTGTTGATTATATGTCCAGTCAGCACCTATTTTATTGTATATGTCATTATATTTATTTTGTGCTGCAATGAGTTCAGGTTCTATAGCTTGGATTTTTTTCTTTAGTTTATCTGCTTTATTGCTCTTTTCTTTCTGCTCTTTTTCAAGTGCTTTTTTTTGCTCATCCTTTGCTGATTTAACTCTTTTTGCAATATCTTTTAAATCATTTTCTATAGAATTTAAATTTTTTCTCAGAGGATCTATTTTTTCATGAACCTTATCTAGAGCCTTTTGGGGTTCTTTAAGGGCAGTCTTAGTAGTTATTGTATCGGTGATTAACAAAGTGTTTTCTAAAGTATAATAATTTGTTTCAGGCTCACAATCCAAAACAATATCTACAATTTCTTTGTATCGACCGATAGCATCATCCACATCTCTGAGATTAACTTCCTGATTTGATTTTTTCCTGTTCTGACGTGAGTATCCATCGTTTGTGAAATCAATGAACTTAACCTTTTTCTTTTCGGGATGAGCATGGGATACATCAAATACATAAATTGCTGTTTGTACATTTGATCTACCGCAAAAGATATTACCCATTTTTATAGAGGCGACAAGTGTATTATTTTCGAGAATATCACGAGAAAAAGAACCTCCCTCTCCGCCACCAGCATTCTCTTGAATCAGAACTGCGGCACGCCCTCCCTTCATACGACTTAATGCTAATTTAACAAAGTTAAAGCCTTTACCTTTTTCTGAGTATGGTGGATTAAGCAAGAAAACATCCGCAGGGAAATCCTCATCTTTGTCGACGCCCTGTTCATATTTACCCGAATAATTACGAAGGGAGTCATCGCATAAAATGTGTGTAGAACCGTCTCCCATAAGAAACATGTTTAACACTGCAAGAGAGTACATATCTGGGCGTAATTCGATTCCCAGTAATTGTTTCATTTTAATACTGTTTATTTTGGCTTCGCGTTCTTCTTTGTCTTCAATTTGATTGGCATCCTTTATCATAGCTTTCATTGAAGCAACAAGGAAACCACCTGAACCAGTAGCATAATCCCATACATAGCTATCTTTATTCACTTGACATAGTTTAGCCATTAAGTCACATACATATCTAGGGGTTAACACAACGTCATTTTGATCCCCATCAGGTATTTTAACCCAATCATTTAATACATTAAAGAGTTTGCCTGTAAAATCAAGATGATATTTCTTTTTTGCAAAGAAAGGAATAATATCTTTTTTTACAGTAATGTATACTTTCTTTAATCGACTTTCTCCAGGTTGATATTGCTTATATAGATCAGTTTGAATAAAAACTTGTTCAAAGTTTGTTTTGATAAGCTCAACCTTTTCAGAAGGAATATCTTTGCTTTCAAGATAAGAAGATATAGTGTTCATTATAATTACACCATCGTGAGAACGCTTATCTTCTTTACTTCTTAATTCATCTATTTCGAGTGGAGAAACAATAGTTTTTCCGTTTTCTATTACACCAAGTCCAGCAATAATCATTCCAGATATTAGTTTGACTCTATATGTTTCACTAATACTATATGTATCGCGCATCTCCTGATTTAGTTTCTTTAAATTTGTTTCAATTTGAGTTTCTAATTTTTGAGTGAGCATCTCTCTTTCTTCTTCTGTTAAATAAAGAGAATCAATTTTTTCAATAAAATCTGGCAGTTCGCTATCTGATAAAAATGATAAATCTTCATACTCGCCAACTTGTTTTGGTACATTATAGTTTTCATCAGATACATAATATACTTTTAATGCTGTTTCAATTTTTTTCGGATCGCCCCATCCTGTGATGCCTATAGCTATAACTTCTTTATATGATTCAGTCCCGTTTATGATAGCAGTAGCATAGTGGATAGCGCCGTTTACGGCATATTTGTTAATATTCTGATGGTTGGGAAGCCCTTTTTTTGTGTAATTATCAACTTCGCCCATATCGTTCAATTTTTCTAAAAAGGATTTATATCCTTTTGCTTCAATCATTACAGGAATCTTTCGCCCATGGTAGTCAATGAAACATTTTAAGTCTGGAACATTACCCCCTGAACCACCAAGTTTACTTAGGGCTTCTTTTAAAGCGTTATCAATTTCTGAATTCATGCTTTCAGTTTTTAACCAGTACTGAATGGAATATTTTCTTAGCCAGCCGATTGCCTTTTCTTCTACTCTAGGTTCTACACTTGTTTCTCTTTTTGCTGCCATTTTATGTCCTCCTTCAACCCCAGGGGCGAGTATTATCTCTGTGACCATTCATCTTAAAGACCGATGCCCCCTCACACACGTTTTTTCGCGAAATTGCATAGGGGGGATTCCAGTGTCTTGTAACATATTTTATATAATATCATAGCACATAATTGCATGTAGCTGGCTGACATTAGATACAATAATCTATTTGCCTTTCCGCCAAATCATATAAATTAATGTGCTTTTTTCTTGATTTTTTGAGCCTTTTCAATGGCTTTTCGCTCACGATAGGCTTTTTGCTTTCGGGCATTTCGAACCTTCTGGCATTCTTCGGCATCACAAAATTCCTGTCGGTTACTTTTTCGGATTATGAATTTACCACAGTTCCGACAACGAATCATAATGCCTTCTGGACGATTATCCGATTTGCCTTTATCTTCTGGTGCAGGGTCTTCGGAAAGCATTCTTGCAAGTGTTAGCCATGCAATATCAAATACAGAATTAATATCAGTAGAAAATTCTAATCGGTTAGTGCGGGGATCTACCTTTAATTTCATGGTAAATTCTGGAATGATGTCAATAAGAGCATTCCGCAATTCATCGTAATCGTCATATGGTGTAGTAGCAAATTCTCCGGTTGGAGGATTTTCTGCCGGATGATTTTTAATGTACTCATTATCAATTCGCATTTCTTCTATGAGGTTTCCTTTTGCATCCCCATAATCTAAGTCATCCGGTATTGCAACGATAGGATGCTTATATTTATCAAAGAAAGAGTAGCCCTCAAAGTATTTTCCTTCTTTGGATAAATCATATGCAGCTTCGTCATCGGCAATACAGATACCTTCGAGAGCAACATAAAACATGACTGCATTATATAATTTCCCGAGGTCATCTAAGAAGTTGTTAATCTCGAATGTTCCGTCTTTTTCTACTATTTCTGCATCGAAGCTATTTATATCAAACGATTCATTCAATTCAGAATAAATGAAATCAATATTATATGGATGCACATTATTTGTACACCATTCCATGATGAGCTGTGTATACGGAATTTTATTATCAAAGCTGTTTATCTGCATTGCCAGATTGCAAAGGCTGGTAAGCAGTCCCTGTCCGGAAAGAAAATCTTCTTTAGGAAAGATGGGTTCATATCCGGGGCGGCAAAATGGTGTTGCACAATAATCATCGCTTTTATCAATATCAAGTTCATATTTCTTGAATCGGAAAGGGTGGTAAATCAGTTGCCCGATACCACCGATTTCTTTAAATCCTAATATATCTGTTGTTTTATCTGCTTCTGATGGAATCGTTTCATCATTCCAGTTTAATGGCATATCATACCTCATTCCAATCGTTAATTCGTAACCGTTAGCGTTACCGTCAGTTTTTGGACTTCGGTTACATTATAGCTTAAAATATTCATGAAAACAATAAAAAGTTACACAAAATGCTGTAACGGATTTGTACCTTGACAATTTCATCCCGTTCTCAATGAACAAGCCTTTGTTACTGCGGGGACTGGTAGCCGCCATGAGCGGTAGCAGAGAAACAATTATTGAAGAGACGGACATAACCAACTCTACGGAAGGAGCAACATCTTATGGAGAAAACAACTATGAGTGTGCAGGAGTTATCTGCACAGATGGGAATCAGCCTGCCAAAGGCATATGAACTGGTAAAGACACCGGGATTTCCGACAATACGAATCGGAGCAAGAATTCTGATTCCGATTGAAGCCTATAAAGAATGGCTTGTAAGAACATCTATTAATCATTAAACGGGATTGCAGAAAAGGAGGAGGTGAGCAGGATGGGAGATATGACAGTGGATGAATTAAAGGATAAAAAGCTGTGGTTTTTATGGTCAGCAAAACCTGGCAGGAATGGGAAAGTTACCAAAGTTCCATTCGCAGCAAACGGAGGAGCTACAGGAACAGATGATGCACATAAGGGTACATGGGTATCTTTTGATGATGCAGAATCAGCCAGAAATCAGTTTCAGGCATCGGGGCTTGGCTTGAAGATTCCGAAAGGCTTCTTCTTATTAGATATAGACCATAAGGATATTTCAGATCCATTTGCACAGCTTATGTTATCTCGGTTTTCTTCCTATGCAGAAGTATCTCCAAGTGGCAAAGGGATTCATATTATTGGTCAGTGTGATATTACAAAACTTCCGGTACATTTTGATGACAGAAGAAAGAGACTTGTGCTCGACAGTGAATATTATCAGAAACGCTCTGATATTGGATTGGAACTTTATATCGGTGATATTACAAACCGATATGGCACTTTTACGGATAAACTTCCAAAGAGCAAAAAGCCATGCCTTTCCCTTCGTGAGTTAGAGAAGCAGGTAAATACGGATTTAGATTTGTTTGTAAATATCGTAGACGGACAAATGACAGTATGTGAACTGGTAGACCAATATTTGAAAACAAAGACCGGAGTAAGGCAAAGCACGAAACAGGGATATGTTACAGTGCAGAGATTACTTGCAAAGGAAGCATTTGGCAAAAAGACGATACGAAGTGTGAAAACTTCTGATGTAAAGCTATTCCTTATCAAATTGCAGCAGGAAGATGGCAAAAGCTACAGTTCCATTCATACCATTCGGGGAGTGTTGCGCCCGGTCTTTCAGATGGCGGTGGATGATAATGGAATGCCACTTGTTGCAATGCACTGGCAGCATCGTTTCAACCATATGGTTGGCAGATACAATGACATTTACCGGGTGCAGATACCAAATATCACGCCTCATGTATGCAGACACACCTATTGTTCGAATATGGCAAAATCGGGAATGAATCCTAAGACGTTGCAGTACCTCATGGGGCATTCGGATATATCAGTCACGATGAATGTGTACACGCATATCGGATTTGATGATGCTGAGGAAGAATTGAAACGGATGGAAGAGTTTAGGAAGGCACAGGCGGAGGTTGAGCAGAAGAAAGAGAAACCGATGTCGCAGAAAATGTTCAAAGTAGTTTAATATGGAAAAGGGATGACGCTCTGGTTTAGACTAGGGCGTTTTTTCTATGGAAAAGAAGTGAAAATGACGATATAATATATGTGTAGATAATTGTCAGGAAGATTATGTTTTAAGGAGAGGGATATACATGGATAAAATTACTATACAGACTGTAATTTCAATTATTGCAGCATTTATATCTTTGAGTACTGTTATTGTATCAATATATTATAATCACAAAAATAGTAAACAATATTTAAAGAGCCTAGATCCTTTATTATCGTTTAAATTGTTCGAATTGAAAGATGAATTATATTTAAGGGTTACTAATACCGGTAGAAGTGCTGCTAAGGATGTATTAATAGAAATAGAAAAGATTGAGAATAATGGTGATAGAAACGAATTAGAGTTAGATGCTCTATTTGGTAAAGAAATTGAGCTATACCCCAATGAATCAACACAAGGGCGAATTGCTTTTTGGGGTGCAACAATTTGTTCAAGTGCTTTTCCTAAAATAAATATTGATATTCGATATAAGAAAGATATTACGGGAGAGCAAGTGCATATAGAAAGAACGGTAATTTTTTCACCTTCGTATGACGAGAAGATATATGGAGATTTTAATATAGATTTGAGAGAACTTAATAAAAATATGGATGTTATGGCGAAGGCAAATTTGAGAACTGCAAATTATTTGGACGGATGCCAAGTAGCTCCGTTTGATGAATTAAACATATTGGCACATAAGTCTTTGCATGATGATTTGCAATCTGTGAAACAGGGAGAAAATGTATCAACAGTAACGGAACGTGAGGAAGTAATAAAAAATAGATTATAAAGGAGACGGTATGTACGAATTATTATCAAAGAGACTTAAGAATGCAGACGGAGAACCAGAAGTATTTATATATAACAGATTTCCATCAGCTTTTAGAAATCAGGTTTTTTATATTTTAGAAGATATTTTAGAACCGTATTCAACATGTGATGAAAATTTATGGGATATTTTTGAAGCAAACTACTGTAGAGAAAAAGGCTTGAAAGGAATGAAGTATGATAGGCAGCAGGCAGGGCACGGAAAATCAAGCATAGAAAGCTATTTTGCAAATAGCAATGACACGGATTTTTTGGATGTAATAGATTATTTTTTTTATTTGATTGATAAAAAGCTACGTACGTTAAAACCAGAATATAAATATGACTATGATGCAGATGGAGCAGTAAACCATGCGATTGTCGAGTTGAATTATCGATTTAAGCAGCATAATTTGGGGTATGAGTTCATTGATTCACAGATTATTACTATTGATAGTACCGTTTTACATAAAACAGCTGTGAAACCGGCTTTAAAATTATTGTTTGAAGAAGGCTTCGAAGGTGCTGAAGATGAAATCAGAAATGCTTATGAAAGAAGACGAAAAGGTGATAATAAAAATGCAATATTAGAGGCAGGGAAAGCGTTTGAAAGCACAATGAAAATCATTTGTGATAAACAAGGATATGCATATGATAAAAACAAGGATACTGCGCAGAAACTTATTGCAATTTTAGAGAACAATGGCTTTTATCCAAGCTATATGAATGCGCATTTGACAAGTATAAGAACAACATTGGAAACAGGATTACCTGTTGTAAGAAATAAAGTAGCTGGACATGGACAAGGAAATCAGATTATTACTATACCAGATGAATACACAGATTATGCATTGCATTTGGCTGCGACTAATATTTTGTTTTTGGTACGATTATATAGGAATAAAAAACAAAACCTTTAGTAGTAACCCTTTCCCTTTTACTACCAATTTTACTACTAACAGGTAGTAACAACTTGCTCAATTCTGCTCTGATTTGCCACAATCTGTAATTTCAGAGCATTTTACCATAACCCCAGAACCCCTTGCAAAACAGGGCATTTTGGGGCAAAACAAGGAGAAATAAAATAATGATAAAAATACTTTTCATCTGCCACGGCAGTGTTTAATGGATGCTGTGAAAGCCTAGGCTTTAAAGGATTTTTTGATGATTGACGAATAATTTACACCTTATTTATACCTTTGGAAGACCGGATCGGAATAATAGAGAAATAAAGAAATAGATAAATATAACAGGAAGCAATTTTGTCATATTGGAAATAATTAAAATTTGCTGAACCGTGTTGATTTTATTGATTGAGTATAATAAAAGTAAGAACAGAAACTTCCATGTTTGAAGCGGTTACCAGAATTGACAAAGAAATGCAAGTTAGCCAATCCGGTAGTCCAGCATATTTTTTCATTGTCACCCGACGTTTTTACAAAACATATACTTATTCCGCTTGATGCGTCATTCTTGTTCTGAAAACAGGAACAGAATCCTTACAGCGACTGTAAGTGTTATTTATTGTGCTTCTGTGCTATCATTTACCCAGAAATGGATAGGAGGCATTCACATGAAACCAATTTTGAATATTGAAAATCTTACCAAAGTCTATGGGACGTTGCCAAACCAGACGAGAGCACTGAACGGAATCACTTTTCAGGTCATGCCGGGAGAGTTTCTCGGTATTATGGGAAGCAGTGGTTCCGGCAAATCCACGCTTCTCAACTGTATTGCAACTGTGATTCAGCCTACAGGTGGAAGCATTCAGGTGGAGGGAGATACTCTGCAATCCCTCAAGGAAAAGGCTCTTGCCGAGTACCGTGGCAAAAAAGTTGGTTATCTATTCCAGAACTTTGAATTGCTGGACA
>ERZ1034723.656-NODE-656-length-17640-cov-4.027467_pt1 | contig 17640 bp, 13 predicted proteins | sample MGYA00520637_ERZ1034723 | MGnify/ENA primary metagenome ERZ1034723 (study PRJEB33766, sample SAMN09781719) | gut metagenome | biome: gut microbiome | host: Homo sapiens | place: Madagascar | study: EMG produced TPA metagenomics assembly of the PRJNA485056 data set... | reverse complement strand
CTTTCCTGCAACCGTGACGGCGGAGCCGAATGATAGTGCGCATCGGCCTCGGCAAAGCGTTTTTGCATCGCCGCTGACGGCGCTTTACCCAGCAAACTAAACACTACAATCCCGATACTGCCGAAGATGAAGCCCGGAATAATTTCGTAGAGTCCCAGCCAGCCGAACTGCTTCCAGACGATAACCGTCAGCGCACCGATGATCATCCCCGCCAGCGCACCGTTGCGCGTCATGCGTGACCACATCACCGAGAACAGCACCACCGGACCAAACGCCGCGCCAAAGCCTGCCCACGCGTAGCTCACTAAGCCCAGCACGCGGTTTTCCGGGTTTGCCGCCAGCGCAATCGCCACCAGCGCCACCACCAGCACCATCACACGTCCTACCCACACCAGCTCTTTCTGGCTGGCCTGTTTACGCAGAAACGCTTTGTATAAATCTTCGGTAATTGCACTGGAACATACCAGCAGCTGGCAACTTAAGGTTGACATTACCGCCGCCAGAATCGCCGACAGCAGAATCCCGGCAATCCACGGGTTAAACAGAATTTGCGCCAGTTCGATAAACACGCGCTCGGCGTTCTGGTTTACCGCGCCTGCTACCGCCGGGTGCTCATTAAAGTAAGCAATCCCAAAGAAGCCAACAGCCACCGCCCCTGCCAGGCAGAGGATCATCCAGGTCATACTGATACGACGCGCATGGACAATGCTGTGGTGAGAGTCTGCCGCCATAAAACGCGCCAGGATGTGCGGCTGCCCGAAGTAACCCAGCCCCCAACCCATCAGTGAGATAATGGCGACAAAGTTCAGCCCTTTGAGCATATCAACGTTTTCGATGCTCTTTTGTTTGATCACTTCCAGCGAGTCACCAAAGCCACCGACACTGATAATGACGATAACCGGCGTCAGGATCAGGGCAAAAATCATCAGGCTGGCCTGTACAGTGTCAGTCCAGCTCACCGCGAGGAAACCGCCAATAAAGGTGTAAAGGATCGTCGCCGCAGCTCCCGCCCACAGAGCCGTTTCGTAGCTCATGCCAAAGGTACTTTCAAACAGACGCGCGCCTGCCACAATGCCCGAAGCGCAATAAATGGTGAAGAACAGCAAAATCACCAGCGCGGAGATAATGCGCAAAATGCGGCTTTTATCTTCAAAGCGCCCGGTGAAATAATCCGGCAATGTTAAGGCGTTATTGTTGTATTCGGTATGCACACGCAACCGCCCCGCCACCAGCTTCCAGTTGATCCACGCGCCTAATGTCAGGCCAATGGCGATCCAACTTTCGGAAATCCCGGAAAGAAAAACCGCGCCCGGCAACCCCATTAACAGCCAGCCGCTCATATCCGACGCACCCGCCGATAATGCCGTCACGAATGGCCCAAGGCTACGACCGCCCAGAATATAGTCGTCAAAGTTTTTCGTTGATCGCCAGGCGATAAACCCAATCAATATCATGCCAAAGATATAGACACAAAATGTCACCAACATCGGTGTGCTAATAGCCATCTAAAGTCTCCAAAAAATTATTATCGGCAATGTCGAAACTTGCCGTTATATCTGCCACCGGAACGGGGTAACAGAGTTTATGTTTTACCAGGGCGACCGTATCCTGCCGGAAGCGCTGGTTATTCACAATCGATTTAACACACCATTTACATTAAATTTTAGTGCTCAGCGACACTATTTTTCATCAGGTTGCACTCTCTCACATTTTTTGCGGTTGCACCTTTCAAAAATGTTAACTGCCGCAGAGAAAAAGTCTGAGTTATTTTTTTAATCCCTGTCATATCGATTTCTTTTATTAACATTTCATTCATTTTTAAGCTTGCTACGCATGTCACATTTAACATGGTTGCACAAAGTTGCAACATCATGGATATTTCACGATAACGTTAAGTTGCACCTTTCAGAACAACAGGAGTAATGGCATGGGAACCACCACCATGGGGGTTAAGCTGGACGACGCGACGCGTGAGCGTATTAAGTCTGCCGCGACACGTATCGATCGCACGCCACACTGGTTAATTAAGCAGGCGATTTTTTCTTATCTCGAACAACTGGAAAACAGCGATACTCTGCCGGAGCTACCTGCGCTGCTTTCTGGCGCTGCCAATGAGAGCGATGAAGCACCGACTCCGGCAGAGGAACCACACCAACCATTCCTCGACTTTGCCGAGCAAATTTTGCCCCAGTCGGTTTCCCGCGCCGCGATCACAGCGGCCTATCGCCGCCCGGAAACCGAAGCGGTTTCTATGCTGCTGGAACAAGCCCGCCTGCCGCAGCCAGTTGCTGAACAGGCGCACAAACTGGCGTATCAACTGGCCGATAAACTGCGTAATCAAAAAAACGCCAGTGGTCGCGCAGGTATGGTTCAGGGGTTATTGCAGGAGTTTTCGTTGTCATCGCAGGAAGGCGTGGCGCTGATGTGTCTGGCGGAAGCGTTGTTGCGTATTCCCGACAAAGCCACCCGTGATGCGTTAATTCGCGACAAAATCAGCAACGGTAACTGGCAATCACACATTGGTCGTAGCCCGTCTTTGTTTGTTAATGCCGCCACCTGGGGGCTGCTGTTTACTGGCAAACTGGTTTCCACCCATAACGAAGCCAGCCTCTCCCGCTCGCTGAACCGCATTATCGGTAAAAGCGGTGAACCGCTGATCCGCAAAGGTGTGGATATGGCGATGCGCCTGATGGGCGAGCAGTTCGTCACTGGCGAAACCATCGCGGAAGCGTTAGCCAATGCCCGCAAGCTGGAAGAGAAAGGTTTCCGTTACTCTTACGATATGCTTGGCGAAGCTGCACTGACTGCCGCAGATGCACAAGCATATATGGTTTCCTATCAGCAGGCGATTCACGCCATTGGTAAAGCGTCCAATGGTCGTGGCATCTATGAAGGTCCGGGCATTTCAATCAAGCTGTCGGCGCTGCATCCGCGTTACAGCCGCGCCCAGTATGACCGGGTAATGGAAGAGCTTTACCCACGTCTGAAATCACTCACCCTGCTGGCGCGTCAGTACGATATTGGTATCAACATTGACGCCGAAGAGGCCGATCGTCTGGAGATCTCCCTCGATCTGCTGGAAAAACTCTGTTTCGAGCCTGAGCTGGCAGGCTGGAACGGTATCGGTTTTGTTATTCAGGCTTATCAAAAACGCTGCCCACTGGTGATTGATTACCTGATTGATCTCGCCACCCGCAGCCGTCGCCGTCTGATGATTCGCCTGGTGAAAGGCGCGTACTGGGATAGTGAAATCAAGCGTGCGCAGATGGACGGCCTTGAAGGCTATCCGGTTTATACCCGCAAGGTGTATACCGACGTTTCATATCTCGCCTGTGCGAAAAAGCTGCTGGCGGTGCCGAATCTAATCTACCCGCAGTTCGCGACGCACAACGCCCATACGCTGGCAGCGATTTATCAACTGGCAGGTCAGAACTACTATCCGGGTCAGTACGAGTTCCAGTGCCTGCATGGTATGGGCGAGCCACTGTATGAGCAGGTCACCGGGAAAGTTGCCGACGGCAAACTTAACCGTCCGTGTCGTATTTATGCTCCGGTCGGTACCCATGAAACGCTGTTGGCGTATCTGGTGCGTCGCCTGCTGGAAAACGGTGCTAACACCTCGTTTGTTAACCGTATTGCCGACACCTCTTTGCCACTGGATGAACTGGTCGCCGATCCGGTCACTGCTGTAGAAAAACTGGCGCAACAGGAAGGGCAAACTGGATTACCGCATCCGAAAATTCCCCTGCCGCGCGATCTTTACGGTCACGGGCGCGACAACTCGGCAGGGCTGGATCTCGCTAACGAACACCGGCTGGCCTCGCTCTCTTCTGCCCTGCTCAATAGTGCACTGCAAAAATGGCAGGCCTTGCCAATGCTGGAACAACCGGTAGCGGCAGGTGAGATGTCGCCCGTTATTAACCCTGCGGAACCGAAAGATATTGTGGGCTTTGTGCGTGAAGCCACGCCGCGTGAGGTAGAACAGGCGCTGGAAAGTGCGGTTAATAACGCGCCAATCTGGTTTGCCACTCCTCCGGTTGAACGCGCGGCGATTTTGCATCGCGCTGCCGTGCTAATGGAAAGCCAGATGCAGCAACTGATTGGTATTCTGGTGCGTGAAGCCGGAAAAACCTTCAGTAACGCCATTGCCGAAGTGCGCGAAGCGGTCGATTTTCTCCACTACTATGCCGGACAGGTGCGGGATGATTTCGCTAACGAAACCCACCGTCCATTAGGGCCTGTGGTGTGTATCAGTCCGTGGAACTTCCCGCTGGCTATTTTCACCGGGCAGATTGCTGCCGCACTGGCGGCAGGTAACAGCGTGCTGGCAAAACCGGCAGAACAAACGCCGCTGATTGCCGCGCAAGGGATCGCCATTTTGCTGGAAGCGGGTGTACCGCCAGGCGTGGTGCAGTTGCTGCCAGGTCAGGGGGAAACCGTGGGCGCGCAACTGACGGGTGATGATCGCGTACGCGGGGTGATGTTTACCGGTTCAACCGAAGTCGCTACGTTACTGCAGCGCAATATCGCCAGCCGCCTGGACGCTCAGGGTCGCCCTATTCCGCTCATCGCTGAAACCGGCGGCATGAACGCGATGATTGTCGATTCTTCAGCACTGACCGAACAGGTCGTCGTGGATGTACTGGCCTCGGCGTTCGACAGTGCGGGTCAGCGTTGTTCGGCGCTGCGCGTGCTGTGCCTGCAAGATGAGATTGCCGACCACACGTTGAAAATGCTGCGCGGCGCAATGGCCGAATGCCGGATGGGTAATCCGGGTCGCCTGACCACCGATATCGGTCCGGTGATTGATAGCGAAGCGAAAGCCAATATTGAGCGCCATATTCAGACCATGCGTAGCAAAGGCCGTCCGGTGTTCCAGGCGGTGCGGGAAAACAGCGAAGATGCCCGTGAATGGCAAAGCGGCACCTTTGTCGCCCCGACGCTGATCGAACTGGATGACTTTGCCGAATTGCAAAAAGAGGTCTTTGGTCCGGTGCTGCATGTGGTGCGTTACAACCGTAACCAGCTACCAGAGCTGATCGAGCAGATTAACGCTTCCGGCTATGGTCTGACGCTTGGTGTCCATACGCGTATTGATGAAACCATCGCCCAGGTCACTGGCTCGGCCCATGTTGGTAACCTGTATGTTAACCGTAATATGGTGGGCGCAGTGGTGGGTGTGCAGCCATTCGGCGGCGAAGGGTTGTCCGGTACCGGGCCGAAAGCAGGCGGTCCGCTCTATCTCTACCGTCTGCTGGCGAATCGCCCGGAAAGTGCGCTGGCAGTGACGCTCGCGCGTCAGGATGCAGAGTATCCGGTCGATGCACAGTTGAAAGCCGCATTGACTCAGCCGCTAAATGCACTGCGGGAATGGGCAGCAAATCGTCCAGAATTGCAGGCGTTATGTACGCAATATGGCGAGCTGGCGCAGGCAGGAACACAACGATTGCTGCCGGGGCCGACGGGTGAACGCAACACCTGGACGCTGCTGCCGCGTGAGCGCGTGTTGTGTATTGCCGATGATGAGCAGGATGCGCTGACTCAGCTCGCCGCCGTGCTGGCGGTGGGCAGCCAGGTACTGTGGCCGGATGACGCGCTGCATCGTCAGCTAGTAAAGGCATTGCCATCGGCAGTCAGCGAACGTATTCAACTGGCGAAAGCGGAAAATATAACCGCTCAACCCTTTGATGCGGTGATCTTCCACGGTGATTCGGATCAGCTTCGCGCATTGTGTGAAGCCGTTGCTGCGCGGGATGGCGCAATTGTTTCGGTGCAGGGTTTTGCCCGTGGCGAAAGCAATATCCTTCTGGAACGGCTGTATATCGAACGTTCGCTGAGTGTGAATACCGCTGCCGCTGGCGGTAACGCCAGTTTAATGACTATAGGTTAAACAGGTAGCCGGAGGATGTTACAACCTCCTCCGGCATCTTTAACGTGGTCGAATCCCCTCAATAATAATCCGCTGCACGTTTTCAACCGTTTGATTGAAAAATATCTCATCGCGCAACGTCGCGCCTGTCACCGCCTCCACCTGAGGGGCGAAATCGGCGTAATGTTGAGTGGAAGCCCAAATCATGAAAATCAAATGCTGCGGATCAATCGGCGCGAGTTTGCCGCTTTTGACCCAACCGGCAATCAGCGCCGATTTCTCATCAATTAATGCCTTCAAATCGCCCGTCAGTTCATCCATTAACAGCGGCGCGCCTGCCAGCATCTCCATACAGAACAGGCGCGAAGCCTGCGGATAATCGCGGGAGACTTCCAGCTTCAGACGGATGTACTCTTTTATCGCCGCCAGCGGAGCGAAATCTTCACGAAACGCTTTTAACGGTGCCAGCCAGATATCGAGAATCTGCCGCAGCACGGCAATATACAGCGCCTCTTTTGACGGAAAGTAATACAGCAGATTGGTTTTTGAAACACCCGCCAACTCTGCGATCTGCTCCAGCCTTGTGCCGTGAAAACCGAATTGTGAAAAAGTGTCCAGTGCTGCGCTAAGAATCGCTTTTTTCTTCGCGCTTACTGCGCGCGAACGTTTACCCGTTGTTTTCACTGCGCCTTGCGTCATGCGCTCTCCCCTCTTGTAGATTGGCAACAGGATAGCAAAACCCCCGCCCGGCCTCGACCTTCTGCACTCTCATCGCGCACAGATGCATGTTTTATGTGCAACTGTTTTGACCGTTTAGTCCACTTTTTACCAGATATTTTAGACAACACAATGTTAACACATTAATAACATTCACTTTTTAAAAACTGGCATCCGCTTTGCAAACAAGCCATTACGCGGCTGAAAAGGATATGCAGGATGCAGCGCCCCGTCTGACTTTCACTTTACGAGACGAAGAGAGGTTGATGATGAAAATTGGCGTATTCGTACCTATTGGCAACAACGGCTGGCTCATTTCGACCCACGCGCCGCAGTACATGCCGACCTTTGAACTGAATAAAGCCATTGTGCAAAAAGCGGAGCACTACCATTTCGATTTCGCCCTGTCGATGATCAAACTGCGTGGCTTTGGCGGCAAAACTGAGTTCTGGGATCACAACCTTGAGTCGTTCACCTTGATGGCGGGGCTGGCGGCCGTCACCTCGCGCATTCAGATTTACGCCACTGCTGCCACCTTAACGTTACCTCCGGCAATCGTCGCCCGTATGGCCGCAACCATCGACTCCATCTCTGGCGGGCGTTTTGGCGTCAACCTCGTGACTGGCTGGCAAAAGCCCGAGTATGAGCAGATGGGTATCTGGCCTGGCGATGACTATTTCTCCCGTCGTTACGACTATCTCACCGAATATGTTCAGGTGCTGCGCGACCTGTGGGGCACGGGGAAAAGCGATTTTAAAGGCGATTTTTTCACCATGAATGATTGTCGCGTCAGTCCGCAACCGAGTGTCCCCATGAAAGTGATCTGCGCCGGGCAAAGCGACGCTGGCATGGCGTTCTCCGCCCAGTATGCCGATTTCAACTTCTGTTTCGGCAAAGGCGTAAATACGCCCACGGCTTTCGCCCCGACCGCTGCGCGGATGAAACAGGCCGCAGAGCAAACCGGGCGCGACGTTGGTTCTTATGTGTTGTTTATGGTGATTGCCGATGAAACCGACGATGCCGCTCGCGCCAAATGGGAACACTACAAAGCGGGCGCGGATGAAGAGGCGTTAAGCTGGCTAACCGAACAAAGTCAGAAAGATACCCGCTCCGGTACTGATACCAACGTCCGTCAGATGGCCGATCCCACTTCGGCGGTAAACATCAATATGGGGACGTTAGTCGGTTCTTACGCCAGTGTCGCGCGCATGTTAGATGAAGTCGCAAGCGTGCCTGGTGCCGAAGGCGTGCTGTTGACCTTCGATGATTTTCTGTCGGGAATCGAAACCTTCGGCGAGCGCATTCAACCACTGATGCAGTGCCGCGCCCATCTACCTGCGCTGACTCAGGAGGTGGCATGATGACAACCTTAACCGCTCGACCGGAAGCCATTACCTTCGATCCGCAGCAAAGTGCGCTGATCGTGGTGGATATGCAAAACGCTTATGCCACGCCAGGCGGCTACTTAGATCTCGCCGGGTTTGATGTCTCAACCACTCGCCCGGTCATTGCCAACATTCAAACCGCCGTGACCGCAGCGCGAGCGGCAGGGATGCTGATCATCTGGTTTCAAAATGGCTGGGATGAACAGTATGTCGAAGCTGGCGGCCCCGGCTCACCGAATTTTCATAAATCGAACGCCCTGAAAACCATGCGTAAGCAGCCGCAGCTGCAGGGGAAATTGCTGGCGAAAGGCTCCTGGGATTATCAACTGGTGGATGAACTGGTGCCGCAGCCTGGCGATATTGTGCTGCCGAAGCCGCGCTACAGCGGTTTCTTCAATACACCGCTGGACAGCATTTTGCGCAGCCGTGGAATACGCCATCTGGTTTTCACCGGTATCGCTACCAACGTCTGCGTCGAATCGACGCTACGCGATGGCTTTTTTCTGGAGTATTTCGGCGTGGTGCTGGAAGACGCAACACACCAGGCGGGGCCGGAATTTGCACAGAAAGCCGCGTTGTTCAATATCGAAACCTTTTTTGGCTGGGTCAGCGACGTCGAAACGTTCTGCGACGCGCTTTCTCCCACGTCCTTTGCTCGTATCGCTTAAGGAGTTTAACGATGCCAAAATCCGTAATTATTCCCGCTGGCAGCAGCGCACCGCTGGCCCCCTTCGTTCCCGGCACGCTGGCTGATGGCGTGGTGTATGTCTCCGGTACGCTGGCTTTTGATCAACATAATAACGTGCTGTTTGCCGATGACCCAAAGGCGCAAACCCGCCACGTTCTGGAAACTATCCGCAAGGTGATCGAGACGGCGGGTGGCACGATGGCGGATGTGACCTTCAACAGCATCTTTATTACCGACTGGAAAAATTACGCCGCGATTAACGAAATCTACGCCGAGTTTTTTCCGGGTGATAAACCGGCGCGATTCTGCATTCAGTGCGGACTGGTAAAACCTGACGCGCTGGTGGAAATCGCCACAATTGCGCATATCGCCAAGTGAGGCCGCGATGAAACTTTCACTCTCACCTCCCCCTTATGCTGATGCGCCCGTAGTGGTGTTGATTTCGGGTCTTGGCGGTAGCGGCAGTTACTGGTTACCGCAACTGGCGGTGCTGGAGCAGGAGTATCAGGTAGTCTGTTACGACCAGCGCGGAACCGGCAATAATCCCGACACACTGGCAGAAGATTACAGTATCGCCCAGATGGCAGCGGAACTGCATCAGGCGCTGGTAGCCGCAGGGATTGAGCATTACGCGGTGGTCGGCCATGCGCTCGGTGCGCTGGTGGGAATGCAGCTGGCGCTGGATTATCCCGCGTCGGTAACTGTGCTGATCAGCGTTAACGGCTGGCTACGAATAAACGCCCATACGCGCCGCTGTTTTCAGGTTCGCGAACGATTACTGTATAGCGGCGGCGCGCAGGCATGGGTGGAAGCGCAGCCGTTGTTCCTCTATCCCGCCGACTGGATGGCGGCCCGCGCACCTCGCCTGGAGGCAGAAGACGCGCTGGCACTGGCGCATTTTCAGGGCAAAAATAATTTACTGCGTCGACTTAACGCCCTCAAACGCGCTGACTTTAGTCACCATGCGGATCGCATCCGCTGCCCGGTGCAAATCATCTGCGCCAGTGATGATCTGCTGGTGCCATCCGCATGTTCCAGTGAACTTCATGCCGCCCTGCCCGATAGCCAGAAAATGGTGATGCGCTATGGCGGACACGCCTGCAACGTGACCGATCCCGAAACGTTTAATGCTCTGTTACTCAACGGGCTTGCCAGCCTGTTACATCACCGTGAAGCCGCCCTGTAAGGAATTGCTATGAACGAAGCCGTTAGCCCAGGTGCGCTTAGCACCCTGTTCACCGATGCCCGCACTCACAACGGCTGGCGGGAGACACCCGTCAGCGATGAGACGTTACGGGAGCTTTATGCCCTGATGAAATGGGGGCCGACATCAGCTAACTGTTCTCCGGCACGGATCGTGTTTATCCGCACTGCAGAAGGAAAAGAACGTCTGCGCCCGGCGCTTTCCAGCGGCAATCTACAAAAAACCCTGACCGCGCCCGTCACCGCTATCGTTGCCTGGGACAGTGAATTTTATGAACGGTTACCACAACTGTTTCCTCACGGCGATGCCCGCAGTTGGTTTACCTCCAGCCCACAACTTGCGGAAGAAACAGCGTTTCGCAACAGTTCCATGCAGGCGGCCTATCTGATCGTCGCCTGCCGTGCGCTGGGACTGGATACCGGCCCGATGTCGGGTTTTGACCGTCAACACGTTGACGACGCCTTTTTTGCGGGCAGCACGCTGAAGAGCAATCTGCTGATTAATATCGGCTATGGCGATAGAAGCAAACTTTTTGCGCGCCTGCCACGTCTGTCCTTTGAAGAAGCCTGCGGGCTGTTGTAAGGAGCAAACTATGAACATTGTCGATCAACAAACTTTTCGCGATGCGATGTCCTGCATGGGCGCGGCGGTCAATATCATCACCACGGACGGTCCAGCCGGGCGCGCCGGGTTCACCGCCAGCGCCGTCTGCAGCGTGACCGATACGCCGCCCACATTACTGGTGTGCCTGAATCGTGGGGCGTCCGTCTGGCCGGTATTCAATGAAAATCGAACGCTGTGTGTAAATACACTTAGCGCCGGGCAGGAGCCGCTTTCAAACCTTTTTGGCGGCAAAACGCCCATGGAACACCGCTTTGCCGCCGCCCGCTGGCAGACGGGGGTGACCGGATGCCCGCAACTGGAAGAGGCTCTGGTTTCGTTTGACTGCCGTATCAGCCAGGTGGTGAGCGTCGGCACCCACGACATTCTGTTTTGCGCCATCGAAGCGATTCATCGTCACACCACACCCTACGGGCTGGTGTGGTTCGATCGCAGTTATCACGCGCTGATGCGCCCTGCTTGTTAACCTCCTTAAGGAGACTGCTGATGGCAATGTTCGGTTTTCCTCACTGGCAGTTAAAATCGACCTCTACAGAGAGCGGCGTGGTCGCGCCGGATGAACGATTGCCGTTTGCTCAGACGGCAGTAATGGGCGTTCAACACGCGGTGGCGATGTTTGGCGCGACGGTGTTAATGCCGATTCTGATGGGGCTGGATCCCAATCTTTCCATTTTAATGTCGGGGATCGGCACGTTACTGTTTTTCTTTATTACCGGCGGGCGCGTCCCCAGTTATCTCGGCTCCAGCGCGGCTTTTGTCGGCGTGGTGATCGCCGCGACGGGCTTTAACGGTCAGGGCATTAACCCGAATATCAGCATTGCGCTGGGCGGGATTATCGCCTGTGGGCTGGTTTATACCGTCATTGGCCTGGTGGTGATGAAAATCGGTACGCGCTGGATTGAACGACTGATGCCGCCGGTGGTGACGGGTGCGGTGGTGATGGCGATTGGCCTGAACTTAGCGCCTATCGCAGTGAAAAGTGTATCGGCTTCGGCCTTTGATAGCTGGATGGCGGTAATGACGGTGCTGTGTATTGGGCTGGTGGCGGTGTTTACCCGTGGCATGATCCAGCGGTTATTGATTCTCGTAGGATTAATTGTCGCCTGTCTGCTGTATGGCGTGATGACCAACGTTTTAGGGCTGGGAAAAGCCGTCGATTTTACTCTCGTCAGCCATGCTGCCTGGTTCGGTCTGCCACATTTTTCCACTCCTGCTTTTAATGGTCAGGCAATGATGCTGATTGCGCCCGTGGCGGTGATTCTGGTGGCGGAAAACTTAGGTCATCTCAAGGCAGTCGCCGGGATGACCGGACGCAATATGGACCCGTATATGGGGCGGGCATTCGTAGGCGATGGTCTGGCAACGATGCTTTCCGGCTCTGTCGGCGGTAGCGGCGTGACCACCTATGCTGAAAATATCGGTGTGATGGCCGTGACCAAAGTCTACTCGACGCTGGTGTTTGTTGCTGCTGCCGTCATCGCCATGCTGTTGGGCTTTTCGCCGAAATTTGGCGCGCTGATCCATACCATTCCTGCACCGGTGATTGGTGGTGCTTCAATTGTTGTGTTCGGGCTGATTGCCGTCGCAGGCGCAAGGATCTGGGTACAAAACCGTGTCGATTTAAGCCAGAACGGTAATTTGATTATGGTCGCAGTAACCTTAGTGCTGGGCGCGGGTGATTTTGCTCTCACGCTGGGCGGTTTTACGTTGGGAGGGATCGGTACAGCAACCTTTGGCGCGATTTTACTCAATGCGTTGTTAAGCAGAAGGTTGGTTGACGTTCCACCGCCAGAAGTTGTTCATCAGGAGCCATAAACAGAAAACCGCCGGGGTAACCGGCGGTGATGGCTTTTTGACGAGCTACAGACAAAAATGCATTCGTCATTGATTAGCCCGGCTAGTTGTCGCTTTTGCCGTGACTGCTCTTGCCACCTTTTTTACCTGCTTCAGATGCGCGCTGCGGGTCATTCTTGAAATTACCCCCGCTGTTCTGTCCACCTTTTTTACCTGCTTCTGATGCTCTTTCGCGGTCTTCTGCAAAATTGCCGGAACCGCCTCGATGGTTTGCCATTACTGACCTCCGTCTGGGTATAGACATCATATTGCATAGAATTAACGCGGCGTATGGCGGCTGCCATATTTTCGCTACGTGGGACTAAGCTTAGTGAACTGACGCGGGCAGACCCGCGTTTGGTAATATCCTGCAACAGCTTCTTAGCGAGAATAGATATCATCTCCAATAATTATCCATAAGCCGCTCTTATGATTAAAAAAACGCGATGAGATAAAAATGTGTCATTTTGCGACAAAATTACGTGCTTGTGAAAGTTGTTATAAATCAAATAAGTGGTTGTGAAATTTGCACTCTGAAAAGGACGTCTTATCTTTAAATAAGTGGTAGCGAATCGCTACGGAATAGAGATAACACGAGGAGTGGTTAGAAATGGCTAAAGTTCTGGTGCTTTATTATTCCATGTACGGACATATTGAAACGATGGCACGCGCAGTCGCTGAGGGTGCAAGCAAAGTGGATGGCGCAGAAGTTGTCGTTAAGCGTGTACCGGAAACCATGCCGCCGCAATTATTTGAAAAAGCAGGCGGTAAAACGCAAACTGCACCGGTTGCAACCCCGCAAGAACTGGCCGATTACGACGCCATTATTTTTGGTACACCTACCCGCTTTGGCAACATGTCCGGTCAAATGCGTACCTTCCTCGACCAGACGGGCGGCCTGTGGGCTTCCGGCGCACTATACGGAAAACTGGCGAGCGTCTTTAGTTCCACCGGTACTGGCGGCGGTCAGGAACAAACTATTACTTCAACCTGGACGACCCTTGCGCATCACGGCATGGTAATTGTCCCCATTGGCTACGCAGCGCAGGAATTATTTGACGTTTCACAGGTTCGCGGCGGTACGCCGTACGGCGCAACAACCATCGCAGGCGGTGACGGCTCACGCCAGCCAAGCCAGGAAGAACTGTCTATTGCTCGTTATCAAGGGGAATATGTCGCAGGTCTGGCAGTTAAACTTAACGGCTAATCTTCAACAGGAGGATACGCATGCCAACTCAAGAAGCGAAAGCTCATCACGTCGGTGAATGGGCATCTCTGCGCAATACGTCGCCGGAAATAGCCGAGGCCATTTTCGAAGTCGCCGGGTACGACGAAAAAATGGCGGAAAAGATTTGGGAAGAAGGTAGCGATGAAGTGTTAGTCAAAGCCTTTGCTAAGACCGATAAAGATTCGCTTTTTTGGGGCGAACAGACCATCGAACGTAAAAACGTTTAACCAGCGACTCCCCCGCTTCTCGCGGGGGAGTTTTCTGTTATTTCACCGCTTCATTCAACACGCTATCAAATTTATCCATCGGGCAGAAACCGTTGGCATCTATCGGGCAACCGCTTAATTCCAGCGTCACACGCTGAGCAGGTGCCTGCAGGGTTAACGCATCGGCATTACGTAACTGTTCCGCACTCTGATACACATATTCAATTTTCATCAAATCGCGATTGGCTTTGCTGTCATGCCAACGCTGGAAAACGATTTTGCCGCCAATCGGCGTGCGTTCGTTCTGGTCATGCAACTGATACGGTTTGAAATCCAGCGCCGTTAACAGAGAGGCAATGTTGGAGTCGTGCCCAACCAACACTGTAATTTTCGGTGCGCTGGTGCGATCGGTGACCAGAGCTTTGTCGATATAACTGACCAGCGGTTTCGCAACATTGCGCGCCACTTCCGGTGAGGTAAACAGGCTGTCCTGGTAGCCGTTTTTAAGCTTCGACAACACCTTCCACTGCTGGTCAGATTTGATTTCTCCCCAGGCCACCTGATCCATCGGAAAACCTTCGTAATATTGCAAAGTAAACGCATCTACCAGCGAGTTGCCGACTTTCAGCGGCCCGGAAACACCTGGTTCTTGTTGATACTTGGCGCTAAAGGTATTTTTGCCATCCACCAGCGAACACTGTTGTTTCTCTTTACAGGCAGGGGAATCTTTATAGTTAACGATTTTTTCCAGTAGCTGGTAGCTGTCGGTAAGCTGGAGTTTGCTGAGCTCTTTCTCCATTGCCGCCACCGCCTGTTCACTGAATGCGGCGGAATCATCGGTGATCACCGGGTTAAAGGTTGGGTCCATAGTGCCCATTTTTTCCTGGTGATGCACAGGAATATCACACCCCGGGAATGCGCCGGTAATAAAGAACTGTGCGGTCGCAACGGTACGTTGCAGACTATTGGCATAGGCATAAACGGTGTCTGGCGGCGGGCATTCCCCCGATTTCACCATCCCCTGCTCTGCCAGCCATTCACGCATGTAATGACCCATATACACTTCGAGCACGCCACCTTTGGTGGTGAGTTGCCCACCGGGGACGTCCCATTCGGGCCATTTATTCGGCGTCGACTGCTCCAGCACACTGCCATTGTTCGCCAGCGGCGCACGTAAGTTATGGCGGCTCATCATGAGCACTTGCTGTAGCTGATAGCCTTCCGGTACGGTTTGTGCCTGAGCATTTGAAGCGAGTAAAACTATCCCTGCCACAGTTGTGGCGATTAGCGTTTTGTTCATTCATGGCACCTCTTTTGTTATCAATCACTAAAGAGTGTGACAGAAATATGACATTTTTCCGGGAACAGGTTCGCAAAATGGCTTGCTGAACGCCTGTTTTCTATATACATCTTTAAAAACAGGCAAGGTTTGATGCAAACTATGCCTGCTTATCCCCTGCCTCGCGTACACCGCTGATGATTACACCTGTGGCTAAACAGAATATCAGCGGCGTTACTAATACAGAGGCAATAGTACCAATAATAAGAGAAGTGAGGCTAATAACAATGGTTTTTAGCACATACCTTTGTCATTAAATTGCATAACGATTTAAATAGTCGAGTTGCGCATTCATTTCCTTATTTCTTAACTTATAAGCCTGAGCAAAAAGTTCAGGAGGGAGGTAAACGTCATAATGATTGCCAGTGTTTATTAAATAACCATACTCAAGATCTTCATCTGTTGAAAAGGATTCATTCCCTAAGGAGATTGATGCCACGTTACTATTAACAATAAATAATGAGCAAATGCTATCTGAAAGAGCAGTGAGGAAATTTTTCACCTCATTAATCATCTTCTCTGGGGCGGAGTCTAAAACAAGGCGTGTCTTGTTATCATTAAATATAAACTCGGGTAAATGCAGTATGCATTTTTTGTCATACAAGCAACTATCAATGAATTCTTTTTTAAAAAACAGAAAGCTCCATGACATAAAACTACCCACACCCTGAATTTTGTTGTCAGATTGCAGATCAACGCCAAATAATGTCTTAGCATCTTCCCTGAGATCATTGAATGCCGTATCAACAAGAGCCTCGATCGTTTTTTTATCAACCATTTTAATGAATTCGTTGTAAACTTCCTTTTGCGTCTTATAACTGCCCAGCGCCCATGAATAATCATGTTCTTTTAAAACCAGTATGGCCCTTAACAGACAATATCCATCGCCATCTACAGGAGCAGATTTTAATCCTAATGCCTGGTTAGTTTCACGCTGAATAAAAGATATACCAGATAAATCAATGCCAGAATCCAAATCAGATATTCCCGGCGTATTTATCCGCGCTGGCTGGATACTCATATTTTCATTATCATCTAAACAATACTCAGAAAAAACATCATCACACGCAGTAATGTTTTCAATATATTCCATAAAGCCATACCAATAATAACCTTTAAAATCTGTGATAGACTCTGAACCTCTGCCCGGCAAGGACACTCTAACAATATCAACATTTTGAACATATTGTATAGTATATGTAATACCTCCTGAAACCCCTGAATAAATTTGTGTATCATTAGTACGCAATGTTCTCATAAATAATGATAGATCATTATCATTCTGCATTTCCTCAAATTCTATTTCTAGTGATTCACATTCCAGACATGGAGTATCCTCTTCATTTACTTTACGTCTGAGTTCATTGTATAACCGCATAAAACACACCAGTGTGTTTTCAAAAAGCGCGATTGAATATGTTTGATTTTTTTCGTACTCATTTTTTATATCGTTCCAGGCCTGTTTCAAATAATTATTTGCAGTGCAACTAATTCCATGTATATTACTACCCATATATAGCGTCTATAAAATTTAATAAATAATGACGCCCCAGTTAAACTTAAAGTGCCTGGTTCAACTATCAAAAATCGCTCACCCTTTTTCACCTGTTTAAAATATGTTCAGCAACCCATCTTGATGGCGACCTCCTCTCCGCGATGATTTCAATAACATATTCTGTGTTGGCATATGAAATTTTGAGGATTACCCTACACTTATAGGAGTTACCTTACAGGGGTTCCTTCAATTTGTGTTGATTTACGCGAGATAACGCTATGGAATTAAAGGATTATTACGCCATCATGGGCGTGAAACCGACGGACGATCTCAAGACAATCAAGACCGCCTATCGTCGACTGGCCCGCAAATACCATCCTGATGTCAGCAAAGAACCGGATGCCGAAGCCCGCTTCAAAGAGGTCGCTGAAGCCTGGGAAGTGTTAAGTGATGAACAACGTCGCGCTGAGTATGATCAGATGTGGCAACATCGCAACGATCCGCAATTTAACCGTCAGTTCCATCATGGCGACGGTCAGAGTTTTAATGCCGAAGATTTTGACGATATCTTCTCGTCAATTTTCGGTCAGCATGCCCGCCAGAGCCGTCAACGCCCCGCCGCACGCGGCCACGATATTGAAATCGAAGTGGCGGTATTCCTCGAAGAAACGCTGACTGAGCATAAGCGTACCATCAGCTATAACCTGCCGGTTTATAACGCCTTTGGCATGATCGAACAGGAAATTCCGAAAACGCTGAATGTCAAGATCCCGGCGGGCGTCGGCAATGGTCAACGCATCCGTCTGAAAGGCCAGGGGACGCCGGGCGAAAACGGCGGTCCAAATGGCGATTTGTGGCTGGTGATTCATATTGCGCCACATCCGCTGTTCGATATTGTCGGCCATGATCTGGAAATTGTAGTGCCGGTTAGCCCGTGGGAAGCGGCGCTGGGTGCTAAAGTCACCGTTCCAACACTGAAAGAAAGCATTTTGCTGACTATCCCGCCAGGCAGCCAGGCCGGGCAACGATTGCGCGTTAAAGGCAAAGGTCTGGTG
>ERZ1034723.655-NODE-655-length-17645-cov-13.278795_pt1 | contig 17645 bp, 16 predicted proteins | sample MGYA00520637_ERZ1034723 | MGnify/ENA primary metagenome ERZ1034723 (study PRJEB33766, sample SAMN09781719) | gut metagenome | biome: gut microbiome | host: Homo sapiens | place: Madagascar | study: EMG produced TPA metagenomics assembly of the PRJNA485056 data... | reverse complement strand
GGTGGCAGATGGCATCCGCAATGAGCCACGCTATTCATAAGATTGGCAGCAAAAGACGCTACCAATCTTAGCACATAATCTTCTGCTGTATCTGCGTATAAGCCTCCGGTTCCAGATCATACCCAAGATAGGCAATTCCCTGATAAACATCCTCCGGGACATTTTCCGACGAACCCAGCTTTTTACAAACAGTTTCGATCAGATCCCGCTTCGCAGAGATGACCTTCACATCTGCTGCATAAAATTGCGCCATATCGTAATCTGAAGTATTGCCGCAGGGATTGAGGCAGGTGGCACAGTCCGGCGCAATGATAAATTTCTCCGCATGTATCTTCTGTACCATTTCTTCCTCACTGCCTGCGTCCCTCAAACACAGAAACGCTTCCCGGATCACGCTGTCGGTCTGCTCTGTTTTTCCGTTATTAGATACGGCTCCCACCAACCCGATCAGGGCACTGATGATGCTGTCTCCCTGCATTTTCATACAATCTCCTTTTTCAGACACTTACTTTCAGCAAAAACATTTTATTCCAGAATCTCTCCATCAATGGAGATGGTCACTACTTGCCAGGGCAGAAACTTTCCGCTGTCCTGTATAGCCTTTTTTGCCGCCATTTCCAGACCGCCGCAACAGGGTACTTCCATGCGCAAAATAGTCACGGACTGAATATCATTGTTCCGCAGAATCTCCGTCAGTTTCTCACTGTAGTTCACCGCATCCAGCTTTGGGCAGCCGATCAGCGTCACTTTACCACGAATGAATTCTTTGTGGAAATTCGCGTAGGCATAGGCGGTACAGTCTGCCGCAATAAGCAGCTTTGCTCCGTCAAAGTAGGGTGCCTGCAACGGTGCCAGTTTGATCTGGACTGGCCAGTTGCACAGCTGAGATTTGCTTGCGTCATTAACATAACTGTTTTCTGTCACTGCCGCTACATCTTCCTTCCGGTGCATCTGACGCATACGGCTTCCCGGGCATCCCCCATGCGGAATCTGCATACCCTCCCGCTGCATTTTTTCCTTCTGCTTCAACTGCTGTGCCTGTTTCACCGCCGCCTCATCATAGGCAGGTGCCTCCCGCTCCTCGAATGTAATAGCTCCCGTCGGGCACCCGGGCAGACAGTCACCAAAACCATCGCAGAAATGCTCTCTGACCAGCTTTGCCTTGCCATCAATAATATCTATAGCACCCTCATGACATGCAGTCGCACAAATACCGCAGCCATTGCATTTTTCTTCATCAATATGAATGATTTTTCGGATCATATTTTCCTCCTCGATTTCTCTATGCTCTTAGCTTGTCTCTAAATCATCCGTTACTTTTCTAAACATCTGACCTTAATTATTCGTCCTATGTTTCATCACAAGATCAATATTGCAAAATCCAGAATTTCATTATGTTGTTTTTCCAACAAAGAAATCCAAACAAACGGTATTTTGCACAAACCTCAAAAGAGAACCGCATTTTTTCTACAACTCAGAAAGATACTGTCAGCTGCATCTTGAATCTCTCCTCACCGTATACTGCGTGAGGGATATCCTTGGGCATGATCAGAGTCTCGCCCTCTTCCACGTAGAATACTTCGCCGCCTACGGTGAATCTGCCCTTGCCTTCCAAAACGGTTACCATAGCATCACCGCCTGCTGCATGGGTGGAGATTTCCTCGCCCTTGTCAAAGGAAAAAATCGTCATACTCACATAGTCGTTCTGTACAAGAGTCTTGCTGACTACCTGCCCCTCCTGGTATTTCACCAGCTCCTTCAGATTTAATTTCGTCTGTTTTTCAATATTTTTATACATCGTTATCCTTCCTTTCCTGAACTCTCCTTGACTTTCTGAGGGGATTATACTAGAATCATCCCATCAAGTATGTTGGTTTTCCAACAAAAGGAGAATTTATTATGCACAATCCTCTCTTTCAGAATATTTTACCTGAAGATATCCCCGTTATGCTGAAGCGCCTGCACGCCTATACAAAATCCTATCCAAAGGAGGAGTATATCAGGCATGCCGGCGATCCGGCGGATTTCATCGGTATTATCGAGTCCGGTTCGATCCATGTATTACAGGACGATTACTACGGCAACCGTAATATTACTGCCTCCATCTCCGAGGGCTCCCTGTTCGGGGAGGCTTTTGTCTGTGCCGGGATTCCTCATCTTCCTGTGGATATCGTGGCTGCGGAGGATTGCAATATTATGTTTTTAAATGGGAAAAAACTGTTAAATACCTGTGACAACGGCTGTGAGTTTCACCATACCCTGATCCGAAATCTCTTGGGGATCGTGGCACAAAACAACATGTATCTGAACCAGAAAATCAAATATACCTCCCGCAAAACCACTAGAGAAAAACTAATGGCGTACCTGACCGATCAGGCAAAAATGAAAGGTTCCAACGATTTCACCATCTCCTTCAACCGTCAAGAACTGGCGGATTATCTGGGAGTAGAAAGAAGCGCCATGTCCGCGGAACTCGGCAAGCTTACAAAGCTTGGGATCCTGCAGACACAGCGCAGTCATTTCACATTATTAAAACCTTTAGACTAATCCGGATAAAATTCCGCTATCACCTTCTTCAATACAGTTGCCGATTGCTGCAGTTCTGACAGTTCTTTCTCATTTAATTCAATGGGCACCACCGTCTCAATACCGTTTTCATCCACCACAGCGGGAATGCTTAACACCACATTCTCCAGTCCGTACTCTCCCGTCATCAGGCTGGATACCGGCAGAATGGACTGCTCATTACGGACAATTGCTGCGCAGATCCTGCATACAGCCATAGCAATTCCGTAATAGGTTGCGTGCTTTCTCGCAATGATCTCATAGGCACTGTTTTTCACGCTGTTAAATATTTTCTCCATGGATGCCTCATGGTCATAATGTCCCCGCAGTTCACAGAAATCATGGATGGGCATGCCACCAACTCTCGCCTCGCTCCATGCTGCCAGTTCGCTGTCTCCATGTTCGCCGATAATAAAAGCATGAATACTTCTGCTATCCACTTCCAAATGTTCTCCCAGTTCATACCGGAATCTGCCGGTATCCAGTACCGTTCCGGAACCAATGACCCGGTTGGCCGGGTAGCCGGATTCCTTCAGGGCTATATAAGTCAGAATGTCTACCGGATTGGAGACAATGAGCAGGATTCCTTCAAAGGGTCTCTTTTTGATCTCCCCGATAATGGACTTCATAATGGCACTGTTTTTCCGGATCAGATCCAGTCTCGTCTCGTCGGGCTTCTGGTTGGCACCGGCGGTGATCACAATGACTGCGGCGTCCGTAATATCATCATAAGAACCTGCATAGATCTTCATGGGGCTGGCAAATGCCATACCATGACTGATATCCATAGCTTCCCCTTCCGCACGATCATGATCGGCATCGATCAATACCATTTCCGAAAAAAGCTTACTCTGCATCAGGGCAAACGCGGAAGAAGATCCCACAAATCCGCAGCCCACTACAACTACCTTTCTACTGTCAATACTCATAATTCTGACCTCCTGTCATTTACTTTATCACTTTTTCAAAATCAGATGCCGGATGCTTACACAATGGACAGATAAAATCCTCGGGCAGTTCCTCTCCCACATACTCATAGCCACAGATGGTGCAGCGCCATACTGTCTGACCATCCACAGTCTTCCCTGTATCTACCGGCTTGGGTTTTACATTTTCCTGATAATACTCATAGTTTGCGGATGGCTCTTCACTTAATACTTCCATCTCCGTCACTTCTCCGATGAACATAGTATGAGATCCCAGATCCACGGTCTGAGTAACTTTCACTGCAATGTATGCGTTAGTACCTTCTGTGATATAGGGCACGCCGTTCTCTGCATTTTTATATGCTGTATAATCCGCAAATTTATCCACTTCTCTGCCTGACTGAAAGCCAAACCGCTCATACAGTGGAAACTCTGCCGTCCTGCTGAGTACAGATACATTAAACACACCGGTTTTTAACAGCATATCGTGGGTATAGTTTGCCTTGTTAATGCAGACGCAGATCTGATTCGGAGTGGAAGCCGCCTGGATCGCGGTATTGACGATACAGCCGTTTGCTTTCTCTGCATTTCTCGTAGTTACCACATATAATCCATAACTTAATTTGTACATTGCTTTTTTATCCATAAGATCTCTCCTTTTTCTATTTTCTATCTGCCATACTGTCTACGCTATTTCTATGTAGTATGACACTCCTGATCTGTTTTATTTATTTCTTTATCATGATTATATCGTATTCATAATTATTAGTCAATAATATTAGTAATTATATATTCTTACAATGCAAACAAAAAAGAACACTGAAATCCTTTTTTTGATAACAGTGTTCCTCTTGATTGATTTTCTCTGAACCATCAAATCTCTAATAAGTCACCACATTGTGATATACTCTGTAATACCCATCCCCGAGATCTACCAGTTGCAACTGAATCGCAAAGTTGTCCATGCCAAGCTTTTTCAGCACCTCCGCCACATATCCCTGCTCGTAGGCTCCGGTATTATACGCCTGCTCAATGGTAGTCCACAGACTCTTTGACACCACATTGTCAAAATGCTGATCTCCGCTCCCCAGGATGCTTAACTGTGTAATACAGTTCGCATAATAAGAGTTTAAGTCCGTCACAGCGTCACTTCTGGGAGCCGGTGTGGCTACAGTACCGCTGTCGGAGCTTCCGGTATTACCGCCGGGATATCGCAGGGGTTCCTGGGGATTCGGATTGATGTAATCGCTCAGACTGTTTTCAGGCTGATCCGGCAGCGTTACCGAAACACTTCCATCTGTACCTATATTGCTGGGATTTCCGATTGCCTCTGCTGTCTCTGTCGCAGTCTCCGCATTATTTCCGTTTCCATACATCCTCTGTGCCAGAGCATCGGTCATATCCGGATTCAGTGCAAATACCAGGATCCCGCCACATAACAGCAGGCAGATCGCTGCAATCCCTATCATGATCTTATTGATTATTTTCATTATCCTCTACCTCGTCTGCACCAAGCAGTCCCTCTGCCGAATAGCGGTTTGTCGCATTCCACAGGATCCATTCCTCATAACCGGCATCATAGACCGCCTGAATCTGTTCCCTGATCTGTGTTCCGTTATAGGAAATGTGCCCAGGAACCCAGGTGGCGGTAAATGCCTGCAGCCAGGGTCTCACCACAGCCCGCTCTGCCTCCGGAATCTCCTGCAGTTCTTCGACAGAACCCTGCATTGCCGCCAATACCGTCTCATAAGGATTCGCATCCGGTACCTTCAGTCCGAATACCCCGTTCGCATAATGAGAGGGATACACCATGGGACTGATGGCATCCACGGTCTGTCCCAGCGCCATGTAATCCTGCCCTACCGTCTGCACGTCGGTCTCACTTCCGATGATAGTGCCGAAGACATCCGCCGTAACCACGCATCTCTTTTCATGCAGTCTGTCTCCTGCATAGGCGAGAAAATCCTGTATTGCCTGCCTCTTCGGATAGGCATCCATATCCACACCGTAGTCCGCCACATTGGCATCTGATCCCACCGGAAAACGCACATAATCGTACTGGATCTCATCGAATCCAAGGTCTGCTGCCATCTCGGCAAGTTCTGTCAGATATTCCCAGACCTCCTGCCTGTATGGATTCACCCATGCCAGGCCGTTGGCATCCGTCACCGGCTTGCCGTCCGGTTTCGTCAATGCCAGTTCCGGTCTCGCCGCCGCCAGAATGGGATCCTTGAAACATACGATCCTCGCAATGGTATAAATATTATGATCCTTCAGTTCCTGCATCAAAGCCTGAATATCCCGGATGTAGCGCACTCCTGCCTGCATTTCGGATATCTGGTCCAGTACGGGAATGTTCTGTGTAATCTCCTCATTCGTCAGCCGGAACGTCACATTTCCTTCATCATTTTTCACATCAATGACCATAGCGTTCAGTTCCGTCTCATCCACCAGCCCGATCAGCTCCTCCATTCCGGTGCTGCCGGCCTTGGGACCGGTGACATAGATGCCTTTCACTTTCGTCCGGTCCGTCATACGGTCTGCCGTAGTCTGTTCCTGCCGAGACACTGAGACAGGCTCCGGAGTCACTTTATTCGTCTCCTCCGCAGTTCCTGTGGTTGCAGCATCTCCACCAGTGACATCCGATGCAATTTCCCCGGAATCGGTCATCCCAACAGGATCCACCGTTGTCGCAACTTCTATTCCATTCCCTGTTAACTCTATCTCATTGTCTGTTCCGCAGCCGCTCATACTAAATATCAGCATAATCCCCGCCGCCAGAAGTCTCTTCCCCAGACTCTTGTTTCGTATCATCAGTATTCTCCCTGCATGCCGACGGTTGGTCATATTTTCTTCGGCTCTTTTTACCGCCGGAAAACTGTTATCAGATTTTTTCCTGGTCTACTCTTCCTCCGGATAGGTCAGTCCCCACTGTTTTCGGATCTCTGTCATCATGTGCATGACATCTTGCGTATAATTCAGCTTCATGACCTCCGGTTGTCCGGCAATTGCCCGCTCCATATCCTCTACCTCATAGGCCAGGGCATCCGCTGTGGCTCCTGCCCGGAGTTCCTCAGTATGACCGTCCTCCGTGTAGGTGATCACTGCCTTCTGTCCTCTGGGATATTCATACATCTCCACATAAGCCTTGTCAAAAGATAGCATGCCCCGCTTGGGCTGCTTGGCATGCAGAGATAATGTCACTGTCGCCATCTCCTGCTTCGGATTCATTAAAAGGATACCCGCCTGCTCGTCCACTCCCGTAGGTGCAAATTTCACCTGAGAGGCGATCTGATCCGGACAGGAGCTTAAGAACATTCTTACAAAAGAGAGCGCATATACGCCGATATCCAATAATGCACCGCCCGCCAGATTCCGGTTGAAGAACCGGTTCTTCATGTCGTATTCCTTATAGCTTCCGAAGTTCATCTGTATCACGCGAAGTTCTCCGAGGTCTCCCGCATCCACTCGTTTTAACAATTCCTTATAGATTGGCATATGATAGATTGTCATAGCTTCCGCCAGAACTACGCCGTGCTCCTTCGCCAGCTGCATGGCTTCTTCCAGCTCTTCGGAGTTTAACGTAATGGATTTCTCGCACAACACATGCTTACCTGCTGCCAGAGCTTTTCGTAAAAATTGAATATGCGTATTATGAGGCGTAGAGATATAGATGATATCCACCGCAGGATCCGCACAGACCTCTTCAAAACTTGTAAATACATTCTGCACACCGTATTTCTCTGCAAAAGCTACTGCTTTCTCCTGCGTACGGTTCACGACACCATACAGCTTCTTCCCTCTTTTTTCCATAGCCTGTGCCAGTTCATTGGCTATGACACCGCAGCCTGCACTCACCCAGTTTCCCATCTATTCTCTCCCTTCCTTTCCACGTATTTTATTCTCATACATTTTAGTATCTGCTTCATTTACGATCTTGCGAATATCCACACCACAGCCTACTGCCCAGCCCACGGCGCTGGAGATCGGTATGTCTCCCTGCCCGTCTTTTTCCATGAGATCGGCTTTTACAGTCTCTATCATGGACTCTATCTCGGTTTCTACCGGATTCTCGATAATCATAACAAACTCATCCCCGCCCACACGATAAACCTTGCGTCTGTCCGTAGACAATTCATACAGTACGGAGGATAATGTCTGAATCAGAACATCCCCGGCGGCGTGACCGTATTTATCATTGACATATTTTAAATTATTCACATCCCAGAAAATAGCAGCCAGTCTGTGTACCTCCGGATAATACGTCTGGATCATTTCCTCATATTTGTTCTTATTGTACACATGCGTTCCCAGGTCAGTTTCTTTGCGATAAGTCAGATCCGCAATCTTCTGTGCATCCTCATGGCTGCTGATACTGATATAACACAGGATGACAGTGAACATCAAAAGAATCACTGCCCGGGGCAGCGCGCCGTAGAACAGGATCACGAACAACGGATCCAGCTCAACGCCAAACTGCAGTGTTCCAGCCGCCCACTGTTCCAGATACCAGTCTCTGGTGTGATTACTTCCCAAAAACAGGTTCAGATCACAGATTCCATGGTAGAATCCCGCCACCATGCTGATGGTCATGGTCACATCGTTCACTGCATAAGTGATCCAAAGCGTCTGTTTCTTCCGATACTGCACTGCCAAAAGTAAAGGCAATACATAGATAAGCACCGCATGAAAAGACAAAAAGGCGGCGAAGATCGCAGAGATCACGCAGATCAGTGTTAAAAACACATATTTTACCCAATGCTTCGACAGATCTACTTTTTTGTATATGTACAAAACAGGAATACCCATGACCATGGACAATCCAACCGCCATGGTAAAGATTCCGGCATCCACGATAAAAATACGCGTAAGCGTCAGCAGCCAAAGCACCAGCATGGTCACAACAATCCAAAAATATCCTTTTAATGTCCGTAAATTGGAGTTAATCTCCTGCTGATGTAATTCCTGATTATACTGTTCCTGATAATTTTCCATCATAATACCCTGTTTCTCTACCATTTATGATTCCTGTGCATGAACGCATGTCAATTATAGTATAACATATTCCGCGCTTTTTTACATTTATTATTTTCCTACACCAAAAACCCCATGATTCTTACGAACCATGGGGTTTTCTTATATTGTAATACCTTCTCTAATATTTCAATATAGTCGGATCCTACTTATCGGCAATAGCAGCCTGTGCAGCAGCCAGTCTTGCGATAGGTACACGGAAAGGTGAGCAGGATACATAATCCAGACCGATCTTGTGGCAGAACTCTACGGAAGAAGGATCTCCGCCGTGCTCACCACAGATACCAACGTGCAGCTTAGGATTTACAGGCTTACCAAGTTTGATAGCCATCTCCATCAGCTTGCCGACACCGGTCTGATCCAGCTTAGCGAACGGATCATTCTCGAAGATCTTGGTGTCATAGTAAGCATTCAGGAACTTACCTGCATCATCACGGGAGAAGCCGAAGGTCATCTGGGTCAGGTCGTTGGTACCGAAGCAGAAGAAATCAGCTTCCTTAGCGATCTCATCAGCAGTCAGAGCTGCTCTGGGGATCTCGATCATGGTACCTACTTCGTACTTCATATCTACACCGGCAGCTGCGATCTCAGCATCAGCGGTCTCGACAACTACCTTCTTAACGAACTTAAGCTCCTTCACTTCACATACCAGAGGGATCATGATCTCAGGCTCTACATTCCAGTCGGGATGTGCCTTCTTAACCTCGATTGCCGCACGGATAACAGCCTTGGTCTGCATCTTGGCAATTTCAGGATAAGTAACAGCCAGACGGCATCCTCTGTGACCCATCATAGGGTTGAACTCATGCAGAGAAGCGATGATGGTCTTGATGGTCTCTACGCTCTTGCCCTGTGCCTTAGCCAGCTTCTCAATGTCAGCTTCCTCGGTAGGAACGAACTCATGCAGAGGCGGATCCAGGAAACGGATGGTAACAGGGTTGCCCTCCAGAGCCTCATACAGCTGCTTGAAGTCGTTCTGCTGATAAGGCAGGATCTTCTCCAGTGCTGCTTCTCTCTCCTCTACAGTGTCGGAACAGATCATCTCACGGAATGCTGCGATTCTGTCCTCTTCGAAGAACATATGCTCAGTACGGCACAGACCGATTCCTTCAGCGCCCAGCTCACGAGCCTTCTTAGCGTCTGCAGGAGTATCTGCATTGGTACGAACTTTTAACTTACGATATTTGTCAGCCCAAGCCATTACACGGCCGAACTCACCGGCGATGGTAGCATCAACAGTCTTGATCTCGCCATCATAGATGTTACCGGTAGTACCATCGATGGACAGCCAGTCACCTTCATGGAAGGTCTTGCCAGCCAGAGTGAACTGCTTGTTCTCCTCATCCATAGCGATGTCGCCACAACCGGATACACAGCAGGTACCCATACCACGAGCAACTACTGCTGCGTGAGAGGTCATACCACCACGAACGGTCAGGATACCCTGGGAAGCCTTCATACCGGTGATATCTTCGGGAGAGGTCTCCAGACGTACCAGAACAACTCTCTCTCCTCTTGCATGCCATTCTTCTGCATCTTCTGCGGTGAATACGATCTTACCACATGCAGCTCCGGGAGAAGCACCAAGGCCCTTGCCGATAGGAGTTGCAGCCTTCAGAGCAGCGGTGTCGAACTGAGGATGTAACAGAGTATCCAGGTTACGAGGATCGATCATTGCGACTGCCTCTTCCTCGGTTCTCATGCCCTCATCTACCAGATCACAAGCGATCTTCAGAGCTGCCTGAGCGGTTCTCTTACCGTTTCTGGTCTGTAACATGTACAGCTTACCATGCTCAACGGTGAACTCCATATCCTGCATATCTCTGTAGTGATCTTCCAGAGTCTTACATACTTCCTGGAACTGAGCAAATGCCTCAGGGAATTTGTCAGCCATCTCAGCGATCTTCATAGGTGTACGAACACCTGCTACTACGTCCTCGCCCTGTGCGTTGGTCAGGAACTCACCGAACAGTCCCTTAGCGCCGGTAGCCGGATCTCTGGTAAATGCAACACCGGTACCACAGTCATCACCCATGTTACCGAATGCCATAGACTGAACGTTAACAGCAGTACCCCAGGAATAAGGGATATCGTTGTCACGACGATAAACGTTTGCACGAGGGTTGTCCCAAGAACGGAATACAGCCTTGATAGCGCCCATCAGCTGTTCCTTAGGATCATCAGGGAAGTCTACACCGATCTTAGCCTTGTACTCAGCCTTGAACTGACCAGCCAGTTCCTTCAGATCGTCAGCTGTAAGCTCAACGTCCTGCTTAACACCCTTCTTCTCTTTCATTGCATCGATCAGCTGCTCGAAGTACTTCTTACCTACTTCCATAACAACGTCGGAATACATCTGGATAAATCTTCTATAGCAGTCCCAAGCCCAACGGGGGTTGCCAGACTTCTCAGCGATTACGTTAACAACGGTCTCATTCAGACCAAGGTTCAGAATGGTATCCATCATACCGGGCATGGATGCTCTCGCGCCGGAACGAACGGATACTAACAGAGGATTCTCGTGGTCGCCGAACTTTTTGCCGGTGATCTCTTCCATCTTAGTAATGTACTCGTTGATCTGACCCTGGATCTCTTCATTGATCTCGCGTCCATCTTCATAATACTGTGTACATGCCTCTGTTGTAATGGTGAAGCCCTGAGGAACCGGCAGACCAATGTTGGTCATCTCAGCCAGGTTCGCACCTTTACCACCAAGCAGTTCGCGCATGTTTGCATTACCTTCGGTAAACAAATATACCCATTTCTTCATACTTCTTTGTCTCCCTTTTTATAATATTTTTGACAAAACTTTGTAACCCAAACCACTACCGGAGCATTTCGGCTTCGGTTTTTAGTACTTTGATATTGTAACAATCTGCCAAAGGAATATCAAGACGAAATTGATAATTTTTTGACAGAGTACCGATTTTCGTGCACAATGTCGAAAACAGGCATAACGTTTTTGTCTGTTTTGTCTAGTACTTTAGTATTATGTAAACGCTTACATTTGTTCAACTTTCTTCATATGATTTTTAAAAAAGCTTTTTGCATAAAAAACTCCCATCGGATTTTTCCGATGGGAGTCTTCGCACTTTTATTCCATATACAATTCTAATCCAGCATACCGTCTTTGATCACATTGTGGTCACGCAGCAGTTTTTCCACTACAGTGCCTTTCACTACGCGGAGCAGCGGCTTCTTCAGTGCATTTAAAGGTCCGGGCAATTCGATCTCCAGAGGAGACATACCGTCCATCAGCTTCACGCTGCTGTCCAGAAGCTCTCTGATATCATAGACACTGCCCCATACCTCAGGCACACCTCTGTCTACACCCAGCAGTCCGTAGACAGCCTCCATAGCGGTTCTCACGGAATACTCTGTGGTGAATACGGTGTCCCTCGGGGTCTCTGCGAACTGACCTAAGAAAGCGAAGTTCACGCAGCCATCGGGAATGACATCGGGACGGTCACCCTTGGTTCTGGGCATGAAGAATGCGGTAATATAAGGCATCATGGTAGGTACGCAGACTGCACTGTGCTCTGCCAGATCCTCAATATCTTCTACGGGCACACCTAAGTGATACAGCCACTCTTCGGTGATCTCCTTACCGGTACAATCCTTCATGGGTTTCTTAATATAATCGCCGGGTACGTCGGTAAACAGACCATATACCCATACACATACCTGATTCTTGTCCTGCTCCTTGAACTGTCCCTGACGGTTGATGGTCCAGCTCATGAGCCACTTGGAATCCTGACAGCTTACGATACCGCCGGTTACGACCTTACCGCTTCTGGGATCACGCTTACAGATATTGGTGATATAAGGAATGATCTTGTCATCCAATGTGGTCACGGTAGCGGATTCCCAGTTGGTCTTAGAAACATCAGAACAGAACTTCTCGGGATGTCCGAAGGAAGGATCCTGTTTTGCGATATTTTTCCACAGGCTCCATACGCCGCTGGTACGAACCTCTGCGTCACCGTTGGGTGCATGGTTCTGGTCGCCGTAGATGGTGCCCTCGGTACAGCTTCCGTTGGTAACGAATACCAGGTCGTTCTCGGTGAGGACAATGCCCTTCTCTACACCTTTTACCTTGCACTCGATAGCCTTTGCCACCTTTTTGCCGTCATTGATATCAAAAATAACATTTGTCACTTCGGTGTTGAACTGGAAGTCCACACCTGCTGCCTCCAGATACTTCTTCATGGGAAGGATCAGAGACTCGTACTGGTTGTACTTGGTGAACTTCAGGGCACTGAAGTCAGGCAGTCCGGAAATATGATGGATAAATCTCTGGAAGTAAAGCTTCATTTCCAGTGCGCTGTGCCAGTTCTCGAAAGCGAACATGGTTCTCCAATATAACCAGAAGGTGGAGTTAAATACTTCATCATCGAAAACATCTTCAATGGTCTTGTCATACAGATCCTCGTCCTTTGTCATGAACAGCTTCATGATCTCCATACAGCCCTTCTGGCTTAGATTGAATTTGCCATCGGTATGGGCATCCTGTCCGCAATCCTTCGTTGCACGACACAGAGAGTAGTTGGGATCTTCCTTGTTCAGCCAGTAATACTCATCCAGCACGCTGGCTCCGGGTACTTCCAGAGAGGGAATACTGCGAAACAGATCCCACAGACATTCGAAATGGTTCTCCATCTCACGTCCGCCACGCATAACATAGCCTCTGCTGGGATCGAAGATACCGTCACAGGCACCGCCCGCGATATCCATTGCCTCTAAGATATGGATGTGGGAACCGGGCATCTGTCCGTCACGTACCAGGAAGCATGCTGCTGCTAAAGATGCCAATCCGCTGCCTACGATGTAAGCGTTCTTCTCGTCCACTCCAGCAGGCTTCTTAGGTCTTGCGAAGGCCTCGTAGTTACCATTGGAATAATAGATGCCTTTGCTGTTCTTGTCGTATCTTCCAAGTTCGGTGTTGCGGTAGTCTTTCTTGGCTGCCTTGACGGCTGCCTTTCTCTCCTCCTTTTTCACCTCTGCCTTATGTCCTTTGGTTACTGCTGCCACTGTGCCTGCACCTACGGCCAGTGCTGCCAGGCCCAGTCCAATATTATTCTTTTTTGCCATAATGATTACCACCTTTCTTTGATGACTCTCAAATGTTTTTCTGTTTACAAGTAGTATCCTACTTCTTTTTTATAAGAAAACCAATTTACAAAAGAGGGCAAATGATAAAGTTTTTATCATCCTGCCCTTTTTGTAAAGTACTTATACTATTTCAGTACTATTTCAGAATTTCTTTTCCGTGTGCTCAAAATTTTCGATGGATCGGCTGATGTTTCCGTAAAGAGTGATTGCCAGTTCTTCAACGATCTTATGATAATCGTCCTTCATTCCCCGGTCGATCCAGTCTAACATCACACCCACAAAACCGTATTTGTAAAATCCGGCAATGAATTCCTTGTGTTCCTCCGCTACCTGCATGCCGGTGCATTTTTCCTCCACCACGTCCGCAATGAGTTGGTAGGTCAACTTGTTTAAGTAGCTTTCGATCTTCTGGCGATCCACGCAGCGGTAGACATTCATAATAAAAGGTTTATTCTCCTGCACTGCCTCGAAAATCTGGCAGAAGCCTTCTTGCCAGTTCTCGTAGGTCTTCTTCCCCTGCAGTGCCTTCGTGCCGTCTTCCACACAAACCCACTCTACCAGATCGTAAATATCTTTGAAATGATAATAGAAAGCCATGCGGCTGATACCGCAGTCCTCTGCAAGTTCGTTAATGGTGATCTTATCCAGAGACTTCGTGAGAAGTTCTTTTTTCAAAGCTGCTTCCAGTGCCAGTTTCGTTATATTGGCCATAGCCCATCCTCCACTGTTTTATGTATTCTTTTCTGCTCTTCCCCGATGTTGTCACAATTCTATCCTAATCCCACAAATTCGTGCCGTCCCACTTTGCATCCCAATTTGTTGGATATTCGTTCTCTAAATGATCCCGAAAAAATGTCTGCTTCGCAACCACTTTTTTCTTTAAAGCTTATTACATTATTGTACGACAAAAGACTTAAAATAGACAAATTAACTTTTTATAAAAAAACTCTTGCTTTTTGTAAAATTCCATGGTATCATCTTACTTGCGTTTCGGGGTGTGGCTCAGCTTGGTTAGAGCGCCGTCTTAGGGAGGCGGAGGTCGCGAGTTCGAATCCCGCCACTCCGATTCAGGGGTTAGTGTCAAAGCCTTAGTTTTACTGGGTTTTGGCACTTTCTTTTTTGTGAGGTAATCACAAGGTAATCAAAAAAGTAATCAAGATAACTTAGCTTCGAATATAGGTATCTCATTTAGTATCTCTGCTTTTCTCTCAACACTCTTCATGTTTCTGTGATAGTACTCTTCCGTAGTAGAAATATCCACATGACCCATCTGCTGAATAACCAAATTATCATCGATTTTATTATCCCTCAAAATAGATCCGTATGTTTTTCTACTCTTATGCGGTGATTTCTGATAGGTATTTAACTTTTTACAGTTCCGCTCCTGTCTTCTCCGCAGACTATTTGTTGTGAATCGCTTTCCACTTTGGGGATTTACAAATATATACGATCCTGCTGGAGTTCTAATCAGTAGCTGGCTACATAGCCAATTATATTGTTTCGGTACGATCACGTTTCTGATACCAGCATCCGTTTTGGGAGCATCTTTAATCTCATATACATACTTACCATCTTTTTTATACCTGGTCTCTGTGTAATGTATTTCGATGTAGTAATTTCCCTTTACGCATTTTATATGTTCTCTTTTAAGTGAAACTACTTCTCCGCCTCTTAAGCCTGTAACCAGTATCAAAAGCAACGCCATGTTCCATATATCCAGCTTATTTTCCAATAACCCTATATATTGTACATATTCTTCCTCGGAAAAAACTTCTTGAAAATCTTCCTTGTGTACCTTACGAAGTTTCTTATCAGACAAATCTATTACATCCAACACTTCTTCCTGCACCCGGAAGTCAACATACTTCTTTCTGTATGCTCGTTTGAACAGTCCCTTTGTTACCGTCTTAAAACCTGACAAACTTTTACTATCCAAGTCTAACTCTGATACACGGTTTTCCATAAACTCGCACAATTCATCAGCTGTTATAGACCTTATTCTGCGATTTTCAATAGTTTCGTAGTATCTGTTGAAATCCTGCATGTACCTCAAATGCGATGCATCGCATATTTGACCGTTTTGTAGCCTGCTATCATTGTACATGATGAACATTTCTTTCAGTGTTGGATTTTCAGACTGCTGTTTCCAATATGATATTACTGTATTCTCCACATCCTCCTGTTTGTTCCTTTTTACAAGCCTCCTTCCTTTTATTTCATCAGGCAGATATGTTCTCCATTTTCCATCTGTTCCTTGCCAAATATCATACGGGTGCTTCTTTAGATATTCCTCTCTCTTTTGCATCTCTATTTTTTCCTGCAAAAGTGCTGTGTCAATGATACCATTTTCGACAGCATATTTCAATAATTCGGTATCTGTTATGGAGATACCTTCCATAGGCTGCGCCGCCCTTTCTCCTTTCCAATATAGTCCATCCTACGTGCTTTAAACTGTAGCTACTCTCAACCTAAAAATAGATCTCATGCACTCCTGATCCTCTGCGACATAATGCTGCCCAGCCGTGCTCCGGTCCTTGTGTCCCAGATAATGTCCGGCATCCCATATAGTACCGCCACGCTTACAGATATTGGTGGCCGTGGTCTTTCTAAAGAGGTGTGGATATACCCGGCGTTCAACCTCCGCTCTGCTTGCGATGCTCTTAAGCGCACTACGGATTCCGGCATCCGACAGGCGGTTATACTTCCCATGCGCACACCTCTCGGACACGAACAAAGGATCCCGACTGTTAATACCACAGCCACGCTCCTGTATATATTCCCCGAGGTACTTAAGTGCAATATCATCAAGGTACACGGTCCGATAGGTACGGGTCTTTTGACCATACACTGACACAGATCCGGCACGCCAGTCTATGTCATTCACGTTGAGCCGCTCCGCTTCACCTACTCTGATAGCGGTACTCCGCAGCAGTTCCATCATGGCACGATCGCGCTTGCGGGTACATCCGGTTTTAAGTTCCTCATACTCCTGCGCTTCCATGTGATCTACCGGCTTCTGAACCTCCGGGTAGATTTCAACGCTTTCCACGGGATTCTCCATCACAATCTTGCTTTTACGCAGCCATGTAAAAAATGCACTGAGGTGCCGCCGCTGATTATTCAGAGATGTGTTGCTGTTACAGCTTTTAATGCTATTAAGCCAACCCTCCACATCCATACTGGTGATCCGGGTAAGCGGCTTTTGACAGTAATCCGTCAGCCGCCGTACCGCATCCGTATACTGCCTGACAGTCTTGTCTGACAGCTTTGGCGCCTTTTTGAGCATAAATAATTGCATGATATACTCATTGGTGTTATCCACGGTAGCAAGCTCTGTTTCCGGAACCTCTACCTCTACCTTTGTCAGTTCGTCAGTGAGCACCACTCCAAGCAGATCCAGCTCCTGGCTGTCCAGATGATAGCGCATTTTCAGCATGATATTGTTCTTCAGTTCCTCTTTTTTGTCCATCATATCCGTAACCCTCCACAAATTCCTTGCCTGGGGATCACCGGTGTGGTATAATATTCCCAGACGTGAGAGCGGTACAACTTACTTTGGTCGGTGGGTGTACCGCTGTTTTTATGTAACAGTGACCATTGACAGATATTTCCAGTCATGGTATTATTTGTTTGTCAAGAACAAATGTTCTGTATTCGTGGATCTGTCCCGGTGCAGGACATTTTGTTTTATCCGAGATCTATCTGTGTTAAGCAGGCGTTATATCCTGCAGCAAAAGTCATCCCTGCGACCCCACACTGGTAATATTCGGCCGGATGTTCTTCTAAGCGTTCCGGCAGCTCCCGGAGAGGACACCACTCCGGTCTGCTATTTTCGACGTGGCATTTATTTGTAATTCTACAATGCGCAAAATCCTGTAGTTTGCACTTGCTGCATGATTCCGGCATATCCATAATCAATGCTGCTTTTGCCATATGCTTCTTCCTTTCTTCACTAATTTCGTATTTATAAAACTCTTATATTTTCTTTTCTCATTAATCTTTTCAATT
>ERZ1034723.653-NODE-653-length-17677-cov-14.980138_pt1 | contig 17677 bp, 30 predicted proteins | sample MGYA00520637_ERZ1034723 | MGnify/ENA primary metagenome ERZ1034723 (study PRJEB33766, sample SAMN09781719) | gut metagenome | biome: gut microbiome | host: Homo sapiens | place: Madagascar | study: EMG produced TPA metagenomics assembly of the PRJNA485056 data... | reverse complement strand
ATTTTACGCAATTAGTCTAGCTATTTCTAAGAATATAGATTGATTTGCATAGATTATTCTAACTAATTAAAAGAAAGGAGAGATTAGATGTACGAAAAGTTCGAACGGCTTGTGAAAGCAAGAGGAATTACTGCATATCGAGTTGCAAAAGACATCGGTCTTGCCACAACCGTTTTTTCGGATTGGAAATCCGGAAAGAGCAAACCTAAGGCTGACAAGCTGAAAAAGATTGCAGATTACTTCGGAGTAACCATCGAATACTTTCTGGAGTAGAAAAGAAAAATTGAATACTGATAGTTGAGAAGAATGTCGATATTATTTGTTATTTTGTGATGGATTGCGTTTGAAACGTAAGAAATCAGTTGATACAATGAAAATGTGATGGCGGTACGGTTGACAGTTACACAAATTATTAAGAAATGGTTATCCTTAGTGATTCGACCGATGGTTAGATCGGTTTTGTCTGAGGTGTCTTATCTACCGTTTGGCAGCTTTATCATAGGCATGGGTTAGCCAGCTTTTGCAAATTGAGGTTGCAATGCTGGTGAATGTAAACAACGTGCAGAAATCCAATGAACAGGTCATGGCTCCTGCAAGCGATACCACGAATGCTATGATGACTTCCATACAAAGCTCCTTTCGGAATTATGTCCGCCATCACATCTTCATTGTATCAACATAACAAAATAGAGACAAGAAAATTTTTCCAACTATCAAAACGGTAGTTGGATTTTTTATTGCAAAAAATCGGAAAGGAGAGGAATGAGCGAACTACAGATTTTTAGTTCTGAAGAGTTTGGAGAAATCAGAACAGTTGAGATTAAAGGCAAACCTTATTTTGCTGGAAGTGACGTTGCAAGTGCACTGGGATATGCAATACCGCATAAGGCTGTACAGACACATTGCAAGGGGGTTCTAAAATGGAACATCCCCACTAAAAGTGGCAATCAAGATGCCCTCTTTATACCGGAGGGTGATGTATACCGGCTCATTATGAGATCAAAATTGCCTGCGGCGGAGAAGTTTGAATCTTGGGTTATGGATGAGGTGATTCCATCCATCAGGAAGAATGGCGGCTACATAGCCGGGCAAGAGAATTTATCTGACGATGAATTGCTGGCCAAGGCACTCATGGTAGCACAGAACAAAATTGCCGAGAGAGATCGGATCATTGCTGAGAAGCAGGAACACATCGAGAAGATGCGTCCCAAAGAGATCTTCGCTGATGCCGTATCATCCAGTCACACATCTATTCTGATCGGAGATCTTGCGAAGCTGATTTGCCAGAACGGGTATCAGATCGGTCAGAAGCGATTATTTGAATGGATGCGGAATAATGGTTACCTGGTTAAGTTCGGTGCGTCAAAGAATATGCCGATGCAGAGATACATTGAGCAGGGATTATTTGAAGTCAAGGAATCAAATGTGCAGAATCCGGATGGATCGGTAAGGATCACCAAAACAACAAAGGTGACCGGGAATGGACAGGTTTACTTCGTAAACAAGTTTATAGGTGAGACATCATGAAAAGGATGATAAAGGTGTTTCTACCTATTATAATGTGGTCTTTTGTCGAATTTACATCTACGGCACAGCCCGCAGGAACATACATATCGGAAGATGCACAGGAAACCTGCGTAAAGTATGGCGAGGAATACGGCATCTGCCCGGAACTGCTCATGGCAATGATCGAGAGGGAATCCTCAGGTAGACCGGATGCGGAGAGCGGCGGCTGTAAGGGACTGATGCAGATATCTGATCGGTGGCATAAGGACCGGATGGACCGACTGGAAGTAACGGACATCTACGATGTGGATGGGAATATCCATGTAGGAGCTGATTATCTGGCAGAATTGTTTGGAAAATACGAAGATGTTGGAATCGTACTCATGGTGTACCACGGAGAGAAGGATGCTGCCAACAAAGAAAAATTAAGTTCTTATGCAGACTGGATATTAACCAGGAGCGCAGAACTGGAAAGGATGAACGGTAAATGAGATACATTGGAGAAGTGAAAAGAGCAGAGGAAGCAACAATCAAGGCACTGGTAGCAATCGGAGCATTATATGTTGACGATACCGGCATTCATGCCAGTGATCCGGGAATTTACTCAAATAAAGAAAGCACCCACGACCGCTAAATCAGAAGGTGCTTTCAAGAAACAAAGTAACTATAACGCTACTTTTGTGCCAATTTTAGCACAAAGAGAAAGGAAATGCAAATGGATAACAACATTAACAGAGATAACAATAGAATAGTCGTGGAGGGAATAGTGGAAGGTGACTGCCAGTTCAGCCATGAGAAGTTTGGTGAAAAATTCTATACATTTTCCATTGGATGTAAGAGAGAAAGCGGCATTGTAGATCATGTGCCGGTTATGGTGTCGAACAGACTGTTTCCTGTAAAAGAAATCAAAGCAGGTGATCAGCTTAGTGTAGAGGGCCAGTTCAGATCTTTTAATGAGCATAACGGTATTAAGAATAAACTCCGTGTGCAGGTCTTTGCTACTGAAATTTATGGTGGTGAGGAGATCTTCAATAAGAATGAAATTTTTCTGGATGGTTATCTTTGCAAAAATCCTGGATATCGGAAAACTCCACTTGGAAGAGAGGTGGCAGACCTTCTACTGGCGGTGAACCGGCCCTATGGCAAGTCTGATTATATCCCCTGCATCTGTTGGGGAAGAAATGCACGGTATGTAGACAGTTTGGAAGTAGGTTGCCACGTTAAGATATACGGCCGTGTGCAGAGTCGGGAATACCTGAAGAAACTGGATGAAAATACACAGGAATTTAGGACAGCATACGAAGTGTCTATTATGAAATTGGAGGTAATTACGGATGAAGAACAGAGCGATTAATGCACTTGTGGAAATGGGTATGCCGGCCGATATTAAAGGCTTTCAGTACATTGTGGATGCAATGTGTCTGTTTGAAGAACAAGAGTGGAGAAATGGAAAGACAACTTTACTCTATTACAAAATCGGAGAAATAAACGGTGTGAAACCGCAGAACGTGGAACGATCCATTCGACACGCTTTCGAAGCAACACTTGCTAAAGGAAATCCGAAAGTGGTGAAAAAGTATTTGTCGTTTGAATGTACTACGAACGGTAGTCAGTTGCACTTATTGTATATCAGGTTAAAACAGCAGGAAGAGGAAGGAGAATCGTAAATGAAAGCTACATTGAAATCATTACACCTTGAAAATTTCAAGGGGACAAAGGATAAGATCTATGAGTTTGGCAAAACCATCAGAGTAAGCGGCATGAACCGGCTCGGAAAGACTACGATTGCGACAGCGTGGTTCTGGCTGTTGACAGATAAAAGTTATGAACTGGTCAGCAATCCCAATATCCGCCCGGATGATGTGGAAGAGTGTGTACCTACGGTTACGGCGGTTTTGGATGTGGACAGCAAGGAAATCACCATTGCAAAGATGCAGAAGCGTAAGGTAAGTAAACCGGACGCAAACGGGATCTCTAAGGTGACACTTACCAATACATATGAGATCAACAGCGTGCCTAAGACAGAACGAGACTTCAAGGCTGATTTGGAAGAACTGGGTTTGATCCTTGATAACTTCCTTGTATGTTCGCATCCGGACGTATTTACTGGGCAGAAGCAGGCTGATATGCGCAAAATTTTGTTTAAGATGGCATCAGCTAAGACGGACGCAGAAATCGCCGCAACGAGTGAAGATACTGCGGATGCGGCGAAGTTGCTTGAAAGCTATAAGTTTGAGGAAATCGAAGCTATGAACAATGCTTCCAAGAAAAAGGCGGTTGAGCAGTTGGATGCTATCCCAAATCAGATCATCGGTTTAGAGAAAGCCAAGGTTGATGTGGATGTTGCAGAGCAGGAACTTGCCAAGGCTGATCTGGAACGCAAGATTGCCGAGGTAGACCAGAAGATCGCCAGCGCGGGTAATGCGGTAGAAAACCTGCGGCAGGAAGAAATGCAGTTACAGTTTGATATGTCTATCATTACACAGGATATGAGTAGAGAACTTTCTGCAAAGCGTAGAGAACTGGAAAATAGCTTAGAGAATTACGATCCTGTCGTGGAGAATATTCGGAAGAATATTTCAAAGACAGAGGGGCAGATTGCCGACAACACCAAAGCTATTGCCGATGCGGATGTAGAGCGGAAGAAGCTGGGCGAGCAGTACAATGCCGAGAAAGTCAAGGTATTTGATGAAACCTATTGTTTGTTTGATGCAAAGAAGTGGGTATTCGATGAATCTACAACGGTTTGTTCCTTATGTGGTCAGAAGTTGCCGGAAGATAAAATCGAGCAGCTAAAGGCTGACTTTGAAAGGCGGAAAGAGGAAGCCAGGGAAGATGCCATGAGGAAGCTGAGAGATGCCAAGAACAACTTCGTTGCTCAGAAAAATTCCAATCTGGAAGAAATTAAGAAAAAGGGCTTTGTCCAAAAAGATCTGATCGATGAACTGACAAAGAAGAACGCAGATTTGCAGGCAGTAATTGATGATCTGAAGGAGCAGGAAAAGGTCGCTGCCGTGCGCAAGGAAGAGCTTTTCAAGCAGTTAGCCGAGATCCAGGAAGAAGCCGATTATACGCAGAACGAAGAGTATGTGAAGCTGAATGCCAGACATAATGAGGTGATGGCAGAAATCGAGAGATTACAGGCTGCCGATGATGCGGAGATCGTAGCATCCCTCAAAATAGAAAAGGAAGATCTGAAATCGCAGCTGGAAGAGACCAACAAGATTATTGCACAGGCTGCAAATAATATCCGTATTGATGAGCAGATTGCAGATATGCAGAAAAAGCAGCGTGAGTATGAACAGGCAAAGGCGGATGCAGAGAAGATTCTCCACCAGTTGAAAGAGGTCTCCAAGCGCAAAAATGCGCTGCTTGTAGAGGAAATCAACCAGCATTTCGGTATTGTCAGTTGGAAACTGTTTGATTATCAGAAGAATGGCGAATACAAGGAAGTCTGCGTACCTATGGTGGATGGGAAGGAGTTCGGAGTTACCACCAATACCGGCAGAGAGATCCAGGCGAAGTTGGATATCTGCAATAGTTTCCAGAAGTTCTTTAATATGCACGTTCCCATTTTCCTTGATGGTGCGGAAAGCTTGAATGACGAGTACATTCCGGCGGTAGATACACAGTTGATTCTTCTGACAGTAACAGAGGACAAGCAGTTGAAAGTGGAGGACGTGTAATATGAACTACATCAAGGCAAAGTTTTCCAGCGGCTCACGGAGTTATACATACCGCACCGTAGATGATGTAAAGGCCGGGGACACGGTAGTAACTGCCAATGGTGCAAAGCTAACGGTTACGGATGAATCGGTGGATATGGCATGGGTGGAAACTTACGGCTCCGATAAGGTGGCGGCTGTAAGGAAGTATGAGGAATATCGTATTGTTGATATTCGGGATAGAATAACGCAACAGACGAGAAGCGATGGCAGATATCCGCTGAGAATCGGAAGAATCATTAAGAAACCTAATCCGCATACTTTAATGCCGATGTTTATTGAATACATTCGGAATGCGGATGGTTCGGATTATTCGGGCATGGTATTAAGAACAAGCCGGGTTATCTATCATTCTGCTGATGAGAATGGAAAAATCGTTGTTGAAACCATGAATAGCGTTTATGAATTTGAGCCCGTAAAAAACGGAGAAAGTGAGGATAAGTAATGGAACTTGTAAAGGAGACAACCATTTCCGTTATGACTACGGATGGGAAGAAGATTGAGAGGGGAGACACGGTGGTGTTCAATCTGGAAGACCGGTGTTGCACCGGCGTATTCATGGGAATTGGCAAGAAGGGCGCATTGATGTTTGACAGCAAGATTGTAGGAACCGGTGTAAGATTTCACATTATGCCCCGGAGCATCAAAGAGATCTATAGGGCAGAGGTTAAGGTGGACATGGGATTCATGAACCCGCCTGCAGAAAAGGAAAGAGAGGAATAAATTATGATTATATCAGATTTCGGAAATGTAAAGGTAGAAGGTTTAAAGCCTGTTGTCATGGCAGAGCTTTTATCACTGCTGAAATGCTTAAGGAATAGCCTTGGAGAAGCGGATTACAATTGTGTTTTGCAGGATGTGAACAATTCAAAGCTGGTTGAGGATGAGCAAGGAGAGTCAGATTCAGAAGAAAAGAAAACAGAGTTCGAACCGCACTTAATATTTGAAAATATAGTCGGAAGCGAAACAAATTATGGTCCCATCGGAGACGAAACCAACATTTGTGATATCGCAGGAAGAAAGTTAAGTGTTGGAGATACTGTAGATTTGTATGTTATGAATAATAATGCAAAGCTCAATTATTGCGGAGAACGATCCATTGTAAGAGTTGATGATGAAGCTTTTGTTATGGGGGTAAAAGGAGTAGTGTTCGATCGTGGAATAAATAATGTCAACGTTGAATGGGTCATTATTCTGAACAGACGGAACACAGAAGTTGTTGATGGTGAGACGGTCGATAACATCAAATATATTAAAACAGAAAGGACTGGTAAATAATTATGGCGGAAGCAAAGAAACAGGAAGTAGCAGAACAGGGGAAGCAGCAGGCCAGTCTTGTTGTGAATAACGCATTTGTGGATGGTTTGGTTGCGCAGCTGCAGCAGAAAGAAAAGTTCGGTCTTACTTTTCCTAAGGGATATAACTATGCCAACGAGTTAATGGGGGCATATCTCATTTTGAAGGAGACCTATGACAATAATAAGAAATGTGTACTTGAAAGCTGCTCGCAGGTATCTATCGCAAATACTCTTATGGATATGGTTACGATGGGATTATCCATGCAGAAAAAGCAGTGCTATCCGGTAGCCTATGGTGGAAAGTTGCAGTGCCAGGTATCTGTTTATGGTAACACCTGTGTGGCACGAAATTACGGCATGAAGAACATTGATGCTATGTGCATCTATGAGGGGGATGAATTCAAATATCATATTGAAAATGCTCGAATTGTGATTGATTCCCACACGCAGGACTTCATGAACATCAATACGGACAAGATTATCGGGGCATACGCAATCGTGACGATGGATGATGGCGACCAGTATGTTGAGTTGATGAATATTTCCATGATTAAGCAGGCATGGAAACAGGGATTCGGATATAAGGAAAACGGATCCGGAACACATCAGAAATTCACAGATCAGATGGCAATGAAAACGGTTAAGAATCGTGCATTGAAGTACATTATCCGTACATATGGAACTCAGATGCTGAATGATGCCTACGACGATGTAGAGGCCGCGGAAAATGAAGATAAAACGGTACTGGATGTGAATTATGATATAGCGCAGAATGCCAACTCTGAGGATTTTGCTGTTGAGCAGCAGAATACTGCAGAATTCGTGGAGGAACCTAAAACAGTTGAAATGGAACGGGCAGATGCGGATGTAGTCGAAGATGCAGATTTGCCGGATTTTATGAAGTAGGAGGATGAGGACTATGAAGAAAATATATAAAACAGCAATCGCAATGGTACTTATGCATCATTACGAACTTTGGATGTCACGGCAAGTGTCCGTATTGCATCGTCAGAGAAAACGGTATTAAAGTGCCAAAAACAACGCTTGGTGGCCTTGATAAGCTGCTCATGTTTTTAAAAGAAACACGTAGAAATATTATTTCTATTTCTGGCGGAGGTGATCCGCTGTATGAATATGAAAAACATGTTGATTGGTATAGAAAGCTGTTTAAGATGGTTAATCCACTCGGAGTACCGGTAGAGATGCACACGAGTTATATGACAGATGAAAGTACATTTCCGTTCTACGATTGCAAAAGAGTGGTATATCATCCAAACACTTTCGAACAGTTGAAGCATGTTCACAGAACCGGAGATGAGATTGTTCGAGTGGTATATGTGGTGACAAAAGATTTCACACTTGATCAGATCATGAATATCGCAATGTTTGTAGATGATAGCAAAGAGATTGATGAGTTGAGCTTCAGGCAGCTTGTTGATAAAGGATATGAGGTTACTGATTATTGGCAGGACATATTGAGATTAGGACATAAAAAATTGTGGTGGTATATCGAGCAGTGCGATTATAACCTCTATTATGCAGAAAATAGGATTTATACAAAGTTTTCAGAGATTGGAGAAAGCAATGAAACTTAAAGTTTTAGGTTCTGGTTCATCCGGCAACTGCTACATTCTGGAGAATGATAGTGAAGCTTTGATAATCGAAGCTGGATTGCCTTTCATAGAAGTCAAGAAAGCGTTGAATTTCAACGTGATGAAAATTAAGGCTGTGCTTATTACCCATGATCACAGTGACCACCGGAAGTACTGGTTTGAGTATGTGAGGGCTGGCATTCCGGTATTTGAGCCGTTCAAACTGGATGGAAGCAGTCTAGAATTTGACAATTCACAATTCAGAGTGATGGCTTTTGAAAACCAAGATAAGTCCGGCAGGTGGTTACATAACAACGGAGACGGTTCAGAATGTCCGTGCTATGGATTCTGCATCATGCACCCGGATATAGGCAGTTTGGTGTATGCCACAGACACCGAATATGTCCGTTGGCGGTTTAAAGGCGTCAATCACATTCTTTGTGAAGCCAACTATGATATGCAGTTCGTAGACCGGGACGAGCCTAACTACGAGCACCGCTTACGAGGTCACATGAGCCTGCCAACGGCGCTTGACTTCATTTCTACTAACGATAATCCGGCATTGAGAAATGTCGTTTTAATTCACTTATCAGATAAATGCGGAGATCCCGCACTATTCAAACAAAAGACAGAAGAAACAATTAAATATGGAGCAGATGTTTATGTTGCGGAGAAAGGTTTAGAGGTTAATTTAGACCTCTGCCCGTTCTAGGAAAGGAGTTTGTATGAGTAAAGTAAATCTGGAAGAATTTGCAGGCGGTGCATTGCAGGAGAAATTTGATGATGCCATCGAAAAGGTTTTATCTAATCTGATGGACCCCAATACGCCATGGAAGAACAAAAGAAAAATTTCTATAGAAGTTACATTCGAGCAGAATGAGGATAGAAATGATACATCAGTAAATGTTTCTGTTGTTCCAAAACTTGCACCGGTAAAGCCTATTGCGACAAGGATGACAATAGGAAAAGACATTAAATCTGGAGAGGTGTTTGCACAGGAATATGGAAGCCAGTGTAAAGGTCAAATGTCATTGGATGATTACGGTGATAATGCGCAGGAAATTGACGGAAATATGGTTGACACTGAAACTGGAGAAATTATCGAAACTAAAAATAAAGTTGTTGATTTAAGAAAGGCTGCTTTATAAGCAGAGAGGTGGAAAGATGATTAAAGAGGCATTGCAGTATATTGTAGGTTTGGGCGAGGCAAAAGAGCATACCATTCATGGCGATACATATTCTGATAAGGAATTGTACCGGATTGACAAGTATATTCCGATGGCTCGTGCTATTGAAATGAATACGCTTACAAGTCTTGTTGATTACATCAAGGCTAACATTGATACCATGGCAGCCAAAATGATTATCCAGGTGGTAAGCCCGGAAGAAGTGCGATTGTTTTCCCAGTTAAATGAGCAGAGGAAAAGGGAAGATATCGTTGTTGTCAAAGCGGTCACGCCAACATTTGGTTATGAGCGATTTATTGACCACGAAAGTTTCTGCATCAATGTGCAGGCTAAATTTATTGACGACCCGCAAACAGATAAAGCACTTTTACTCAAATTTGCGGGAACTGTGGAGCAGGGCAGTGTTGCTGAATATGGGGATGATGGCGTCACTCAGAAAGCAACGGTAAGGCAGGGAATTGCATCAAAAACAGATGCCGTTGTGCCTAATCCCGTAAAATTAAGACCTTATCGGACTTTTATTGAGATTGAGCAGCCCGTATCAGAGTTTATTTTCCGTATGAGGGATGAACGAGGAATCGTCTGCGCACTGTTTGAGGCAGATGGTGGAGCATGGAAAAATGTAGCAATGAACAAAATCAAGAACTATCTGCAGTTCGAATTAAACGAATTTCCGCAGTTCACTGTAATTTCATAAAGCACTATTGATTTGTGAGTGCCCTGCCTGCGGGCGGGGCGCGGAAAGGAAGATATGAACAAAGTAATCCTCATGGGAAGATTAACCAGAGATCCCGAAATTAAATATTCACAGGGAGCTACCGCAACGGCAATCGCCCGCTTTTCCCTTGCAGTAGATAGAAGATACAAGCGTGACGGTGAGCCAAATGCGGATTTTATTAATTGTATAGCGTTCGGCAAGACCGGTGAGTTCATCGAGAAATACGGCTACAAGGGAACTAAGTTCGTTGTGGAAGGACGCATTCAGACTGGCAGCTATACCAATAAAGAAGGACAGCGTGTGTACACCACGGATGTAGTAGTCGAGAACGTAGAGTTTGCAGAGAGTAAGAATGCTTCCAGCGGTGGCAATAACAATGATGGCTACATCGGTCAGCATCCTGGAACTGCAAATGATGGATTCATGAACATTCCTGACGGCATCGACGAAGAACTGCCTTTTAATTAGGAGGTGTGGCATGAAGAAGCAAAAACCTTCGGAGGTGATCTCTGGTTTTCTTTCGTTTTTGGATCAGATGAATGTAGAGCATATGGAATGCACCAAGACGGTTGAAACTTGCAGCCAGAAGAACATAGATTACCTCCATGATATGGAATTTGCCAAAGATAAAAATGCAAGGAATAGAGTTGCAACGAAGATACATAACAATCAGGTTGCCCGGCGGGAGGCAAAGGATCGGGCGATGGAGACGGAACATATTGCAAAGTTTTTCACGGATAAGAATAACCGGGCATTTATCGGATCGATGAAACGACTTCTGAAGGACCAGCAGAGCCGGGAGAAGTTCTTAGAGGGTGAGCGGCACTATGAAAGAAGGGTAGGTGATAGTGATGCAGATGATACTGGAGGACAGCAGACAGCAGGAAAAGAAGCATGAGACCAAGCATAAGTACTTCCGAACAGCAGACATCCACTGGAATCGCACGGCACTGTACTGCGGAGACTATACCCTTCCGGTGGATCAGAGCGTGTGTATCGACACCAAAAAAGATATTCAGGAGCTGATCGGGGATATCCAGGTAAAGACGATCACCAAGAAAGAACTGGAAACAGAGATAGAAAATATTTTTGTGAAGTATCATTTATTCGGAATTCTTCCCAGTGAGATTTTGAACATTATCTGGCAGGATGATACAGATCGTTTTCCGGAGAAAGAGATCAATGATATTTGCTTTCACAACGGAATCCCGGAACGTGCTATAAGCGAATTTCAGCTTCTTTATGTTAAGCGGCGAGGATTCTTTCATCGGGGACTGAAACGGGCGCAGAACAGCGGAATACGGCTCATCGTCCTGGTGGATAACGAGGAAGGTGTCCAGTCGATTGATGATCTGTTTCGGTGGAGAAATCCGAGGTTAGATATTTGGGTTAATAGCCGGGAAGTGATTGGAACATGGAAGAACGGTAGACCACGGTATAAGAAAGTGCAGAAATATCCTTATGCAATGACCGGGGAGCGGCTGGCAAAAGCCTGCCTAACCATGCAGTTGAAGTACGGCGTTGAGTTTCAGTTCTGTCGACCGGAGGAAGCTGGGAAGAAAATACTGGATTTACTCGGTGTAGGGTGATGCCTATGAGCAACACATCGTACATTCGGCTTAATCGAAAAATTTTGGACTGGGAATGGTATGGAGATATCAATACCTGCAGGTTGTTCATTCACATGCTTTTGAAAGCAAACTGGAAGGATGGGGAGTTCAAGGGAAAACACATTCCGAGGGGATCTTTTGTCTCCTCTTTCGGGAAGCTGGCGGAAGAGACACAACTTACAGTGGATGAAGTGAGGACAGCGGTAAAACATCTGATTTCTACCAAGGAAATTACCAAGCAGGCATACTCAAAATTTACCGTATTTACGGTGAAAAATTATGATGCTTACCAATTTGTCCCAAGCAACTGCCCGAACGAATCCCAAGCTATTCCCGAGCAGTTCCCAACAATAGAAAAAGGAAAGAAAGGTAAAAAGAAAGAAAAGAACTGGACAAATCAATTTCAGCAGAATGAATATGATTTCGGACAGCTGGAACGTGAAATAGTTAGCAATTTGAAAGGCGACAATCATGGGGAAAATTAATGTGGCTGTAGCCATGATACATAAACTGCCGATTGGATCCAGAGTACAGCTTGAAGATGATTATCCGGATACAATCCATGAAATCTACGGTTACACAGTAAATGCTGATGGGGCGTACATGGAGTTTCGGGATGGGACAAAGCTGGATTTGACCAACCTGGGGCAGATAGCAGAGGTGATCTGATGGAAATGTCAAATGAAGAAATCATACGGAGATATAAGCAGGCAAAGCATAATCCTTCGCAGATCCAAATCCTTGCAGAACTTAATGCCTGTCCGAAATCAAAAATTTTGGAGATCATCAGTGACAGCATAACCCCTAAGCATCCAACTCCGGCACAACAAAAGGAACAGCCGGAAACGGTCAAGGCGGTGGATAACCTGGCATCCTTTGAAGAGTATGTCGTAAACCGTATGGATGAGATAGATGGGCAATTAAAGGCGCTGGAAAAGGAATATGCAGATTTATCGGTTACACTGCTGACAATCGGAAGATATGGAGAAGAGAGGGCATCGGTGCATGAGTGAAAGATTTTATGATGAGGATGAACTGTATGATATGCAGAAGCATCCCAGCGTGCAGGCAATCCGCATCGGCCGGACCAAGCCATATGACTGCAGTTATTCAGTGATGGCGGAGAGACCTAAGATTCCGGAAAGGAGTGAGGAAGATGGCAATTAAACCGATTTTATTCAATACAGAAATGGTTCGGGCAATTCTAGACGGGAGAAAAGATGCAACGAGAAGAATTGTAAAAGGCTTTATTCCTGATGATGCAGTATGGGGATATACCGCTTTTACACCTAAAGGGTACATATCGTGTAGAGGTACATTTGCAGATGGGTATGGAGAGAAATTTTTTAAGTTGCCTTGCGAGCCGGGCGACATCCTCTATGTCAGAGAAACATGGAAAAAGGCGCCAAATGGATATTATTACTTCGAGAGTTGGCAGAGAAATGATATTGCAGATATTACAAAATGGAAGCCATCAATCCACATGCCGAAAGAAGCCGCACGTATCTGGCTTAAGGTTACGGATGTGAGAGTGGAGCGGTTGCAGGAGATTACCGAGGACGGAGCAAAGGCAGAAGGAGCAATAGATAACAGAGGGTTTATCCACAGCCCGGAGAATGAATATGATCGCATACATACAGCCAGAGAGCATTTTATTGAGATTTGGAGCAGCACTATAAAAAAATCCGACCTTGAACGCTACGGCTGGGATGCTAATCCGTGGGTTTGGGTGATATCGTTTGAACGGTGCGAGAAGCCGGAGGAGAGCAAATGATGAAAATACTGATTGATATTCCAAAGGAATTTGAAGTGGACTATAACACAGACAGATTTGCAGAGTTCTTTCAGCGTTGTCTTGCGGATATGTGTACCTGCTGTGGTAACTATGAGTGGGAAACCGCAGAGATGATGGAAAAGGCATTCGCGGAAAGCAGACTTTACGACCCGGACAAGGTTGTGGAGCAGTTGGAAGAATTTCGACCGGAAATGGAGCAGTTCGGCTGCGGCGGGATGCTGACGGACATAATTGACGTCGTAAAGGCAGGTGAAGCAGATGCAGAACATTGATTACACAGCCCTGTACGAGCAAAATGCGGACTTTAAACGCTATGTTGACCGCTACTGCGTAAAGCACAGTATCAGCATTGCAGAAGCCTTACAGCACTATCTGGTGCAGATGGCAGGCAGGATGTACAAGGAGCAGATGGATAAAGTAGTTAAATAAATCAAGAAAGGAGCCGAGACTCTGCGCAGAGTGAAGCATATGCGGTCTCCTTGAAAAAAATGAAAAAATTAAAATGTGAGATTTACAGAGATTCGATGCAGAACTATAAGAAATATGCCATACCTCCGGCACAGCTTATCATTGCCGATGTCCCGTATAATGTCGGAAAAAATTTCTACGGAAGTAACCCTATGTGGTACAAAGGAGGTGACAACAAGAACGGCGAAAGCAAGCTGGCAGGTAAGGCGGCATTCAATTCCGATTTCAACTTTAATCTGTATGAGTATTTCCATTTCTGCTCAAAGATGCTGAAAAAGGAAGATAAAAAGAGTGTTACCAGGGGAAGAAGTAGCAACAGTCCATGCATGATCGTGTTCTGTTCTTTTGAACAAATGCCTACACTGATTGATGCCGCCTATAAACATGGATTTATCCATTACATACCGCTGGTATTTGTAAAAAATTACAGTCCGCAGGTGCTTAAGGCAAATATGCGTGTGGTTGGTGCCACGGAATATGCTCTTGTGTTTTACCGTGACAAGCTGCCGAAGTTCCGGAACGGTGCAAAGGTTGACGAGGACGGAAAGACGATCCGTGGCACGGGGAAAATGATTTTTAACTGGTTCAGTTGGGAGAAAGACGGAAAAGATATTCCGAAGATACATCCAGCGCAGAAGCCGGTAGCGGTGCTGAAAAAACTGATAGAGATTTTTACGGATCCCGGTGATGTAGTGATTGATCCTTGCTGTGGTAGCGGAAGTACCTTAAGAGCAGCCGCAGAGATCGGGAGAAGTGCATTCGGATTTGAGATTGACCGCAACTTTTATCAGCGAGCCAAGAATGAGATGATTGTCTTTGAAAGAGATAACCAGATTAGTTTTGAGGATATTCCGGGGGTGATGCCGTAATGGATTTTGGATATTACAACATGGATTGCATGGATGGAATGAAAGAGTTCCCGGATGGTTACTTTGACATTGCGATTGTGGATCCACCGTATGGCTTACATGAGCATGGCGGAAAAAATAGGAATACATATGTCAAGCAGAAAAATGGCACCAAAATATATGTAAAGGACGGTCAGTACGAAAACAGAGGGTGGGACAATGAGCCACCCTCTAGGGAATACTTCGAGGAATTGTTTCGGGTTTCAAAAAATCAGATTATATGGGGATGCAATTACTTTGATTTTACTTTGGCTGGTGGTCTTATTGTATGGGATAAATGCAATGATGGTTCTGACCAGTCGGATGCAGAGGTGGCATTCTGCAGTCTGACTAAAAGGATAGATATATTCCGGTATATGTGGCGAGGAATGTTCCAGGGCAAGTCTATTTCTGAAGGAACGGTACAGCAGGGGAATAAATCTCTAAACGAGAAGCGCATCCACCCTACACAAAAGCCGGTAGCGCTATATGAATGGCTCCTGAACCGCTATGCAAAGCCCGGAGACATTATCCTTGACACCCATGTAGGCAGTGCCAGCAGCTTGATAGCCTGTTACAGAACCAACCATCCATATGTTGGGTTTGAACTGGACAAGCATTATTACGATTTATCCAAAAAGAGATTAGATGAAGAAATGGCACAAATGCGATTATCTGATATTATGCCGGAGGTGATGCCATGATTAAAGGAGAACTGATCGTTGACAACTTTGCCGGCGGCGGTGGTGCATCCACCGGAATAGAGATGGCAACCGGATACAGTGTGGACATTGCCATTAACCACGATCCGGAAGCTATCCGGATGCACAAGGCTAATCATCCAAACACAAAGCATTACTGTGAGGATGTGTGGCAGGTAGATCCGGTGGAAGCCTGCAATGGTCATCCGGTAGGTCTTGCATGGTTCAGTCCGGATTGCAAGCATTTTTCCAAAGCCAAGGGCGGTAAGCCAAAGGACAAATTTATCCGCGGTCTTGCGTGGGTAGCCTGCAGGTGGGCGGGACTGGTACGACCAAGAGTGATAATGCTTGAGAATGTGGAAGAATTTAAGACCTGGGGACCACTAAACCGTGGGCATCATCCGATCAAGAGCAAACAGGGTAAAACGTTTGAACGATTTGTGCAGCAGCTTCAGGAGCTTGGATATGAAGTAGATTTCTGTGAGCTGGTCGCCGCGGACTACGGCGCGCCCACCATGCGCAAGAGATTTTTCATGATTGCGCGGTGCGACGGCAAGCCGATTGTCTGGCCAGAGCCGACACATGGTCCGGCGGACAGCGAAGCGGTTAAAGCTGGTCTACTCAAGCCGTATGTTGGTGCATACACGCAGTTAGACTTTTCTCTCCCGTGTCCCAGTATCTTTGACACCTCGGAAGAGATCAAGGAGAAATACGGGATCCGGGCAGTACGGCCACTGGCCCCGAAGACGATGGAGCGGATTGCAAGAGGACTGAAAAAGTTTGTGCTTGAGAATCCAGAGCCGTTTATTATCCAGTGCAATCACGGCGGCGAGCGCAGACCAAATGATATCCGGGAGCCGATGCCCACAATCACCGGGAAGCACGGGTACGGTGTGGTAGAACCCTACATGATCCCTATTGGATATGGGGAAAGAGACGGGCAAGCACCTAGAGTACATGATGTAGAGAAACCATTGCCGACCATAGTTGGGAGTGGAAAACATTATCTGTGCGAGCCGTACATGGTACAGATCGGACAGACTGGATTTACGGCAGACAGGAGCAAGGATGTGAGAGAACCGCTCACAACCATAGTGAGCAAGAATGAGCACTGTCTGATAAGTCCGACATTGATCCAGTATCATTCGGAGACAGCGCAGGGAGAAGTCCGTGGACAGACGATTAAAGATCCGATCATGACCGTTGATGGATCAAACCGATACGGGTTGGTTACCTCATTTCTGCATAAGTATTATGACGGTGGCTACAAGGGAGCAGGGGAGAGCATGGAGAAGCCATTGCCGACAGTCACCTCATGGGACCATAACAGTGTGGTGACGGCAAACTTGATCCAGATGAATAATCACTGTGACGGCCGGGACGTGAGGGATCCAATACCTACAATTACAGCCGGCGACGGGCACTTCGGAGAGGTTAGAGCCTTTTTGATTAAATATTATGGGGATGCTACCGGTCAGGACATTGAGCAACCGCTTGATACGGTTACGACCAAAGACAGATTTGGGTTGGTGACAATTGAGGGCGTGGATTATCAGATTGTGGATATCGGGCTTCGGATGCTGGAGCCGCGGGAACTGTACGGATGCCAGGGATTTCCGGACGATTACATAATTGACCATGATTACACTGGAAAGACCTACCCGCGCAGCGAACAGGTCCGCCGATGCGGCAACGCGGTATGCCCGCCGATCCCCGCGGCACTGGTTAGAGCCAATCTGCCGGAACTATGCGTGGCTGAACGTACACCGAACATGCAGATCAAAACAGAGCAGACCGGGCAACTCCGGTTTGCGTAGTGAGCAAGTTACGAGCAAATTGAAATCTTCTGTAACCACGGGATAGAAACCGAACTACCGAAGTTTCCTCGGTAGTTCGGCAAGTTAGAATTTACTGGTGTGGAACAGCTCTACCAAACTTCCCATTTTCGTCATATGGAATATCGAAACTAACATGTCCATTTGGCGAAGAAGGATCAGAAATGTTAATTTCTACCCATCCTGCGTAACCAGGAAAACGTGAAGATGCTTTAGGGTGGTCTTCCATCTTGAAGTTATCACCATATAATACATCTTTGGTTGTCCCCATAGTTCTATAAATAATGTCTTCTAAAGTAAGTGCAGCCGGGTCAAGATACATAGATATCACCTCCATATTAATATGAGTAATTAT